>Ga0181516_10002700_pt1 | contig 12340 bp, 6 predicted proteins | sample PEATcosm2014_Bin_25_FD_121104 | JGI IMG/M metagenome (GOLD analysis project Ga0181516, IMG submission 121104) | Peatland microbial communities from MTU Mesocosm Facility, Houghton, MI, USA - PEATcosm2014_Bin01_10_metaG | ecosystem: Environmental > Terrestrial > Soil > Wetlands > Peat | place...
CGGTGATCACCGAGACGTTCAAATCGCGCGCAATGTCTTTGAGGCGAATTGCCATCGATGCACCTTCGAGCGAAACGGCTCGAGTTCCAGGCAACAGCGTGTAAACGGATAGCGCAATGCCCAATAAAGCATACAATAACACCTCTTTGCAACGGTAGCGCTATCCTAATACAGAGCCAGAGAATTGAAAGTGCAATATGCGAGTAAATACGGAGCGAGGGGCAGGATTTCAATCGAGGCTTCATTGTGATAGAGTTACCGCTAACGTTTAATCGTTCCGTGGCAGGTTCGATTTCTGCCGAAGGGCCGGTACGCGATTAGGCGCTGGGCAGAATCTGAAACTCGCAGGAGCGAGGGGGCTCGGGCCCGCGAAGGATTGTTGAAGGCAGAGGAGCGACCGACTTGCAGGACCAAGTTGGAACTGAAGCAAAGATCGGATTATGGGGAGCCATGTCAGCCAACGTGCTGAACATGATCGGCGTAGGCCCGTTCCTCACGATTCCGCTGGCGCTGGCTGCAATGGGGGGCCCGCAAGCGATGCTCGGTTGGCTATTGGGGGCCTTCGTTTCGCTTTGCGACGGGGCGGTCTGGTCCGAGCTGGGATCGGCGATGCCGCTCGATGGCGGACCTTACCACTACCTTCTGCAGGCTTTCGGACCGCGAAGGTATGGGCGTCTCTTCAGCTTCCTTTTCCTGTGGCAGGCGATTGTGCTTGGGCCAATCTCGATCGCCGGCGGCGCGGTTGGCTTTGCCCAGTATGCAGGATACCTGCTTCCGCATATGCATCACATGGGAACGGTTGGTCTGGCTGCCGCGGTCTGCCTGGTCAATACGGCGCTTTTGTACCGGAACATTCGCTCGATCTCGTACATGTCGATTGGAACCGTGGTGATCGTTCTCGGATCAACGGCTTGGATCATCTTCGCCGGCATGACGCATTTCCATTCCGCAATGGCTTTCGACTTTCCGCAACGCGCCTTTCACCTTGACCATGGATTCTTCATGGGCCTCGGGTCGGCGACGCTCATCGCGATGTACGACTACGGCGGGTATTATAACGTGTGCCTCATCGGAGACGAGGTTTCGATGCCGCGGAAAACGATTCCCCGGTCGATCCTGTTTTCGATCGTTCTGGTTGCGGCCATCTACCTGGTAATGAATGTTTCGATCATCGGCGTGTTGCCATGGCGGGAGGCGATGCACTCGCAGGCGATTGTGTCCGACTTTATGGTGCGCATCTACGGCGCGGCCGGAGGGACATCAATCACGATTCTGATTTTGATAGCTTCGTTTGGTTCAGTGTTTGCGATTCTGCTGGGCTACTCGCGGATCCCGTATGCCGCGGCGGTTGAAGGGCGGTTCTTCTCGATTTTCGGGCGGCTTCACCCAACGGGAAGATTTCCACATGTTTCTCTGTTGGCAATGGGGCTCTGCTCGGCGGTTGCATGCCTGTTCAGCCTTGAGAGCCTGATCACAGCGCTGATCGTCACGCAGACGCTATTACAATTTGCGGCGCAGTGCGTTGCAGTGATTCTTCTCCGCAGGCAGAGGCGCGGGCGTCCTGACGCATACAAGATGCCGCTTTATCCGCTGCCGGCGTTGATCGCCCTGGGCGGGTGGACATACGTTGTAGTCACCAGCGGCGCAGTGTACATTGCGCTGGCAGGAGTTTTCATGATGATAGGCATTGCCATTTTCCTCCTTCGTGCGCGCCAGAGCGAAAGCTGGCCATTCTCGGAGGCGGTATGACGAAACTCTGGGAAGTGGCCACAGTAGGCGAGATCTACATCGACCACGTTTTTTCAGGGCTGCGGAACTGGCCGAGCCCGGGCGAGGAGATATTTACGCCCAATTACGTGCGCGAACTAGGCGGCGGGGCAGCGATTACCGCTTGCGGCCTTGGACTTCTGGGCCGCAGGACAGCCATTTTTGGAGTCGTCGGCGAAGTCGAGGAGGCCTGGATCAAAACACGCCTTGGAGAGTTCGATGTTGAAAGCGGCGGGCTGCGGCGCGTGCGGGGAAGTTCCGGAGTGACAGTGAGCGTCTCGGTGACTGACGAGCGTTCGTTCTACAGCTACGCGGGGAGCAACACGGAACTCGGCGATTACCTCTCAAGCCAGGAACTGGCTAAGCAACTGCAGCAGGCAGCGCATGTGCACTTCGCGGTGCCGTTGGAAAGGCGGTTTGCGCAAGCGGTTCTGCCGGCGTTGAGGAATGCCGGCTGCACGGTTTCGCTCGACGTGGGATGGCAGCCTGAGTGGTATTTGCGGCCTGAGAATCTGCAGACTTGCCGGGAGATCGACTACTTCCTGCCCAATCGGAAAGAGGCGGAATATCTGACTTCCAAGGAGCGTCCGGAAGAGGTTCTGCTTGGGCTTGAAAAGCTGGGCTTTTCCCATGTTGTGGTCAAGTTGGGGCCAGAGGGCGCGGCGATTCGCACCTGCGGCAAGATGTTGCACGTTCCATCTCCAGCTGTCGAGGTTGTCGACACGACAGGGGCCGGGGATGCATTTGACGCAGGCTTAATCGATGCCGTGCTGGATAGCGAAGATGCACAGGAAATGCTTCGACGTGCGGCAACTTGTGGAGCATTGTCCACGAGGATGGCAGGCGCGCTAAGTGGCTTGCCGACTCGCGCGGAGTTAGAGGGATTTCATGACTAGTGGCAAGGTGGCATTGATTGGTGGGGGAGGAGTCCGCACACCTCTCGTGATTTTTGGCGTGAACGAGTCGAGGGAACACCTTGGCGTTGAGGAGATGGTCCTTTACGATCCGGACGCGGGGCGAGCGAAGTTGATGTGCGAACTGGGACGGGCACTGGTGGCGCGTGAAGGCGGCAGCCTGAGGCTGCGTGTGGCAACCAACCTCGAGGATGCAATCAGAGAGGCATCTTTCGTGCTCACATCAATCCGCGTCGGAGGGATCGAGGCACGATCGGTGGATGAACGGATCTCGATTGAGAACGGCTACCCAGGACAGGAGACAACGGGGCCAGGCGGAATCGCGATGGCGCTGCGCACGGCGACAGTTGCGATCGAGTACGCACGGGTGATTGAGCGCGATTGCCCTGATGCATGGATGATCAACTTCACCAATCCCGCGGGTCTCATCACCCAAGCTGTGAGTCACAATTCGGGCGCAAAGGTGATTGGAATCTGCGATACCCCCACCGAGCTTTTCCATCGCATCGCGCAGGCATTGGGAGCGCCGCCTGAAGATGTTCATTGCGAATACATCGGGCTGAATCATCTGGGCTGGGTGAAGCGCGTGCTTTTGCACGGGGTAGATGTAACCGCCCGGCTGCTGGAAAGCGACGAAGCGCTGCGCAGCTTGTACCAGGCCGACTTGTTCGAACTTTCATTGTTGCGCAGCTTGAGGCTTATTCCCACCGAGTATCTTTTCTTTTATTACAGCCGCAGCAGGGCACTGGCCAATCAACGCAAGGCCGGGGCTACCCGCGGCGAGGAGATCTGCAAGCTGAATGAGGAACTTCTGCGCGCACTTGGGAACGACCTTGCCGCGGGCCATGCAAATAAGGCGCTAAGAACCTATGTGGACTACTTGAACCAACGGTCGGGCTCCTACATGAGCCTGGAAGCGAGTGCAGGAACGGCCTTCGACAAGTCCCAATCCCTGGAAGGCGATCCGTTTCGAGTTGCCACGGGGTACCATCGGATCGCGCTTGACGTGATGAACGCTCTGAACAGCGAAGAGCCGCGCAGGGTGGTGATCAACGTTCGCAATCATGGCGCGATTGCGGAAGTTGGGTATGAGGACGTTGTTGAAGCGCCCTGCGCCGTTTCGAAACACGGCATCGTTCCCGAGAATTGCGGATCTCTGCCCGAAGAAGTGAGGGGATTGGTGCTTGCGGTGAAGGCCTACGAGCGGGCTGCGATTCAGGCTGCGGTGACCGGTTCGGCCGAGCTGGCCCGCAAGGCGATGTTGCTCTATCCAGCCATTGGAGAATGGGAGCCTTCTGCCGCTTTGTTACGGGATTTTTCAGCCATGAGTCCGGCTTTTCCAAGCCTCGGCTAGTGCTTGCGCTTTCGATCCTATAGAACGGTAGCGATAACGCAATCGCTCAAGTTGCATAGTATATGCCAGGATGATAATAGAATAAACACTTATAATTGTTTAAGATATGAGTGCACACGCTTTTTTCAAAAAAAAGCTTGCGCTTGACGTTATCGGTACCGTAAAGTATCGGGGAATCGAGGAAGGGTTGGATCGGCGACATAGAACTTGATTCTTCGTTTTCCGCGCCAACCGAATAGCCGTGGCGTTCTCCCTGGGGCTGGAATTTCGCCAGGAGCCTTCGAACGACAAAATCGGGCAAGTCCATCGGCTGTGAAAGGAACCTGATTCCGCACACTTCGCGTCGGCGAGAATCGCGCCGGCGCCTGAGACACACCGGGAAAAAGTGGAGGAGGCGTTTTATGAAGCAGACTGCAATTCGAGTTTCCAAACGAATCATATTTGCCGCGATGCGAATGGCGTGCGTTGCAGCAATTGCCGTGGCGATCATCTCTGGGCCGCATGGCAATTCACAATCTTCCACGAGTGCCAGGCTCTCCGGCTCTGTGACAGATCCGACCGGCGCCGTGGTGCCAAACACCAAGGTGAGCGCATTGAACACAGGAACGAATCTCTCCCAGGAGGTTTCGAGCGACGCGGCCGGGAATTACGCATTCAACTCGCTTCCGCCCGGACAATACACGGTCACCGCAACGCTTGAAGGATTCCAGACACTGGTCAATACGGGCGTGGGCCTGACTGTTGGCCAGAATGCAACGCTTAATCTGGTGTTGAAGGCGGGCGGTGCACAGGAGACAGTCACCGTGACAGGCGGAGCGGAGTTGATCAACACAACGAGTGCCGAGCTTGGGTCGGTCGTGGACGAGAGCACGGTGAAGGAATTGCCATTGAATGGCCGCGACCCTGGGCAGCTGGTGTTCCTTTCCGCGGGCGTGACCAATGAGCTGAACAGTCAGGCTTCCACTTTGCAGGCCACAAATTCCTTTCCGAATGAATCGGGTGCATCGGCAGGCGGGCAGCGGCAGGGCAGCACATGGTATCTGCTCGACGGCGTCTCAAATATGGACACCTATACTCTGCTCGCGCTTCCGTTCCCGAATCCCGATGCGACGCAGGAGTTTCGCGTCATCTCCAACAACTTCGATGCCCGCAACGGTTTTGCTCCCAGCGCAGTGGTCAGTATTGAGACCAAGTCGGGCAGTAACGATATTCATGGCGGGCTCTTCGAGTTCATTCGCAACGACATCTTCAACGCCGCAAATCCATTCAGCGGGCAGAAGGATCCGCTTAAGCGCAACCAGTTTGGCGCGTATGCGGGCGGCCCGGTGCTGAAGAACAAGCTCTTCTTCTTTGCCAACTACCAGGGGACAAGGTCGAGCCTGACCTCTCAGACGAATACCACGTACACGCCAACCCAGGCAGAGCGAAACGGTGATTTCTCAGCGCTTCTTTCTGTAACAGATTCAAACGGCAACCCCGCACCGATCGTTCTTCCCGCTCCTTTTGTCGGCAACAAGATCAATCCCTCGTTGTACAGCCCCGGCGCAGTAGCCATGCTGAAATTCCTGCCTGTGGGTCAGAACCCGACAACCGGGTACAGCAACTTCGCCTTGCCAAAGCAGGCGACGATCTTCAACGAGGTAACGGCGCGCCTGGACTACACGATCAACGAGAAGCAGCGGGTTTTCGTGCGCAGCTTCCAGAACGACTACAACCAGCAGGGCCAGACTCTCCCCGGCAACATCCTGGCGGGCATCCTGGGCTCCAACGGCGTTTATCTGAACGAAGTGATCAATCATACCTGGACGATCAGCCCGTCGACGCTAAATATGCTGGCTGCCGGATGGGTGAGCTACGACTTCCATACCGGTACGCCCCTGCTTGACTCAAGCGGAAAGCCAATCTGCCTGTCACAGTTCATCAACGTTGTCGATCCTCCCAACGAATGCTACCTTGAAGACTTCAATGTGGTGGCGGGGGGCTCAGTCAGCCCCTACCTGCCTCCAACAGGATTCGTATCTTTCTCGAGCAACCCCGTCGACACCAAGCGCAGGGACTATACCCTGAGCGACACATTTACCAAGACGGCAGGCAGGAATACGATCTCCGCCGGCGGCGACCTGTTCCATCGCCACCACACAGAGCGCTCAGCCTTTGTTCAGAGCCCAGTCATGGGGTTCAACGGCCAGTACGACAATGGCGTTCCCTTTGCGGACTTCTTGTTGGGCAAGGCGGATTATCTTGTGCAGGGAGCGGGCGAGGCAGGCGCTACTTCGCAATGGATGTTCGGACTCTACGGACAGGACCAGTTCAAATTGAAGCCAGCCGTCACGGTAACTCTGGGACTGCGCTGGGATCCGAATACGCCGGCAGTGGTGGCCGGCGGCCGCGGAGCGGCCTACGTTCCGGGACAGCAGAGCACCCGATTTCCCAATGCTCCGCTGGGCCTGGTGTTTCCTGGAGATACGGGGATCAGCGATACCATGTACAACGCCAGCTACACCTATTTTGAACCGCGTCTGGGCGTAGCATGGAACATCACTCCCAAGACGACTGTGCGGACTGCATTCGGGATGTTCACGACGCCGATGGAGGATGCGTTCTACCAGAGGATCTGGGATGTGGCGCCCTTCAGCCCGAATTACAGCCCTTCCTCGAGTGCGACGGAGTGGGTGCCGTTCGACAACCCCTGGACCAACTTCGGCGGCGGCCCTGGACTTGCGGCAGGAAAGAGCCCGTTTCCTCCCTTCGCCGGGCCCCAGCAGAGTCCGCCCGCAAGTTCCACATTTGGCAGCGGCACAGGAGTTTCCGCCACATTCATTCCTAACTTGAAGCTGGGCGTTACGCAGAGCTGGAATGCGTCGCTGGAACAGCAATTCACAAAGGCACTGGCGATTCATGTTGCTTATGTCGGCAGCGAGTCCTTTCACCAGGCAACGACGGTCGACCGCAACCCCGGGCAGACCGGCGCCATCGGCGTGGCCAACGACCCGGTTCGCGGTCTGCGCGTGAATCAGGCCTTTGGAGGAATTGTCCAGGTTCAGGATGGAGGAACGGCAAGTTACGAGTCGTTCCAGGCCGGTGTCGAGCACAAATTCTCACACGGCATCCAGTTCCAATCCAACTTTACATGGTCCAAGACCACGGACGTCGGGGGCTCGGGCGATCCTGACTTTGAATCCAGTGTGAGCAATCCCTATAGCATCCAGCACGACAAGGGCCCGTCGAGTCTGAATGTGCCGTTCGTGTGGGTGTCTTATGGGCTCTATCACGCACCCACTTTCGACCATAGGAACTTCCTGATGAAGAACGTCCTTGGCGGTTGGGCAGTGAGTGCTATCTTTACCGCGGAGTCCGGAGAACCGTTCACTATCAACGGTGGGAATGGCAACAACAACTCGGGCTACGACGAGGGGCAGGATCGCGGTGATCGGGTTCAGGGACAGGATCTCAAGATTCGCCAGGGCGGGAAGAGCCACTGGCTTAACAGTTACTTCAATCCTCTGGCCTTCACGCAAAACGAGTTTGGGACTCCGGGCAACTTGCCCAAGTTCTTCATTCAGAATCCGCCGGATCGCGACCTTGACCTCTCGTTCATCAAGAACATTCCGATCCATGATCGTTTCAGCGTGCAGTTCCGCTGGGAGATGTTCAACGCCAGCAATACTCCGAGCTACGGTTCGCCTGACAACAATCCGACCGATGGCAACTTCGGCCAGATTGGTGGGATTGGGCCAATCGCGCCTCGCGTGATGCAGGCCGCTTTGAAGGTTAATTTCTAGGCGGAAGCAGTGCCTTGGCCCGGACGTCGAAGGACGTCCGGGCCATTCTTTTGCCTGGTGCGACAGCAATCCGGGCCGATCGACGAGTTCAGCGCTGCCGATTGAATCTTCAAAGTGACGGCAACCTGGCAGAACATTAGTTGCTGAAGCGAAGGGGCCGGCCTAATGGTATGTTTTGTCACAACGATCCAGTAGCGATCGGCGTCATGAAGGCTGCTCTTGATGCGGGCCTGTCGATTGCCGCAGACATCGCGATCGTCGGCTATGATAAAACGTGTTAGTTACGGTATCTGCACATTCCCACTGCCGCCATTGACCAATCGATGGCCGCGCCGAGCGAAGCAGAAATGACACTGGCACTCGATCTAGTGGCCTGGAGAGTGGAAAGGCCCAAGTCCATTTTTGCCGACCCCGAATCTTGAGGGCAGACAATCCACCGTGGATGCAGGAGATGACGCCATGGCCGGTCTTTCAACTCCATTCCTGGCGCGCCGCGATCCGACACAACGGGAAAAGGTCAGGCCGGTCCTAAAAGGCTTGCGGCCGTGACCAGGCAAAAAGCAAATCAACTCTTGGGCATCCTGTGTTTGGCTGCAGCCGCTTCCATGCGGCATTTTGAGGAAGTGGGTTCTGCTTCTGCCTCGAGTATCGCAGCCAATGTGTCGGTCGCATCCACAGTTCGTGAGGATGTTGGTTCTGAGCGAACAGTGCCAGCTTCGACGGACCAACCCGGGTACGGCAAATGGGGGGATCAGCGAGACGGATCGTACGTCAATCCCGTGTTGCCCGGCGATTTCAGCGATCTCGACGCGATTCGTGTGGGACAGGATTTCTATGCCATCACTTCGACCATGCAGTACTCGCCGGGCATGGCCATCCTTCACTCCCGCGACCTCGTAAACTGGCGGATCGCCGGCCATGTTGTATCAGATATTTCGGCTCTCGATCCAGCACTCAACTGGGACAAGATGAACCGCGCCGGGCGCGGCATTTGGGCGGGCTCGATCCGCTATCACGACGGCAGATTCTGGGTATACTTCGGAACGCCGGATCAGGGCATCTTCATGAGTTCGTCGACCTCCGCATCCGGCAAATGGACGGCCCCAAAGCTAGTGCTGGGTGAGCCCGGATGGGACGACCCATGTCCCTTCTGGGATGACGACGGCCAAGGCTACCTTGTAGTCACGCACTTTGCGCCCGAGGGGGTGCGCAAAACCCCCTACACCATTCATCTATTCAAACTAACCAGAAAAAATGACGCGATCCTCCCTGCTTTCGATCACGTCATTCACCACTCCGAGGGCAGTGAAGCCAACAAACTCTATAAGATCAATGGCCTCTACTATCACTTCTTCAGCGAGGTTCGACGCGAGGGACGCGTACCGATGATGGAGCGCTCTCCAACCCTGAATGGCCCGTGGGAGAATCACCTCGTCATGCATGTCCATGGGGCTTCCGATGGCGAGCCCAATCAGGGCGGTATGGTTGAGCTTTCCAATGGCCAATGGTATTTCCTATCGCACCAGGGACGTGGAGACTGGGAGGGGAGAGCCGGCGTCTTGCTGCCCGTGACCTGGATTGCTGGGTGGCCCATCCCTGGCATCGCAGGAGAAGACAAGGCCGGAACGATGGTGTGGAGCGGAGAAAAGCCAATCGAGGGATTCCCTCCAACGGATCTCGTCGCCAGCGGTTCGTTCGATACCGCCGTTCTTAAACCGGAGTGGGAGTGGAATTATCAGCCCAGGCGGCAGATGTGGTCGCTCATTGCGCATCCAGGTTCTATTAGAATGTTTGCCTTTCCACCACTCAAGCCAGGCGACTTCCATACCATTGGCAATATCCTGACTCAGCGCTCTTTGCGCACCCTGGAGAACGAGGTAGTGGTACGGCTTGACCTTGCGGGCATGGCCGATGGCCAACAAGCAGGGCTTGCGCATTATGCAAGACACTACTGCTCTATTCAAGTCGATCAGGAAGGAAGTGGTCGCAGCCTCCTGTACGAGGAGAACGGTGTGCGCATTCCAGGTCCAATCCTGAATAGGGATTCAATCTATCTTCGCTCCCGTTGGGACATTGCAGGCCGCAACACCTTCTCCTACAGTGATAATGGACAGGATTGGAATTCGATTGGACCTTCCTGCAATCTGACATGGGGAGACTATCGCGGCGATCGGATCGGCATCTTCACGACAAACCAGATGGCAACGGCGGGCTACATCGATGTGGATTCGTTTCAGTACCACGTGCACCATGAGTAGGCCGGATCAGAAAGGAGTTACGACCCTGCAGTTCCGGCCTTATTGGGTGAGGAACTGCACAAGGAATGGAAATGTCGAGAATATGTTCGATACGAGAGCTTTGTTTTGTCAGGCCCCCTGTGCGGTGTGTGCTACGCACCTTCGTGTGCAGTCTGGTAATTCTCATTGAACATTTGACTACTACGATCAGAGATTTATGGGGCCGATCGGGCCGGAAAATTTCAAAGGGGAATCGTTGGTGAATTAGTTACGGGCGGTGAAGGATTTTCGCCGAGCCGAGCGATGTTTTCCTTTCTTGAGGAACCACTCGGGAAACTCCTTCAGAAATGATAACGTAGGATTTCTTATGCGCCGTTCGGAGGCAAGGTCTTTCAGTGGGTAAGCCCCCCAGGTAATTTTCGTTCCAGCCGGTAGCATTCGGAACGGTCGTGGAGGTAACGTAAAGGCTGAAATCTCCACAGTCAAATGCCGACCATTACCTGCGCTCCTTACGGAGAGGTTCCTTCCCCTGTTGTCGATTCGCAATCTATTTTTGTTGCTTCGACATATCCTGTCGCGTGAATGCGGCAAAGTTGAAGGATGAAGCCACGCTTCGGGGGTGTCATCGTGAATCGTCCCAAGCTTCTCTATTGTCTGTCTTCGCTTTCTGCTGCCTGTCTGCGGTGCCACGACTATTCTCACTGGAGGCAAGACAAAGGCGATGCGCTGATTGCGCCGATGAACACTGTTAGCGGAAGGCGCAGTTCCAAACGCTACGCGCACATTGACCGACTGGCCGAAGTGGTGGCCACCGCTTAACCGGTTTGCTCCTCGGTCCATGGGCGCCAGGAGAAAAACAACGTCAACGCAACAACCTTCCAACATGCTAGCGAAGATCGCAAGTGCGAATGATGCTGGACACTACCAAGGCAATTTGCAACGATCTCGGTCGATCCGGCGTTTGCCGCGTACCTGCACTAGATCAATGATTGTCTGGTTGAGCAGCGGGGGCATGGACGTTCAATAGAATTCTCCGATAGGAAGTCAACTGGGGTGCGCCATCGTCAGTAACTGCAAGAATCAGATGTGCGGTCCCATTTCCCATGCACGGCGCAATTCCGGGCAGCCAGGCTGGACGGCAAGCTGCAATCGGGGTTACCGTCACCTTTGGACTATCACCGCCTGTGATGTTAACCGCAGCGTGATTGGCATCAGAAGCGCCTGCTTCATCATATTGAAACCATCTGTAATGAAGGATCTGCCCATCGGGATCGTGGCTCCGACTTGCATCGAGCAGCAAGGGCTTGCCGACTTCCGCTTCTACCATAATGGGAGCTGTCCCGGTCTTGCCATTCACTTCCACTTCAGGATTGTGGTTGGCATGTGCGTAATCGGAAATAGTCCAAGACATTCGCGCCGCAAAGTCGTTCTGGAAAGCTTCGCGCCAGCGCCATATAGTTGCTTGATCAGATGTGTACTCTTTTCCATCCACACCCGTAACGGTGTCTTGCGAAGTCATGCGCGTAGACTCATCGCCCCCTTGGGTCCATATGGGATGTGGCTCGCCACGGGGCTGTCGGTAGACGTAGCGGCCACCCCACCCACCCCAGTCGGGTCTGCGAAAGGAATTCAGGCCATTATCAATCAAGCCCAGGAACGAAGGCGTGTCACCTTCCATGATAAAGGCATACCGGGGATATAGCTTTCCCAATATTCCTTTGTTCCGGATGTTTTCATCCAGCCATTTGTTCGTTACAGTTGAAAAGTCCGCGCCCGCGCAATTGCGGTAGAAAACGTCGCCGCTTATCCCCGTCCAAGTGGCGTAGTAATACTCGTCGCCTGCCTGGGTTGAAGGCTGGACGATATAAAACAGGTTTGGAAACTCACGGCGAATCCACAGCCCAGCGTCATCCTGATCCGAGATGGAATACACCCTGAGCTTTTGGACGAATCGTTCGGTGGCGTCAGGCGGTTGGGTCATGCGGAGATGTAAGAGCGCCTCCGCCAATGTGTTGGTTCCGCCCCAAATGCAGATCCACAATGGACGGCTATCTTCACGTTCGCCTGCACGAAGGATTGCCTCCGCGCCCGCTGAGAGTTTGTCCGGGCCGATGGCTGCCAGGCCATAACCCTGCTGGCCCGTGAAGACCAAGCCATCCAAATCGTCTGCGGCGGGCCAGCCTGTCGCGTGCAGGAGAAGATTGGGGCGCACCTGCCTGTAGGCCTGAATCAGGGCATGCATCGTTTCTGGATGGGTGGCAGTCCTTTGCCACGTGGATGTCGCAG
>Ga0181516_10002701_pt1 | contig 12339 bp, 10 predicted proteins | sample PEATcosm2014_Bin_25_FD_121104 | JGI IMG/M metagenome (GOLD analysis project Ga0181516, IMG submission 121104) | Peatland microbial communities from MTU Mesocosm Facility, Houghton, MI, USA - PEATcosm2014_Bin01_10_metaG | ecosystem: Environmental > Terrestrial > Soil > Wetlands > Peat | place...
ATTCATCCCCGTTCCTGCGACGCGCCGCACGGCGCGTTCAGATATGTGGATGGAGGTTATAGGGGCGTCCGGCAATAATCTGAAAAATGTCACGGCGCGTTTTCCGATCGGGACCTTTACGGCGGTAACAGGTGTTTCGGGTGGTGGAAAATCGACGCTGGTCATTGAAACGCTCTATAAAGCTTTGGCGAGGAAACTGAATTTTGCGCGCGAGTTTCCGGCGGCGCATGAAACGATCAAGGGCACGGAATTTATCGATAAGATCGTCGATATTGACCAATCGCCCATTGGCCGCACGCCGCGATCCAATCCCGCGACTTACACGGGCGCCTTCACGCCTATCCGCGAATGGTTTGCCGGATTGCCGGAAGCCAAGGCCAGAGGATATGGGGTGGGGCGGTTTTCATTCAACGTTAAAGGCGGCCGCTGCGAAGCGTGCGAAGGCGACGGCACGATAAAAATTGAAATGCATTTCCTGCCGGACGTGTTCGTGACTTGCGAAGAATGCAAAGGCAAACGCTATAACCGCGAAACGCTCGAGGTTCTCTATCGCGATAAAAGCATCGCCGATGTTCTCGATATGACGGTTGAAGAAGGCGCGGAATTCTTTAAGGCAGTGCCGAGCATTCGCGACCGGCTAGCGACACTGAGCCGCGTCGGTTTGTCCTATGTCAAAATCGGGCAATCGGCCACGACTTTGTCGGGCGGGGAAGCGCAGCGCGTGAAGTTAGCGAAGGAGTTGGCGCGGCGGGCGACGGGCAAGACGCTTTATATTCTCGACGAGCCGACCACCGGATTGCATTTTGAAGACGTGCGGAAATTATTGGAAGTGCTGCATGCGCTGGTCGATACCGGCAATACCGTCATCGTGATAGAACATAATCTGGAGGTCATCAAGACAGCAGATCACATCATCGATATCGGCCCCGAAGGCGGCGACAGCGGCGGCCTTATCATCGCGGCAGGAACGCCGGAAGAAGTCGTGAAGGTTAAGGAAAGCTATACGGGAAAGTATTTGGCGGGCTATTTGAAGGGAAAGAAGCGGACGTGAGGTGCGCCCTAGATTAAAACAACTTCACATAGTAAAATAAACTCAGGCCTTGAGAGAAGTTTGGAATTGTTCCGGCTTTTTTAAATCCAAGCTTTTCGTAAAATCCGGCGGCTTGCCAATCACCTGTGTCGAGATAGATGCCTTTTTTGTTATTCTTTCGGGCCCAGTCTTCGACCGCTTGCATGATTTCTGTTCCCGTCCCCTTCTGTTGACTGGCAACAAAAATCTGATCGACAAGAACATAGTCCCAGACAGCATAGGCCGTAGCGCCGCCCAAAAAATTATCGCCGTCTCTAGCTATAATGGTGAAAGCTTTTTTATTGCGCGGATGTCCCTTGTTCGTATTATCATTCTGTAAAAGAGTGGCAATCTTTTCGGCCAAAGCATTGTCGTCGCCATCCATGATTTCAAGTTTTATTGGCATTTATGTGTTTACCTTTCTTGTGATCGTTTTTGCCGCCGTTTCTGTAGCGCTATTGTCCGCGCTTCTTACTGTCCCGCAAGGAATAAACGCAGCCGCAATAATCCTGCCGATAGAAATTTTCGCTCTTGGTAATTTCGATCATGCGGGTTGAGCCGCCGTTTTTGCGCCAGTTATGGTCCCAGTATTGCAAATCTTCGTATCGCGCGACGGCACGATGGCCGCACGCGTTGGCCTGATCCATGTCTTTCCAGCGCGAAATGCCGAGGCAGGATGAAATAAGCGGAAATCCGTTTTCATGCGCATAAAGCGCGGTGCGTTCGAGGCGTAGATCGAAACATTTTGTGCAACGTGCGCCACGTTCTGGCTCCATCTCCAAACCCTTGACGCGCGCGAACCAGGTGTCCGGATCGTAATCGGCATCGATGATCGGAACTTTTTTCTTTTCGGCAAAGGTTAGGATTTCCCGCTTGCGTTTTTCGTATTCTTCGCGCGGGTGAATGTTGGGATTGTAGAAATAGATCGTGAAATGAACGCCGGAGGCTTGCAGCGTCTCGATCACGCCGCCCGAACACGGGGCACAACAGCAATGCAGAAGCACTTTGTCGGCGCCTTCGGGAACGGGCAATGTTAGACGTTCGGGCATGACCCGATCCTTTAATCCTTGTCGGAATTGCTGTTGGTCGAACCCGAGGATGAGCTGCGACGCGCAATGGTGGTGCGCTGAACGGCAGGGGCTCCGCCGCCACCGCCGCCATTTTCGTTGCCTCCCGTGCCACTGCCCATACTGTCGAAGAAGTCGCTGTTGGTCTTCGCGTATTTGAGCTTGTCGAGCAGGAATTCCATCGCATCGGTAACGCCCATCGGCATAAGCACGCGGCGCAAGACCCACATTTTGGAGATCGTGGCCTTGTCGACCAACAATTCTTCCTTGCGGGTTCCCGACTTGGTGATGTCGATCGAGGGGAAGGTGCGGCGATCGGAAAGTTTGCGATCGAGAATGATTTCCGAATTGCCGGTGCCTTTGAATTCTTCGAAGATAACTTCGTCCATACGGCTGCCGGTATCGATCAAGGCCGTCGCGATGATCGTCAGCGAACCGCCTTCTTCGATATTGCGGGCTGCACCGAAGAAACGCTTGGGGCGTTGCAAAGCGTTGGCATCGACACCGCCGGTCAGGACCTTGCCCGATGAAGGGACAACAGTGTTGTAGGCGCGCGCAAGGCGTGTGATGCTGTCCAGCAGAATGACGACGTCGCGCTTGTGTTCGACTAGACGCTTGGCCTTTTCGATGACCATTTCCGCGACCTGAACGTGACGTGTCGCGGGTTCGTCGAAGGTCGAGCTGATAACCTCTCCTTTGACCGAGCGCGCCATGTCGGTGACTTCTTCCGGACGTTCGTCGATCAGAAGGACGATTAAATAAACTTCGGGATGATTGGTGGTAATCGCATGAGCGATGTTCTGCATCATCACCGTTTTGCCGGTGCGCGGCGGCGCGACGATCAGACCGCGCTGGCCTTTGCCAAGCGGGCACACCAGATCAATGATGCGCGCGGTATATTCTTTTTTTGTTGGATCCGGCATCTCCAGCTTAAGGTGCTTAGTCGGATAAAGGGCCGTCAAATTGTCGAAGCCGATACGATGGCGCGCTTTTTCCGGATCTTCGAAATTGATTTCGTTGACTTTGAGCAAAGCAAAATAGCGCTCGCCTTCTTTGGGGGAGCGAATTTCACCTTCAACCGTATCGCCGGTGCGCAGATTAAATTTGCGCACTTGCGAGGGCGATACGTAAATATCGTCGGGGCCGGGCAGATAATTCGCTTCGGGCGAACGCAAGAAGCCGAAGCCGTCGGGCAAGACTTCCAGAACGCCTTCGCCGGAGATGGTTTGATTGGGTTGTTCGCCAACAATTTTCAAAATGGCAAACAACATGTCCTGCTTGCGCATGGCGCTGGCGCCTTCGACGCCATATTTTTCCGCCATAGTTAGCAGTTCGGCCGGAGTTTTGGCCTTCAATTCGCGTAAATTAGTCGAGGTCATTTTATCCTTCGTGGGGTAGGGGAATAAGGGCACAGATTGTCCGACAATGCGGACTGATGTTTGCCTAGAGAAGTGGGAGGGGTTCCGGAGTCACATCACAGCGCGATCTAAAAATTATCACGCCGGAACATTGTTTTTGTAGACAAGCTGCGAAGCAAAGTCAAGTTATCATTGCGCCACGGGCATTAACCATACCTTTACCTTTCCCGAGCGCTTTCAATTATGTTCTTTTTGTGCATACTCCTTATTTTCTCTGCCCTCGCGCGTCGCGCGTTGTTTGAGCCAGCCCATTGATGAAATCGGGCGCAGTGCCCACGACTGGGGCGCGAATAAAAAATGGCACGCCGCTTTGCTGCGCCAGATGACGGTAATCGATGTCCAATTCGACTAAGGTTTCCGCGTGATCACAAACAAAAGCGATCGGGGCTACAACCACCGGAACGCCATCGTGCCCCGCACGGCGGATTTCGTCATCGGTTGAAGGCCCGATCCACTTCAAGGGTCCGACCCGGCTTTGAAAACACAACACTGAATCGAGATTTTCAATTGCCAGCTCCCGCCGCAAAGCTTCTACCGTCTGTGCGCACTGGTCAGCATAGGGGTCTCCGGCATTGATGATGGCCTGCGGAAGGCCGTGTGCGGATAAAAGAAGCCGGGGGGTGCCGTGCTTTTGGGCTTCCTCATAGGCCTGGCGCGTCAATGCGGCCAGTGCGCGGATAAAGCCCTGTTCTTGAGGATAGGAGCTTATAATTTGTGTGGAAATATTCAACTTGGCCTGGTCAGCGGCGCACCTCCACTCATCAAGGCTTGATTGCGTTGTCGTCGTTGAAAATTGTGGGTAAAGTGGCAGCAGGATGATTTCATCCGGCGCAAATTCTTTTACTTCTTGTATGGTTTCAGACGTAAGGGGATGCCAGCACCGCATCGCTATAAACACTTTAAATTGCGGATCAGAAGACGTTTTATTGAGCGCTTGCTCAAGGGCATCAGCCTGATCCTGCGTATTTTTTAATAGAGGCGAACATCCCCCCAGTTTAGTATATATCGCGCGGGCGGTTGGCGTGCGTTGAATAGAAATAAATCGCGCAATCATATAACGCAGGGGTTGCGGCACGCGAAGAATGGCCGGATCACTGAACAGATTAAACAAGAACGGACCGACCGCTTCGAGTGAATCCGGGCCGCCCAAATTGAATAAAACGACCGCGATCTTTGTCATGTATGGAAATTCCTTATGAAGCGCACCAACTCGGCGACATGTTCTGGCGGTGTTTCCGGTAATACGCCGTGACCAAGATTAAATATATGCAAGGGGCCTAATATCGTCAGAATCTTTTCGGCTGCGTGCAACATTTCTTTTCCGCCTTTAACCAGAAGGGTGGGATCAAGGTTGCCTTGCAAGGGGATGATGCTTTTTAGCTGCTGTTTGGCAAATTCAAGATCAACTGAGGAATCTATACTTAAAGCATTAACACCTGTTTCGCGGGCATAAGATTCATAATTTTCACGCGCCTCGCGCGGAAATCCGATCACGGGAATATGCGGATAGTTCTTTTTCAACCGCCTCACCAATTCACGCGTTGGCTCAATAACGAAACGCGCAAAATCCACGCCCGATAATAATCCTGCCCAGCTATCAAATATTTGTATGATTTCTGCCCCGGCCTCTATTTGTGCTTTTAAAAACAGCTCGCTAGCGTCGATTAATCGATCAATTAGTTTTTGAAGAATATTTGGCTGTTGGGTAACCCAAGTTTTTGATCGTGAAAAATTATTTTTACTATTTCCGTCAATCATATAACAGGCAACTGTCCAAGGTGCTCCACAAAAGCCAATTAATGCTGTTGTTTCCGGCAAGGCTGTTTTTACACGCCAGATGGTTTCAAAAACGGCGGAAATAATTTCTGCATTATAAAATAAATCATCAATAGATTTTTCGCCGTCCAGTTCCTTTAAAACCGGCCCAAAACCTTCCTGAAAATCGAGCTCAATTCCTAATGCTTTGGGAATCAATAAAATATCAGAAAATATTATTGCTGCATCCAAATCAAAACGACGGATAGGCTGCAAAGTTATTTCTGTCGCCCATTGGGGCGTTAAGCACATATTAAGAAAATTTTTAGATTTTTCCCTTATCTCTCGATATTCCGGTAGATAGCGCCCCGCTTGTCGCATCAACCATACAGGAATACGCTTCGGAGCCTTTTCTCGTAAGACATCTAGAATGGGTTTTCGTCGGATGTTATTCATGTGCCCTCTTCTCTTCTTAATAAATATATAGAAGATAGTAGTAAGTAGTGGGTAGACGGGAAACCGGGGATTAAATATAATGCATGACTATTCCTGTTTCATACTCACTCTAGTCATGTTTATTACCAAAAAGTTAAATATTTATGTTGTTGATAGGAGACTATTAATCCTTTGTTAACCCGAAATCTAATAACTCTGTGAATAACGGGTATAGTTTCTGTGCTTTTTGTCCCCGATTCACACAGAGGGTACGGCAAAGTTATCCTTCCATTGAAACTTAGCTGATAAAAAAGTGGTCCGAGGGATGAAAAAAATCATGACCTCGATTTATCAGACTTATCCCCATAATTAGAGCATCGCATAAATTTGGGGGACGGTTTTCAAAGATCCCTGCTTTTGAAGAGGGCCCTCATCTGCCTTTATCAAAACGACACTGTCCAAATCCACGGATATCGGGGGTCACAAAAGATTTGGCATTTTTTAAATTAATGGGGTTGGCATCAGCGGGCGCTTGGGTTAAAAGTTGTTAACTTTTGCTTTTACACTTTCCTAACATGTCAGTTCGTCGTTCCTCATCTTCCGGATGGTCTTCTGTCGCTGCCGTAACCTGGCGCGGGTTTTCCTATCGGTTTTCGTTTGTTTTTTTTACAGTGGCAGCTCTTCTTCTTCTTCTGTTGTCGCATACGCAACCGATGGTTATTTCCGCTTTACGCGTTCATACCATCGATACACTGGCCCCTTTTCTTGATGCGATTGCCCGGCCCATGCAGGCGGTGGAAAATTTTGCGTCCGGGCTGCGCGACACAGTCTCGCTGCGCGCGGATAACCAGAAGCTGCGCGAAGAAAACGCGCATATGATCGAATGGCAAAATACTGTCGTCTCAATGGAAAAAGAAAACCGCGAATTACGCGCGCTGTTAAATTTTAAAACCGAACCCAAACTATCTTTTATTTCCGCACGCGTGATCGCCGATATTGGCGGCGCTTATACGCGCGGCCTCATCGTCACGGCGGGCAAGGTTGACGGCGTGCGCGACGGCATGGCGGTGATGACCGGAGAAGGATTAATCGGACGTGTCGTTGAAGTCGGCGACTGGTCTTCACGGGTGCTGCTTATTTCCGATCTGAACTCACGCATCCCTGTCACGATAGCGGAAACGGGTGATCGCGCGATTATGGCGGGCGATAATTCTTCAGAGCCCAAATTACTTTTCATGGCGCGCGATGCTGCGGTTTCAGATGGTGCGCGCATCGTTACATCGGGACACGGTGGCGTCTTCCCCCCCAACTTACCGATAGGCATCTTGCATGAGGCGGCGCATGGCATCTATGCCGTCGTGCCGACGGCTGATATCGGGCGCGTGACCTATGTGCGGCTGGTTGATTTTGATTTGAAGGGCGGCACATTTAATTCGATCGAATCCAAAATGCGGGCGGAAAGCAAGAAAAAATGACGGGCGCTGCGCAGAACCCGTTTGGACAAAATAAAAGCAAGAAACACAAAAACACAAAACAGGATCTTGTTTTTGTTCCCCGGGATTCAACCAGAAGCTCGGGGTTGTGCGGCTCTGTCCCCCTAAGGGCGCTGCGGAGGAATTAATGGAACAACTTTGGCAGCGGCTCGACCTTTGGCTCAGAATAGCGGTGCCCACAGCTACGGCGCTGCTCATGACTTTGCTCAGCGTGTGCGCGTGGCCTTTGCCTTATTTGGGTCCCGTGATGCCGCCCCTGGCCTTTATCGCTCTTTATTATTGGGCGACGCATCGGCCGGATTTATTTCCCCCCAGCATCGCGTTTATCCTTGGTCTTTTGAACGATATTATTAATGGCCTGCCGATGGGAATCTCCGCCTTTTTGTTTACGCTGGCGCATCAGATTATCTGGCGGCAAAGACGTTTCTTCTCAGGACATTCTTTCATCATGCTGTGGTCGGGATTTGCTTTGGCCGCGTTGACTTTGATGGTGGCGCAGTGGGCGCTGATGGCGCTGGTATGCTGGCAAATCACACCGCTCCTGCCGATTTTGGTACAGGCGGCTCTTGCAATCATTCTTTTCCCGATGCCCTGCTGGATCATGATCCGCCTGCAGCGCAGCGTTTTGAGCGTCAATTGACATGGCGGGCGATACCGAAAAATCACGCATATTCACCCGCCGCGCCGTTTTGATCGGGGCGGCGCAAACGGCGCTATTCTCCCTTCTCGCCGGCCGCCTCTATTATTTGCAGGTGATTGAAGGCGGCGATTACTACCAAATGGCCGAAGAAAACCGGATTAATTTGCGCATGATCGCGCCACAGCGCGGCCGCATTCTCGACTGCAAGGGCGTGCCGTTGGCGCTCAACGACCAAACCTATCGTGTCGTCTTATTGCCGGAACAAGTCGGGGATCTTGACGACCTTTTGAATAAACTGGGCTCCTTTGTTGCCATCGACGGGACCGAACGCAAACGCATCGAGCGCGAAATGAAGGACCGCAACGGCTTTAACGCGATCATCGTGCGCGACAACCTAACCCGCGATCAAATGGATGTCATCGCCGTGCACACACCCGATCTGCCCGGCGTCGATATCGATGCGGGCGAGGTGCGGGCTTATCCCTATGGCGAAACGACGGCACACATTCTTGGCTATGTCGGGACAGCCTCGCGGGAGGAAATAGACGATCCCGATAATGACGACAGTGACGTGCTAAGCGTGCCCGGTTTTCGCATCGGTAAGAACGGCGTTGAAAAACAATATGAGCTGCAAATGCGCGGCGCGGCGGGCGACGTTGAAATGGAAGTGAACGCACATGGGCGTGTGGTGCGCGAGCTTATGCGCCACGATCAAACGTCGGGCGACGATTTGACCTTGGCGCTCGACATCGGGCTGCAGCAATTCGTGCAACAAAGGCTGGCGCGCGAAGAGGGGGCCGCTGCGGTTGTTCTCGATATTCACACGGGCGCTGTGCTGGCCTTGGCCTCACAGCCAAGTTTTGATCCCAATCTATTTACCTTTGGTATCAGTCAGGACGATTGGGATAAGCTAAACGACGATATTCATTCGCCCCTTTTAAACAAGGTCATTACGGGCGTCTACGCTCCCGGCTCGACATTCAAACCTATAACGGCGATGGCGGCGCTAGAAGCAGATATCGTTGATCCCGAGGCGAAGGTTTTCTGCCCGGGCTATTACGAATTCGGCGAGCATATTTTCCATTGCTGGAAAAAAGGTGGCCATGGCCACGTCAATATGGCCGAAGCGATTGCGGGCTCGTGCGACACCTATTTTTACGATCTCGGCCATCGCACCGGCATCGACAAAGTTCAGGCGATGGCGCAGAGGTTCGGTATGGGCCAGAAACTAGATATCGATCTGCCGCACGAGCGAAGCGGTTTCGTCCCCAGCCGCGCGTGGAAACAGGCGGCGCGGCATCAGGCGTGGCAACAAGGGGAAACGCTGGTGGCCGCCATCGGGCAGGGATATATGCTAACCTCGCCGTTGCAATTGGCGATTATGGCGGCACGCATTGCCAATAACGGCCTTGCCGTAAAGCCGCACGTCGCACAGAAAATTGGTAGCCAACCGGTCGCGCCTGAAACCTGGCCCTCAATGGGACTCGATCCGCGTCATCTGGAAATCATCCGAAAAGGCATGGTTGCGGTGGTCAATTCTCCAACGGGTACGGCATACGCGGCGCGCATCACGAAGGCAGGTCTGGAGATGGCGGGTAAAACGGGCTCAGCGCAAGTGCGCCATATCTCCGAGGCTGAGCACGAAGAAGGTGTTACGAAAAACGAAGCCTTGCCATGGAAAGAACGTGACCACGCATTATTTGCCGGCTTTGCGCCCATAGACAATCCGCGTTACGCCATTGCTGTGGTGGTCGAACACGGCGGCAGCGGCGCACATGAAGCCGCGCCTATCGCCCGTGATATTCTGGAGGAATGCCAGACGCGGTTGGGGTAGGGGAAGAGGAAGAGGAAGAGGAAGAGAGGGAATGAGGGAAGCGGGGAATTTCCCTTTCTTTCCCTAATCCCCTTGCTTCCCCTCGCTATCTTAGCCCTGAGAATGAGCGCGCTCTTCCACAATCGACTCTTCCTGATGCTTCGAGAAATAGGCCGGATTGACACTCCAGCTATGCAGCAGGTCTTTGGCTATCGCGGGCGACATGCGATCAAACGTCGCCAAAGCAAAGGACAGCTCGCGCGGATGTACAATCTGTTCACCCGGACGACCGCCGCGCGACAACAAGAACAGCGAAACAAAACTAGACTTATCAACGCCGATGGCGCGGCATATTGACGCCAATCCGCGGCCGCCGATTTCTTCGGTGATGGTGTCAACGAGCGACAAAGGCAACCCCGTTAAACGCGCCAACAACATATTGAACAAACGGAAATGCCCCATGCGCAGCACCTGTGGAAGAACTTGCGGTGTTAAAGCCTGGTGCTCCTCCATCCAATCGGCGACTTGCCCCATAACGGCGTCGTTAGATTTTTCCTGAGAATGATCGTCGAGAAACGTCGCAATAGTCGTTGCAAGGGCCTGATCAATCTGTCCGGAGGTAACGCCGAAACGCTTCAGCGTATAACGGCGCATTTCTTGTTCAACCCACCAATAAAGTTTCAGCGCAACAGCCGGGTTCATTTCAGGGCGGGACAGAAGGGGTTTACGCAACCCCGCGCCATAACGCGCAGCATCGGAAATAACGTCCAACGCCAGAGGGCTTAAGTGAGCGCCGAGATTCTCGACAACAATTTCCATGACGCGCACATCACCCGTGGTTACGAGCGCGTCCGCTACAGCTTCACTGATCTGGGCGCGCGCGGCAATGGCGACAGCGTGATCGCCGCCCTTGTTTTCGATAACATGAACAAGATCCTCATCCGCCAAAGTCGGGCAAGAAACCAGAACCGGACGGGCAACCTCGATGCTGTTCTGCACCAAATTGGTTGCGATACGACGAGGCATACGTGAAATATCGACAAAGCTGTTCACTAAATGCGCGCGCACTTCGGGCGAACAGTTGAACATCAGCAGATCGATCAGCTCGTTGACCTGCTCTTCTTCACGAAGGGACAGCATGACGTCTGTGCGCAGAAAAATACCTGCAAGCAGGCCAGCCAATTGAATGCGCGACAGCTCAGAATGATCGTGCGCAAGCGCGAACATCTTCGGCAAAGTATCTTTAACAGAACTCATCATACTCTCCCTTTCTACTTCAACCACCTGAAAACAAAAAGTAAATTCTGTATAAGTTCCCGTGTACATACACGGCCCTTGCGTAAAATAATTATCTTGCTATTTATAACGATCAGGCAATGATCGGCCATTCGCCTTCCAGTAGAGAACAAAGCGCGTGCAAATTCCATCCGCCCCGCCCCCGATTGTTACCAACGCTCTTCCTCAAGACGTTGTATCCAAAGCAGTGCCCAACCTTCAAGCCATGGCGCCGTTGCTGCAAAGCGCCGTTGCGCCGACCCCCAAATCCGAGAAATTCAACCAAACCCGCGGCGACAAGGAAAAATCCAGAAATAATCGGGGAGAAGACAAGGAAGATCGCGAAGAGGGTCGCAAAGAAGGCGAGCACTCTGTTAATTTTCGCGTCTAGCGCCAACAAAACAAACATTGTTTCTGCCCTTGTTGTTTCCATGCAAGCAGATCCGAAGATCGCTTGATCCGACAAAAAGTATTATACATGATTTTTATGAAACTAATTCATTGATTCTATGGTAAAAATTTTGTTAATTATAAATTCAGGTGCAATCAGGTACTTTCAAAGGCTTCCGCAGGCGTCAAATGAAGAAAACAATCCGGTTAGGTACGCGCGGCAGTCCATTGGCTCTCATTCAAGCTGAAGAAGTAAAACGCCGTCTTTGCCAGGTGTGGCCGCATTTAGCTCTAGAGGCGGAAATCGATATTGTCCCTATTCGCACGACCGGCGACTGGAAGCCTGAACACAAAGATAGGCGCTTCATAGAAATTGGCGGCAACAAAGGACTTTTCACCAAAGAAATCGAAGAAGCTCTCCTCACGGATTATGTCGATATGGCGATCCACTCGATGAAGGACGTCTCTTGTCTTCTACCCCAAGGAATAGAGATCGGCGCAATCATTGCACGGAACGATCCGCGCGATGCCTTTATCGGCCGCACGGCGCGGGCGTTAGGGGCATTGCCGCCGGGCGCTGTTGTTGGTACGTCGAGCCTGCGGCGTCAGGCACAAATTTTAGCACAGCGCCCCGATCTACGTGTTGAGGCGCTGCGCGGCAACGTTGAAACGCGCCTCAAGAAAATGGAAGACGGACAAGTGGACGCGACCATTCTTGCGACGGCGGGATTGATGCGTTTGGGCCTTGATGCGAGCCTTTTCTCGATCTTGCCGACGACAACCATGCTTCCGGCCGCGGCGCAAGGCGCTCTTGGCATTGAAGTCCGTTCGGGATTCGACGATATCCGCGCGCTTTTAGTGCCGCTAGATGATGCGCCTTCCCATATTTGTATTGGCGCGGAACGCGCCGTGATGCGCGCGATTGATGGAACCTGTCGGACGCCGGCGGGGGCGTATGCGACATTTACCGCGACGGGATTCCTG
>Ga0181516_10002702_pt1 | contig 12338 bp, 15 predicted proteins | sample PEATcosm2014_Bin_25_FD_121104 | JGI IMG/M metagenome (GOLD analysis project Ga0181516, IMG submission 121104) | Peatland microbial communities from MTU Mesocosm Facility, Houghton, MI, USA - PEATcosm2014_Bin01_10_metaG | ecosystem: Environmental > Terrestrial > Soil > Wetlands > Peat | place...
ATAGGCACCGGGGTACGCCACCCAGCTAAGCGTGGGGGTTGTCGTGGTGAGATTCACGCCATTCGCCGGCGAATTCAAAGTGACCGTACCTAGCTGTGCCGAACACAAGCGGGCGAACACCAAAGCCGCGAACACTGCCGCGAAACGAATGGAGAGCGCCGGACCCCGCTTGGCGCGCCGGCCGGAACCTGGCATAAGAATGGTGTTCATCGGCCCGATACCTCCGTTGTCGGCGCCGCCGCTGCAAACACCGTCTGCAGCCCGGAGTCTCGCCCAGCCAGAAACCATGCGGACCGTCCAGGCTCGGCGGAGAAGACAAATGACTCGCCGTCGCGCAGCCGGTCCAGCCCGCCGCTCTCGGTGCCGATCCACAAGTTGCCCTGGGGGTCGTCGGTGATGGCGCGCACATCATCGGAGGACAAGCCGTCCACGGTCGTCATCACCTTCCAGTCACTTCCATGCCCGCGCCAGAGGCCTTTTTTTGTGCCGACCCAAAGCAGGCCGGCGCGGTCCTGGTAAATGGCCGAAACCGCCTCGACCACGCTGACCTTGGTGATGCCTTGATTGAGCGTGGTGAGGACGTATTGTGGTTCAACCGAGTTGGTCTCCAGCTTGAACAACCCGCCCTCGGACAGGCGCCACGGTTCCCACGGCCCCCACGTTCCAGCCCAGGCCTGGCCGTCGCGATCCACAAAAACCGATTTCACGAACACGTTCGTGCCGTATTGCCGGCGCGCGCCGGTCGCAAAGTTCACGTAACTGACAGCGGCGTTGTTCGCGGGCGGACCCGCGCCGAAGAAGCCCACCCAAAGCCCGCCTTCGTTGTCTTCGCAGACCGATTGCACCGACCGGCCCTCGGATTGGTCCCATACATCAAAGGGAGACCGTTTCACCCGGCTGAGGCCGAGTCCGTCGGTCCCCACCCAAAGGTTGTCGTCCTGATCAATCAGCAGCGAGAGCACGTTGTCGAGCGAGCCGTCTTCGCGCGACACATGCGCGAAATGGCCCTGGGCATCGAGCCAGTACGAACCGTCGCCGTACGTGCCGACGACGAGATTGCCTTCATGATCCTCGCACGCGCTGGTGATGGGTGCGTCCCAGGGATACGGCCCGAAATCGCGTTCCACGGTAAAATTCCGCCATTTCTGAACATGCCCGTCGGCCAGGCACCAGAAGCCGCCGCCCTGGCTGGCGAGCAGAAAATCCACCTGGTTGACGGACCTGACCTTCAGCTGGGGCGGTCCCGCCGAAGCAAGGTTTTTCATGTTTCCAGTGGTGAACAGTCCATAATCCGTGCCCATCCAGACGGGGCCGGATTTCTCGGCGATGATTGCGCGGCAATTGCTGGGGCGATTGGTGCCGCCGTCCCCGACCCCGAGGGATCCCTGATGATAGTGGAGAAGCTGGCCGTCCGAAGTGTAGAGCCAGACCGAGCCGCTGGAATCCTCGCACACCGATTTAAGCTGGCCGGCTTGGAAGCTTGGTTCCGCTGGTACGGATTCGACGCGCCCATTCTTGACCAGCACGATGCCGGCGGCCTTCGTACCGATCCACAGATTGTCGTGGCTGTCCTCAAAGAGACAACGGATCTGGCTGCTCTTGAGGCCGGGAGTGTTGTTGTCGTCGAAAGTCTTGAAACGAATCCCGTCAAAGCGCACCAGGCCGCGATCCGTTCCCAGCCACAGGTAGCCGTCGCGCGCCTGGGTCATCGCGGTGACGGAACCCTGCGGGAGGCCCAATTGCGGGTCCGTCTCGCCCTCGTCCACGGTCCAGGTGCGGATGTTGAAGCGCGCGCCGGTATCCGCCGCGCCGCCGCACAGAACGCCGCCCAGCAACAGCCCGGCGGCGGCGAGAATCCAGCGCATTTTCGGCATATCCGTTTGTTCAGCCGCCCGGCGTTGGCAAAAGGGAATGTCCGGCCGGGCTGCGGACAGCTTGGCCCAGCGGAGACGTGGAGGCAAGCGCGGACGGCGGGGGGAAAGTCACATCTTGGCAGTGCTCGCATTCGCCTGGCCGCAACGCGGCCAAAGATGAATAGCCGTGGGTGAAACCCACGGTTGCCTCGCAATAAGAGGTGCGACCCCTGCGGGGTCGAACATGCTTAATTTGCGATACCGTGGGTTTCACCCACGGCTATTCACGTTTTGTCCCTTCGGGACAACCGATGGCATCACGCCGATGCGCCCACTGTCAAACGGCTCGCCAAGTTTGGATTTCGACGGCATCTTAGGATTCATGCCAGCGCCGAGCACATTTTCCCTGGGAACGGTGATATTGGCGGCGGGCTATTCGTCGCGGATGGGCCGGCCAAAGCTGCTGCTGCCTTGGGGAAAGACAACCGTGCTGGGACAACTCCTCGGCGAATGGACGCGACTACGAGCCGCGCAGGTCGCGGTGGTTTGCCAGGGCGACGACGCGGCGATGCACGCGGAGTTGGACCGGTTGGGCTTTCCGAGGGAGGGCAGGATTGTGAATCCGGACCCGGCGCGGGGGATGTTCAGTTCCGTGCAATGCGCGGCGCAGTGGGAGGGTTGGAAACCGGAGCTGACCTTTTGGGCGGTGGTTCTGGGGGATCAACCGCATCTGCGGCCGGGCACATTGGACGGGTTGGTAGAGTTCGCGCGACGGCATCCGGGAAAGATTTGCCAGCCGAGCCGGAACGGAAAAGCGCGGCATCCGGTGCTGCTGCCCGAAGCGGTGTTCAGGGAATTGGCGGTTACCAAACACAAAACGCTCAAGGAGTTTTTGGAGGCGCACTCTGCGCTGGTGGAACTGGCGGAATTGGATGATCCGGGGCTGGACTTGGACTTGGACACGCCGGAGGATTTTGAAAAGGCAAGTAGGATGGTTTTCGGGTGAAAGCAGTGCCGAAAATGAGGACTTTATGACCCCTTTATTTCCATTTGTCCAAAAGCAGATCGATGATGTCTTGATGTCCTCCCACTTTGGCGAAATGCAACGCGGTCTCACCGCTCGCTGCTTCAGCTCTAACCTTCGCACCTTGCTCGATCAAATACGCCACGACATCCCGATGACCATTAACTGATGCCTCCATTAATGCCGTCACTTGATTGTTATTTCTGCCCTCAATATCTGCGCCGCTTTTCAGCAATTCGCTCACGACTTTAAGATGTCCTTGGCCCGCGGCGTAAATTAAGGCGGTATTTCCGTACCTATTCTTGTGCTCAGGCTGCGCACCTGCGGACAACAACAGGGCGACAGCGTTTGCGTGGCCTGAATTCGCCGCGTACATCAATGCAGTTTGCTTGTGATCATTCTCTTCGTCAATCCCTGCTCCATCGGTCAATAATCTTCGTATTTTTCCCAAGTCCCCGTTTGCGGCACTCGACATTAGAGCCGTTGTTCCAAATTGTGCGCTGTCGGGCATCAACATCTCCTCGATCACTGAATATTCAATTCGCGCTTGATGTTGAATTTGTCGAGGCGCTTGCGGAGGGTGGCGCGGGTGATGCCGAGCAGTTTCGCGGCGTGGACCTGGTTGCCCTTGGTTTCCTGGAGGGCGAAGATGATGAGTTCGCGCTCGACGGCGGGCAGGATCTTGAGCTTGGGATTCTGCCGGGCCCAACGGAAGAGCATCTTGGCGACGGAGGACATTTCGGTCCCGGCGGATTCGCCGCCGGGAGCCGGCGTGGCGGCGAGTTGCGCGGCGGAGGTGGAGGTCGAGCCGGGGTCCACGATTTCCGGCGGGAGGTCGCCGGGGAGGATGACGTCGCCCTTGGCGACGACGCCGGCGCGGCGGATGACGTTTTCCAGTTCGCGGACGTTGCCGGGCCAGTGGTATTTCTCGAGGGCGCGGATGGCGCTGCTGGCGATGGATTTGGGCGGGCGCCCGGTGGCTTGCGCGAGTTTTTTCAGGAAATAATTGACGAGGAGGCGGATGTCCTCGATGCGCTCGCGCAGGGGCGCGAGGGGGATGCGGACGACGTTGAGGCGGTAGAACAAGTCTTCGCGGAACTGGCGGGCGGCGACGGCCTGTTCGAGGGGCTTGTTGGTGGCGGCGATGACGCGGACGTCCACGCGGAGGGGTTCGTTGCCGCCGACGCGCTCGAAGGTGCCGGATTGCAGGACGCGGAGAATCTTGGTTTGCGTGGCGGGGGTCATGTCGCCGATTTCGTCGAGGAAGATGGTGCCCTGGTGGCATTGTTCGAAGCGGCCGATGCGCTGGATGGTGGCGCCGGTGAAGGCGCCGCGTTCGTGGCCGAAGAGCTCGCTTTCGAGGAGTTGCTCGGGGATGGCGGCGCAGTTGACGGCAAGGAAGGGTTTGCCGTTGCGTTCGCTGTGATGGTAGATGGCGCGGGCGACGAGTTCCTTGCCGGTGCCGCTTTCGCCGGTGATGAGGGCCGTGGCGTCGGACCCGGCGAGCTGGCCGATGAGCTTGAAGACCTTTTGCATGGGCTCGCTGCGGCCGACGATGCCGAGTTCGTAGTCCTCGGTTTCGAGCAGGGGCTGATAGGAGACGACCTGGCGCATGTCGCGCGCGGTCTTGAGGGCGCCGTTGATGATTTCCTTGAGCTTGGGGACGTCGAACGGTTTGAGGAGGTAGTCGTAGGCGCCAAGTTTCATGGCCTCGATGGCGGTCTGGGAGGTACCATAGGCGGTCATGAGGATGACGAGGAGCTTGGAATCCATGTCGCGGATGCGGCGGAGGGTCTCGAGGCCGTTGATGCCGCCCATGCGGAAATCCATGATGACGAGGTCGGGCTTGAGCTTGGGAATGATTTTCAGGCCCTCCTCGCCGCTGGCGGCGGTGGTGAGTTCGACTTCCGGGGAATCGAAGATCCGGCGGAAGGAATATTGGACGTCCTCTTCGTCGTCAATTAAAAGCAGTTTTGACATTTTGGCGGGCTATTTTGAATGAGATTGCCGGAAAGTCGAATGAAATCATGGGGCGCGCGGAACTGCAACGGCGGAGGAAGCGGCCGGGGAAACGAGGGGAATTCAAGCTTCTTCGGATTTGGCGGCGGGCTCGGGAACCAAAGCCGGGGCCGGATCCGGCTTGGCGGGGTCCTTGGGGAGCTTGGGCTGGCTGCCCATGCAGGGGAGAAATTGCGTGGTTTTTTTCAGGTCAACCAACGGAACCCAGTCATACATCCCTTCTTGCAGAATCAAGGTGGAGGCGGTGACGGTGCCGGCTCGATAAAGTGATTCCAATTCGACTCGATCCACCGGGCCGAAAGGCTGGCTGCCAATCGCATAATACCACTTCATGGCTAAAGCATTGTACCACACAAATGGCTGGGGCGCAACCGGCGAAACGGTGTTTCTTGAGAGGCAATGCTTTGCGCCGCCGCACGGGCCGGGGTCAGCGGCCGGCTTTGACCATTTCAAAGTGATACAATGCAACCGCGACCAGCGAGTGGCGGATTTGGCCGGTTGCCATCAGCCCGCGCAATTCGGCGACGGGCACGAGCCGGGTCGAGATGTCCTCGGCGTGGTCCCATTGGACGGGGTGCTTAGGGCGGCAATTCCTGACGAACACGGTGAAGCAGGTGTTGCTCATGAAGGCGGGGTTGGGAAAGATGGAGCCGATGATTTGCGGCTCCTCGCCTTCGTAACCGGTTTCCTCGCGCAATTCGCGGACGCCCGCGGCGGCGGCCGAGGCGTCGGCGGGGTCGATCATGCCGCCGGGGATTTCCAGTTCGACGGTGTTGGAGCCGTGGCGATATTGCTCGATCATGACCAGTTGGTCGTCGGGGGTGGTGGCGATGACGTTCACCCAGTTCGGGCAATCGATGACGTAGAAATCGTGTTCCTTGCCGGTGCGCGGGGAGACCTTGCGGTCGGTCCGCACTGTGAAGATGTGATAGTCTCCGACGGGCTTTGAGCCGATGATGGTCCAGGGTTTGATCACGCCTCGTGAATTTTTGATTTTAGGTTTTGGATTTTCGAATTACGGACAAACAGCAGCAACCGTTGCGATTGTAAATCACGCGTCAAAAATCAAAAGCCCTTTTCCTTCGCGGACCAGCCTTGTTTCATGAGGTTGAGGAGGTGGGCCAGCGCCTCCTCATGGGTTTTTCCCTTTTCGGCGGACAACTGGCGGGCGCGTTTGTCGAGTTGCGCGGCCATTTCACGGGATTTCCCGGCGGGGCAGCCCAGGGAAACGAGCAGCGCCGCGAGGTCTTCAAGTGAATCCATAAAACGCGCGGACCGGGGCCATGGCCGGCCGGCCGCGGTTATTTGACGGAATCGGCGGGGACGATTTTGACGCTTTCGACGCCGACGCGGGTCAGCGGTTTGCTGCGTTCGCCGCCGCCGCCGGCGGTGGTGGGGGTATCGCCGATTTTGCCGAGCACGTCGTCACCCTTGATGAGCCTGCCGAAGGCGGTGTATTGGCGGTCGAGAAAGTGGGCGTCGGCAAGGCAGACAAAGAACTGGCTGCCGGCGGAATCGGGATGTTGGGAGCGGGCCATGGAAAGGACGCCGCGGACGTGGGGGCGGTCATTGAATTCCGCCTTGATTTTGTGGCCGGGACCGCCGGTGCCCCAACTGTCCTCGGCGGCGGAGTCCTTGGTGAGGGGATCGCCGCCCTGGATCATGAAGCCCTTCACGATGCGGTGGAAGGCGGTGCCGTCGTAAAAGCCCTTCGCGGCGAGGGCCTTGAAATTCTCGACGGTCTTGGGCGCGACGTCGGACCAGAATTCGACGACCATTTCGCCCGCGGTGGTTTTGATGACGGCGACTTCGTTTGCGCTCATGAGATCGAGTGTGGGTTTGGAGGTTGAATTAGTTGATGGAACTGGCGGGCACGATGGTGATGCTGACGATGCCCATGCGTTTGTCGGGCCGGTCCGGCGGATGCGTGGGGGTGGTGGCGATTTTTTCGAGGACGTCGTCGCCCTTGATGAGTTTTCCGAAGGCGGTGTATTGGTGATCAAGCTGGGTGGGATTGCCGTGGCAGATGAAGAACTGGCTGCCACCGGAATTCGGGGCGCCGGTATGGGCCATGGAAATGACACCGCGCACGTGGGAATGATCGTTGAATTCATCGGGGATGGTATAGCCCGGGCCGCCGGTGCCCCAGGCATCTTCCTGGCCGGGGTCCTTGGTCAGCGGGTCGCCTCCCTGGATCATGAAATCCCTGATGACCCGGTGGAAGCACGTGCCGTCATAGAACCCCTGCTTCGCCAGCTTCTTGAAATTCTCGACGGTTTTCGGAGCGGCATCCGGCCAAAACTGAACGACCATGTCGCCCTCGGTGGTTTTGATGACGGCGACTTCATCGGCGGCCGCGGGGGTGGCAGCGGCCGCCGGCGCCGGGGTCGTGGTGGTGGTGGCCGCCGGCGCTTGTTGAGATGAGGAATCATCGCTCTTGGTGGCGTTGCTGCACCCCGTGAGCAGTCCGAGGGACGCGCCAAACAGACAGGCCAGAATAAATGTCTTCATAAAGTGACGGAGAATCTTCCACCAAACTTCGCCAAAGTCACGCGGGAAAGAAAACGTCCTCAATTGGCCGGCGCCGGGGCGTTCGAATGAGTGGCCGCGGGCGGCGGCGCATCGGGCGTGGCCGGGGCTTGCTGGGTGCTGTCGCTGGTGGATGATTTGCTGCAACCCGCGAACAGGCCGATGGAAGCGCAGAGCAAACAGGCTAGGATGATTTTTTTCATAGGTGAGGAGAATTTTCCATGAATCGGCGGCGAAGTCACGCAGGAAAAATGCGAGGCGGAGAATGGCTAAAAATGCGAATCGTTAGATGGTTGCATCGTTAAATCGTGAATCGTTACACCGTTAAATCCGTTAAATCCGTTAAATCGTGAATCGTTACAATGTTAAATCGTTACATGGTTACATGGTTACATGGTTACATCGCCGAATGGTTGAATAACAAATCGAGGCGAACAGCCGGACAAATTTTGGCGGATGAATGGCAAAAATGGTGGAGCGCAAAGGGGTTGGCAACCGGCAGAGTTGGGGCGATGTTAACAGTGGAAATCAACAGTTGAAACCAAAGGACACGTTATGAAATTGTCGCGTGTGTTTTTCGTTGGCAGCCTGGCCTTTCTGGCGGTGGGCGTGAGCCAGCTTGCGGGTGAAATCGGGACGGGCTTCTGTCTGGCCATGGGCGGGGTGTTCTTCATTCTCGCGTTCATCACGCGCGTCATCGCCAAGGCGGAAGCCACGCAGTCGTAGTCGCGGCGCGGAGCGAATCAGGGAGCGGGGGCTTCCTTGGTGAAGGCGCTGACGTATTTGATTCGCGCCACCTTGGCGGCATCCATCACCTTCACAATTTGCCCGAACGGGGCTTTTTTATCGGCATCCAAACTGAGCTTGAGCTCCGGATTCTTGGCGGCGGCGGACACGAGCTCGGTTTTCAAGGTTTCAAAAGTGACGGGTTTGGCCTCCTGGCCCAGGCGCAGGCCGCCGTCTTCCTCGATGACCACGACGAGCGGCGGATTCTCATTCGCGCCGGCCTTGGTGGCCTGGGAGGATTCCGGCAGGGCGAGTTTCAATGCGGCCAGCGGTTTCTTGAAGGTGGTGGTGACCATCAGGAAGATGAGCACGACGATGAGGACGTCGATCAGCGCCACGATGATGACGGCGGGCGGCTGATGTTTTTTGCGAAGGAGAAAGCGCATGGTCAGCGAAGGGCGGGCGCGTGATAAACCCGGCGGAGGTATTCGGAGCAGACACTTTCCATTTCGACGGCCAGCATCTCAACTTTTTTGCTGTAGTAACTCCACGCGATGAGGGAGGGAATGGCGATGAGCAGGCCCATCATGGTGAACTGGAGGATGATGGAAATGCCGCGCGCCAGAACGGCGTTGTCGCCCAAGCCGGTTTCCCCAAGGCTGCCGAAGAGGGTCATCATGCCGTAAATGGTGCCGACGAGGCCCATGAGCGGGGCGATGCCGACGACGATTTCGAGCACGACGAGGCCGCGTTCGAGGCGGGAGATTTCCTGGCGGGCGCGTGTCTGGAGGGTGTTTTCGTTTTCCTCCTTGGAGAGGTCAAGGTTTTGCTCGGCGGTGAGGAGCAGGCTTGCGAGCGGCGAGGGGTGTTGCTCGCAGGCGGCATGGACGGACGGTCGGTCGGCGGGTGAGCGGAAGGCTTCGACGGCGTCTTCGATGGCGCGGGGAACGACCCGGCCCCAGCGCAGGACCAGGCCGCGCTCGACGATAAACGTCAGCCCGACGACGGAGGTGAGGCCCATGACGATTCGGAAGAATGTTTCCATGTTTAGTTTTTGTTTGCGGGTGGATTCAACAGGCCATGATTCGGTGGCGTCAAGGGATTAGATGGTTGGGATGGTCAGCATGGGTTGCTAGTCCCAATAAAAAGTGAACAGCAGTTCGCGGTAGTCGTTGCCGGATTCGGTTTTTACCCGGCGGTACATGGATTCGGGCCAGCGGTCGAAGGGCGCGGGATCGCGGATGGCCGAGACGCAGACGTAGGAGAGCAAATCGCCGACATCACTCTGGAGGATCTGGATGTCCGTGACGCGGCCGTCATTGTGGAGGCGGAATTGGATGACCACCTTCCCGACGCGGTCCTGGGTGAACGACCCGCTGTCAATCAAGCCGTACCAATGCTGCGTGATGGCCGCGATGAGCCGGTCGTCGTATTCGCCGAAAGGCGTGCCGATGGCATCCAACGAGGCAGTCACGTGGCGGCGTTGGACGCCGCCGTCCTCCTTCATCTTATCACCGGCAAGCAGTCGCGCCTCGGCAATGGTGTGGGGGCGCTCATGCTCGATTTGCGGGGTCTCGGTGGGCTTGTTGAGGGCGGGGTTGAGCATGGCGAGATCGCCGGGCTTCTGTTCGGGCTTTTCCTCTTCTTTATCGGGTTGCGGCGTTTCCTTCGGCGGCGACGGCTGAAGCGGCGTCGCCGTGGTGCGGGGGACGGTCTCGGTTTTGGGGACGTGGGTTTGGGAGCCGTCAATTTTGGGGGTGTCGGTGTCCTGCTGGGCGTCGGGATTGGCGGCGCGGGAATTTTGGGCGGAATAATACTTGGCGTTCTTGGGGGCGTCGGGCGTGGCCTGGGAGGGGTCCACCTGGACGAACATGAGCTGCGGTTCCTGTTGGGGCTGGGTGCGGGCGCGGGCGGCCTGGATGCGGAGCATATCGGCGATGGCTTCGCGTTTGCTTGAGGAAAAGAGGATGGAAAAAATGGTCATCGCGAAGACGAGCCAGAAGGCGAGGGCGTGGACGACCACGGAAACGAGCAGCGCCCAAAGGAGGGGCTTGTTTTCCGAGCTTAGCCAGGGTTGACGTATTCCAATGGCGGCCATGCCGGTCAAAACGACGCATAAATAATGCCGCATAAGCGGCCTGCGGGCAACTTTTTACGGCAGGCGGAGCCTGCACCCGGGAGGCGGAGCCTCAACCATTATGAAGGGAGAAGGAACAACCGCGGAGAGGCAGAGCCGCGGAGCGGAATTAAAACCACGGATGGACACGGATCCGCACGGATGGGAAACAGAACCACGGATTGCAGGGAAAGGGAAGGGATTTATTACAGAAGCCAACAAAGGAAACGAAGGCCGAACAAGACGGAAGAGGGACAAGACTTTTAACCATGGGTGGCCGAATTGTGGATTTCGGATTGCGGATTAACGCAAAGATGCGAAGACGCAAAGGGTGATTGTGAAGATTGTGGCAAAAAGGTATAATGAATTCCGCCAAAAGCTATGAGCAAACGAAATCATCGGGGCGGGGATTTCCGAGACTTTCTAAAGGAACAGGGCATCCTGGGGGAAGTCGAGGCGCGGGCGCTGAAACAGGCGGTGAGCCTGCAATTGGACCGCCTTTTGAAGGAGCAGGAACTGACCAAGACGCAAATGGCGGCCCGGATGAAAACCAGCCGGGCGGCGGTGGACCGGCTGCTGGATGGTTCCAACTCCTCGGTCACGTTGAACACGCTCGGCAAGGCGGCGCGGGCCCTGGGGCGCAAGGTGAAGATTGTTTTGGAGCCGGCGTAAATGGCCGAACGGCGGATATCGGATTGCGGACTGACGCGAAGGCGCAGGGCACGAGTCTTACGGGCCGGGCTGGGACTCCACTTTACGCCGTGTATTGTTCTCAGCGATTGGCGCCGGTGTGCAAGCGGCCATTGGCATATTGCTCATCGCCATGAGCCGAAAGATTTCGGAATTCTGGTTCGAGCAAGCGGACGACCAGTTTCAAACCAACCCAATCCCCATTGCTGCCTTGATTTTCCGGTTGCCATGACTCAGTTTTGGAACGTCAGGCTCCAATTGTCGAACATGGCAAAAACTAAGAAGCCAGTCCTGTACATCTTCTCCGGACTGCCGGGAAGTGGGAAAACCACGCTTGCCCAAGGTATCGCCAAACAACTCAACGCGGCTTATTTGCGGGTCGATACGATTGAGCAGGCATTAAGAGATTTCTGCTCGATCAATGTGCGGGGCGAGGGTTACTGCCTCTCGTACAAAATCGCTTCGGACAATTTGCGCCTGGGGATGAGCGTCGTTGCTGACTCTTGCAATCCAATTGAGTTGACCAGGCGCGAATGGGAGCAGGCAGCGTTGGAGGCCGAGGCGAATTACATCAATATAGAAGTCATTTGCACCGATGCTCAAGAGCATCGCCGGAGAGTAGAATCGCGAATCTCAACCGTATCGGGGCTGAGGCTGCCGGACTGGAATGAAGTGGAGAATCGCGAGTATCACAAATGGACGGTCGACAGAATCATTATCGATACGGCCAATCGAACTGAAAGGGAATGCGTTGATGACCTCCTGATCAAATTGTCCGGCTTGCCAGCCTGACACGACACCGGAGCCGGACTGATTTCAAACCGGGCTACTGCCGGCGGATAACGATGATTTGACAAAGCCCAGATTTGGGGTATGGTTTTGCACGTCGGTTGAGAGTTTGATGGTTGAGAGTTGAAGACGGGGATAAAGGAGGCTGAAAATCTAAAATAAAGGTATGAATTGCGACATGCAATTGGGACGGGCTTTTGCGCGCACGAGCGGTGGTCGTACGCCGCCGCTGCCGCTGAAGAAGAGCGCGGAATCCATCGACGAGACGCCGACCGGCGGATTTGGACGAGAACGTGGGGCAATTTCAGGGACGCTGTGGAAAGCGTCCCTACCACGCGGGGGGAGGCGCGGTCATCGCAGCGCGATGACCCTACCCGCGAATGTCCCGCTCGACCCGCGTTGTCCCGCGTTGTCCCACGTTCGATTTTTTTTGGGAATACGCGGGACAGGTGTTTGCACACGGCCAAAGGTGCCAGCGCACAGCCACCAAGCCTGCACCCAATCTGACGGGATGAGGACTAACCGGGGAGACATGGAGGCGCGGAGCGGAATCGAAACCACGGATGGACACGGAGGACACGGATGGGGGAAG
>Ga0181516_10002704_pt1 | contig 12324 bp, 6 predicted proteins | sample PEATcosm2014_Bin_25_FD_121104 | JGI IMG/M metagenome (GOLD analysis project Ga0181516, IMG submission 121104) | Peatland microbial communities from MTU Mesocosm Facility, Houghton, MI, USA - PEATcosm2014_Bin01_10_metaG | ecosystem: Environmental > Terrestrial > Soil > Wetlands > Peat | place...
CCATAAGCGCCGGCATCATCGAGAGCAGCGTTCAATTGACCATCGTTTAGAACAACTCGAACAGGCACTTAATTACGGTTCGCTGAATATATAATCCATGTCGGGCTGGTCTGAGGAAGCAAGCGAGTCGCAGAAGTGGCTGGACTAATTCCAGCGGAGTTTTCGATTGTCTTCTTTGGGGCCGTCCTCCTTGACGATTGGCTGAAACATTCTTCTTTGGAAAGAAAAACGGTTCGTGCTCGAAGCGTTGAAGGTCAATAAATTCTCATGCGAACAACACCTGGGTGTCCGCTCATGGATCGAGTGCGTTTTGCGATAGCAGAAGAATTTTGGCACTAAAGCGGCACTAAAACTTGTGTAACTCATAAACAGCCCGTGTTTATTGGAGCGGGTGAAGGGAATCGAACCCTCGTCTCGAAAACTAACGCTTCGAGCACCTTGGTTTTCAATGGTTTGCACATCGGCGAACGGCGCACAAATAGGCGATTGTTGTTATTGTTGTTGTTACTGAGTCTGATGTCGCGACCCAGAGCTACAACTCACTCTATTCGAAGTGCGGAAGCAACGGCAAGGAAGCCGTGCAAGGTGGCTGGACGTGTGGGCGGTGATGCGCGTTTCCGTGTCTTCCCATTCCGCGTTGCGCGGGAGTTGTTTGAGGTCGGGGAGGAGCGCAGCAACCAAATAGGTGTCGCTGGACTGCTCCGTGGCTGCCGACTGCGGCGGGGTTTCTTTAGACTTCACGCGGCTGCGGCGACGAGCTGCGTTCATGTGCGAATTTCCAACAACAAATGGTGAATATCAATGTCTGCTGGGCGTTATTTATTGTTCGTCCAAGGTCCCCCGGCCATTCCCGACGAGAAACAGTCGGAAGACCCGCTGCCGGAAGTAACGGGTACTCGATTACCCAGTCGGCGACAACGTTGTCAAAATTGTTCGAAATCAGCTTGATTACGGCATGGGTTTAAGTTTAATAGGCATGTTGGTTTGAGAAAGGAACCCGATGTCAATGAATCCATCGTTCGATGCTGGCCGACGGCGTCTCAGCCCCAAGGGAGATGTAACTTGGATTTTTGGAACCGTGGTATTAAACCGGTGATGGCGCAACGTTGATATGACGCTCAAATCCAATCACTGGCTCAAGCTTCGTCTGTTGTCCATCACTCCATTTACCGTCATTGAGATTGCCGATCAGACGGGCCTGCCTCCCAGAATTTTCACCGACAAGTACCGTCCGATTTGGAAGGCGATCCCACCGCTCTTGGGCGGCATCCTGAAGACGGTCCAGACCCACTTTGACAGAAGTGGATTGACGCCGGTATTTCTGGAATCCATTCCAGAACTGGATTTTCTATCCGGCGACTTCGAGCGGATGTTGGGGCTGAATCTTCGGCGGTATCCCGTGGTTTGGCATTCGCGGGCTCCTTCCATACCTCGTCATTCGTTGAATTTACCGCTCAAGCTTGCGGCGGTTGACGACCACGCGCCCCAATGGGTTGAAGAGTTAAGCAAGTTATCATGGGCCAAAAACGACGCAGCTCAGACCCATGGCTTGGCTATCCAGACTGGGGTGGATGCGGCTGCCCTCATTCAAGCTTTCTTGCCACACATTGTGGTCACCAAACAACCGGATGACGTATTGAACCTTGTTGCGCGGTTGCCGGAAGCAGTTCGGCCAAGGCTTCTGGTCTGGTTTGATGAGACATTGGATTCAGTGGCTCCGGCCGCGAGGCGGACGGACGTTTCTGGGCTGGCCCTGCTTCGAATCAGCGCCGTAAGGCCTGCCGAGATCAGCAGATGTCTCCAGACCCTTGGCTGGGAATTCACCCATGACAAGCCACTGCAAGAGATTGCCATGGCCATTGCGGGAAAAAATAAGCTGCGGGTGAGCCTAGTGGCTGATCCGTATTCATTGCAAGGGTTGCGGCTCAGCGAGGTGCTGCGAGCGCTTCGCCGCGAGGCGCAGGCCATCGAGTCACAATTTTCCGGAGCCCACAAGCATCCCGAAATAAGTTTGTGGCTCTCCAATAATGCGGTCATCAGTGACTTTTTGCGTGAAGGCAACGCATTCCTGCCGATGGCGGGACTGATGCGCAGCCGCGATCCGGTGGTTTCCGCTGTCCGAACAACGATGGCTCTGGCAAGGGAAACCACGCGCGCGGCCGTCCCGCGATTTACCAAGACCACTCCGCGCTCTGTGCAGGTCGCAATGGAGAGGCTGGATAGCCAGCCCTTTCTGCGGCCAGTGGAGCCGCAGACGATTCTGGGCGCAGGGCTCGCCTATCAAATACGCGTGCAAATTGGTTGGCCGTTTCCGGGTAGTCTGGTCGAGCAAGGGGTGCCGATTGATCCGGATCTGGGACCGCCCGACGATTCATCAGGGTACAATTTGGAGGTGGCGGTGCAGGGCAAAGATTTCGAAGTTCTCTCAGCGCGGTCGCTGCCGTTGTTCCTGCCTCGCCAGGGTGGAAGCCTCCCCGTCTATTTTGAAATCCGGACCCCGCAGCGCAAGGGCTACGCTGAGTTGAGATTATGCGTCTATCACCAAAATCACCTGGCTCAATCGTATCTCCTGAAGGCGTCGGTCGGAGCCACCGAGACCTTTGTCCAGGAACAAGCGACGAGCGTTCAGGTCGAATTCACCCGGACCGGCACCTGGGACGAAGTCGACGTATTGAAACCGCGGGCCATCTCGCTGGGAATGAATATGTCGCCGGGTGGGACGCATAACATTATTATCAAGGGCACTGGTTCTGCCGAAGAGGTTTCTTTGCGAGCTTCGACATTCGACAACGCCGTCAAAGAAGTAAGAAAAGTTCTGGCCGCCGCCGCAGAAGATCCAGCCAACCCGGGCCTAGCCCGAGAATATTTGATCCTGACCAAAGGGGCGCAGCCGGATACTGACGTAGCGGAAACCATTCGCAAGTTGGCAGATTGGGGAAATCGGCTGTATGGGGCGTTTTTCGCCCGGGTGGTGGTGGGCCAATCGCAAATCCGGCCCGACTTGGTGCGATTGGCAGCGAGCGGCGGCGAGGCGATCCAAGTAGTGCGCTTTGCATATGAGGATACCTTCCCATGGGCTCTGATCTACGACTGGGATCGCCATGTGGACGAGAATGCTCCCGTGTGTCTCGGCTGGATCGTAGGGCCAGATGGTCGAGCGGTCCCCTGTGCTCATCGTGTGGATAGTGGGGTGTACTGTGCCCGTGGTTTTTGGGGTGTGAGGCATCGGGTCGAGGAGTTATTGCAGCAGCCGGAGGGGTCTGTAAAATCGGTTTCCGCTTCTGCAAAGGGGCCGGCGGTTCGGGTGGTAGCGGATAGCTCACTGGCTGGCGGCCAGACACTGTTTGACGAGCTCACTGCCGGGTTAGGGAAGAGGAACGTTGCCTTTGGGCCAAACCAAGCTCAGCCGTTGCTGAACATCCTTTTCGACGAACCCGACCGGCGGCCTTCATTGCTGATCCTGTTAGGCCATCACGAGCAGCGGGATCAGACTGCTGGCGGCCTTGCCTCGCGTTTGCAAATTGATGGCAAACCCGAATGGCTGTCGGAAGAGGAGGTGCGCCAGCGAACTCAAAAACAGCCTTCGTGCTGGAATCAGCCGCGATCCGTGATCCTTCTCATGGCTTGCGAATCGGCAACCACTGGCCTGACGACGCTGACTGATTTTATTACGACGTGGAACACCTCCGGCGCGGGCGCCATCGTGGGAACCGAGTGCGTTGTGGGGTCTAAGCTGGCGGCGGATTTTGCCCAAAGGTTTACGCATAGAGTCTGGAAAAACAAAGAAGAACTGGGCAGTGCCATGATGGGAATTCGCGGTGAACTCCTGGCAGAAGGCAATCCGCTGGCCTTTCTCTTCTCCGCTGTGGGAGACCTGGACCTGAACATGAGCTGATCAGCCTATGATTAAATGGATTTTTGCAATCACGTTTGCGGCTTCCATGGCGATGGCCGAAACCAATTATTTGGAAGGCTCCACCTCGGTCAAATTCGTCGACACCGGGGCTGTTCGGTCGGCAAACCTGGCCGTGAAACCCAACCTCGTCCATGTCACATCTAACGATTTTCCCCAGCTCGTGGAATTCTCACTCGGTGATGCGCGGTTTGATGCCAAGTCAAAGCCTCTCTTTGCCTCCTGGATAGCGTCGTCGCAGGAGGTATCTGGTCTGTCGTTGACGCTAGACGATTCGGTCCGCATGCCGGGGACCTATCAAGCCATACTGGCGCCGTTTCCCGATTCGCGGCCGTCCGAGCGCCTTTCCCTCCAGATCACCATTCCTCCGGCCAAACTGGATGTTACGCAGAAACTGGTCGTTGCCCGCACCGTCGGATTCCCAGGGTACGCCACGAGCGTGGCGCCCCCCCTTGAAGTCCGCGAGTCAGGGCGCTGGACGACGGTTAAATATCTCAAGGTGTCCCGAATTGCTTCGTTCGCGGGCCTATCACCGATCAGCGCGGGAATCGATGCCCTCCAATCTTCTAACCGTGTTGCCGCCGGCCAGTCTACGGACATTGGCTATAGTCTTAAGGGAGACTTTCCGCTCGGGGTGGTCTCGGGCAAGTTGCAATTGAGCGCCATTGAACTGGCCGAGCCGGTTACGCTCGACTACGAGGTGCGGTCCCGCCTCAGCAGTCTGTATATTCCCATCACAATCGGGGTTGGTTTTTTGCTGGGTTTTTTTGTGCGAGTTTATTTGGCCAACGTGATTGCGGTGGGGGCCGCAACCAAACAAGCCGGCGATTTGCTCAAGCAAGTCAATGACTCAATCAAAACTCATCCGGGCCCGATCTTCATTGGGAAATTCCAGAAAGCTCAACAAGATCTCGAAGGAGAGTTGGCCAAGCGGAGGCCGGACGCGAAAGAGATCCTCAGACTGGTTCCCCTGCTCGAAACGGCATGGCGTGACGCGCTAACTGATTTTGCGAAGCGCCAGGCGGAAGCCATGGTTGCCCACGGCGAGCTGAGCGACATAATCGCATCACACCTGATGCTGCCAACCGTTGTCGAATCAGTGCTTGAGGCGGTGCGAATAGCGTTGAGCGATGCCCGACAACAACTCGACGACAAGAATATTGACGACGCCCAGACCACGATCGAAAACGCGAGAAAGACTTTTGGCGGGGATATCCGCCAGGTGGGGATTGAGTGGCAGGAAGGGATCCGATCGTTGTGCGACAGCCTCGCCGATGCCAAGACCGGTCTGCCCGCAGTGGTCGTCAGCCAATTCCAGGAAAAGGTCAAAGGCACGGGGTCCATCAATCAAATCGGACCATCAGCGGGAACGGCCACCATGGAGGATCTTCGGAAATTGCTCGTAACTTTCCAGACCGAATACCTCGAAATTCACGCCCTGCTGGGGGAGCTTTGCCGTCGGTTAGACAACGAGTGGGTACAAATCCAGACGGAAATTCAAGGCGTTCGGAAGCAATTCAACGACAATTTCCAACAATTGCAGGAAAGTTATGCCAAATTTCGCCAAAGCGTGAAAGACGCAGCTAATAATCCAATGCCTCTTTCGAACAGTCTGGCGGAGCAGCTTGCGAAACTGGAGGTTTTATGGCGAACAGGCCTGCTGGAACAGGCGCCACCCGCCAAACAATCGCAACTGGAAGAACTTTTTAAGGCTCATGATTTTTTAGGGCTCGCGCGGGCGGTGAAGCTCTCTCAGGCGGATGTGGTTCGGGCTGATGTGCTGCTTTCGGCAAACGTTGTAAAAGACCTGCAACGTCAGACGTGGATGACTGAGCAGAGAGCTTCACCAACGACTGTTCCCCAGCTCAATGGCACGGTGGTCGTATCCGTCCCGTTGCCACCTTTGCGGCCTGCCATTACCGTTCAAGATGCAAAGGTCTGGCAAGGCTTCATCGTCGGCGGGCTTTTCATCTGCGTGTATTGGATGCTCCATGCCGAGTCATTCGGAGAGTCTTGGTCCGAACCCGCAGGATTGCTGGTCCTGAGCTTTATGACGGATTTGACGACGGACGGGTTGTTGTCTGCGCTGCAGAAGCTGAAAGGATGAACGGTGCGGGGCCGCCGGATCTTGCATTGAAGCCCAAGCAGTCTCCCCAAAGTCAAAACTTGTGACGACTATGAGCGACCAGATTGAAAATTTGGAGTTGGAGGATTTTAAGGCGCAGGCCATGCAGGCATTGTATGCTAAGCAGCCAGATGAAGTGCTGCGCCTTGCTAACGTAATTTTCGCCAAGGAAGAGAAGCTCTACGGCCCGACCGATCCCCGCACTGCCCTCAGCCTCGACAATCTAGCCGGCGCGTACGCGCGGGCGGATAGAACGGCGGAGGCAATTGAAGCACTGAACCGGGCTTTGGTCATCCTAGCCCAAGCGGGCGGAGATAAAGGGCCGGAAGTGCGTTTGAACCAGCACCTCGGCGAACTCTATGCGCGAATCGCCGACGCTGCGAACGCGAAGCAGCATTATGAACATTGTCTAAACCTGTCCACAGCGGCGTTCGGGGCTTCGAGTCACGAGGCCTTTGAAGCCGCAAAACAATTGGGCGCTTTCTGTTTTGGAAATGCCGACTTCCCGGGCGCGGAATCCGCTCTGCTCATTGCGCTTAAGGCGGGCGAACAGATCTACGGCAAAAGCGCCCCGGAATTACTGGATCCGCTTAACCGGCTCTACCTTTTGTATCGCAACTCAGATGATCTAGAAACGGCCAAGGCATTTTGTCTGCGGGCGGTGGAAATCTGTAACCACGCCCCAGGGGTTGATCCCTTGCTCCGTGCAACTACGTTCAACAATTTTGGCGTGCTTTTGTACCATCAGGGACATCGGGAGAAGTCGGCCGAGCACCTTCAATCAGCCTTTCAGGTGCGAGCAGCGATATTGGGCCCAAACCACCCGAAGACTTTGGATGTGGCGAACAACCTTGCCATGACCTTTGAAAAATTGGGGAGGTACTCCGACGCCGTGCCACTCCTCGAACGGGCCATGGAGGTGAACCTTCGGGCTTATGGTCCGGCCGATGCGCGGACCATTCGCTCCCTTAGCAATCTCGCATTGCTCCAGGCGGAACTCGGAGATTACTCCAAAGCCGAGAGCCTGATTCGACCCGCTTTGGAGGCAAACAGCGGTCAGAAGGAAACTTTGATGGGGTCTCAACTTTTACACAACGCCGCCATTTTATACCTGACCATCGGCAATATGGAGGAAGCGTTGGAGCTCGCAAAACAAGACGCGGAGTTAAGACGACGTCGAGCTGCCATGCTCTTGTCCTTCACCTCGCAACGCGCCCGGCTGGAGTTTTTTCGAAGTAATGATCATTTCATGTTATCCGCATCAATCGGCGATCCTTGGCTCGTTGCCTCCGATATTATTCATTTCAAGGGCTTGGTCTTCGATTCGATTTTGGAAGACAGAGCGGTCTGGCGGGCATCGCAATCTCCGAATGAAGAAGCGGACGTTCAAAGTCTCGATACGGCGACGCAACGCTTGGGTGAGCTGTTGTTTTCTGAACCGTCGGATCTCGACCGTAACGAACTCGAGAGTAGGGAAAAGGAAAAGGTACGCCTCCAAAAGGAGATCGATGTGTCGGAGTCAAAATTGGCGCGCCATTTTGCCAGCACCGGTGCAACCCGGCGGGCGCTCGGCACCGGAGTCGACCATCTCATGTCCGCCATTCCAGTCGGAAGCGTGCTCGTTGAGTACCTTTGGTTTACAAAGTATGTCGGCAGCGGAAAATTTGCGCGTTATTGCGGTGCGTTATTGTTGAATCCGTCGTCTTCCCCACAATGGATACCCATAGGGGAAGAGGAACCGTTGAAAGAAAGCATTGTCGAATACATCCAGTGTTTTAATGGGGTCAAGAGCGACGCAGAAGTTGCCGAAGTGCTCAAGCGTTTGTTCCGCGAATTCTGGCTGCCGGTTGAGCGTTGCTTGCCTCCGGCGACAAACGAAATCGTCATTTGCCCCGACGCAGATCTCCATCTGGTTTCTTTCGCGACCTTGATGGACGAGGCGGATCGCTTTCTTATTGAACGCTATTCGTTCCGTTACGTCGACACCGGGCGTGATTTGATTCCAACGCCAGCTCCATCACCCACTCACGATGTCAAAGACATTGCCATATTTGCCAACCCGGATTTTGGCGCCGCCGCTGGACAGAATTCAGCCTCGCGCAAACCTTCGGACGGCGCGGCCAAGCAAAAGCTGGCAGCAATAAAATTCACAGCATTGCCCCACACCGAGACCGAAGCGAACGCGGTTGAGAGAATCGCAACCTCGGCTGGCTGGCGGGTGGCGCGGTTTGACCAAAAGCAGGTGACTGAAGCCAACCTCGGGAAGATCGCTGCTCCATATGTGCTGCACATCGCAACGCACGGTTTTCTCCTGCCCCACATGCTGGAAAGAGACGTCTCTGGGGCTGGCGGCAAGGCTCCATACTTTTTGCTTAGCGATCCGTTGATGCGAAGCGGCCTCGCGTTGAGCGGAGCGCAAGACACGATTGAATCATGGCGCAAGGGAACTGTGCCGACGAGCAGCCAAGATGGCATCTTCACCGCCCTGGACGCAGCTGGGCTCAACCTGCGCGGTACTCAACTGGTGACATTGTCTGCGTGCGACAGTGCCGTTGGTGAAATTCGTCCAGGAGAAGGCGTGTGGGGTGTCCGCCGCGGCTTTATCCAGGCGGGAGCCAAACATTTGGTGATGGTACTTTGGGCGGCGCACGATCGAATTACCGCGGACATGATGGCCCAGTTTTATGGTTTGGTCATCGGACAGGACATCCTTGGGGCGTTAATGCAGATGCAGAAAAAATGGCTGTCAGAACTGCGGCAAAAGAGTGGATTGCGACGCGCGTTCATTTGCGCCGGACCATTTATCGTTCTAACGAGGGCATAAAAATATCCCGTGAAGACCGATTAATAATAGCGTATTGACCAGCTACGGAGATAATGGCAATGCCAACCACTTCAGGGAGGTCGGTTCATTGACTTAGGGCGTATTTCTTCCAGCATTACCGCATGGGCATCGATTCGGTGCGTGAGCTAAAGCTGAACTGCCTGCAGCAACACTTGTACGAACTCCCCACAGTGTGAGATCTTTCGGTCAGCGCTCCTGCTCGCTGCATGTGCGAAGGAGTATTTTTGTGGCGAACTGTGCTGAAGCGAGGCCAAAAGACAAAAATCTAGCTTCAATCCCAACCGTAAAGCCACATTTTTTGAATTGCTTTGATCCCATGGTTCTTTACTAGGCGCCTTATTCGAGAGTGTTGCCGTGCCGTAGCCAAGCGCATGTGAATCAAACCTCGCTTGTCAGTTCCCGTCGCGTTCCCGCGTGACCCGCGTGAAAGTTCCCGCGCAAAGTTCTTGACAGCTTTTAGCTTTTTTGCTTAAACTCCGACCCATGAGGATCAAAAGGCGTTGCAATTTTTCACTTTGAAACGCGGGCGTAATTACAATCTTAAATATGAGGCTTCACTACAAATTCACGCTTTTCCTGCTGTTGGCGGCCCTCACCGGCTGCTATACAAGTGTCACCCATAAGCTGGCAACCAATTCCGGCACCGGAATCCGGTACTACCGATCTTCCCCCTATCTGTTGGTCTATTCCAACAGCAAAGGCGGTCTGTGTTGGCAGATACTCTATCTGCCGGATCAGACCAAAGAGATGATGGTAACGCCTTCCGTAGTCGGCGGACGATCGGAACTCGATCTCTATTTCCACAATGGCATACTCACCGGAAGCAGTGAGTTAAGCGATACCACTGAACTGCCTAAGGCAATTATCTCGGCAGTCCAATCTGCGCTTCCTTTAATCGCCAAGGCCGCAGCATTTGCCGCCGCCCCACCTCAGGTTCCGGCTCCTTACTTGTTTAAAATCGTGGTGGCAGGCGATCAGGTCAAATTCATCGGCGGTCAAGGCGACACGCCCATCACAGTCCCGCTGCCTCCCCAAATCTGAACACAACGTCTTGCACAAATGATATGAGAACCCGGACACTTTCCCTAGTGCTCGCCAGTGGTGCGACATCAATGTTGGTCGGATGCGCCAACATTACCGTGAGTAAAGTCATACCGCAAAACGACAGTTCCGTTCCAGGAATAAGGTATTGCCTGCCGAAGCCATTTATCCAAGCCGTCCCGCAAGCCGACGGCTCGATCGCGGTGGATGTGGTGTATTTGCCAGACACTTCCCATACTTATGCCATTGACACCTCAACGTGGATGGCCAGCTCAACTTTCCAGGTGGCACTGGACGCAGGGGGAGGACTGACCGCGGTGGAATTCAAGCAAAACAACAGTGTCGTGGGACAGCAGGCGGCCCTCAGTGCCGGCGCGGCGGCAGCACAAACATATAATGCCCAAGCAGCACAGTTGGTGGCGGCGCAAACCGCGGTCAACACCGCACAAAGCAGTGTGGACAGCCTTCAAGCTGCTGCCGATGCTGCGCAGGCGCAACTTGAAGCCGATACTGCCTCGAAGGCCTCGGCAGCCACCTTGGCTACCGATACGTCAAACCTGGCGCAGACCAAGGCGAAACTGCAAGATGCTCAACAAGTCCTGGCTCGCGTGAAGAACACACCCGTCGTTGTGGCGGGCACTGCGGCGGCAGCCACTCCCTTGTCCTCTTCACCCCCCACGCCAGGAACCACGGGATTTGGCCCGCAAACTTGGACGACGCCTTCCTTGTATACGCTTCCTGAAAATCATGGAGCCGTCCTGTACGCCATAAATGAAGGAGGCACGTTAGACCCAGACAGCAAGAGCGATACGCGTTTTGTTTCGTTAAAAGCAGTAGCCAATAATGGCAAGACTCAACCTGATTTTGCCACTGTTGGATATGCACTCGGAGCGCCAAGCCTCCAACCGACGAACATGGTTTATCCGATCAGTGGGAAAAAAGCCGTTTTCTTCTTCAGTCGTCCTGTTGATTCAGTCTCCGATACGATTCAAAGCCTCACGACCGGCAAGTCAACGACTGCAGTGCCTGGCTTTGGCAAGGGGCAACATGCCACCCTTGTAGCGGGAACCACCGAGTTGGATCTGCCCATAGATTACCTCACAGCCGGCCAATATACCTTCACCACATACTTTGATGCAGACGGCCACCATACTTACCACACCTCCATCACCTTCACTGTGTATTAAAGTCGGCAATGCCATCCGCAAATTGCTATCTTGCCGATCTGAATATATCCGCGTACACGCAAGTGGCGGATGACTTGCCCCTCGGCGGCCGGCCATTGATAACCTTCTTCCAAGCAGCCTCCCGGCTGCCGTCCGGCGATCCAGCCATCAGCCTGAAGCTGGATCCTTCGCGTAGGCGTAGCCTGACCCCGGAGACCCAGTTCGGAGCAGGTGATGCACAATTGCAGGACGCCCTCGCCCAGATCATCAAGGTGCCCCCGGTCGCAGGCGGCAATAACATCGCCTTGATTCTGGCTGATTTCTATACCGGCAATCCGGACGCTTTTGGCTTCATGTTTGATTTGGATTCAACCGGCCCAACTTCCAGACCGCGACAAGGCTGCGCAATATTCCTGGAGAAGATTAATACGACGATCAAGGCTGCCGGCGGGGGCGACCCCGATTTCTGCAATCTCGTCGCCTATACCGCCATCCACGAACTCGGACATGTTTTTAACCTGTGGCATGAACCAGCACCCCCCGCGCCTGTCTCTTTTATGACACCGTGCCCTCCTGCCAATTTCATGCAAGCCTGCACCTTCGTGCCGGAGGAAACCGCTTACCTGCAAAACGCCGCCAATTCGAATTCGGATGTGGCCAAATACGTGCTGCCTGGCGGCAGTAATTTTGGCGACCGCGGGACCATCGGACCCGCGGGCGGAGACGGTTTCTTGCTGCAAGCGCCACCGCCGGGCTTAAAGCTCCAGATTGGACTATCCAACTCCGAATTTTGGCATTTCGAGCCCGTCGAACTGGACGTCCGCCTTTCATTGGCGGATAAGCGTGCCGGCTATGCCGAAATTCCGGATCAAATTGATCCCGGTTATGAATCGTGCGTCATTTGGATCACGCGCCCCGACGGGGAGCGCTTCCGGTACCGCCCGACAAATCATTTTTGCGACAACCCGAAAACCCGCCGCATTACGCCCCAGCAACCCTTGGAGCGTGATATTCCCATTTTTCGGCAATCGGGCAGCCACACATTCGCAATGGCCGGACGCTACGATATCCAAATGGTAGTCAAACTGTCGGAGAAAACGTCGCTGACCTCGAACGTATGGAGTTTTGAAGTCCGCCGGGCAGAACCGCGGTTGCGGCAATACCCGATCATGGAAGGACTATTCCTGTCGAATGAGACGGTGAAACTGTTGCGCTACAAGAACCGCCCGCCCTC
>Ga0181516_10002705_pt1 | contig 12320 bp, 9 predicted proteins | sample PEATcosm2014_Bin_25_FD_121104 | JGI IMG/M metagenome (GOLD analysis project Ga0181516, IMG submission 121104) | Peatland microbial communities from MTU Mesocosm Facility, Houghton, MI, USA - PEATcosm2014_Bin01_10_metaG | ecosystem: Environmental > Terrestrial > Soil > Wetlands > Peat | place...
GCGATACTTACCGGCGGCTCGGAGAACGGCGTCATCGTCGCGACCGCGATCGACCAGCTCCATCTATGGCCCGGCATGCCGTCGGACCTGGTCATCCAGACGCCCAGACTGCCTTCGGCCGCGCTCTGGGGCGTAGCGGGTTTGACACCGGGTACCCCGGTTCGGGTCTTAGTGGCGGCCTCGGATGGCCTTGACAACGAGCTGGCGATTGTTCGCGAAACCATCGACAAGATCCGTCACGCTCCGGCGGCCCGCAGTTTTCCCGTGACACTCACAAGCTGGGCCGAGATTGCTGGCGGCCAAACGGCGCCCCGCAACAAATTCTTTTGGGAGCAGCGCCTCGAAGACTTCCACGGCCTGATTCTGATCGCCGGCTCGAACCTGGCGCAATCCGCGGCCGGCCTGGGCCTCGAAGTCCCCGAGCGGGCAACCCGGGACTCCAGAAAGAGCGATGGCCACCAGCGCGGATTGATCTACCGCCTTTCCTCCGGCGGCGGGACGCCTGCCGGCCAAAGCGCGGACGGGGATGGCGTGGCGCGCTTCTTTGAGGAATTGGATCAGGCGGAAGTCCCCTACGTCCAATGCGCGGCGGACAAGTTTCCGGAACAGTTCTGGTCCGATTTTCAGTCGAAATTTCCCTATCTGATCAAGCGATCGCTATACCCGCGGCAGGAAGGGTCGGCCGTGCCGGTTCCCAGCTCGTCGGAAGTGACCAATCCCTACCTCGGATTGAAGAGTTACCGGAGTGAGGATGGCTGGCGTTTTCACGGCCGCGCCAACGAAGTTACTGAGCTGCGCAGCCGGCTGGCGCCGCGGCCGCGGTTTCTCGCCGTTGTAGGCCCTTCCGGCTGCGGTAAGTCGTCCCTGGTCCGCGCCGGGCTGCTGTACCGCCTGAAGCTGGGCGCGATTGCCGGCAGCGGCGCCTGGAAGGCGATCGACATCAAAATCTCGCAAACCGACGAACGCTACGGCCGGCCCCAACCGCCCCTCACTACGGCGGCTTTCGAGATCAACAGAATCATCCCCGAGGCTGACAGGTACAAGCGGACTGTGGATCTGGAAGACCAGTTGCGGGATGGCAGAGACCTCGACCAGGTTGTTAACCTCACGCTCAAGGACCGCGGAGACGATGCGCGTCTGGTGATATTGATAGACCAATTCGAGGAAGTGTTCACGGTAGTTACCGACCACGACGAGCGCGCGGGATTCCTGTCCGCCGTGCGCGATCTCTCGGCGCGCCCGCGGGTATATGTCATTATCTCCATTCGCGACGACTTCTATGGCCGCTTGATGGACTCTTCGCTGGCCGGCTTAAAGGATGTTCAGGAGCCGTACGTGGTCAGGCCCGCGACCGTGCAGTCCCTCTTCAGCGCCATCTATTACCCGGCGGCATTGAGCGGTTACAGCTTCGAGGACGAGAGCCTCCCGCTCGAAATTCTCGAGGATGCCGGAACCGGAGTGGGGGCGCTTCCTTTGTTGTCCTATGCGCTGGAAAAGCTCGTCGAGGCTGCCCTGGCAAGAAGAGGGACCGTGCGCGCCTGGGAACTTACTCGGGAAGATTACCAGAAGATGGGGAAAGTCCAGGGCGCGATTCAGGAGACGGCCGATAAGGCGACCAGGGATCTGAAGCTCGCGCCGAAAACCCTGGGCCGTCTGTTCCGGCGCCTGGTAACCGTCGACGATCAGGGCAAGGCGGCCAAGAAGCCCGCGCTCATCGATCCGCAAGATCCCAATTGGACGGAGCAGGAAGAGCGGCTCATGGATGCCCTCATCGATGCCCGGCTGCTGGTGTCGCATTTGGAAGACGCGCCCTCGCTGGCTTCCGCGCCGAGGCGCATCGTGATCGAGATCGCTCACGAAGCGCTGCTGCGCAATTGGACGGAGCTGACCCAATGGGTTGTGGATTCGCGCGACGCCTTAGTCCTCATGCAGGATGTGGAAAAAGAGGCTCGCAACTGGGCGCGGGAACGGGCGAAGGCGCCCACTATTAAGGAGGCGCTGGACATAGACCGTCAGATGTTATGGCCCCAGGAGCGGCTCGAAAAGGTCTACCCGAAAGTCGAAATGCTTGGCCTGTCGAGCGCCAATTTGCAAACCTCGGAGCCATGGCGATCCGCCAGATCGGCCGCCGCCGGGGCGCTCTCCGGGTCCGCCGGGGCAAGCGTCTCCCAGCCACAACCTCCTCCGCGCTCTGGCAATGGGCTTCCCGAGCAGGTCGAGCGGTTCATTCAACCGGAGCCGGACCGGCTGATCGAGGAGCTTCGCTTCCCGGTAGTGGGCCATGAGCGAAGGGCGGAGATCGGCGAGCGGCTGGCGCAGTTGGGCGACCGGCGCACGGGCGTCGCGCTCACCCAGGGCGGATTTCCGGACATTGCCTGGTTGCGAGTGCCGGGCGGCACAGTCAACCTGGTTGACACAACCGGGCCCCCCGAAAACCGGAATTCCCACCAAACCTCGCAGGTCATCTCGACCTTCGAAGTGAAGCCTTTCTATATCGCGCAATATCCCGTCACCATGCGCCAGTTCGACGTCTTCGCGCGGCCCAATGTGTACTTTGACAAGCGCTGGTGGGTGGACCTCGCGGTCGATCCGGACAACCACCCGGTTTACCCGCAGAAGCCCGGAACGGCCAACCATCCGGCTCAGTTCGTATCGTTTTACCAGGGCGTGGCGTTCTGTAATTGGCTCAGTAAGCAGTTGGGGTACCGGGTCCGGCTGCCGGCCGAATGGGAGTGGCAACAGGCGGCCACCGGGGGCAGGGAAGGGTACCTTTATCCCTGGGGGCCAGCCTGGGACCCGAACCGGGCCAACCACCGGGACGGCGCCTATAAGCTGATGGCCGTGGGGATGTACCCGGACGGGCGGTCCCCCGTAGGCGCATATGACATGAGCGGAAATATGTACGAATGGTGCGCCAACGAGTTTGACTCTCCCCCCGAAGTCTCGCCAACCGGGACGAATGCCCGCACCACGCGCGGGGGCGCTTTTTTCGGAACGGAGACGGATTTGCGCGTGACTCACCGGCTGCGGGACAATGCCAACGGCGTAAACGACCTCGGAAAGCGAATCGGCGTGTGCATTCGGTTGGCGGCGGACGAACCCACCAGTGGTATCGTGGAGCCATAACGCGCTCCGGCCTCAGGCCCGGCCCAGTATCCGTCTGCGAAGAAGATCGGACTCCGCGCGCGCGATGAGATCGCCAACCGAGTCACCCTCCTTGGCCACCGCCGCGCCGGCGGATACGCCGATATCCACCTCGAGTGGCGAACCATCCGCGCTGACGTTGTATCGCCGGGAGGCCCGTTTGCGGACCGTGGCAGCCTCCTCTTCCGGGACCTCCGGAATCGCGTGAGAGACCATCAGGAACTTGCCCCCCTCCCAACGGCAAAGGAGAGAGAAACGCTTCGACGATTCGGCCAGGCTGCCGGCCACGCTCTTCAGAACCTGATCGCCGAAGGCGTGGCCCCAACGATGGTTCACTTGTTTCAGGCCGTTCACGTCAATCAGAATCGCGAGCGTCGGGCGTTCGCCGCCGAGCTGCGCGGTGAGATAGGCTTCGCCCATCGCGCGGCTGGCCAGCCCGGTAAGCGCGTCGACCTCGGCGGAGTGCGCGGCGTTCTCCAGCGCTTCCGTGAATTCGGAAAAACTGCGCATTTGCTGAATCAGAATTTCTTTAGCGTGCTGCATGGCTTCCTCTGGGCATTTGTCGGCTCGGGCCATGGCCCGCCGTGTACCCGGCCCCTTTCCCGGCTGCGGGGCGCCGCCTGCTACTTTATTCGGCTGAACTTGGCAAGACCTTTAGGCCGGAATCGCTCCCGGGCCGCCGGGCCGCGAGCGTGAGCCAGCCGCAGTGCGCTGAACCGGCAGCGGAGCGATGCGCAGCGCCGGTGCGCTATCATGAAATATCCACCGTACATTGCCGGGCAAGCAACCACGACGTATTGCCGGACCCGTTGACGCCGCGGCTCCCACCGGGCGCTCGCTTCTGCCGGCGTCCGAAATGCCCTCCGATGCGGCGCTGACGGAAAGGCCGGGAGGCTCTCTGGCGCACCCATCGCGCGCCGGCCAGGGCCTCCCGGAAATTTGCGGATGAACGTTATCAGACAGCAATTCACACAGATCGCATCTCCCGTAACCGGCGAAGATATCGCCGCGGAACTGTTCGATTTGTTCAACCAGATCGCCCTCCTACACTACGAAGAGGCGGAGAGCACCGGGTTCCTGGTGCTCTGCCGGCCGGAGTCGCAGTCTGTGAGTAGCACGGTTATTAAGTTCATTTCGCCTTTCGAAGTAAGAGGGATACGCGCGGTACGCAAAATGCTGCAGGTCTCCGAGCAGCGGCTGCGCCTGCTGTGCGACGGACGGATGGTCTACGGTTTTGTAACTGGTGTCGATCATCCGGACACCCTCACCATACAGTTTCAAAGGCACGGTATGTGGGAGCTCCGGCAGGCCGGTTCGGTCGTCCTGCAAGTCAATGAGTTGGCGTTTTCCACCATCACCCAGGACCGCCTCATGGAGGAGCTGCAGAGAGTCTTTGGCGAGATGCCGCCGGCGCAGATGCAGCACCTGAGAGAGCTGGTTGAGGCCGCCAGGCGCCAGGTGCGCGGCACCAATGTTCTGATTACCGCGGAAGCCGCCGCGGAGGCGGAGCGTCTGGGCCGCCAGTGTACCCGGTTGATACCCGTTCCTCTGACTCCCGCGCTCATGGAGCGTCTCACGTCGATCGATGGCACCGTGATCATGGACACGCGCGGCATCTGCTACGGTATCGGAGCCATTCTCGACGGTATGATTTCGCCGCGCGGCGACCGCACGCGCGGTGGCAGATATAATTCGGCTCTCATGTACATCGACAGCAGCCGCTTCCCGAGCGTGATCGTCGTAGTCTCCCAAAACGGCACTGTCGATCTGGTTTCGAAACCGTGAACTTAGCTGCGCGGGACGCGATGCGGCCTATCTTGCCGAAGGCCGAATTACATTGCCACTTACTCGGCGTGATTCATCCCGTGCTGCTCGGCGATATCCGGCGCGGCGGCGGCAGCGTTCTCGTCGAGCCGTCCACGCTCGGCGCCGCTTACCCCATCCGCGATCTTGCTTCCTTCACCCGCTGGGTCGAGATATTGAAACCGTATCAGGCCGGCGCGTTAGACCCCTTGCGGCCCGTATTAGCGGCGCATATCTCGAATCTCATCGCGCAGGGCGTGGTTTATTCCGAGATTATGATATCGCCCACCATGTTTCCGCGTGAGTTGCCGGCGCTGGTCGAAGCGTTTCATGGCTGGCGCGAGTGGGCCAACCGTCTGGAGCGCGGGCGCGTGCAGATCGAATTCATTATGGTGGTTCCGCGCACCCTGCATCCCGACGCGTTAAAGCGGGACACGGAGACGTTCGTCGAATTGCGCCGCGAAGGGCTGATCGTAGGCGTGGCCTTGGTAGGCCCGGAAAATGGCGAGAGCATTCGCCGCTTCGCCTCCTCGTTTTCGCGATGGCGCGACGCCGGCTTGGGCATCGAGATCCACGCCGGCGAACATGGCGGACCGGAATCCATCCGGGATGCGCTCCAGTATGGCAGGCCCCACCGTCTGGGACATGGCCTTTCGGCCTTTCGCGACCCGGCGCTCCTCGATGAACTTCGTGGCGCCAATGTCCACATCGAATTCTGCCTGACCAGCAACCTGCGGACCGGCGCCGTGACCGGAATCGAAGGGCATCCCGCTGCCCGCGCGAGCGCTTTGGGAATGAATTTCAGCCTCAGTACCGACAACCCCGGCGCCTTCGAATGTTCCCTGACGAGTGAGTTTCAATTGGCGATGGATGCGCTGGCATTCCAGCCGGACGACTGCAAGACCGTCTTTCGCAACGCGCTTGCCGCTCGTTTTCAACCTAAGTTGCGATACCTGACATCCCCGCCGGGCTGACCCCCCAGTCCCGTCCTGTAGAACCCGCCCGCCGCCGGCCCGCCTGCAAGCGATATCAAACCTTATTCGAACTGTAACTTGAATTGAACATGGCAAGTGTTATCAACGGATAGGAGGGCTAAGTGAGGGCACTTGCAACTGTTCTTATATCGCTTTGTTGTCTCGCGGTTACTCGCGCGCAACCCCTGGAGCCGGGGCGCGGCGCGCGCCTCATCGTCATCGGCGTGGATGGCTTGAGCGTGGACGGCGTCGTCACAGCCAATGCGCCGCGTCTGCGCGCGCTCATCGAACGGTCCGCCTGGACTCTCACGGCCCGCGGCGTCATGCCCACGCTCAGCAGTCCCAATTGGGCTTCCATGATCGATGGCGCCGGGCCCGAACAGCACGGCATCACCTCCAACGGAATCCTGCGCAAGATGGTGGAGATCCAGCCCGTCTTCCGCGACTCCGAAGGCATGTTCCCCACCATCTTCGAAGTGCTGCGCGCGCAGCAGCCCCAGAGCCGCATCGCCATTTTTCACGATTGGCCCGGCTTCGCCCTCCTGGTGGAGAAGCACGCGCCGGACATCATGCGGCACGAACATGGGGCCGCGAAAACTGTCGAAGCCGCCGCCCGTTACTGGCGGCAGTACCGTCCCACCCTGATGTTCGTGCACCTCGACAATGTCGATCACGCCGGCCACTCCGAAGGCTGGGCCACGCCCGCCTACTACCGCGCCGTCGAGGATGCCGACCAACACATTGGCGCCATCTTGGACATGCTCCGCGACGAATCGGCCCTCGATTCCACCTTCGTGCTGGTCTCTTCCGACCACGGCGGCAAAGGCCGCGGCCACGGGAAGAATTCCCTGGAAGAGATCCAGATCCCCTGGATTCTCTCCGGACCCGGAATCGTCGCCGGGGAGCTTACCGCGCCCGTCTACACCTTCGACACCGCCGCCACCATCGCTTCGATTCTCGGTCTTACTGCGCCCGAATGCTGGATCGGCCGGCCCGTCGTGGCCGCTTTTCGTCCCCCGGCCACGCTGGCGCACGCCCTGCCAAAAGAGGCGCCGGTGCGCAATTGCGCTACCGACCTGCCGCTGGTCTCGGCCAGCCCCGTGCCGGCGGCGCTTCCGGAGCTTCACGCCAAAAGCCGCAATTGAGACCTGCCATGCGCCGTAAGATCGACTTCATCTATATCGAGTCGGGCGGTGGGCACCGGGCCGCCGCCAACGCCCTGGCGGAAGTCATCGGCCAGCGCCAACGGCCCTGGGATTTGCAGTTCCATTGCATCCAGGATCTGCTCGACCCCATCGACTTCGTCCGCAAATCGCTGGGCATTCCGTTTCAGGACGTTTACAACCTCATGCTGCGCCGCGGCTGGACATACGGCACGGCGCAAATGGTGCCGCTGTTCCACCTCGTCATCCGCCTGCTCCATCGCGCGCAGGTCGACCTGCTCACCCGGCACTGGGCCGCCCATCGCCCCGATATGGTGGTCTCCCTGATTCCCCACTACAACCGCGCCTTGCGCGAAGCGTTGGACCACGCGTGGCCCGGCACACCCTTCGTGACCATACTCACCGACATTGCCGACTACCCGCCCAACTTCTGGATCGAACCGGTCGACCAGTATCTGGTCTGCGGTTCGCAGCGCGCGGTGGTCCAGGCGCGCGCCATGGGCCTTCCGGAATCGCGCATCGTGCGCACTTCGGGCATGATCCTGCACCCGCGCTTTTACGCGCCTCCGCCCGCCGATCGCGGCGCCGGCCGCGCCCGCCTGGGATTGCGCCCCGGCCTCCCCACCGGCCTGGTGTTGTTCGGCGGCCAGGGATCCACCGACATCGTGAAGATCGCGCGCGCGCTGAACAAGCCCGCCAACCAGGTGCAATTGATCCTTCTTTGCGGCCGCAACGACGTCGTCCGGCGCGAGATCGCCGCGCTCCCGCGCCGCATCCCCATGTACGTGGAAGGCTTCACGCGCGACGTTCCGCGCTTCATGGCGCTGGCCGATTTCTTCATCGGCAAGCCGGGCCCCGGCTCGATCAGCGAAGCCCTCGCCATGGGCCTGCCGGTCATTGTCGAGCGCAACTCCTGGACCCTGGCGCACGAACGCTACAACGCCGATTGGATCGAGGAGCAGGGCGTCGGCATGGTCTTGCGCAACTTCTCGCAGATCTCCCGCGCCGTCCGCGACTTGCTGGAGCCCGAGCGCTATCGCCGCTACCGCGAACGTATCGCGGCCACGCGCAACACCGCCGTGTTCGAAATCCCCGGCATTCTGGAAGACATCCTCGATCGCTCCTGCTCGCCCGCCGTCCCCATGCCGGGCAGCGGCCATCCCCAGCCCCCGCAACATCTCTCCGAAGCGTTTATGCAGGAGCGGATCGGACCGCGCCGGCCGCGCGCCCCGCCCAACCAGCCCACCGCCGCCCAGCCGAGCCCGGCACCGAGCCCGACCCCGCCCCGCGGTGCCCACCCAATATGATATTCTTGCCCTCGCGAGGGGACCCACACCCTACGCGAGACTGCCTTCCGCAGTCCTTTCCCGGGACGCCCGGAGCCCAAAATAGTGTGACAAGAGGTTATAGGGCTGAGCGGTAGACTGTAGCCCTGAGAAAAAGCGACAATAGGTAGAGCCCATTTTATGACGATTATCCTAAGACCTGAGCAGGAGCGGGTGCTCTTGCAGGCCATCGACTCCGGGTTGGCGCAGAGCACGAGTGAGGCGCTGGATCAGGCCTTGGATGCGTTGCGTCTTCGTCTGCCCCCATCCACGGTGCCCCAGGAACGTACGCCTGAAGAAATCAGGGCATGGCTCGACGAGCTCGCCGCCCTCTCCGACCGGATTCCGCCGAGACCCGGCGAGACCTTTTCCCGCGAAATGATTTATCGGGACCACGCCTAGCGGCCATTCCGGGTCATTTGATCGACAGCAACATCCTGCTGAGAATCGCGCGCCGCGACGACCCAGATCATGCCATTGTGAGTGCGGCGCTCGCCAGACTGGCCGAAGGCGGGGCCGTTCTGTACTACACGCACCAGAACATTGCCGAATTCTGGAACGTCGCCACGCGCCCTGCGGACAAAAACGGATTTGGCTTAACGGTGGCCGAGGCGGAACGCCAGACGCGGGTGATCGAAAAGGGTATGGTGCTCCTGCCGGACAGCGCGGCCGTCTATCGCGAGTGGCGGCGGCTCGTTCTTGTCCATTCCGTCTCCGGCGTGCAGGTACACGATGCGCGTCTGGCCGCTGCGATGAGTGTTCACGGCGTGACTCGCCTGCTGACCCTGAACCTGGCCGACTTCAAGCGTTACCCCCACTTGACTGCTGTCGATCCCGGCAGTCTGGTGCGCTCCGCTGATCCCACTGCCTGAAGATCCGGGCAGTGGCAGCCCGGGGCCCGCCCAGCCGAGCCCGGCACCGAGCCCGACCCCGCCCCGCGGTGCCCACCCAATATGATATTCTTGCCCTCGCGAGGGGTACCCACATGGAACGAATGAAAGCCACCGATTTCCCACAGGAGTTGCTGAACCTGTTTGACCACTACGTGCACGGCGAGATCGATCGCCGCGCCTTCCTCGACGGCGCCAAAAAGTTCGCCACCGGCTCGCTCACCGCCATGGCCATCTTTGAGAGCCTCCGCCCCAACTACGCGTGGGCCCAACAGGTCCCTAAGGACGACAAGCGCATCAAAACCGAATCCGCCACCGTGCCGTCGCCGCAGGGCAATGGAGAGATCCGCGGCTACCTGGTACGGCCCGCCAGCGCCGCAAAGGCGCCCGCCATCCTCGTGGTCCACGAGAACCGCGGCCTCAACCCTTACATTGAGGATGTGGCGCGCCGCCTTGGCACCAATGGGTTTATGGCGTTCGCCCCAGACGGGCTCACCAGCGTGGGCGGCTATCCCGGCGACGACGAAAAAGGCGCCGCAGCATTCGGCAAAGTGGACCGCAACAAGATGACCGAGGACTTCGTCGCCGCCGCGCTCTGGCTCAAGGCGCGCCCCGATTCCACCGGCAAGCTCGGCGCCGTCGGCTTCTGCTACGGCGGCGGCATCGTCAACACCCTGGCGGTCCGCCTGGGCGCGGACCTCAACGCGGGCGTCGCGTTCTACGGCCAGCAGCCCCGCGCCGAAGACGTCGCCAAGATCAAGGCGCCCCTGCTCCTCCACTATGCCTCGCTCGACACGCGCCTCACCGGCGGCTGGCCGGCTTATGAGGAGGCGCTCAAAGCCAACCACGCCACCTACGCCGGCTACGTCTACGAGGGCGCCAATCACGGTTTCCACAACGACACCACCCCCCGCTACGATGAGGCCGCCGCCAAACTCGCCTGGCAGCGCTCCCTCGATTTCTTCAACAAATACTTGAAGGCGTAGCCATGCCGCCTCCCGGCGCCCCTGTGCGAGACTGAGTTTGTGGCGAAGACCAGCCTCGCACTCCTGCTGTACGCCGCCGGCGCATGGGCCGCGCAACCGTGGAGCCCCGCCGATCTCTGGAACTGGCGCACCGCCGCCAGCCCGCGCATCAGCCCCGACGGCCGGCAGGTGGTCTACCTGGAGCGCTGGAACGACCGCCCCACCGGCACCGCCTGCGCCAACCTCTGGCTGGTCTCGACCGCCGGCGCGCCGCCGCTCCGTCTCACCGAAGGCCCCTGGCGCGACCGCTCGCCGCGTTGGTCGCCCGACAGCACCCGCATCGCGTGGATCTCCGGCGGCGGCGGCATTCACGTGCTGCAGTTGCAGCCCCGCCAGGAAGTGACGCTCGCTCCCGCCCCCGGGCCGGTCGCCCTCGCCTGGTCGGCCGACGGCAAGTGGCTCGCCTTCACCGCCGTCACCCCGCCGCCCTCCCCGGCCCCCTCCTGGGCGCCGCCGGAGATTCTGCCGTGGTTGTGGCCGCGGCCCCCCGCCCGCACCGCGGTGTTTGCCGTCCCCTCCGCCGGGGGCCCCGCGCGGCCCATTACCGGTCCTGATTTCGACGCCTCGGGCGACCCGGTCTGGATGCCCGATGGCAAGTCCATCGTCACCGCCGCATCCGATGGTGAGCTCTACGCCATCCGCATCGCCGATGCCACCGCGCGCCGCCTCACCCAAACCGGCCGCAACGCCAACCCCGTGCCTTCCCCCGACGGCGCCAGGATCGCCTGGCTCTCCACCGACTCCCGCCCCACCAGTTACTCCATCCGCAAGCTCTACGTCATGAACGCCGATGGCAGCCGCGCCAAAGTTCTGGCCGGCGCACTCGATCGCGACCCCGCCCATCCGCAGTGGAGCAACGACTCCCGCACCGTCTACTTCACCGCCGACGATTCCGGCTCGACCCACGTCTTCGCCGCCCGCGCCGATGGCACCGTGCGGCAGGTCACCCGCGCCGTCGAGCGCCTACACGCGTTTTCGCTGGCCGATAACGGCCGCGCCGTCACCGTGCGCTCGAGCGAAGTGGTGACCTTCACCGTCGATCTCCCGCCCTCGCCCGCCGTGCTCGCGGCGCCCGCGGCCCCGCTTCTGGCCGGGCGCGCCACCGGCGCCGTGGAGCAGGTCGACTTCCCTTCGGCCGGCCGCACCATTCAGGCGTGGATCGTCAAACCGCCCGGCTTCGATGCCGCCAAGAAGTACCCCCTCCTGCTCGACATTCAGGACGCCCCGCGCCGCATGGTTGGCCCCGAGTTTTCCCTCCGTGCGCAGATCTTCGCCGCGCGCGGCTGGCTCGTGCTGCGCGTCAACCCACGCGGCACGCCTGGATACGGCGAAGAGTTCGGCCGCCTGCTCCCCTCCCGTTTCCCCGGCGACGATGCGGACGACCTCCTGGCCGCGGTGGATTTCGTCGTCTCGAAGGGCTACGCCGATCCCCGGCGCCTGGCCGTGAGCGGCGGTCTCCTGGCCGCCTGGATCCTCGGTCACAGCGACCGTTTCGCAGCCGTGGTGGCCCGCCGCGCCATTGTCGATTTTGCGCTCGATCCCCGCGCGGCCGCATGGATGGGCGCGCTGCCCTGGGAAGATCCCGAGCAATACCACACACATTCGCCGCTTTACTTCGCGCAGAACTGGAAGACGCCCACGCTGGTCCTGGCCGCCGATCCGGACCCGCAGGCCGATGAGTTCTACTCCGCTTTGCAGCAGCGCAAAGTGAATTCGGCCCTGGTGCGCATCCCCAACGCCGGCAGTCCCGCCGCCCGAATCCTGGAACTCGACACCATCCTCGCCTGGATCGATACCCACACGCTCCCACGGGAGCCATAGTTCCGTGCACACTGGGCGGCACGCCTCCCACGCCAGGGCGCCAACCCCACCCGGCACGTCTCGGCGCATGGCGGGGGACTTGCCCCTCTTCGTCGGCGACAGGCCGAACCTTGTACGGCATGGCAGGGTTGTTGCCCTTCTGGTGGCGGCGCGCAGCCCCTCGTCGCGCCGGCGC
>Ga0181516_10002706_pt1 | contig 12313 bp, 12 predicted proteins | sample PEATcosm2014_Bin_25_FD_121104 | JGI IMG/M metagenome (GOLD analysis project Ga0181516, IMG submission 121104) | Peatland microbial communities from MTU Mesocosm Facility, Houghton, MI, USA - PEATcosm2014_Bin01_10_metaG | ecosystem: Environmental > Terrestrial > Soil > Wetlands > Peat | place...
CGCCAGGCAGACGGATTCGACTCCACAGCACGCCAGGCTCAGACAACTTTGCTTGAGACGGAGCAGCGCGTTCACTCTCTCCAGGCTCAACTACAAACGATCAAACCAAGATTGACGACGGTGGTCCGTAACTCCGACAACCCCCAGTTGCTTCAGCAGCTAAAATCGACCCTGCTCAACCTTGAGCTCAAGAGAACAGAACTACTGACCAAGTACGAACCCACTTACAGATTGGTTCAGGAGGTCGACCAGCAAATAACGGAAGCAAAGAGTGCCATCAGCGCGGAAGAGAGCAAACCAATTCGCGATGAGTCCACCGACCAAAACCCAGATTATCAGTGGGTCCAGGCTGAGCTTACCAAGGCTCAGGCCGATCTCGGCGGTTTGAAGGCACGTGCGGCCGCTGCGTCAGCCGTCGCCGCGAAGTACCATGCGCAAGCCCAGGGCCTTGATCAAAGTATGGTCACCCAGCAGAACCTCTTGCAGGCTGCCAAGACGCAGGAGGACAATTATCTCCTCTATCAGCACAAACGTGAAGAAGCGCGGATCAGCAACGCCCTCGACCAGGGCGGGATTCTAAATGTCGCTTTGGCTGAACAGCCGGTCGTGCCGGCGCTCCCAAAACGGTCTCCGCTGAGCGTTGTTCTCTTAACGTTGCTGCTGGCTGGAACTTTTAGTCTTTCAGCAGCCTTCATACTCGACTTCATGGATCCAACATTCCGTACACCGGACGAGTTGGCCGGCTATTTGGGCGTGCCGGTGCTCGCTGCGTTGCCAAAAGGCGGAGATTAGAGCAATGTTCCTGCACTATTTCGGATTCAAGCAAGAGCCGTTTGGAGCCACGCCCGATCCGCGATGCCTATATCCTAGCCACGCGCACCGTGAGGCGCTGGCATCTCTCGAATATGGGTTCCGAAGCAACCGCGGTTTCACGGCGATGATTGCCCCTCCGGGAATGGGCAAGACGACGCTCTTGTTTCGCTTTCTCGAAGATGTTCGGGAGACCGCCCGCACAGTATTCCTGTTCGATATTGATAGCGATTGCGAACCTCGGGAGTTTGTCCGGCACATCCTGCGCGACATTGGAGTCATTCCAGGAACCGGCAGTTCCGAGATGCACGAGCAATTGAGTTGCGCGCTGGCCAAGGAGACTCGGGCCGGGCGGAAGTTCGTGATCGTTATCGACGAGGCGCAAAATCTGTCGAATGCTGTGCTGGAAAGAGTACGTTTGCTCTCCAATTTCGAAACCTCCCAGGGCAAGCTGATGCAGATAGTTCTTTCTGGGCAGCCGCAACTGGCCGAGAAGTTGATGCAACCCTCTTTGATCCAACTTCGCCAGCGGGTTTCGACCATCTGCCGAATCGATTCACTCTCATCAGAAGAAACCGTTGCCTACATCGAGTACCGACTGAAACAAGCAGGCTATGTTGGCGATCCGTTGTTTACCAAAGATGCGCTCGAAATGATCACTGAGGCGAGCCTTGGCACTCCTCGGACTATTAACAATCTGTGCTTCAACGCGCTGTCTCTTTGTCTTGCGATGAAAAGTAAACAGGTGAACGGCAGCATGGTGGCCGAGGTAATCGAAGATCTAGAGTTGATTCCACAATCTGGAGAGTCCATCTTAGCCACCAGTGAGGTTGCTGATGTGCAGTCATATGGATCTGAAGATGATGATCAACCCAAACGCCTAGTGAATCGCTTGCTTCTAGCCGCCGCGGCGCTGGTGGTCCTGTGCGTTGCTGGGGTGTTCGGGTTCGCCGGCCTCAGAACCTTTGCGTCTCACAGTGCGAATGACGAACGGTCCCTAGATCAGAAGGCTTTGCCGGCACACGTTACAGCGCCAATTGCGACTGACACTGCCGAGACGAAGGTCACAGAACCCGCTCAGAGCTCGAAAGAGTTTGAAATCACGGTACAAGCCGATCAAAGGCTTCAAGACATCTCAGTGCAATACTTGGGAGGTTTCGATCTGCAGCGACTGCATCAAATTCAGGCGCTCAACCCGAAGCTGACGAATCCGGACCATATAGAGATCGGGCAAAGGATCTGGCTTCCAGGAAAGCCACCGGTTCCTGTGACAAGAAACGAGACACCTCCAACCGGCGAAAGGAAGCTTCCATGAGCCGTAACTACGAATTGATGACTCAACTCGAGATTGAAGTTGGTGCAAGAGATAACAGTTCAGCAGCAGCAGGCCGTGCCGCCGCGATGGCAGTCGTCCCGATCCTTTCCAGTCATGCCAGCGATGCCGGCTGTGAGGAGATCTTGCGCCTCATTCAGCGCATATTCTTGTCGGCCAACGGAAGCGCCCCACGGCAAGTTGTTCTCTGCGGAGTAGACGATGAAAACGGCAGCAGCTCTGTCTGTGCCAGGGTTGGACGGACTCTCGCCGCCAATAGTTCCCGGCCGGTTTGCCTGGTGGACGCCAATGTGCGCTCGCCGCGCCTCTCGAGTATGTTTGGTGTCGAAGGGACGAACCCTTTCTCCGGCCCATCCGCTCCTCTACGCGAGAAATGCGTGAAGGTCGGTGGCAACCTCTGGTTAGCCGGACCGAACATTCTCTCCGACAACAGCCGAGTTCTCCTACCGCCGGTTCAACTCAAGGAACGTCTTGGGCTACTCCGCGACGAGTTCGAGTACATGCTGATCGATGCTCCAGGAACAAGCGTCTGCGGCGACGCCCAGTTATTGGGCATGGTAGCCGATGCTGCCATTCTTGTCATCGAGGCTAGTAGCACGCGCCGTCTGACCGCGCTTAAGGCAAAGGAAACCCTCGATGCGGCGGGCGTTCGTCTGCTTGGGACCGTTCTACACAACCGATCGTTCCCGATCCCGAGCGGACTATATCGTAACCTGTGAAGCATCGTCCTACCAGCCGGTTGATCACAAATGATCAGGCTTTTGAATCCTCTTATACGTATTCTTATGCTCTCTACTTCTGAAGCTATCCGGTCCGCCGCTTGTCCAGAACTGCCGCTCCCGTTCTTTCAATCAACGGGAGCGTCGAGGAGTTCTGTTGCCCTCGACCAATGGAGAGGTCTGGCTCTCATTCTTGTGCTGATTTCGCACGGTTTCTTTTTCACCAACCGAGTGAATGGCATAGGCCGCGTGGGCGTTAACCTATTCTTTTTCATCTCTGGAATATTGGTTTATCGCTCATTAAACAAGAACAAAGGCAGTCCATCCCATCTCGCAGTATCCTTTTTGTGGAGACGCCTGCGACGTCTATATCCAGCGCTCATAGGATACGTGCTTATCATGCTCCCTGCGGTCGGTCCTCTTGGAAGACTACCGAACTTACCTCCAGGGTCAGACATCAGCACTTATCTTCGAGCGTTGCCTTGGGGGCTACTTTATACGATCAACTATGTGCACACCTATCCCATGGCGCTCGGGCATCTTTGGAGCTTAGCCTGCGAAATGCAGTTTTACACTCTAGCCCCATTGATTTTCCTATTTGGGAAAGGCAATAAACTGAGAGCGGCAGTTGTCTACGGTAGCATGTCTTTGATTCTGATGGGAATGGGATTCATCATTCCAGTTCGTAGTGGAAATTACGAATGGGTACGTTACCACTTTGAGGTAGCAGCGTGGCCGATGATGCTGGGATTCTACTGCGAATTTAGTAAAGAGTGGGTCAGGAGGTTTCCCCGGCATTTGGTCAAGTGGGTCCAAGCGTTGGGTATAGGAACCTTGGTAATCTCGATTATTATCATGTCGTTTGGGATACAGACAAAGTTGGTGGTCATCGCCATTGGCCTTGGGATTCTACCACCCTGCCTTGTCAGCTATGTGTTTGAATCGCCTTTTCCCGGCAGAATTGGACAACTTCTCGCATGGATGGGCGTAAGGACATACTCGATATATCTTTGGCAACAGCCGCTCACACTTTGTCGCTTTCTGCCGTCAATCTTTCATCCGGTCGGCGCGGCTCTTTCGGTTATTGTCGGTGAATGTTCATTTAGAGTGTTCGAGAAGCCATTCTTGGCTGACCAAAAGCCCGGCGCTACCCAACTAACCCAAACTATCGGTCATTGATCTAGCGCGTTCATCAGGTGGAGTCGCTAGCGTGGCCTCGTCTTTATCGGAACAAGCAGTGGGGCACACGTGCATTTTCTGCGGGATGTCGAATGCTGTATACGGCTGGCGGTGTATTACTGTTTCGCGCGAAACTTACCCGATTCTCGGTTCCCAGGAGGACGAGTCGCAATGAAGATTCGATATCTCGTGTGCCGCCGGCTATTCTTCTTTTGCGGTGAGAACGTAAACATTGACAAGGGTGCATACATTGGGAGTGGAAGAACCATTTCAATAGGTACAGGGTCAGGTATCGGAATGAACTCCGCTATTTACTCCGGATCTCGCATTGGATCCAATGTGATGATGGCGCCTGAAGTTGTCATCTTATCAACCAATCATCGGATTCGCTCAACCGAGATACCGATGCGTAATCAGGGATACGAGCCTGCAAACCCGGTGACCATTGGCAACGATGTCTGGATCGGTTATCGTGCAATTATTCTTCCAGGAGTTACCGTAGGATCTGGGAGCGTCATTGGCGCGGGCACAGTCGTATCCAAGGATGTGCCGGAGTATGCTGTCGTTGTTGGCAATCCAGCTCGTATAGTACGTTATCGCAATCAACATATCTCGCCCGCGCTACCTGACAGAGGTGAAGCCGGCCGCCGAGATAGAGAACAGCCTGATGCCTTGTGACTCGCTGCTTACGCCTAGCAGCCCGCGGTGTAGTCTGGGTACGTGAGCTCGGACCCGGCCACATTCCAGTTTGTGGCCTTGGTCACTTGTTTGGACTTCCTGGGTTGTACTCCGGAAACTCGCTCAGCCTAGCGGAACATGTGGATGCAGGATGGCGCTCCGATGGTGCGCTATGGAGGAGAGAGGCGACTTTCCAAACACCGATTCGGATCATCCAGTCGAATTTGTGAATCGTCAAATGGAACCCGCGGTTCAAAGGTTCTCGCCTACTCTACCTCCGCACAGAACTTGGCATAGGTCGGCCATCTTAAATGTCTAAAACGATATTACGAGCATTGCTTAAGTTAAAGGCATCGGAGGCTGTGAACGTAACCCTTGATCAGCTTGTATGTAGCGCTGGCAACTTTCTGACTACGTTTATCCTCGTTCGAACCATTTCTAGTCCTGAGTTTGGAGTTTTCGCGTTGCTGTACGGCATAGCAATTCTCGGGCTGAATGTAAACAACTGGCTAATTCGCTCGTTTCTAGCCAAAAACTCCAACTATGGCAAAGTTGCAATACAAGCTAGGCGCGATAGGTGTGCCCTTGTGTTCACGTCGCTCTTGTTAGGCACTGCCATAAGTGTTGTGCTTATTGGTGGGGCAGTCTTCTTGCGTCAACCAAGTCTTTGGCCTCCGCTAGTGTTGATTGCCCTGTCGACTCAGGTACAAGAAACGCTTCGGAGAGCAGCGATGGCGCAACAACAAGCGATGTTTGCCCTTGTGCCGGATGCGGTCAGCTATCTTGGACAGGCCACTCTCGTTAGCGTACTGTCGCTCACGTCGACTCTTTCGCTACGTTCGGCGCTGTGGGCAGTTGGTCTCACAAGCAGTTTGGCGATTCTGATTCAGATGCGTCTCCTCGGAACGTTCTTCGCCCTAAATGCAGAGTGTCTGGTGGTCGTAAGGCAGTGCTGGTCGCAAGGTGCATACGTGTTGACCGCGGGACTGCTCTCATCAGTTCCGCTATACGCGATGCCTTGGGGTATAGCTAGTGCTCGAGGCGCAGCGGAAGCGGGACGGTTTGCGGCCATCATCGCCATTCTGGGGGTTGGCCACCCATTAATGATCTCAACCGCGTGGTTGATTCTTCTCAGTATTGGGCGCGCAGCTGCGAGTGGCAAGCACCTAGATCTTAGGCGACTTATGCAGCATGTGGCCCCACAGTTAGGGCTCCTAACTGGGTATTGGATCCTGATAGTCATATTTCCCGCGACTCTTTTGCGGACTGCGTTAGGTGGCCGTTTTGCCACGTCCGATACTATTGTCGATCTGAGGTTCGCTGTAGTCTATTACTGCTGTTTCTTCGCCGCGCTTTGTCTTGAGCTGTCAGTTGATGCGGTACAATTAGGGCGGCCAAGAATCATAGTCGAGGGAGTTACTGCGACCATGATGATCATTGTAGGCATACCACTAATCATGCTGATCGGTGTTAGAGGAGCAATCGTAGCTGGAATTGCCGTCCATTGCATGCGAATGGTCGGTTTCGTTCTCCTACTTATGAACAGACAGCGTGGTAGAGTGTTCTGTATCCAGAGTCTTTCTGCATTAAATCGTGGCTAAATGTACGGTATCAGATCGTCCAATATGCTGATTATCCACAATGACCCTAGTAATCTGTGCCGGATTCACATGGAAGCGAAAATGAACGTTTGTGGAAATACTAAGCCTAGGACGATAACGCTAGTTGATTCGGCGGCCTGTGCCCCGCGGAGCGGTCCGGCAGTTCTTCTATTTGCAGCATTGCTATTCGGAACTAGTATCTACTTTGTTAGAGAGCGCGAAGCCACGGCGGACGGAATTAACTATATGCAGGGCGTCACCGAGCTGGGTTCTGTATTGCTGGTGGCAATTCTAACTCTGATCGCGACCCGAACGACGCGTCGGTTACGGTCGTTTGACAAACGCTCGTGTATCTGTTGGTGTGGCTTCATCTTTGCCGCGACATGTGCCTCAATAAACAGCTGGAGCCCAACGCATAGCGTTGCCAAGGCTGCTATAGCGATTGGAGTGCTTGTAACTGCTCTCACACTTTCACGAGCGTACGGGCCAATTGAGGCCGCTTATGCATTTCATAAGGCGGTTATGCTATTCCTTGTCGTCGCAGTCGCGGCAGGTTTCACCTTTCCGACTGTCTTTCCGCTCCTATCTCACTCCGAGATGGATCAACGAGAACGGCTTCAGCTATTTTACAATCCGCCCGTTTACACCGCTTATCTGTGTGGGATCGCATTTCTCATAAGCCTGAGCAGCACTTTAGGCAAACGCAGTAGGTTACATGTTGTAAGGCAGGCAGTCTTGCTTATAGCGATTCTGCTTACGGAAACCCGATGGGCGCTAATATGTCTTTCTATCGTCGCAACCTGGTGTTACTTGTCTAGCCGAAAAAGAGAGCCCTTCCGTCATATTGCTCTCTTCGTGTGCCTTTCTGCATCGGCTTGCCTGCTCGCTGAATTGGCGATAAACACCACTACGGTGTCGAGCATTGTGAGGCGCGGAACTGGAAGTAATGCTGGTATTCATGAGGGAGTGTTCCGTCTTGATGGAAGAATGGATCTCTGGGAGACAATCGGCAGCTCCACGCGCCTGAACTGGGCGTGGGGTCACGGGATCGAGGGAGATCGATACATCTTGAGAGAGGCAGGAACCTGGGCGGATCAGGCTCATAACGTCCTCCTCGAAGTATTGCTAAGCTCAGGAGTCTTGGGCGCGGTCTTGTTCATTATCGCTGTGTGGTTCACGGTCCGTCGATGGTATGTTACCACCCGAGTTGTCGACCGTCCGGAATGGCTCCGAGCTCTTATGGTGTTCTGGGTCGTCGATAGTCTTCTTGATCCGATGTTGCTTTCGACAGCAGGGATAGTTCTGTTCGGCATCCTCATGGCGAACTCTAGGAGGGGATGCGTGCTTAGTGAGTAAACTGCCTCCAGAAAGCAATACCCAAGGGTGAATAGGAGAACGAAATGCTACCCTCACTAGTTACGGTATTAATGCCGGTACACAATGCGATGCCTTATTTGCCCTCGGCCCTAGCCAGCATTTTGAATCAGACATTTGAAGATTACAGGGTCCTTGTTCTTGACGATGCGTCGGACGACGGATCGGGTGAATACCTCGATCAGTTGGAGCACCCGAAGCTCATTGTTCGGCACGAATCACGACGGGGCACGGGTCAGAGTCTGAACATTGGCATGTCACTTACTCGGAGCCCGCTGCTTGCACGCATGGACGCCGACGATATCGTGAAACCAACGCGCCTCGCTGATCAGGTGACCGCATTGCAGCGCGACCCAGCCCTCGTCATGATAGGAACACAGTTGGACTTTCTTGTTGGCGATGGAATTCAGCGGGGACTCCCGTATCCACTCGAACACGAGAAAATCGTTGGGGACCTTCTTTCGGGAGCTGGTGGCTTGTGTCCTGGCACCACAGTATTTAAGGCTGACGCAGCTGAAAGCGTAGGGGGCTATAGGATTGCCGGAATCGGTGAAGACATTGATTTTAGCCTGCGGATGACAGAAAAGGGACGAGTTGCAAATTTGCCGGATGTACTCTACTTGTACCGATTGCACGGCTCCTCCGTAGGTATCACCGCGGCTTCAACGCTGCAGCGCAACTCTTCATATGCACGGCTAGCCGCAAAACAGAGGAGTGAAGGGCAAATTGAAGCAAGCTTTGAAGGATTTTGTCACGATTGGGAAAGAAGACACTTGTGGCTCCGTTTGTTTGATGCCTGTGAAGTGAGATCTCTCGTTGCTTACCGAAGGGCTCGCATTGAGTACGGGAGCAATCACAAACTCCTGGCGGCGTGCCACTTGACTACTGCAGCCGCATTACAGCCGCTCAAGACTTTCAGAACTGTAAGAAGGATAGTGACTCGCAACACGGTACCTCGAGAGCGGACTGCGCCGCAGAACGCAGACGCAACAGGCTGCACGCGCGTGACCTGAATCGATGTGATCCTTCCAGATTTCTGGTCCGTGACAGTAGCTTAAGCTCTTTTGCTTTCCGATGATTAGATAGAGGTGACAATTGACACTAGAAGAAATCTCGACCTATATCCCGCATCAACTGCCACAAAACCAACTCCGCGGATTGGAGCTATTCTTTCTCATATCCACCCGTCCCCTTCTCCAGTTCTCGCGCGATGACGCTTTGCTGTACAACAGCATTAACGGACAGAAAAGCGTAGCCGAATTAGGCGCCTTGCATGAGGGGGCTTTTGAAAGGCTCAACGCGTGGCACCGGGCCTCCATCATCGAACTCGTTCCTCCGGTCAATTGTGGTCCTGGCCCGCACCGTGTGGTGATCGAGCCGCATATGGACGATGCCGCATTAGCCATTGGGGGCTATCTTCTCAATCACAAGTCACAAGGACACACGACGATCCTCTCGGTCACCGCTCGGAGTATATTCACCTCTTACTTCAGTTCGAGGCGTATGTTTCTTGACGATGTCGCGGTCACGAGGTTACGGGAACAGGAGTCAGCGCTTGCGAGCGAACTACTCGGAGCGACTCACGTCTCACTCGGATGGTCGGAGGCTCCGCTTCGGTACTGTCCGCCCGATCGCTGGCATTTCGGAACTCCAAAGCAGCTTTCTCAGCTACCGCAGATATTCTGTAAGACACTGCCTCGAAACGAAGAGGTGGAACTCCTCGCGCAGGAACTTTTCGAGGCATTACGAATTCTCGCTCCGGATGAATTATGGATTCCAATGGGACTTGGTGATCATGTCGATCACACGACAACGCGAAGAGCGTGCTTTCGAATGCTATCAGAAGCTCGCAGTCAATTCTCAGGTATCTGTGTAAACATGTACGAGGATATCCCGCACAAGGCAGTCGCACCGGGACAGGCGGGGCAGGTTCGGGATGTTCTTGCTCGGCATGGCACGTCGTTGACCCGAACCGTCGAAGATGTTACTGACGTCTTTGAGGAGAAGATCCGAGTCATATCTGTGTACGGATCACAGTTCAAGCGTTCATACATGGAACCGCGCGTTCGCGCCATTGCCGGTCAAGATGCGGCAGTTCCGGGGAGACTAGCAGAAATCTACCATCGTGTCGATGGAAGGTTCCTGTTGCCGCCTGAATCGGACCTCTCCTCCGATTCAATCGCCTTGCATTCCGTCCGCGATGGAATACGCAAGCTCGTAGATAGAAGGCCGCAAGCTAGGAAGATAGTCATTGAAATCTTACCTTCTAGTCATTTGGCCAGATGGAGGACCGACATTGAGCCATTCTTGGCAGCCTTTCCGGACAGTAAAGTCCGAATCCGAGCGCCGAGAGAAATTTCGTGGCAAACCGATGTGCATGATAGCCCCAAATTGTCCATGAGGCTGGTAGATGGAGGATGGCTTGGCTGGACTGGGGTCGTGTTTCGCGGACTATTTCAGTTTCGCACGCCGACCTTGGTGCTTTGGCGCGGAGCCTACTGCTCTGGAAACAAGCGCATCGGCAAGCGAGTTGTGAATTTGTTCATCAAGTTGCTTCTTCCCCTCCGCCCCGTACTGTTTGCTAGGACCCTAAGTGATTGTGCTTGTGTGCTCGGTGATCGGCCTAGGGAATTTGCAGGCAGCGATTAATGGGTAGAGCCGCAGGCAGCATGCAGTGATCTCCAAGAAGATCCACCAGGGAACGATTACATAACGTCTCATCAGGCTATCTTGCTGTTAGACTGTCAGCCGCAGATCCGACAAATTCGGATGCCACATCCCGCATCGACATGCAATACCCTCTCGCCGCTCACCGAAGCTGTTGTCTAATTCACCGCAGAATCGAGGTAAACATGCGCAAGATGAACATTCTTGGAATCAATTTGGATTGTCTCTCCTATCGAGACATGCACGACATCTTTAGTGGGTGGCTCTCTGACAAGACGTCGAGGTCACATTCTCTCGCGTTGGTCAATGTGAATTGCTGTGTCTCTGCCATATTTGACAAACGGCTATTGAGCCTCTACAACGCGGCAGATTTAGTAGGGATCGACAGCATGCCATTTCTCCGATGGGCTCGCATATTTTACAACAAGAAAAGCGATCGATTTTACGCGCCAGACCTGATGCTGGAGGCAAGCCGCACGGCAAAGGACTACGGTTATACGTTTTTTCTGTACGGAGGCTCTCCCGGCGCGCCTGACAAAATCGAAGAGTATCTCAAGGAACGATTCGATGGAATCAACATTGTCGGCAAGTACTCTCCTCCTTTTCGAGCGCTCACAGAAGAGGAAGACGAGGCAGTATGCGAAATGATTAACGCAGCCAAGCCAGACATTCTTTGGGTTGGGCTCGGATCGCCTAAACAGGATGTATGGATAAGTGAGCATCGCGAGAAGATTCATGGGACGATTATGGTCGCTTCTGGAGCGACCTTCGATTTCTTCAGTGGGCGGATTAAGCAAGCCCCACAGTGGATCCGTGACTCTGGCTTCGAATGGCTCTATCGCATGACGAAGGATTTTCGTCGGCTGTGGGTGAGGTACACCGTATACAACATTATTTTCCTGGCGATGTTCGGCCTTCAAATTACTGGCCTTCGTCGGTTTGAACCCACCGAGTAGACATACCGATCCAGGGCGCCTAAAGCCTGTGCAGACGCACTCCCCCGCAAATACACACCGAAACGCTGAATTGTAAGCGTGTGGTCTTCCCTTCTGGCCTGTAGACGAACGTAGAGCGACGATGGGTCATGGTTGATTCAGTTGGAGTGGTGTTTGGGAATCGCCCTCGCCGCCGGCATGCATTATCTGAGAAGCGTCGCATGGTGGAGCTGACGTTTCATCCTGGCGCCAGCGTGGCGCAAGTGGCGCGAGCGAACGGCGTGAACGCGAACCAGTTGTTTGGTTGGCGCCGGGCATTCGAGCGAGGTGAGTTGGCCGAACCCGATTCGGGTTCCACAGCGTTGCTGCCGGTGACAGTGTCTGCTGCATGTGAGAGCGCGATCCGGAAGGTTGCGCCTCAGGAACAGCCGTCAGCAACTGGTTCTATTCACATCGAGCTTCCCGGCCGAGCATTGATCAGCGTGGAGAGTGGTGCCGACGCAGTGCTTTTGCGATCAATCCACGAGAGCCTGCGCCAGTGATCCAGCTTCCTGCAGGGACGAAGATCTGGGTTGCGGCAGGTATCACGGACATGCGCCGCGGCTTCGATGGGCTCAGTGCGCAAGTGCAGACCGTGCTGCACGAGCAGCCGTTCTCCGGCCACGTCTTCATTTTCCGTGGCCGAAGAGGTGACATTGTTAAATGCCTGTGGTTCGATGGCGATGGTCTTTGTCTTTTCGCCACGCGTTTGGAGAGAGGCCGGTAATGTTGTGCACAACATTATCGTCCTTATGTTGAGTTGCCGTAATGTTGCGCGGTTGTGATTTTCTTTCGCTAAATGGAGCCAAGGAATTTCATGAGAGAAGCTGATGGACGCGATCGTTTCGAGCGAGTACTTGTCATGCCAGTGGCTGTCCAGAATACCTCCAGAGCGTCACATTTCAATTTAAGATTGCTGGTTGCATATCTCCCCGTCGTTGCGACATTAACATGCCCGAGCTGATCGCGGATGGTTAC
>Ga0181516_10002707_pt1 | contig 12313 bp, 6 predicted proteins | sample PEATcosm2014_Bin_25_FD_121104 | JGI IMG/M metagenome (GOLD analysis project Ga0181516, IMG submission 121104) | Peatland microbial communities from MTU Mesocosm Facility, Houghton, MI, USA - PEATcosm2014_Bin01_10_metaG | ecosystem: Environmental > Terrestrial > Soil > Wetlands > Peat | place...
CGCCCGGAACGCCGCCGCCGCCTCCTCGTTCTTCTTCAACGCCGCGAGCGCCATCGCCAGGCAATGGTTCGGCCCCGCCTGGTGAATCGCCGGATTGATCGGCGAAAGCGCGGGCAGGCTTCGTTTTGCGATGCATTGCCGCATCTGTTCGGCGGCTTCGGCGGGGTCCTTCATTTCCAGCGCGGCGAGGCCCAGCACAAAATGCTGCGAGGCCGTCATCGGCGCGGATTTGGCAAAGGCGCTCCGCCAAAGTTGCGCGATTTCCGGAAAGCGTTTGGCCGCCATGAGCTGGGTCGAATATTGCGTGAGCAGCGTTTCGCGCAATTCCGGCACGACCTGCGCGGCGGGCAGCGCCGACATCAATTGAAACGCTTCCTGATACCGTTCCAACCCGGCATTCAGCCGGCCCGAACGCACCAGTTCCAGGCCCAGGCTCATCAGCAGGTTCGGTTCGTCGGGCATTTCCTCGATGGCGCGTTCCAGCAGGCGCAGGTTGCGCGCAATCTTGTCGCGGCTGACGACCATCTCATTGGTGTAACCGTGGTGCAACAGCGCCGACTTGCCGAGGCGATTCTCCAATCCCCATTCCTGCCGGCGCACTTCGATGCTCGAGAAAACCTGTTCATGCACCCGGCCCACATAGAAAAGCCCCGGCGCGTTGCGGAACAACCGCGGCACGTAGCTGCAACCCTCCTGCTCGCGGCCCTGGTCGATGATCGGCAGGCGCCAGGCCATCACCGAGGCCGCCTGCATCTCGTGTAAAATCGTCTCCCGATGCGCGGGCAGCAATTCCTCGTCTGCATCCAGGAACAGCACCCAGTCGCGGGTGGCAAACTTCAGCGCCTCGTTCCGTGCGGCGCTGAAATCATCGGTCCACGCAAATTCATGCACCTCCGCGCCGGCTTCTTTCGCGATCTCGACTGTCCGGTCGCTGGATCCTGTGTCCACGACCACAATCTGCGACGCCAGTTCGCGAACGGACGCCAGACATTGGCCGAGGAATTTTTCCTCGTTCTTCGCAATCAGGCAGACCGTCAGCCTCCCGGCGGTTTTGGTTGGGGTGGCAATGGCGGGCGGCAAAGTGAGCCAGGCCGGTTTTTGGTTGCCGCGCAGATTGCCCTTGAGGAATTGCCGCGCGGGTTTCCATTCGGGAGCGAGGTTTTTTGCATGCTGGGCGCAATGCCGCGCCGACACCGAGTCCCCCGCCTCCTGCGCGATTTCCGCGAGCAGCAAGCTTGCTTCCGGGTGATAAGGCCGCGATTGCATCGCCGCGAGCGTCGCCTTCCAGGCCGCTTCGAGTTGCTTTTTCCTCAGCAATTCGCGGGCTTCGGACAATCGCCCGACCAAAGCGCACGGCGGCAGCACCAACGGCGCCGGCCGGGCTTTGGGTTTGGCAGCCGACGTCGCCCGGTTCCCAATTCCTGACTCAGATTGCGAGGGCGCTGTTTCGGCCAGTCGCACCTTGAGCGGCGCAGTGGGCGGAAGCGTTTGGGGAACACGGTAGCCCGCTTCAATCGGCGCCTCGGCCGGCAGGCCCCACTTCGCTTTGAACAATTTCCAGTTGCGCAACATGCTTTCCCGGTAATCAATTTTCGCGCCGATAAACGTCCGGCTGCCGGTGTGATGCACAAAGGCGTCCTGCGCAATGCAGATGCGGAAACCGGCAAATCCCGCGCGCAGACAGAAATCATCGTCCTCAAAATTGCCGCTGCCGAATTGCTCGTCGAGTCCGCCGATGCGGTCGATCACCGACTTCCGCGCCAGCAGACAGAACCCGACCACGCGGCCGATTTCCTGCGCCTGGCCGGCGTGCGTCCGCGACCATTCCGCGGCGAACGCGGGCATCTGTTCCAAATTCTGGTAAGCCACGTCCTTGACCAATTGCGGACCGGCGACGTAATTCGACATTGGACCGACGATGCCGATATCCGGATGGCGTTGGAGGGCCGCCAGCATTTTTTCGAGCCAGCCGGCCGTGACCACGGTGTCGTTATTCAGGAGAACCACACAATCGCCCCGCGCAACCGCCAGGCCCTGGTTGTTGCCGCCGGCAAAGCCCAGATTCTTGCGGTTCGAAATCACAATTACGTTCGCCTGTTGCTCCGCGATGGCGCGAAAGTATTCCGCCGTGCCGTCGGTGGAGGCGTTGTCCACGAGGATCAATTCATGCGGCAAGGGCGTGTGGGCGCGGATGCTTTCGAGGCAAAGGCGCGTGTGCTCAAGCTGGTTGTGCGCAAGAATGATGATGGACGCGATGGGCGCGGCGTCGGGCGCGGCCGCTTTGGCCCGGTAAGGCGCAATTGCGGTTGCGGACGTTTGGGAAATGACGCCGTCCGCGGCGACCAGGAAGTCGGGCGTTATCTTCCCGAGCCAACGGTCATGAAGGCGCTTCGTGTTATGGGCGACCTGGCGAAAGCGTTCGGGTCCGCTCTGGGATTCGAAGTGCAGCACGACGCTGCGCGGTTGATACACCAGCAGCCCGCCCTCCTGCCGCAGCTTGAAACAAAGATCCACGTCCTCGTAGCCGTTCCAATATTCCTCGTCGAACCCGCCGACTTTCTCGAAGGCCGCCTTGCGGATCAGCACACAGGCCGCCGTGAGCGCCTGCAGGGTTTGGGGCTGGTTTGCCTCCGGGGCATTTTCGGGTTTGCGATAATGAATATGCCGCGCCACCAGCGGGTCGGGCAATTGCCGGTCTTCCAACACCGCCACGCCGGCATGCTGAATGGTGCGATCGGGAAAAAGCAATTTTGACCCCACGGCGGAAACGCATTCGTCCGCGTCCACAGTTTCGACCAGCGGCTCCAGCCAGCCCGGTTGCGCCTCGGTGTCGTTGTTCAAGAACAACAGATGCCGGCCGGCGGCGGCGCGCGCGCCCTGGTTGCAAGCCTTGGAGAACCCGCGATTTTCCGGATTCACAATCGCCCGCAAACGGCCCGCCTCGGCTTCGCTCTTGAGAAAATCAACCGTGCCGTCGGTCGAGGCGTTGTCCACCACAATGATCTCGGCATTCAACTTGCCGCGCTGCTTTGCGAGCGCTTCCAGGCAGCGCTGCGTCATGTCCAGACGGTTGAACGTCGGGATGATGATGCTGACGTCGGGCTCGTTCGACTCCACTGCCGGCGCCAGCCGTTGAATGGCTTCGACCACCGATTCCGGCAATGTCCCGGGTTTCGCCGTCTCGGACAGGGCCGTCCAAGCCGTGGCAATACGCCGCTGTAATTGTATGTCGGCGCGCTCCACGGCGCGTTCCAAATGTTGTTTCGCCAGCCCGGTGGTGACGGCTTCAAAGCCTTCCAGCAACGGAGCGAGCGACTGCGGGGTCGCGGTTCCACCAAGGAATTGTTCCCAGACTTTGTTGGCGCGTTCGAATTCGAAAGTGCTGATAGGTCCCGGCCGGCCGATATCGCGCCCCACGAGATCCAGCAGCTTGCTCGTCAACGCGTAAGTCCTGAGCTGCTCCTTGGTGGGCGCCGTCCGTTTTTGGCCGTTGGCGCCGTTCAGGAGGAGTCCCATCAACTGGTCCATTTCGCAGGCGAGGTCGGGACAACCTTCATACAAGGCGAGCTGCGCGCCGCGCGCGAAATCCGCCAGCGCGTCGGCCTTGCGCCCCTGCTTTTCGCAGGCGGATCCGCGCATGGCAAAGGCGTGAAATGATTTGAGCCAGTCCTTCGGCTTTTGGGCGATGACGACCGCCCACGATTTTTCGGAGGCGGCGAATTGTCCCAGGGCCGTCTGGGCGCGGCCAAGTTGAAACCAGACGCGCGAAGAGGCGGGTTTCACAGCGGCGAGACGTTCAAGCAACGGCAGCGCCCGGTCCGCGCGGCCTTCGATCTCAAATTGCCGTGCCTGGACGAACTGCTGTTCCTCCGCCTCGGTCCATCCGTCCTCTTCCTGCGCCCCGCCGGAGAGCGGCGCCGCGCAATCATCCAGCGCGGCCAGAAACCAGTCGCTGGCGGCCTCGTAAGTCGGCTCCGCGAGGCTGGCCCTCTGCGCCTCAGCGGCGAACTGCAGCCACGCCCGCAAATCTTTCACCGTCCGCACATGCCCGCGGTTGCGCATTTCGGCCAGCGCCTTGCGCGCGGTTTCCCCCGCCACCCGCGCGGTGATGGCTTTCGCGTCCGGCAGGTTTTCCGCGCCGCGGCGCAATGCCGTCATCTTGGCGCGATAACCCTGTTCCAGTTCCTTGAGGCCCTTGAAACGATGCGTTTCGTTGCGGTCATGAACGCGATAAAGAACCAGCGGCTCCTTGAGATAGGCGACATCGAATTGCAGGGCCAACCGCAGCCACATCTCCCAATCGGCCGTGTAGGGAAGCTGCGGATCAAATTTTCCAAGCTGTTCGAACGCCGCGCGCCGGAACACCGCGCTCGGGCAGCACACGAGATTGTCGCCGAGGGCCATTTTTTCAAAAAACTCGCGCCCGGCGGACACCTTGTCTTCATTGGGCAGCGTGGGCGTGAACCAGCCCGGATGCCGCTCGCTCAAATCCTCCTCCACCACGCGCGCATCGGAGTAAGCCAGCGCGACCCCGGGATTCTGGCCGAGCACCTCGACCTTGCGTCGGAGGTTTTCCGGCTGCATGACGTCGTCCTGGTGAAACACGCACACAAACCCGCCGCGCGAAAGTTCCACGCACCGGTTCCAGTTGCCGACCAATCCCTGCCGCACGGCGTTGCGATGAAACTTAATCCGAGGATCCTTGAACCGTTCGAGAATCGGCGCCGGGTCCTCGGTGGAACAATCATCGACGATGACCAGCTCGAAATCCTTGAACGTTTGATTAAGGACGCTTTGGACGGCTTCCGCGAGAAATTTGTTGCCGTTGTAAACCGGCATGCACACGCTGAGCGGCGGCGCATTCGAAGCCGGGGCGGCTTCCGCATTTTTATCGCCCTGAACCCCGGGTGCGGGTTGAGAAACATTTTTGCTTTCGAGAACGACGCTGGCCGTCGTGTGCCGGGCCAAAACTTGTTTCGTCATCTCCAGGTAGGCGCGGCCCGAAAGCAGGTCCGGCTCCAGGTAGGCGCCTTCGCCCCATTCGTTCCAGGCGTTGATGAAAACGATGTTCTCTTCCGGCTGCGCCTGGCTCCGGCGGCGGAGGATGCCGTCCAGCCATTGCCCGTACAGTTCGGGAGTGGACCCGGTGATGATCGTGGGGTTCTCCTTCCGCCGGGCGGAATTGTCCCAACCGGGCGCAAGACATGGGAACCGCAGATAATCCGCCTCGGGTTTTTGGAGCATGTGCGAAACCACGGCCCGGTAATCAAAAATCCCGCCGTAATCGTTCAAGGTCTTGACCGGCTTGGGGAAAAAGAGGCCGTCGGGTTGAAATTCCACCGCGGCGTCGAAACCGATGCGCGACGGATTCACGGACTGGCTTCCGCCGACGCGCGATTCCACCGCGCACAAGAAAAGTTCGCCGATGCCGAGCCGCCGGGCTTCCTCGCGCCAGATGGACACGGTTTGCATCGGGTCAGGCAGGCTGGCGACGCGATACACGAGAAACAGCGGCTTGCCGTAAACGCGGATGTAGCGCGGGTCGCGGAAGGCATTGGCGAGCCAGCGGATGTGCGCGAGGTCGTCGTCGGAATTGTAATGTTGCTGGATGAGGACCTCGCGTTCGAGCCCGTCCCAGGCGCGGGTCCAGTTTTCATTGGCCCAGCACAGGCAAAATGGAAAATCCGGGCTGCCGCTGTTCAGCACCTCGTTGAACGGCCGTTCGAGCAACCGGCGGCCGTTGAACCAGTAGTGATAATAACAAAAGCCGTGGATCCCATGCTCGCGGGCAAGCGCGGCCTGCGCTGCGCGTGTCTCGGGCAACCGCAAATCGTAATAGCCGAGGTCGGCCGGCACGCGCGGCTGATTGTGCCCGGGAAAAAGTGGTTTCGCGCGACCGACATTCGTCCACTCGGTAAATCCCTTGCCCCACCACGCGTCATTCTCCGGGATGGGATGATACTGCGGCAGAAAAAAAGAAATGAGGCGCGGCTGGCTCACCGGGGATATCGGTTTGGGATTTACGTTCATGCGGATTCTTGGTTCAAGCCGCGATTTTTTCTCCATTCGCCAGCCGGGCGATCCGATGATTGAGCCTGACCCACTCAATGACATTCACAATCCGCGGAGCGGCCACGCTGACGTCGTGCCGTTGCGCGGCCTTTTCGCGCGCGCGCGTGCCGAGGGTGCGACGCAGGGTATCGTCGGCCAGCAATTCCGTTGCCCGGGCCGCCATGGCGTCAATATCCAGATAAGGCACGACGAAACCGGCATCGTTCTCGACGAATTCGCCGATGCCGCCGGATTTTTCAAAGCCAATGATTGGAATTCCCAATGCCGCGGCCTCCAGCACGACCAGCGGGTATGGATCTTCGCGGGAAGTAAGGGCAAAGACGTCGAACGCGGCAAAATAATCACGCGGATTTTCCCGGTGCCCGACAAAATGCATGACGGGTTCGAGACCCAGGCGGCGGACGTCATGCCACAACATGCCGAATTCGGCGCCCGAGGCGTCGCCGCCGACCCAGATGAAATGCGCTTCTTTCGGCGCCATCCGTTTTTGCACGGCGCGCGCAAGTTGCACAAATAAATCGGGAGACTTGCGCCAATCGGTTGTGCCGGAACCGCCGATGACCGGTGCGCCGGCGGGAATTTTCAATTCTTCGCGGACGCGGCGGCGGGCGGGCGCGGCGTCAAATGCCTCCAGACGCGTGGGCGCGAATTCATGAATCGGAAAAATCTTTTGCAACGGCAGTCCGAGCGTTTCGTGCAGGCAATCGGTGACCGCATGCGAGGCGGTGATGTAATAATCCGTGTGCTGGACCACCTGCGCGTTGTTGAGGGCGCCGGAACGGTAGGTTATCCAGTAACCGAGCTCATGGATGTGCGAAATGACCGGGCAATCCAGCGGGGCCAGCGCTTCCAATACCGCGCCGTTCGTGATGGTATTGGAATAAATGACATCGTATTTTTCCCCGCGGCATTTTCGGAGAAATCCGGCCACGTCATCCGGCCGCCAGACCATGGTGCGGGCGACCGCTTCAAAATCTTTCCGCAACGGCCCGTCCTGTTTGAGCAGAACGTGCGGAACGACCCGGGTATTCGCGGCAATCCAGCGGACGAGATGCAAGAGGAGAATTTGCGCGCCGTGCGGCTGCGCATCGTGGGAAATAAAAAGCACCTTGGTGCTGGCGTGGCCGGAGGCTGGCGGGCTGGTGTTTTTCATGGTCACTCAGGTGGCGTTTACAACGCATTCGGTTTCCACCACATGCCGCGAGACGGCGGGCCAATCGTGATCACCCGAATCGGGCGCCGGAGCCGGTGTGTTCCAATGCTGGAGCAGGCTCGCGGGTTTCCCGCCCTTGGCGTCGGCCAGCGATGCCAGGCACGCGCGCGCGGCGGCGTTGTCCGGATGCAGCTTGGCCAAATCATCGAGCAAAATCTTTGCGAGAACAACATGGCCTCGTTCAACCGAACAAACGGCCTTGCCGAGCATGGCGTCAGCGTCCTGCGGATCGAGCTGAAGCAATTTGGAACACGCCTCGACGGCTTCCGCAAACCAGCCTTGACGGGCGGCAAAGGCGGCGGCGGCACGCAACAGGCCGGGCTCGCGCAAACTTGTTTTCACGGCGCGGCGCAATAATTCCTTCGCCCCATCTTGATTGCCCTCTTTCAGCAACGCGGCGGTGCGATCGAGAACCTCACCTGGTTGACACGGAATGCCGTCGGCCTGCGCAACTTGTGCCGGGGAACCCGGCCTGGGATAGAGGCGTTCCAGGCGAAAGCGATTCTCGGCCATGGCCATGGTTCGGGAGGGTAGGATGGCTTCCGAGAAATCAAACGGCTGTCGCGCGGCGCCGGCCTGGAGGCCGCGCTCCACCATCCCGGTGATGAGCCGGACCAGGCGCGGGGCGGCCGGGGTGTCGCACTCCAGGGAATCGTGAAGGACGGTTTCCTGGAAGAGCAGCTTCGGCTCGGGCGGCGAAATCAATTCCGCCATCGTCGCGGCAATCTGATCGGAAGCAGTAATCCGCCAAGCCGTGGAAACGTAATGAGGCGTGTTGCAATAATCCAGGGCGGCCACGGGCAGGCCGAAATACATGCCTTCGAGAATCGCGGTCGAGGGCGTGGTAATTAATGCGTCCACCTGTTGCAGCGCGACGGCCATTTCATGGCCCGACAAGTCTGAAACGTCCGAGGCCACGCCGATTTCCGCGTCCAGTCCCTTGGTCAAACGCCAGACGGGTTCCAGTTTCACGCCGTTGAACACGGGCGACTTGTCGAAAAACGATTTGAGATCGCGCAAGGACGCCGTCACTTGCTGCCGGTGCGCTTCCGTGAAGTACGGGGTGATGGCGGTGTTGATCAGTATTCTGAACGCCGCGTTCGAGGGCCGTACCCGGCGCGCGAGCGTGCAATGTCGGTCGAGGCGCGGGAGGCCGACCGTCTCGCATTTGCCGGCGTTGCCCCAGGACTCCAGCCAGCGCGACTGGGAGCGTCCGATGGTGGCAATCTTATGGCCCAGCACGGGCTGGAAGAGCGCGCCGTTTTCAATCTGCGGATGTTCCCACGTATTGCGATATTCGAGGATGCCGTCGGCCAAAATCAGAACCGGGATGTCCGCGGCGACGGCCTTGCGGATCAAGGTGCGCGCGGGTTCGGTGTAGGTGTCATGCGTCACCAGCAAAAGGGCGTCGGCGGGAATTTGAACTTCGGGGCCGCTCGGATTCACCGTGGTGATGGGAAAAGGACAGCGCGCGCTCCAGCTCTTGTAAATTGAATGTTCCGGGTGCGACGTCAGGAGCACGACACTGCGGCCGGCGGCGCGCCGCACCAGTTCCGGATCCGGGACCGTTTCTTTTTCCGCCGCGAGCAACCACCATTCCGCCTCGTCCCGGCCGGACGTGACGGGCAGGTTCATTTTACGAATCTGGCGCGGCGCCTGGGGTAGTTTCATGCCGCCACCGGCGGTCTGGCGGTAAACATCGCACAGGTCAAAATAATCCGCGCACAGTCCGGCCAGTTTGGGAAAATCGAACACGTGAACATGCCGGGGATTCGGGTCCTTGCCCGTTTCATCCAGCCAGAGATTCGGAACGGAACAGATGAACTTGCCGCCGGGCTTGAGCACGCGGCGCACTTCCTTGAGAAACTGCGCGGGCTCCCGGAGATGATCGATGGTTTCGAAGGACACCACGAGGTCCGCCGAAGCGTCCGCATACGCGCTTAAATCGCCGACGTCGCCTTGTCGAAAAGTGAGGTTTGAAAGATTAGGGCAGAAATTCTTTTCCGCGTAGGGAATGGCGAAGTCGCCGTTGTCAATTCCCACGACCCGGACGGCCGGGGCGGAGTGCGCAAGGATGGCGCTGCCGTAACCGAGTCCGCAGGCCGCGTCCAAAACGAGGCCTTCCACCGGCAAATATTCGCGGGCCAGGACATAACGGGCGAGATGCGCGTCGGACCGGCGTCCGGGCTCGCGGAGCATGTCCATGTGCCGGTCGCGTCCGGCCTGCAAAGAGGCGAGCGGATACGCGGCCAGCACGGCGGCGGGGATTTTTTCGAGAATGATGGTGATCTGCCAGCTCTCGTTTTCCAGCGCCTCGTAGGACACGGCGAGCTGGCATAGAGGGTGTTTCCGGAACCCGGCGTTGAAGAACCGGGCCTCCCACCACGCGCGGTCATGGATGCACAAGTGCCAGCGGCCGTCCCGATCAATCTTGGTTGCCAGCCGGATGAAGGCGTTGCGGCGGGAGACGCGATGCAATTCCTTGAGCGCGGCGGGCACGTCGGCCTCGGCGACGTGCTCGAGACAATCGGTGCTGCAAACGGTGTCGAACGATTCGTCGGCAAAAGGAAGTGAAAGAATCGAGCCCTGGTGAAAATGACCCGGCAACTGGCGGTTGCCCTCGGCCACCGGCCGCGCTGCCGCGTCCAGACCGTGGGCGTCAACGCCCCGGACGGCAAGCGTCCGGACGAGCAGACCCATGCCACAGCCCACGTCCAAAAAGGAACCGCGTCCGCAAAACGTCTCGATTTGCCGGAGGATTGCGCCCGGGTCTTCAAATGAATGACTCTGCCAGCGGTCCGGCCGCGACCAATAATCGTCATATTCCTGGGCGTAGTTCATGACTGGGATCCCTTTCCGCTCCGGTCATTGTCTGCATTTGAGGTGGCGTCCATTCCATCGCGGCCCAGCCGCGTTATTGCAACAAATCGTAAACGGATTGCGGCGACAGATTGGCCTGGGCCGACATGGCCGTGTCCGGCTGCGCCAGCACGCCCGCGCGGAGCGAGGTCATGAAGGCATTGGCAGCATTCGCGTCCAAAATATCGTTGCCGGGATCAATGGCGGCAGTTGCATCCGTGGCGATGGCGCTTTTTGCGGATGCCGGAGACTGGGTCGCGGCGCTCTGCTCCACGATGGCCAAGGTGGACGAGGGATTCGCTTCCGGATGGCGACGGGCATGGTGGCCGGAATGAACGCCCGGACTGTTTGGCAGGCCGCTCGACGTGGTGTCGTTGGAAATGTTCGGCGTGATGACCATGATGTTTTATCCCCGGGTTCTCGGCATGGGCGCCTTGCCTTGCTGCAATTGCGGACGGGTGGAAGGAGCGGAGGACTTCCCGGACAAGGTGGGAACGTTTGCCGCCTCACCGGCCAGCGCTTCTTGATTGTTCCGCTGAATTTCGTCGTACACCTCCTGGCGGTGGACCGGAACCTCGATGGGGGCGTCGATGCCGAGCTTGACGATTTCGCCTTCGAGCCGGACGATTTTGACCGTGATGCGACCGTCAATCACGATGCTTTCACCCAGTTTGCGGGAAAGAATGAGCATGGCGTTTGGGCGTCACCGCGTCAAACGGGCAGCGGATGGTTTACATCGAATCTGGAGGCATTGTTCGGGATCACCTGCTTCGCGATGAGCGAATTGCGGTTGATCACGATGGGTCCCTTGAGATTGACCGTGGGCGGGCGATTGGGGCGCAGCGTCACGATGTTCACGACGAGGGCATCTTCGGGGCCGGTCAGGCCGAGAAAGCGGACATCCTCGGAAGAAATGTCCGGCTGGTAATCCGGGAGGACATGAACCGGGGAGATCACGAGAAAACGCTTGTCGGCGTTCTCGATCATCCGCAGCCACATGAAGGGCGCTTCCTGGGGTTGGGCGAGCAGGACGTATTTCTTGACGTGCTCGAATCCGAGCAATCCGTCCGGGATTTGTATGACATTTTCCCCGCTCACGGTTTGGACTTCCGGTTCGATTAATTCCGCGGTCTTCATAGTGTGATGTCTGGCCAGCCACTGCGAGCAAAGGGTATGCCACGGCAAAAAACCCACAAAAGCGGGCTTTTTGGGCCCGATTCCCGCGGCCCCCGGCAAAAACAGCAGACTCAAAGATGCCACCGGGCGATTTTTGCCTGGCAAATGCATCCGAGGCTGACCCCCGTGCGCGCTTCAGCATCAGCCAGATTTTGCCGATATTGGCGCAAGCATTGGCCGGTTCGGCGGATTTGGTCGTCGCTTTAGAATCAAAGCCGTGCCGGGATGGAATGTGCCGCGCCAAGAGGCTTGATGTTTGACCGGGCCGCGTGCATCTTGTCGGCAAGTATCCGGTTGTTTCATGCAGTCTGCGGAACAAACTGAATTTGCGCAGTTAATGCTGGTGGGAATGGCCGATTTCGTGGTCGTTCAAAACCAGAACGCAATGCTCAGAACTCCGCCGCTGGGCGCGTGCCTGGGCATCAGTGTTTATGATCCCGTGGCGAAGGTGGGCGGGGTGTTGCACAGCCTGCTGCCGGATTCGGGAATTGATCCGGCGCGGGCGCTGTCGCGTCCGGGAATGTTCCTGGACTCGGGGCTGGCCGCGCTGCTGTTGCGCGCCAAGCAACTGGGCGCCCGGCTGGAAAACCTGGCGGTGTGCGTGGCGGGCGGCGCGCGGATACTGGACGAGACGAGTTATTTTAACATCGGCCACCGCAATTTTGAAGTGCTGACGGGACTGCTGGGGGAACTGGGCTTGGCGCCCAAGGCGCAGGAAGTCGGCGGATTGTCAAACCGGTCGATGCAACTGAACGCCGCGACCGGCGAAGTGCGGCTGAAAATATCCGGCCAGGCAGCGATGAAAGTTCTATGCAAGCCATCGACGACTATATAAAGACGGTGCGGTATCTCCCCCCGGCGCCGCGTGTGGTGCCGGATTTGATGAAGCTGCTCGACAAGACCGACGTGGACAGCAGCAAAATTGTCCGCATGATCTCGGTGGACGCCTCCCTGACCGCCAACATCCTGCGCGTCTGCAACAGCGCGTACTTC
>Ga0181516_10002708_pt1 | contig 12306 bp, 9 predicted proteins | sample PEATcosm2014_Bin_25_FD_121104 | JGI IMG/M metagenome (GOLD analysis project Ga0181516, IMG submission 121104) | Peatland microbial communities from MTU Mesocosm Facility, Houghton, MI, USA - PEATcosm2014_Bin01_10_metaG | ecosystem: Environmental > Terrestrial > Soil > Wetlands > Peat | place...
AACCACCGCGGACGCAACCGATGGATCGTCCTTGTGCGCCTCTCCCAGTGCCGCAAACTGGTCATAGACGTCCTGGGTCACCACCACCTTCTCGTCAATCCAACCTATATCGCCCTTCTCCGTCTTTACCCGGAAGAACCGGCGTCCATGCTCCAGAACTTCCAGCCGCTCCCCATTTTCCACTGTAGCCGTGCGGTTGGAGACGGCGGCCACGCGGTCGCGGAGAAACGTCTGCTTGGCCGTGACGTATACATACTGGCTGGCCGGCTTGGGCCGCAGCCTGGAACACCCACCCAGCAGAGCCGCGCAGGCGGCAATCGCCAGCAGGAGCGCCCAAACCGCAGGGCGGGAGCGGCGCCGGCTCCATCCCCAACGGCGCAATACGCCAAAAAGAGACGCTGTGGAATTCAATCGCAGAAGGGAATTGGGACTCTTGGCCGGCACATTTTCCAGCATACAGCGCGGAATCCAGTGCCATAGGGCTTGCGTAGCCCGTGTACAGGCCGAAAACACCGTATTTCATTGAAAAGTGAAAGTTTTTCCCCTTTTTCTGCTGCCTCGCGGCGGTCCGTCCCGAGACCTGTTGCCGGGTTGCATCCACGGGTCTTAAATACAGTCTTGCGCGAAGTGCTCTCTTGCGCATACAGTTGCGTACGGAAACAAACTCAATAAGGAAACCAACTTCTAGCGACACGCGGAATCCAACTCCGTCCATAGCACAATCTGAGATCGTTTTCATATCACATCGTCAACCGGTAAGGAGGCCCACTAGAATGGCCAGTAAAGATATCGAAATCCTCGACCCCGCTGCATCGGCCGAGAAGCTCAACAAAATCGCGGATCGTCGCGCACTGAATCGCAGGCACTTTCTTGCTGCCCTCGGTATGACCGGCGCCGCGGCTGGCGCCGGATTGATGTCGGGTTGCTCCCAAAGTACGGTTGTGCCTGCCAATACATCGCTCGCCTCGAGCCAGACAGACATACTCAACTTCGCGCTCAACTTCAAATATCTCGAAGCTACCTTCTACTCGTATGTCGTCACGGGCAAGGATCTCACCGGAACCGCAGTGACCAATAGCGGCGCCATCACCGGCACACCCGCCAGCCAGCCTACCTTCGCCAGCCAGCAGATTGTGGACGTGTTGAACGAGATCCTCTTCGATGAGAAGAGCCACCTCAACAGCTTGATCAGCCTGCTTGGTTCATCGGCGGTCTTCCGGCCTGCGATCAATCTCGCAGCCTATGCGGCAATTACCTCCACCAACGTGCTCTCTATAGCGCGATTGATTGAAGACGTTGGCGCCACCGCGCTGGCCACCGTGATCGACGGACTGGACACCACCAGCGCCACATTCATGGCGCAGATGCTCGGCGCCGAAAGCTTCCACGCCGGGGCCCTCCGCCTGATCAGCATTCAGAACCCGTCCATCGCAGGATATGCCAAAGCGGACTCGCTCGATGTGGCGCCTTTCGATCCCGGTACGGCGGCACTCGCAGCAGCCGGCCCGGTCGCCAATGGTGGCTTCTTTGCCACCGCTGGCTCGCTCAGCTTCACCCTGGCAGATCCTGCCGGAGCCGCCTTTGCACGCAGCACCTCGCAGGTGCTCGCCATCGGCTACGGCACCGGTGGAACCATCGCAGCCTCGGGAACCACCTCCGGCGGGTTCTTCCCATCTGGTGTGAATGGAAACATCAATAAGGTTTAGACCGCACAGGGAAGCCCTGGAACGCCAAGACGGCGCGGTCGTCGCATTGCAACAAACATAGGACGCAACCAGTTCGAACATACCGCAAGTCAATTGATAAGGAGGCCAATACAATGGCCAGCAAAGAAGTCGAAGTGCTCGATCCCGCGGCAACGGTCGAGAAGGTCAAAGAACTCGTATCCGGAGTCGCCTTGAATCGCAGGCACTTCATGGCTGCCCTTGGAGCGGCCGGCGCCGTGGTGGGTGCGGAAATGGTGTCGAGTACACCAACGCTCGCTCAGCAGCCCACGCCCTCGGGCTATGCTCAGGTCGATGTCCTGAACTTCCTGCTCAATATCAAATACCTCAAGGCGACCCTGTACTCGTACCTCACCCAGGGCTCCGACCTGCCGACGGCTACCTTCACGTCAGAGGGTGCCGGTGCCGTATACAACGCGCCCAGCGCCAAGTTGGCCTTCTCCGGCGTCTATGCGCAACAGTTGACCGACCTCTTCAATGAGATGTACTACGACGACCTGAATCAGATCGTTGCCCTGCGCAATCTCCAAGGCTCGGCAGTCGTCAACCGTCAGACGGTGAACCTGCTCGGCACCGGCTCCACCACCACCGCTACCGCGGCCTACACGCAGAACCTCGCCATCCAGTATGCGCGCATGCTGGAGGACGTCAGTGTCCAGGCGTTCGCGGGCGCTGCCCCCTACCTGTCCGGAGCAAGCCTGGCACTCGCCACCCAGATCCTGGCCACCGACGGCTTCCATGCCGGCGCCTTGCGCCTGGCCGCCATCCAGAACGGCGTCCCATACCTCAGCACCAACTTCATCACCTCTACCAGCACCGCCGGCACCGGGCAAAGCATCAACACCTTTACCGCCGGGCTCCTCGCCGGTACCACCACGCTGTTTACCCTGCCATCCACCAATCCCATTGTTGCGGGCGATCTTATTTCCGGCCCCGGCCTCACCCCGGGTGCCGTCGTCACGGCGGTCAACCCGGCTCCCATCTACCTGGGCAGCATCTCCGGGTCCACCACGGTCCCCACCAATACCGTCACCATCACCTCGCCTACCAGCATCCCGGCTGTGGCCGTAGGCTTGACTCTCACCGGCACGGGAATCCCGGCCAACGCAGTGATCGCCTCCCTCGCCGGGAACGTTGCAACGCTCGCGTTTGTCCCGGCCCCTCAGTCACTCGGTGTTCCCGGCTTCAGTGCAGCCACCTTCTCGCCCCTGGTCGCCGGCGTTGCCGTTCCTGGCACCTCGGCCAGCCCGGCTATCTCGGCCGGTATCACCACCACGGCCACCAACGTTACCCTCACGCTTGGTTTCGCCGCCATCATCAACAAGACCGCAACGTTGAGCCAGGTCACGGGCACTACCGGCCTCCAGACCGGAATGCCGCTTTCGGGGACAGGCATCTCGAACCTTCCCATCTCAACCGTTTCAGGAAGCACGATTGTTCTCACCACGGCATCGTCGAGTTCCGTCAATGTCACTCCTACTGGTGTCTGGGCCAACAACAGCACCACTATCACCTCGGTTTCCAGCACCAATGGAGTCATCGTCGGCCAGGCGATCAGCGCCACTGGTATCCCCTCCACCGCCACAGTCAAAGCGGTCGACTACGTCAACAACATCATTACCTCGTCGGTCGCATCCACCGCGGCCAGCATTAGCACTGTAGGTCCCACCGGCTTCACCACCACCGGCAGCAGCCTCGTTCAGTACGTCTCCAGCGTGGGCGGAATCACTGCCCCGCAGCCGATCAGCGGCACCGGCATCCCCGCAAACAGCTATGTCAGTTCCATCAACTCCCAAACGTTGACTCTCACACTCCAGCAAGGAAGCAGCGTCAGCCCAGTCGTTCCCGCACTCGCTACCGCCACCACAGCCCTCACTTCAACCACCACGCCGTCCGGATTCCTCACCAGTGGCAGCGCCACCATCCTGGCCGCATATCCGTTGCAAAACGTGGCGTCTGGCCAGCCAATTACCGGCGCCGGAATCCCTGCGGGAACCATCGTCACGGGCATCAGCACCAGCGCGCTCACCATCACTATGTCGCAGAACGCGACTCTCAACACCACGCCCACTACGGTAGCCACCATCACCGGAACCGTGACGGCCACCAGCCCCTTCATCCTTGCTCCGTCGTCGCTTGCGGGCATTGCGGTCGGCCAGCAGGTTGCCGGCAGCAATATTCCCCTGGGCGTGGTCGTCCTGGCCATCAATGGAACCAATACCGTCACAGTCACGGGTTCCTTTACCAGCGGCACCACCGCCATCACGGGCGTTCCCAGCACCGCTGGGCTCGTCACCGGTATGACGATCACAGGCGCGGGCATTCCTTCCGGTGCAACCATCACAGCGGTGGGCGGCTCGGGGGCCTTCGGTGGCACACTCACACTCTCGGCCAATACCACCGCGGCCAGCGTTCCAGTCGCCGGCGAGACCCTGGTCTTGACCTTTGTCAATCCCTCCACTAACGTCCCAGCCAACTCCATCCGCATGTCGGCGGCGGCCTCCGGTACGGTCGCGACGGAATCAATCGCCTTCCAGACCGGGCAGGCCTTCACCACCTTCAAAGCTGGAACCGCGCTTACCTCCACCTCCACAGCGGAGACCCTTACCATTCCCACGCTGTCCACCGTCACCTTCTCCACTGGGACTGCTACCCTTTCGGTTCCCGCGACGGTGAATGGTGTACAAACCATCACCACCTCCACGTCCGATCCATTGGACGTGCAGCCCGGCGATCCAGGTACCATTGTGTTCGCCGGAACCACGGCCAGCGGCAGTACCACCGTTTCTGCGGTCTCGTACTTCCCCACCGCGCTGGTGGCTGGATTGCAGGTGAGTGGCCCGGGCATCCCCGCAGGCACCACGATCGCATCGGTTGCGTCTCCCACCATCACCCTGTCGGCGGCTGCCACGGCCAGCGGTACTGCCGTGGTCCTGGCGGCTTACCCGGCGAATGCAGCGGCGACAGCTCTGCTGGGGCCGTCCGCGGTCCCAAACACCTCGCCGTCTGTCTATCAGGGCTTCTTCGATACGGCCGGATCGTCCACGGCGACCTCACTCACCCCCGTAGGGTTCGCCTTTGCCCGCACCTTCTCGCAGGTCCTTCAGGTCCTCTACGGATCCACGGCGACCAGCCAGTATCAGGGCGGCTTCTATCCAAACGGCGTTTCGGGCAGCATCAACGTCGTCTAACCTGCCGGAGCACAGGCAAACCCAGCAGTCGAAAAGTCCGCCTCTCCTTGGAGAGGCGGACTTTTCAATGCTCTGCCATGCAGCGAGAGCTCACAGCTTAGAACTCAAGCCTTTACTGCTCGCTACAGGCGTAACTTCCGGTCATTCAAAGCGATTATCGCCTTTATTGTCAATGCAATAGGCAGACCCAAAGCTCCCATCCCCTTGACATTGCGATGTATAATGGAATTAGGGACGAACAGAATCCACCGCATCGGGATTGGGTTCGCCATCGGCTATGAAAGGCATAACCCATTTGTTTTGAAGATCTTGCAAAATAAGTCCTTTGTTTTCATCGGTTTGCAAAATCACAAATCGGGTAAGTGGTTTGTTTGTAGGCACTTCCAAAAAACCGATACCCCCAGGGGGCGACTGCAAAACCTCAGTGGGTCGCGGCAATCGCCACCGGATTGGTCGGGTCGCTCCCGGTCGAGTAGGTGTTCGAGAGGTCCAGCTTGCCGGCAACGCTGCTGTCGAAGCTGTATAGCCACACGTCGGGCGAGCCGCCGTAGGCTGCCGCCAGCAGATAGTCGCCAGTCTTGTCGATGGCCAGCGCGGTCACCGAGTTCCCGCTGTTGTAGGGCGACTGGCCCAGCGCTGCGAGCGTCCCATTGCTCGACACGCTGTACCCGGAGATGGTTCCGCTGGTTCGGTTGGCCACATACACGTCGGTGCCGGCGCTGTTCACCACAACCGAGTACGGCTGCGTACCCGCCGCCAGCGGAGTACCGCTTACGGAGGCCAGCACTCCGCTCGATCCGGAGATGGTGTAGGCCGCAATTCCGCCGTTCGTTCCGCTGCGTGCAACATACAGGTAGTTCCCGTTCGGACTCACCGTCAGCGCGTTGTCGGCAAGCCCGCCCCCGGAGGCCAGGAACGCGGTTTGGCTGGCTGTAAGCAAGCCGGAGGTGCTGGATTGATTGAATGTAAAGTCCATAGTGCCGGCGGTTCCCAAGGCCACAAACACCAGTCCGCCACCCGGGGCTATCTTGATCCCGGAGGGGACCACAGCGCCCGGCGCCGGAGAGAGCGATGCGGAACTGACGTTGTAGCTCGCGCCTGTTCCCAGGGTCAGCGCCCCGGTCGACGCGTTGATGGAGTACTCATCCACAACCGCGGAGCCCAAGGCTTGTCCGCTCGTGTCCAGTCCCAGCAGCCAATCACCATTCGGCGACACATCCATCGCGACCTCGGATGCCACGCCAACCGCGTTGTTGGTCAGCAACGTCAGCGCTCCGCTCGATCCAATCGAATATGCGGCAATGTATCCCAGTCCGCCGCTGGTCCCCGCTACGAACACGATCGTGTCCGCGGGATTTACCACCACCGCGCTGGGGGTAAATCCAAGCGTATAGGGCGATCCGGAGACGGCGGTCAATGTTCCTGTCCCGACCGCAAAACCCGCCAGCGTGCCCGCAGTCGCATTGGCAACATACACGTAGTCGGTGCCCGACGTGGAGCCAGTCGAGGAACCCGGATAGACAAAGAACCCGTTGCACCCCGTTGCCAAAGGAAGTATCGCGAACACCGTTGCCCAAGCCGCTCGACGTGCCCACTGGTTCATCATCCAACTCTCCATTGCTCGTCTATCCGCGCCGCAGTATTGCGGCGCATACCCACTATAATCCGCACTCGTATCTGTAGCTCGCGGCTCCTGTTCAGAGAAGATCATCGCGCCGCGCTCATACTGGCGCGATCATCCTCCTTCGCTCGTCAAAATCAGTCTGTTGTATTCGACGCTGGCGCGCTGCAAACGACATCCTCGCAAGCTGCACAAAATCAGCGTTCGGCGTTCCATAGATAGGCCGGCACTTCAGTGCCGGCAATAAAAAGAGCGGCCCATCGCTGGGCCGCTCTCTTCTCGCCGCGCAACTATGCCAGGTCGAACCGGTCGAGGTTCATCACTTTGCTCCACGCGGCCACAAAGTCCTGCAGAAACTTCGGCTGCGAATCGCTGCATGCATACACCTCCGCAAGCGCACGAAGCTGCGAGTTGGAACCGAAGACAAGATCGACGACGGTCCCCGTCCACTTCAACTCGCCGCTCGCGCGATCAAGCCCCTCCAGCACGCCGTCCGCTGTGGCCGACTTCTGCCACTTTGTCTTCATGTCCAGCAGGTTCACGAAGAAGTCATTGGTCAATGTGCCCGGCCGCTTCGTCAAGACGCCAAGCTGCGACTGGCCGATGTTCGCATCGAGCGCGCGCAGGCCGCCGATCAGCGCCGTCATCTCGGGCGCGGTCAGCGTCAGCAGGTTCGCTTTGTCCACCAGCAGTTCGGCCGCAAACTCCTCATGGCCCTTGCGGAGATAGTTGCGGAACCCATCGGCGATCGGCTCCAGCGCCGCGAACGAGGCCACGTCCGTCTGCTGCTGCGACGCATCCGTGCGACCTGGCGCGAAGGGAACCATCACGTCGTGGCCGGCCTTCTTCGCCGCTTCCTCGATGGCTGCTCCGCCGCCCAGAACGATCAGGTCGGCGAGCGAAACCTTCTTGCCGCTGGCCTGTGCTCCGTTGAACTCCTTCTGGATTCCCTCCAGAACCTTCAGCACCTTCGCCAGTTGCTCCGGCTGGTTCGCGGCCCAGTTGCTCTGCGGCATCAGCCGAATGCGCGCGCCGTTCGCACCGCCGCGCTTATCGCCGCCGCGAAACGTCGAGGCCGACGCCCACGCCGTTGCGACCAGCTCCGGAATGGAAAGTCCGGACGCCAGTATCTTCGCCTTGAGCGCCGCAACATCCGCGCCGTCCACCAATGCGTGATCGACCGCGGGAACAGGGTCCTGCCAGATCAGTTGCTCCTTCGGAACAAGAGGACCCAGGTAGCGTGCAATGGGCCCCATGTCGCGATGCGTCAGCTTGTACCAGGCCTTCGCGAATGCATCTGCAAACTCCTGCGGATGTTCCAGGTAGCGCCGCGAGATCTTCTCATAGTTCGGATCGAATCGCAGCGCCAGATCCGATGTCAGCATCGTTACCGAGTGCGTCTTCGCCGGATCGTGCGCATCCGGCACCGTGCCCTCGGAAGCTCCATTCTTGGGCTTCCACTGCTGTGCTCCGGCCGGACTCTTCGTCAGCTCCCAGTCGTATTTGAACAGATTCTCCAGGTACTCAACGTCCCACCGCGCCGGATGCGACGTCCATGCGCCTTCCAGGCCGCTGGAGATCGTATTCACGCCGACCCCATTGCCGAGGCTGTTCTTCCAGCCAAAGCCCTGCTCCTCGATCGGCGCGGCCTCGGGTTCGCGGCCAACATACTTCTCAGGATTGCCGGCGCCATGCGTCTTGCCGAAAGCGTGTCCACCGGCAATCAGCGCAACCGTCTCCTCGTCGTCCATCGCCATGCGCGCAAAGGTCTCGCGAATATCCCGCGCCGACGCGATGGGGTCGGGATTGCCGTTCGGCCCTTCGGGATTGACGTAAATCAAACCCATCTGCACAGCGGCAAGCGGGTTTGCGAGATTGCGATCTCCGCTGTAGCGCTTGTCGCCCAGCCACGTCGTCTCCGGTCCCCAATACGTCTCGTCCGGCTCCCATACATCGGCGCGCCCGCCGGCGAAGCCGTACGTCTTGAATCCCATCGACTCCAGCGCCACGTTGCCAGTCAGAATCATCAGATCGGCCCAGGAGATCTTGCGGCCATACTTCTGCTTGATCGGCCAGATCAAACGCCGCGCCTTATCCAGGCTCACATTGTCCGGCCAGCTGTTCAGCGGAGCAAAGCGCTGCAATCCCTGCCCAGCGCCGCCGCGTCCATCGGCAATGCGGTAGGTGCCCGCGCTGTGCCACGCCATGCGGATGAACAACGGCCCATAATGGCCGTAGTCCGCCGGCCACCACTCTTGCGAGTCCGTCATCAGGGCACGCAGGTCCGCAATCACCGCATCCAGGTCCAGGCTCTTGAACTCCTTCGCGTAGTCGAACGCGTCGCCCATGGGATTGTTCAGCGGCGAGTGTTGGTTCAGGATCTTCAGATTCAGTTGGTTCGGCCACCAATCGGGATTCTTGCGCGATGTGCCGTGGGAAGTTGTTACCGCGCCGGGGCCCGTCGGGGGCTGCTCCACTGTGCCATGTGCAACCGGGCATTTTGCTTCGTCAGACATACGTCACCTCTATCCACATCGGTTATCGGACTAACTCTGCTGGCAGTCCGCGCAAACACCAATTACGTCCACTGCATACCGCTCGACCAGGAAGCCGCCGGGCAGCCGATTGCGCTTGGCCACCAGGCCAAGCTCCTTTTCTCCTACATCGCTGATCTTTCTGCATCTGGAGCACACCATGTGATGGTGCGGCTCACGATTCATCTCTACGCGCACGGAGCCGTGGTGCATGCTCACCTTCTGGAACACGCCGCTCTCAACGAATAAATGTATGTTTTTGTAGACCGTCGCCAGCGAGATGGCCGGCACCTTCTTCTTCACCCGAGCATAGACCTCTTCCGGACTCGGATGGCCATGCATGGTCTTCATCACTTCATACAGCACCTGCCGCTGGTGGGTCATGGCAATGCCGTTCTCCCGGCAAAGCTCACGAAACGGCTTGTCCTCTCGCACCGGCATTGGAGAAGTGTAAATGATAAAAGTTATCGTTTGATAGCCATACCTGTGGATAACTTCTTCACGGGATGAATCGTATGCGTCGTCGATCATCGAAGTCTCCGGAGCCATAGTGATGTCGGGTGCGGTACCGGCATGTCCGAACAGGCTTCCCGCCTCGAATCTCATATTGGGTAATCCGGTAGGCGGTTTCGCAAGCGTTGCAGTCGCCCTCATGCAGACTGTCCCAAGTCCTGATATGAAGTGGGTCCGCTCTCGAAACTTCGAGAACACCTCCCGAAATCATCGGCAGGGTTGAGACTTTGTAGCCATCTGCAGAAGGCGCAATTACAAAGATGAGTGCAGGGCTGATGTCGTCACCCCAACGTTGTGTAGTCACGAAATACACCGGGCCACCACTGCCGCATGCACGGGTTACTGCGAGAGTAGAGGAGTCCTCCTCAAATTCAGGAAGGAGAGAAAAATGTTGCAAGGGACTCCCATTGTGCGTAATCACGAAGCCAATATCGTAAGGGCCAATTGAAGTCTCTGTATCTTCGTGCGACCGGATAAGGAGAGAGTCCGAAGCAGACAACGAGTACCTGAAACGAACGAAGTCACGAGCTTTGCTGGCCGCCTTCATGGCAGTGAGCGGTACCAGAGTGATTTGGTTGTTGCACTGAGAGAGACCCGGAGTGACGGGCCCTCCGACACATGTCAGCAACAGTGCAATCAAGACATCTGACTTTCGAAACATGGCCTCGTACCAACCTGCTTCCCCGCCATACTAAACCCAAATCCCGGCCCTGACTTCAGTTCAGCCGTTCCCGCTCTGTCTTGCCGAAGCGTGCGTCCAGTGGCTTTCTCCCGGAGAAGCCATCCTCCATCGTGTGCCAGTAGCCGATCTCTTTCTCGCCCAGCTTCCAGCACAGCAGCACGGTCTGGCCCTCCAGCACGCAGGGAAAGTCGAGTAGTCCCTTGTCCAGATCCTTCACCTGCACGCCAATCTCGGTAATTTCTGCCAGCGTGTCCTGAGCCTCTTGCGTGGTCTTCTCACGCTCGGCCCGCCGCTTCGCCGCTTGCGACACGTTCACATGCATTCCGCCCGACATAAAGATTCGCTGGCTAAACGCCTGCATCTCCGCATCCAGTTCCTTCGCGCGTGCGGCCGCGGTCTTTGCCTTGCGCAGCAGGGCTTCCAGCACCGGCAGCAGTGTTTGAGCCTCGCCCAATGTAAATGTCTTGCTCAATTCCGTATCTCCAACATGCGGTCCAGCGCCACGCGGGCCCAATGCTTCACGTCGTCGTCCACCCGGATGCGGTTCACCACATTACCCTCCAGCAGGTTCTCCAGCGTCCATGCCAGGTGCTGCGGAGAGATGCGGTACATCGTGGTGCATAGGCAGCCCGACTCATCCAGTGTAATCACCCGCTTGCCCAGCGGCGCAAACCGCTCGGCCAGCCGGTTCACAAGGTGGATCTCCGTGCCCACGGCAAAGCTCGACCCCTCCGGCGAGCGCTCGATCAGGTCGATGATTCGTTCGGTCGAGCCCAGCGCATCCGCCTTCTGGCAGACCTCCCAGCGGCACTCCGGATGCACCACCACCTGCATACCCGGCTCCTCGCGGCGAACGCGGTCGACGTGCTCGGGCAGAAAGCGCTGGTGGACGCTGCAATGGCCCTTCCACAGGATCATCTTCGCAGCCCGCAAGCGGTCCGGCGCCACGCCGCCATTGATCTGGTACGGGTCCCACACCACCATCTCGTGCAGCGGAATGCCCATGGCGAATGCGGTGTTGCGTCCCAGGTGCTGGTCCGGCAGAAACAGAATCTTGCCCGCGCGTTGGAAGGCCCACTCGAAGGCAGCGCGCGCGTTGGACGAGGTGCAGACCAGGCCACCGCGTTCGCCGCAGAAGGCCTTGATGTTGGCGGCGGAGTTCATGTAGGTGAGCGGAAGAATCCTATCGCCGCCCACCACGCCTGCCCGCTCCAGCGACTCCCAGCAGTCCTCCACCTGGCCGATTTCGGCCATGTCCGCCATGGAGCAGCCTGCATTCAGATCGGGCAGAACAACCTGCTGCCAGGGCCTCGCCAGAACGTCGGCTGTCTCCGCCATAAAGTGGACGCCGCAGAACACCATGTACTGCGCGTCCGTCTCGCCGGCTATCTTCGAGAGCTTGTAGCTGTCGCCGGTAAAGTCGGCGAAGCGGATCACCTCGTCGCGCTGGTAGTGGTGGCCCAGGATGACGGCGGTTCCGCCAAGCCTGGCGCGTGCCGCAGCGATTCGCGCGTCCATGGTGTCGTCCGGCATCACCAGGTAGTGGTCCAGCGAGCAGGCTTCGCCCGCAGCTCTTACAGGGGGTTCTTCCAGTAACAATCCGTTCACAGTGTTCCGCCTTCAGTCTCGAATGCGTGCCAGGCCTGCGCAGCGCTGGCCTACAATTTGCATCCGAAACGGGGATGTTGAAAGCAATACTTGCCGGGCATGCAGCGGACTCACTGCGGCGCTTACTCTTGGTAAAACGCCGCCCAATCCGCGGGGGTGTTGCCGCCCATTTCCTGCACACGGCCGTTCAGGCCGCGCTTGTTCCAGTTTAGACGAATCCGGCGCGCTGTGCGGTTCACGCAGTTCGTTACGGTGTTGACTGCGCGGCGTCCATGCATTGAGAGGACAGCACGTTTTTTTGACATCATCAACACGATGGCTTACAACTTAAAGTGTTCCCACACTCTGCGGCCTGCCCTCTGTTTGACGGGCGGTCGTGCCACGATAACAATTGCCCGCAACGGAATGTTCGGGAAGCGCGGTGAAACTCCGC
>Ga0181516_10002709_pt1 | contig 12305 bp, 8 predicted proteins | sample PEATcosm2014_Bin_25_FD_121104 | JGI IMG/M metagenome (GOLD analysis project Ga0181516, IMG submission 121104) | Peatland microbial communities from MTU Mesocosm Facility, Houghton, MI, USA - PEATcosm2014_Bin01_10_metaG | ecosystem: Environmental > Terrestrial > Soil > Wetlands > Peat | place...
GAGGCACTCGTCGATCGTCCGCGTCGCGTGGCCGACCTTCTGCTTGAGGTCCCACAGCACGTAGAGGATCGTCTCGATCAGCTTCGCGCTCGCCGCGTCCTTCTCGTCGTCGATCAGGAACAGCAGGTCGATATCCGAGCCGGGCGCCAGCATGCCGCGGCCGTAGCCGCCGACGGCGAGGATGGTCAACCCCTTCGCCTTGGCCGCGCCTTCGGGTTGGGCGAGGCGAACCGCCATGTCGTGCACGGCGCGGATCATCTCGTCTTCGAGGTCGCTGAGCGCGCGCGCGCAGGCGCGGCCGCCGCCGCCGTCTTCGAGCCCGCGCTGCGCCTCGGCGCGTCCGGCTTCGAGCGCGGCGGCGAAAACCGCGACCGCGGCGCGGCGGAACGCGGCTTCGTCGTTCTTGTGCTTGGCGCGCCGTCGCTCGAGCTTCGCGTCGATCGCGTCGCGGTCGAACAGGTCGGAGGGCGCGCTACGGCCGCGGCGCGCGCGCGAGCCGGCGGAGGAGGTCACGGCGGTCATCGCGCGGCTCCCGCGGCGCTCCGCTTCGCTTCGATCGCGTCCCAGATCGCCGCTGCGAGATTGGGGCCGCCGAGCCGCTGCACCGCGCGGATGCCGGTCGGCGAAGTGACGTTGATTTCGGTCAGCCAGCCGTCGATCACGTCGATGCCGACGAAGACGAGGCCGCGCCGCTTCAATTCGGGGCCGATGCGGGCGCAGATCGCGCGCTCGCGCGCCGTCAGTTCGGTCTCAGCCGCCGCGCCGCCGCGCACCATGTTGGAGCGGATGTCGTCGCCGGCCGGCACCCGGTTGACCGCGCCCAACGCCTCGCCGTCGACCAGGATGATGCGCTTGTCGCCCTCGGCAACCTGCGGCAGAAATTTCTGGATCACCCACGGCTCGCGGAAGGTGGCGGAGAAAAGGTCGAACAGCGAACCGAAATTCGGGTCGCGTTCGCCGACCTTGAACACCGAGCCGCCGCCGAAACCATAGAGCGGTTTCATCACCACCTCGCCGTGTTCGGCGCGGAACGCCACGATCGCCGCGCGTTCGCGCGAGATCAGCGTCGGCGGCATCAGCTCCGGGAAGTCCATCACGAACAGCTTTTCCGGCGCGTCGCGCACCGCCCGCGGATCGTTGACGACCAATGTGCGCGGGTGGATGCGTTCGAGCAGATGGGTGGTGGCGATGTAGGCGAGGTCGAACGGCGGGTCCTGGCGCAACAGAACGACGTCGAGGTCGGCGAGTTCGATCGTCCGCGCTTCGCCGAGCTGTGCGTGCTCGCCCTGCTGGTCGCGCACCGTCAGCGGCTGCGCCTCGGCGAACAGCCGCGCGCCCTGCAGATTGAGCCGGTCGGGCGTGTAGTAGAGCAGGGAATGGCCGCGCGCCTGCGCTTCGAGCAGTAGCGCGAAGGTCGAGTCGCCGGCGATGCGGATGCGCTCGATCGGGTCCATCTGCACGGCGACGGTCAACGGCATGGGAGAGTTCACCTCTTCAAATTGGCAGTCGGCAATCGGCAACAGGCAGAAGGCAATGGTCTGAGGAGGGCAGCAGGGAATCCGAGGCTCGCAAATCCTACCGCGACCGCCGACTGCCTGCTGCCCATTGCCGACTGCCCACTGCCCATCAGTCGAGGTCCAGCCTATACGCTGCGGCCAGGTGTCGGGGAAGCCGCCCCGGCGCGACGAAGACGGCGTCGCCGCGCAGATTCAAGGCCGCCGCCCAGGGGTTGCGCGCGAGCCAGACCCGCGCCGCGCGGCCGATGCGGCGGCGCTTGCTCTCGGTGATCGCCTCCGCCGCCGCGTCGAGGCGGTCGCGCGCCTTGACCTCGACGAACGCGATCGTCGCGCCGCGCCGCGCGACGAGGTCGATCTCGCCGCCGGCGGCGGCGAAGCGGCGGGCGATGACCTGGTAGCCTTTCAGCCGCAGCAGCAGCGCGGCGATCGACTCGGCGTGCAGACCGAACAGATGCGCGCGCCGCCGCGCCTTGCCCGGCCGCGCGGCCGTCACCGCCGCGTCCCGACGAGCCGGAGCGCGCGCGCGTAGACCTCGCGCCGCGGCAGGCCCGCTTCGACCGCCACCGCCGCGGCGGCGTCCTTGACCGACAGCTCGGCGAGCGCGTCGAGGATCATCGCGTCGAGCGTTTCGGCGGCCGGCCGGACGGCGGGCGCGGGCGGGCCGACGACGACGACGATCTCGCCCTTCGGCGCGTCGACGGCGGCGTAATGGGCCGCGAGCGCGATCAACGTCGCGCGGCGCGTCTCCTCGTGCAGCTTGGTCAGTTCGCGCGCCACCGCCGCCGGCCGCGGCCCGAGCCCGGCGGCGAGATCGGCGAGCGCGTCAGCGAGCCGGCCGGGGGATTCGTAGAAGACCAGCGTCGCCGGGATCGAGGCCAACGCCGCGATCCGCTCGCGTCGGGCCGCCGACTTGGCCGGCAGGAAGCCCTCGAAGAAGAAGCGATCGGTCGGCAACGCCGCGGTCGTCAACGCCGCGATCGCGGCGCACGGGCCGGGCAGGGCGAAAACCGCTGCGCCCGCCGCCGCCGCGTCGACCACCAGCTTGTAGCCGGGGTCGGAGACCAGCGGCGTGCCGGCGTCGGAGACCAGCGCCAACGCTTCGCCGGCCGCGAGTCGGGCGAGGATGCGCGGCCGGACTTCGGCGGCGTTGTGTTCGTGGTAGGCGACGAGCGGCGCGGCGATGTCGTAGCGGTCAAGCAGGCGATGGGTGACGCGGGTGTCTTCGGCGAGGATCGCATCGGCCGCCGCCAGCGTGGCGAGCGCGCGAAGCGAAACGTCGCCGAGATTGCCGATCGGCGTCGCCACGACATAGAGGCCGGGCGCGAGGGCGGCGGCCTCGACGCGGACGCCCAGCGCCGAGTAGCCGCGGGACCTCGGCGTCGCCTGCGGGTGGCGCGTCGTCATTGTTGTCTTCGAACCTCTTCGGCCTCGCGCGCTTCCATAGCATCCGGGGCCGAAAACGCCACAATCGACGCGAAAGGTGGCGGCGGTCAGGGGACGGCGCGCGACGCCGGCAAAAGCGCTAGAATGTCGGCGGGTCCGAGCGATTCGGAGCGGTTTTTTTCGGGTCCTGGGCGGGGGGAGGTTTCGATGCCGACAGGCGCCTCGAAGGCAGCGAAGCGCGGGCTCGCCGCGGTGGCGCGCGCATTCGCCGGTTGCGCTTTTTTCGCTTTGGCCGGCTGCACGTCGAGCGGACTGGGGCTTTCGCCGGGCCCTTCGCCTGACATCAGCGCCGCGCCGGTGCCGGACGTTCAGTCGCAGCCGCTTGCCGGGCCGACGGTCGGCCAGGCGGTCGGCGCCGGGCCGGTGCGGGTCGGCCTGATCCTGCCGCTGACCCAGAACGGCCAGCCGAGCAGCGTCGGCGTCTCGATGAGCGACGCCGCGCAGCTCGCCGTCGAAGAATCTGGCATGAACGACGTGACGATGATGATCGTCGACGATCGCGGCACGCCGGACGGGGCGGCGCAGGCCGGCCAGGCGCTCGTCGGCGCCGGCGCCGAGATCATCCTCGGGCCGCTGCTCGCCGCTGACGTGCGCGAGGTCGCGCGGGTCGCCAAGGCTGCCGGCCGGCCGGTCGTCGCCTTCTCGACCGACGAGAGCGTCGCCCAGCCTGGCGTCTATCTGTTGTCGTTCCTGATTGAGTCCTACGCCGACAAGGTCGCCGAATACGCGGTCTCGAAGGGCAAGAAGAATTTCGCCGTGCTGGCGCCGCAAAGCGATTACGCCAATGTCGCGGTGGGCGAGTTCCAGCAGGCGGCGGCGAAGCTCGGCGCGCGCGTCGTCGCCGTCGCGCGTTATCCCGCCGGCCAGCCGCAGTCGGGCGCGCAGGAACTCGCCGGCTCGCCCGGCGGCTACGACGCGCTGTTCATTCCCGAGCAGGCCGACGGCATGCCGGCGCTGGCGACTGCGCTGGCGACGAGCGGCGTCAAGACGCAGATCCTGGGCACCGGCGTGTGGAACGATCCGCGCGTGCTGCGCCTGCCGGCGCTGCAGGGGGCTTGGTTCGCCGCGCCCGACAACGCCGGCTTCAACGCCTTCGCCCAGCGCTACAAGGCGCGCTTCAACGCTGATCCGCTGCGGCTCGCTTCGCTCTCCTACGACGCCGCGTCGCTGGTGGCGGCGCTGGCGCGGGCGCAAGGGGCGCAACGCTATTCGTCGGCCGTGCTCACCAACCCGTCCGGCTTCAACGGCGTCGACGGCGTCTTCCGCTTCCGCGCCGACGGCCCCAACGAGCGCGGACTGGCGGTGATGCAGATCAGCGGCGGCATGGCGACCGTCGTCAGCCCGGCGGCGCAGCGGTTTCCGGGCAGTTGAGGCGTCGGCGGGAGCCGCGTGATGTCGCTTGCGTTCTGGATCACCACCTTGATCGTCGTCGCTTCGCCGGGGACCGGCGTCGCCTTCACGCTGGCCGCCGGCCTGTCGCGCGGCGCGCGCGCGAGCCTGGTCGCCGCCTTCGGCTGCACGCTCGGCATCGCGCCGCACGTCGCCGCGGCGATGCTCGGCTTGGCGGCGGTGCTGCACGCCAGCGCCGTCGCCTTCGCCGCGGTCAAATACGCCGGCGTCGCCTATCTGCTGTTCATGGCCTGGAACGCGCTCAGAGAGGGCGGCTCGCTGAGCGTCGAAAACGCGTCGGCGCGTCGTTCTGATCTGCGCGTCGTCGTCGACGCGGTCGCGGTCAATCTGCTCAATCCCAAGCTGTCGATCTTCTTCGTCGCCTTCCTGCCGCAGTTCGTCGGCGCCGGCGAAGCGCATCCGCTCATCCGCATGGGCGAATTGTCGGCCGCCTTCATGGTGGCGACATTCGTCGTCTTCGCGCTCTACGGCGTGTTCGCCGCTGCGGCGCGCCGCCACGTCCTCGACCGCCCGCGCGTGCTCACGTGGCTGCGGCGCAGCTTCGCCGCCGCCTTCGGCGCGCTGGCGGTGCGGCTGGCGTTGGCGGAGCGGTGAGGGGGATTGGGGAGGCGGAGGCGGGGATTTCGCCGGCGTTTGGGGTCCTTGACGGCGTTGCGACTGGGGCAAGCTGGGACGCGCGACGGCCGTGTCGACCTTTCCGATGTCCCCATTGCCGCAGGGCGATTGCGCCGGGGCTCAAACGATACCACCAAACCAGCGCGAGGGCCTCGCGGCGATTTCGACGCGCAGGCCGAGCGCCTCGCTATCGGCGAAGCGTCGAACCAGGGCCTCGCGCAAAAACGGGCCCAGCTTGCCAGGAGCCTGAGCCGATAGCAGATTGGGCGTGCGCCGCCGGCCATTTGGCGGAGGTCGAGCTAAGAGCGTTGCGCGAAACGGCGCCGCCTCGGGGCGGTCGGATATAACTCAATGTGACGGGGTTCTGCGTGGCCGCTCTTACCACAGTGAAACATAGAATGCAGACGGTCGGGGCCGTGATGACCGGTTTCGACTATTTAAGAATAACGCTCGCCATCGGAGTTCTGGGGTGGCACAGCATTGCGATCGCAACGGGTTCGAACGACGACACGGCGATATGGACCGGGCCATTTCGGTTCCTCCCGGCAATGGTGTTGCCAGTATTCTTCGCTCTTTCTGGTTTTCTCGTCGCCGGAAGCCTGCAGCGGACCGCTCTGCATCAATTCATCACGTTGCGCGTCTTGCGGCTGATGCCGGCTCTAGCGGTCGAGACCGCGTTGTCCGCACTGGTCCTTGGGCTGCTTTTCACTCAGTTATCGTATTTCCAATATTTTACGACTCGGCAATTTTACACCTATTTTCTCAACATTGTAGGGTTCATTCATTATTTTTTGCCGGGAGTGTTTGAGAACAATCCAGTCAAGGGGTATATAAACGCGCAACTTTGGACTGTGCCTTTCGAGCTGGAATGCTATTTGGCTCTCATCCTCCTTTCAGTCATTACGCTATTCAGACGAAGGCTTCTATTTACAATCGTGGTGGTTGGCCTCGCGCTTGCGCTGACGCTGTGGGCTGTTGTCGGGCGCCATGTGGACCCAACAAATCATCTTCCTGGCCGCGCGCTGGTCCTCTCGTTCCTGGCTGGGGTGAGCGTCTACCTTTACCGAGACGTCGTTCGCTATTCCAACGTCTTGGGCTTCATGTCGATGATCGTCTCGGCAGCGTTGCTGCAAGCGCCTGACGGCTGTTATTTGGCTGCGCTTCCCGTCGCCTACATGACCGTTTGGATCGGGTTGTTTCAACTTCCGAAGATACCGTTTGGAGATTTGTCGTACGGCGTATATTTATTCCATTATCCCATTGAGCAGACGGTCGTACATCTGTTCCCGGACGTTCGATCGTGGTGGTTGCTGACGCTCGTGTCGTTGCCTCTTACGGCGATATTTGCTTGGCTCTCATGGAATCTGATCGAGAAGCCGACGCTAACGCGAAAGAAATTGATCCTGGCGGCGATCGATCGCGCGTGGGCGGCGATGCGGAAATCCGGCCCGCTGACGCTTTGGCTGAAAGGACGCGCCGTTCGAGTCGATCTGAGACGCCCGCAAAGCGACGTCGAGCCATGAGTTCTTTACATCCTGAGGTTGCCGCGACGGACGGACGTTAAACGCGCCGTGTCGTTACGTCGTTGAACGGGAGAGTCGCCGATAGAGAACGCGCAAAGCGCGGCGGCGCTTTGATCGGGCGCGGTTCGACGTCGCCATGACGGCGGCCGGCGAGGCCGCGCAAGACGATCGCGAGGCCAAGCCCCTCGGCTCGAGGCCGAGCGCAGGTTCTAGCCGATGCGTTCGATCTCGGGCGCGCGCAGCGAATAAACTTCCGGCCGCGTTGGTTCCGACGTTGATCAGGCGCCCTCGCCCACGGGAGCATGGGCCTCCGAGTTTTTGACGCTATCGCTCGCGCAACGCCCTTCAAATGACGGGCGTCTGGCGACGCCCTGCGCGCCGCCGGCCGTGGTTGAAGACCATAGACGGAGTCAAAACCCTGGAAGAACAACGCTTCCGTAACGTCGACGGCGCACCGTTGGCTGTCCTTTCAGAAGCCGTGTTGTTGTTGAACGATTTATGACGGACGCTTTCACTGAAGCTTAAACCCTCGCTTGCGATAGTGCGCCCGCGTCTCGCAGGAGGCGCAATTATGGTCGCAGACGAATTTCGCCTCGGTGATTTTAATGCCTACTCGAACGGCGTTCGAGGACGTTCGCAAGATCCATAAACGTTGGCTTGAGGCCCGCCTCAGCTCGCCCGTTCCAAGATTCGAAGACGTCGTCGTCGGCAACGTTGGCCATATCTCCAATGAGATAGCGGTTCTCAAGATCGGCGCCGGGCCCGAACCCGAGGTCCTTAGTTTCGGAGAGCAATTCGCTTTGCAGATCGGGTGGTCGACCGACCGCCCCACGCTTGCTTGCGCAAATGGCAATTGCAGCTACGCCTTGCAACATGGCGTGGCGCGGGTTTGCGCGACGCTCGAGCCTCACTGGGAGCTCTTTCCGTCCGTTTCGAACGGAATGATCGGCTACTGCGAGTTGCTGTTTTTGCCGCTCGCTTGGAAACACGATCGTCTCGTCTTTATGTTTTGTCGCGTGCGACAAACGTCGCAGACGCTTCTTGACGCCATTTACAGCTCGACCTCAGAAGGGATGCTGATCGCGGCCCCCGTCACGCGCGATAAATCGACGGAATTCCAAATCATCAGCGCCAACCAGGCCGCGGCGAAATATCTCGGCGCGACCGACGATACGATCAATTGGAGAATTATATCCAGTCTTCTTCCGCCTCGGGAAATTGGGCCTTTTCATCGTCATATCCACAACATGGTCGCGACAAGAGAGCCCGTTCAATTCGAGGTCAGCCGCTCGACCCCGTCGGGTCGGCCGCTGCACCTTCAGGTTTCCATCGCGCCGATCGGCGAATTTGTCGGCCTGACCCTGACAAACATCACGACGATCATCGAGCGCGAAGAATCAGTCAGGATGTTGTTTGAATTCAATCCGATTCCGCAATTGATCTACGACCCGCGAGATCTACGCATTCTGAGCGTCAACGAGGCGGCCACGCGATCCTACGGATATTCGCGTCCGCTGTTCGAGAGTTTGACGCTCCCGGATCTTCATCCGCCCGAAGACGTCCCGTCGGTACGAGACCTCGCGAGCAAGCCGCGCGCGCCGAACGGCAACCAGCGGCATTGGGTTCACCTGACGGCGACCGGCCGCAGGCGGGACGTGATCGCCCACACGCGCGAATTGATGGTCGAGGGGCGGTCTTCCGTGCTCGTTTCGATTGTCGACGTGACCGAGCAACGCGAGGCTGTGGCGCGAATCAGTCACATGGCGCATCACGACGAACTGACGTCGCTGGCGAACCGCGCCCAGTTCAAGATGCGGCTGGAACAAAGCCTCGCCCGAATCCGCCGCAACAATCGTCGCACCGCCGTTCATTTTCTCGATCTCGACGACTTCAAGGTGGTCAACGACACGTTCGGCCATCCCACTGGCGATCGACTGCTTCAGGAGGTGGCCAGCCGGCTTCGTGAGGCCGTTCGCGACGTGGACCTGGTCGCGCGTTTAGGCGGGGATGAATTCTCGGTTATCCAGTGCGAGATCGATGGTCCCGAGGCCGCGGCGGCGCTGGCGCAGCGGGTGATCGAGGTCTTGAGCGCGCCCTATCGCGTCGATGGTCACGACCTTTCGATCGGCGTGAGCATCGGCATCGCCGTCGCGCCGGACGACAGCATGAATGCGGACGAGATCCTGAAAAACGCCGATATCGCTCTTTACAGCGCAAAGACGGACGGCAAGTCCATGTACCGGTTCTTTGAAGCGGAAATGGACGCCCTTTTGCGAGCCCGCATTGCGCTGGAAAACGACCTGCGCGCGGCGCTTTCCAGAGGCGAGTTCGAACTTTATTATCAACCGTTGGTCAGCGTGACCGAGAAACGCGTCGTCGGATGCGAAGCGCTGATTCGCTGGAAACACCCGTCGCGCGGCTTTGTCCTGCCCTCCGAATTTATTCCGCTCGCCGAGGAAACGGGGCTCATTGTTCCCATCGGCGATTGGGTTTTGCGGCAGGCGTGCGTCGAGGCGTCTACATGGCCCGGCGACATCAAGATCGCCGTGAATTTGTCGGCGATTCAGTTCCGCGGCAACGGTCTCTTGGCGTCGGTCGTCGGCGCGCTCGCCCAGTCAGGCTTGCCGGCGTGCCGGCTCGAGCTCGAAATCACGGAATCGGTGTTGTTTCTCAATGATAACGCCAACGTCCAGACGCTCGTTCAGCTTCAGGCGCTTGGCGTCAGCATCTTGATGGATGATTTCGGCACCGGCTATTCGAGCCTCAGCTATCTCCGCTCGTTCCCGATCGACAAGATCAAAATCGACAAGTCGTTCGTCACCGACATCGGCCACAACGCGGATTGCGCCGCCATCATCCGCGCCATCACCGGCCTTGGCCGAAGCTTGAACATTCCGGTCCTCGCCGAAGGCGTCGAAACGTCGCAACAGCTCGAATACCTCGCCAAGGAAGGATGCGAGCAGTTTCAAGGCTACTTTTTCAGCAAGCCGCTGCCGACGGCGCAGATTCGCGAATTCTTCGCGTCCGGCCTGCCCGCAAGCCTGATCGCCGCGTAAACGGCGCCGTGCGCCATCGACTGAGTCGCAACGCCGGAAGAAAGAAAGCTTTCATAAGGTCGGCGGCGCTCCCGGCCGAGCTGGCGTCGCCAATGACTCCATGCGCATCCGCCCGCGCAAAGCGAGTGGCGCCAACAGGCGACCGGGCGTCAGCTCCTGAGCGGCAGATCGCGCATCGGTAGGGTGACGAGGAAGCCCAATGCCGCGAGGCCGGCGCAGGTCAGGAAGGCGAGGTGAAACCCGCTGACGAGGGCGGCCTGCGCCACCAGGCGGCCAGCCGCGTCGAGCTGCGCGGCGTCGCCCTGGCCGCGCAGCACGCCAAGCGTGAGGGAATGTCCGAGCCCGCCGGCTGCGAGCCGAGCGGCGAAACGCGAGGCCAACAGCGACCCGACCAGCGTGCTGCCGAAGGCGCCGCCCATCGAGCGCAGGAACAACAGCGCCGCGGTCGCCGCGCCGACGTCGCGGCGCTCCGCGGCGTTCTGCACCGCCACCAGGCTGGGCGTCTGGCAGAGGCCGATCCCGGCGCCGGCGACCAGCATATAAAGCGCGATCGCGGCGCGGCCGGTCGCCGCGCCGACCCCGGCGAGCAGCAGGAAGCCGACAGCGCCGGCCGCAAATCCCACGAGCATCAGCCCCTTGCAACGGCCGATCCAGCGCGTGGCTTCGCCGGCGAGGAACGCCCCGACGATGACGCCGCCGAGGAACGGCACGATCAGCGCGCCGGCGTCCGAGGCGCTCGCCCCGTGCAGGAGCTGGAACAGCAGCGGCAGCAGGAACGCCGCGGCGAAGATGCAGGCCGTCGCGAGGAAGCCGGCGGCGACGGCGAGCGACACCACCGGGCTGCGGAGCAGCCGCGGCGGCACGAGCGGCTCGGGCGCGTTGCGCTCCTGCACGAAAAGGGCTGCGAACGTCAGCCCCGTCACGAGGGCGAGGAGCAGGATCGGCGAAGAAAGCCAGGCAAAGGCGTCGCCGCCCCAGCTCAGGATCAGCAGCGGGCAGGTGATGGCCATCGTCAGCAGCGCCGCGCCGGCGTAGTCGACCCGCGCCTCGACCCGGCGCGCTTTCAGCATCTTCAAGGCCTGACCGCTCAGCACGAAGGCGGCGGCGCCGATCGGCAGGTTCAACCAGAAGATCCACCGCCAGGAGAAGGCGTCGGTGACCCAACCGCCGAGCACCGGGCCGGCGATGCTGGCGGCGGCCCATACGCCCGAAATATAGGCCTGGTATCGGCCGCGCTCGCGGGGGGCGACGACGTCGGCGATCGACGCCTGCGCCATGACCAGCAGTCCGCCCCCGCCGATTCCCTGCAACGCGCGGAATACGACGAGCTGGGGAAGGCTGCGCGCGAATCCGCACAGCACGGAAGCGAAAACGAACCAGACGATTGCGGGCAGCAGCAGCGCGCGCCGCCCGTAGAGATCGGAAAGCTTGCCGTAGATCGGGGTGGCCGCGGTGGAGGTGAGCAGGTAGGCCGAGACGATCCAGGACAGGTGGCCGTAGCTGTTGAGGTCCGCGGCGATCGCCGGCACGGCGGGCACGACCACGTTCTGGTCGATCGCCGAGAGCAGCATGCAAAGCAGGACGCCGGAGAGCACGCGCAACACCTGCCCGCGCGTGAAGGCTGGGCTGGCGGCGAGCGGCGACTCCGCCAGCGTGGCGGCGGGAAGAGCGGGAGGGAGAGCGGGAGCGTTCATGAAACCGTACGGCGCTCTGATAATGCCCAAAGCGGCTGGAGCGCCCTCAAAACTTCGTGTGCGGCGATGAGGCTTGAGGCGCGAAGACGCGCCTCGCGCGCGCCGCCACCGTCTTATCTCCGTGACGCCGACATTTCCTTTGCCGGCGCCCAAACTCGCGTTATCCTTCTTTCACGGGCGCGGCGGGTCGAAGCGGCGTTGGCGGTCGGAGGCCGCGCCGCCGGCCCGGCGGTCAAGGATGTTTCGGGCAAGCCGTTGAAATTGCAGAAGCCGCCGTCAAGCAAAGGCTTGACGAAGCTTGACATCGCTTGACGAAACTTGACGCGGCTTGACGAATGCGCCGGCCGAATTTGACGGCCGTGAGCGGCGCGACGGGCGTTGGGTCGGGCCAAGCGGCGAAGCCGACGTCGTCACGCGATTCGGCGACGGGTTCCCGAACGCCGGGCCGTTGGGTCGGTGGCGGCCCGCGAGCGGCGTCACAGCATGCTCGGCAGGACGCGGTCGGGCGGGCGGTGGCCGTCCATGAAAGTCTTGATGTTGATGATAACCTTTTCGCCCATGTCGTTGCGGCCTTCGTGGGTCGCCGAGCCCAGGTGAGGCAGCAGCGTCACTTTGCCGGCGTTGGCCAGGGCGATCAGCTTCTCGGACACGGCCGGCGCGTGCTCGAACACGTCGAGGCCGGCGCTGGCGATTTCGCCCGATTCCAGCATGCGCGTCAGCGCCGCTTCGTCGATCACTTCGCCGCGGGCGGTGTTGATGACGATCGCCTCGGGACGCAGGTGCTTCAGCCGCCGCGCCGACAGCAGGTGATAAGTCGCCGGCGTGTGCGGGCAGTTGACCGAGATGAAGTCCATCCGCGCCAGCATCTGGTCGAGCGAATCCCAGTAGGTCGCCTCCAGGGCTTCCTCGATCTGCTGCGCGACTCGGCGGCGGTTGTGGTAGTGGATCGACATGCCGAAGGCGCGGGCTCTGAGCGCCAGCGCCTGGCCGATGCGGCCCATGCCGATGATGCCGAGCCGCTTGCCGGTGATTCGTCGGCCGAGCATC
>Ga0181516_10002710_pt1 | contig 12302 bp, 8 predicted proteins | sample PEATcosm2014_Bin_25_FD_121104 | JGI IMG/M metagenome (GOLD analysis project Ga0181516, IMG submission 121104) | Peatland microbial communities from MTU Mesocosm Facility, Houghton, MI, USA - PEATcosm2014_Bin01_10_metaG | ecosystem: Environmental > Terrestrial > Soil > Wetlands > Peat | place...
CCAATGGTCGAGAATGACGGCGTTGGTGATGACGGTGTCGACCGCGCCGCGCGCGCGCGAAACCTGGCTCTGGCCCATGCCGTCGCGGATCACCTTGCCGCCGCCGAACTTCACCTCGTCGCCGTAGACGGTGAAGTCCTTCTCGACCTCGATGAACAGCTCCGTGTCGGCGAGCCGCAGCCGATCGCCCGTCGTCGGGCCGAACATGTCGGCGTAGGCGGCGCGGGGAAGAGAGGTGGGAGGCTTGGGCATGAACGACCTCGAAAGAGCGGGGAGAAATGGAACGGCGGCGCTGTGAGAGAGCGAAATCTTTCTCCCGCTTGCGGGAGAGGAGCCTGCCCCCGGGCGAAGACTCGGGGTGGCCGACGAAGTCGACCGGACGAGGGGAAGACTCGCCCTCACCCCTGCCCTCTCCCGCAACGTGCGAGAGGGGGATCAAACCTTCCCCATCACCTCCTTGCGGAAACCGATCGCCTGGCGTTTGCCGGCGAGCGCGACCAGGCGGACGGTGCGGGTCTGGCCGGGCTCGAAGCGCGTCGCGGTGCCGGCGGGAATGTCGAGGCGGAAGCCGCGGGTCTTGGCGCGGTCGAACTTCAGCGCCGAATTGGTCTCGAAGAAATGATAGTGCGAGCCGACCTGGATCGGCCGGTCGCCGCTGTTGGAGACGTCGAGGGTGATCGTGTCGCGGCCCACGTTCATCACGATGTCGCCCGGCGCCGCGAGCGTCTCGCCGGGAACGAGCGCGTCGTCGGCGCCGCGGATCGGCGCGTGCACGGTGACGAGCTTGGTGCCGTCGGGAAACGTCGCCTCGACCTGGATGTCGGGAATCATCGACGCGACGCCGTCCATCACCTGATCGGCGCTGATCACATGTGCGCCCGCTTCCATCAGCTCGGCGACCGAGCGGCCGTCGCGCGCGCCTTCGACGACGAAATCGGTGATCAGGGCGACCGCTTCAGGATGGTTGAGCTTGACCCCGCGCTCGAGACGGCGGCGGGCGACGATCGCCGCCATGGCGATCAGCAACTTGTCTTTTTCGCGCGGCGTCAGATTCATGCGTCCCCCCGGATGGCGTCGCCGGCGGAGCTTGCAAGTTTCTCGCCGTCACGACCAAACGCGCGGCGCCTCGCGGCCGCGCAGCGCCAGCATGGCCGCGATCAGCGCCGCGCGCAATCGGCTCGGCGAAGGCGAAACAACGCGCGCCGCCGCCATGCCGTCGAAACCGCTCGCGCCGACGTCGAGCGTCTCGCCCGGCTCGGCGGCGACGGCCTCCAGCGCCGCCCGCAAATTGGGCGCCTGCGCCTCAGCGTCGGGCGCCACGCACAGGATCGTGGCGATCGCGCGCGCGCCGGCGCCGACCGCGGGCCGGTCCAGCGCCGCCGCCGCGTCGACAAGCCGCAGCGCCTCGGCGAAGACCAGCCTGCCGGCGCGACGGATCCGCCAGCGGTCGCACAGCCGCGCCGCGACATCGGTCTCGCCCGAGGCGAGGCGGCCGAACACCGCCGCTTCGACGATCAGCAGCGACGCGTCGGCGGCGAGTTCGGCGTCGAGCCGCCGCTCCAGTGACGCGTTGTCGAACAGCAGCGTCTCCTGCGGCGCCCAGACCAACGAGCCGCCCGGTTCGACCGAAAGCCGCGTCTCGACCCGCGCCGGTTCGCCCTCGCAGCGGTAGATCTTCTCCGCCGACTGGGTGGTGACGAGGGCGCGGGCGTTCGCGCCGACCTCGACCACGATCGCAGCGCGGTCGCCGCCCGCCATGCCGCCGCCGGTGTTGACCAGCACCGCCTCGCATTCGGCGTCGGAGCGGGGAAAGCGCAGCCTGAGGCCGCCGGTCTCGAATGCGCGCTCCGGGGCGGAGCGCGCGCCAGCGCGGGCGAAGCGAACCCGCGCCTCGCCGCGCGCGCGCTGGCGCGGGACGGAGTCCGCAGCGAGGCGGAGGGAAGCGGCGTCGTTCGTCGGAGCGGTCAAGTCAGGGTCCGGCCGCGACAAGGCCCGATCGGGCCGCGAGCGTCAAGGCGTTGCGGGCCGGCAATCGTCTGATCATTGCTAAATTGCCCAGCAATTTTGACGCAACACTGTTGCTGCAATCGCACAGTTCGACGCGTCCTGGCGTCGTATAAGAAAGCGGGGCTGACGGGCTGATCGGAATGGCTCAACTCTCGGATGCGTCGCGGGGCGACGCCGCGGCTGACGCGGCGCAATTGCTGTCGCGCATCGGCTACGCGGCGCTGGCGGTGGCCGCCCCCAGCGCGGCGACACTGTCGTCGCGCGCGATGTTCGTCCTCTTTCCGGTCGGCGTCGCGCTGCTGTTGGTCGCCGCCACGCTCGATCCTGTGGCCGGGGTCGGGGCGCGGCTGCGGGCGCTTGCCGTTTCGCCGGTCGCCTGGTCGGCCGTGGCCCTGTTCGCCTGGGCGTGCCTGTCGCTCCTGTGGACCCCGTTCCCGGTTCCCGGCGCCCAGCGCCTGCTCAAGATCGCGATGACCGCGCTCGCCGCGGCGGCGGTGATCGTCACCGCGCGCGACCACCTGCGCGCCACCGATCTCTACCTGTTTCCGATCGGCGTGCTGATCCTGATGGTGACGATCTTCGCCCTTTGGTTCGCCGAGCAGCAGACGCTGGAACCCGACGCCGGGCGCATCGACGCCGGCGGGGTCGCCATGACGATGCTGCTGTTCCCGGCGATGGGCGGACTTGCGGCGCGCGGTCGCAACGGCTACGCGCGGACGCTGATGTTGCTCGGCCTGCTCTACGCCTTCGCCATCGGCTCGGCTTCGATCACCGCGGCGTTGCTGGCCGGCATCGCCGTGCTGTCCTTCGCCGTCTCCGACCCCGAACGGACGATGCGCGACGTCGGCCGGGCGGCGGCGGCGCTGGTGTTGGCGGCGCCGTTGCTGCTCGCCCTGTCGCCAATGCTCGCGCATCTGTTCTTTCACGCCAAGCTCGGCAGCCTCGGCCCGCCCTACCCGACCATCGCCGCCGCCGCCAGCCTGGTTCTGCACGACTTGCCGCGGTTGGTGACCGGACATGGAGTCGATACGGTGGTGCGCGGCGTCGACGCCGGCCTGCTGCCGACGATGACGCCCCGCGTCGGGCTGTTCGAGATCTGGTACGAACTGGGAATCCTCGGCGCCTTCGCCGCGGCGGCGGGGGTGTGGTTCGGATTTCGCGCCATCGGCCGCGCCGCGCCGCGGCTCGCGCCCTATCTGGCGGCGACCTTCGCCGTCGACCTGACGCTCGGCTTCCTCTCGGAAGGTTTCGCGCAGATGACCTGGATCACCCTGCTGGCGATCGGCGGGATCGCGCTGGGCGCCGCGGCGCGCAGCCAATACCGCACAACGCGGCCATCGGCCGCCGGCCTCGCGCGCTTCTGACTTATGCCAGGCTGTCGGACTCGAGCGCGCCGAGACCGAACTGGGCGGCGAAGAAGGCGCAGTAGGCGCCGCCGCGGGCGACGAGCTGCTTGTGCGAGCCCGATTCGATCGCGCGGCCTTTCTCGATCACGTAAATGCGGTCGGCGCCGACGATCGTCTGCAGGCGGTGGGCGACGACCATCGTCGTGCGACCGATCCTCAGCGCGTCGAGCGCCGTCTGAACCTCGCGCTCGCTCTCCGAATCGAGCGCCGCGGTCGGCTCGTCGAGCAGCAGGATCGGCGCGTTCTTCAGCATCGCGCGGGCGATGGCGATGCGCTGACGCTGGCCGCCCGACAATTGCGTTCCCTGCTCGCCGACGCTGGAATCGTAGCCGTCAGCGAAGCTCATGATGAAATCGTGGGCGTTGGCGCGGCGCGCCGCCTCGACGATCTCGGCTTCGGTCGCGCCGACCCGCCCGAGCGCGATGTTGTCGCGGATCGTGCCGCGGAACAGGAACACGTCCTGCGAGACGAAGGCGATCTTGGCGCGCAGCGAGGCGAGATCGACGGCGGCGACGTCCTGGCCGTCGATCGTCGCCCGCCCGCCGCTCAGCGCGTAGAAGCGCTGGATGACGCCGAGGATCGTCGACTTGCCGCCGCCCGACGGTCCGACTAGCGCCGTCGTCTGGTTGGGCTCGGCGACGAGGTCGACGCCGTCGAGCGCATCCTCGCCCGGCCGGTAGGCGAAGCGAGCGCCTTCGAGCGTCAACCGCCCCGCCGTCACCTGCAGCGCCGGCGCGCCCGGGGTTTGCGCATCGCCGGGCGGCGCGTCGAGCACCTCGTAAATCATCCGCGCGCTAACCATGCCGTTTTGCAGGTTGACCCAGAAGCCCGACAGACGTTTGGCCGGCTCGTAGGCGAGCAGCAGCGCGCCGAGAAAGGAGACGAACGAGCCGACGTCGGCATGAAGCACGCTGACCCGCCACGAGCCGTAATAAATGGCGAAGCCGATGGCCAGGCCGGCCAGCGAGTCGGCGAGAAAGGTGGTCAAGCCGTTGCCGACGGCGATGCGGTTGGCCGAACTTTCCACCGTCCTCACCGAGCGCGCCATCCGCTCGCGCATCTCCGGTTCGAGGCCGAACGCCTTGACGATGCGCGCGCCGAGCACCGTCTCGCTCATCGTCTGCATGATCTGGGTCGAACCGTGGAACGAACGCTTGGCGAAGCGGCGCACCCTGTCGATGATCTTGCGGATGAAGAAGATGAGCACCGGCAGCGCGCAAACGGCGCCCGCGGCGACGAGCGGGTCCTGGTAAATCATCACCGCCCCCAGACCGACGACGGTAAGCAGGTCGCGGGCGCCGCTCTGGACGACGAGCTGCAGCGTGTCGCGCACGCCGTTGGCGGCGATCACCAGCCGAGCGACGAATTCGCTCGAATGGCGATCCTGGAAGAACATCAAGGTCTGATTGAGCAGGCGGTCGAACACGCGCCGCTGCGCGGTCGCGACGATGCGATTGCCGATGCGCGACAGCGTCAGGGTCGAGCCGAAGGTGGCGGCGCCGCGCAGCACGAACAGCCCCACGACCTCGAACGCCATGGTCCGCATATCGCCGAACTTCTCGGCCGAGACCATGCCGTTGAGCACCGGCTTGAGCATCGCCGCGACGCCAGTGTTGGAAAGCGAGATCAGGGCGAGCAGCAGCGCGCTCAGCACATAGCCGCCGACGTGCTCGCGGCCGAAATCGCGCAGCAGCCGACCGAGCAGCCGGAAAGCGCCAGTATTTTCGTCAGTGTGCGACCGGTCGAGCATCGCGCGTTGCTAACTCGGCTGGTCCGAAAGGGAAAGGCGAATTCGCCCTTCCGCAAGCCCCTCGGCGGCCGCTCCGGCAAAATTCGCCGTGATCGCGGCCGCGACGATCCCAGGCCGACGGATCAGCGCCGCGCCGCGCCGGGCGGGCGAATCGTGCGCGGCCGCTTGTATTCGACCACGACCGCGCGGTTGCGCCCGGTCACCAGAGTCGAACGGCCACGCGAAAGGTGGGCCTGCTTGGCCGCCAGCGCCTTGACCTCTTCGACCGGCGCGCCGATCAGCGACGCGGCGATCTCGATGCGTTGCGCGAGATCGTCGGTCATGCTCTCGGCGGCGATCAAGGCTTCTTCGATCGTCGGCGGATCCTTGCGAACGCGCCGCGCGCCCCACTTGGTGTGCCAGGTCGAGTCCATTCCGCCCTCTCAGCCGTTGGGGGCCGGCGCCGACCGACGCCATCCCTAATTCAGCGGCAGAAAACCAGATTATTCCCCTAGCAGAAATGTTGCAGTGCAGCAACGCAAATGGACGCGCGTTCGCGCAAATATCGTTGCGGCGTGGCCGATTCGCCACTGCGGCCGAATGTCCCGCGGCGACGCTGCGACCTTTGAGCGGCCTGTTGATTGCATGTAAGAAATCCCAGTTTTCACCATTTTTGCCGGAGATACGCCGATGTCCGTCGACCGCGCCCTTGTGGAAAACGGCGGCGGCGGGCCGTTTTCGGCCTTCGCCGCCGAACGCGTCCGCCACGACGGCCGGCGCGCCGCGATCGACGCGCTCTATCGCGCCCCCGAGACCGAAGTCGTGCCGGCGCTGGTCGCCGCCGCCGAGCTGCCGCCCGCGATCGCCGAGCAGGCGCAGGCGTTGGCGCGGCGGCTGGTGACAACCTTACGCGAGAAGCCGCAAGCCGGCCTGGTGCAGGGGCTGATGCGCGAATACGACCTCTCCAGCCAGGAAGGCGTCGCGCTGATGTGCATGGCGGAGGCGCTGCTGCGCATTCCCGACGCCGCCACCCGCGACGCGCTGATCGCCGACAAAATCGGCGGCAGCGAATGGCGCGCTCACGTCGGCCAGTCGCCGTCGCCGTTCGTCAACGCCGCCACCTGGGGCTTGCTGATCACCGGCCAGCTCGTCTCCGCGGTCGACGAGACCGGGCTCGCGGCGGCGCTGACCCGGCTGATCGCGCGCTCGGGCGCGCCGGTCATCCGCGCCAGCGTCGACACCGCGATGCGCGTCATGGGCGAGCAGTTCGTCTGCGGCCAGACGATCGGCGCGGCGATCGCCCACGCCAAGCCTTTCGAGGCGCGCGGCTTCCGTTATTCCTACGACATGCTCGGCGAAGCGGCGACGACCGCCGAAGACGCCGAGCGCTATCTCGCCGCTTACGAATCGGCGCTGAAGGCGATCGGCGCGGCCTCGGTCGGCCGCGGCGTCTACGAGGGGCCGGGCCTGTCGGTGAAGCTGTCGGCGCTGCACCCGCGCTACTCGCGCAGCCAACGCCGCCGCGCGTTCGAGGAGCTCTACCCGCGGCTGAAGCGCCTCGCCGTCATGGCGCGCGAATTCGACGTCGGCCTCAACATCGACGCAGAGGAATCAGAGCGGCTCGACATCTCGCTCGACCTGCTGGAGGCGCTGTGTCGCGATCCCGCCATGGCAGGCTGGAACGGCGTCGGCTTCGTGGTTCAGGCCTACCAGAAGCGCGCCGTCGCAGTGATCGACTGGATCGTCGAACTCGCGCGCGCCACCCGGCGGCGCGTCATGCTGCGACTGGTCAAGGGCGCCTATTGGGACAGCGAGATCAAGCGCACTCAGGTCGAGGGGCTCGAAGGTTTCTCGGTGTTCACGCGCAAGATCCACACCGACGTGTCCTACATCGCCTGCGCCAAACGTCTGCTCGAAGCGCCCGACGCGGTCTTCCCGCAGTTCGCCACTCACAACGCGCTGACGCTCGCCACCATCCACGCCATGGCCGGAGCGAACTTCTACGCCGGGCAGTACGAGTTCCAATGCCTGCACGGCATGGGCGAGCCGCTCTACAACCAGATCGTCGGCGCCGGACGGCAGGCGCGGCCGTGCCGAGTCTATGCGCCAGTCGGCTCGCACGAAACGCTGCTCGCCTATCTGGTGCGCCGGCTGCTCGAGAACGGCGCCAACACGTCGTTCGTCAATCGCATCGCCGACGCCTCCGTGTCGATCGACCAGTTGATCGAGGACCCCGTCGCGGCGGCGAAGGCGATCACGCCAGTCGGCGCGCCGCACCCGAAGATCGCGCTGCCGCGCGATCTCTACGCGCCGGCGCGGGCGAATTCGGCAGGGCTCGACCTCAGCAACGAGGCGCGCCTCGCCGCGCTCGAAGACTGGCTCGCCAAGAGCGCGCGAACCGAATGGCGAGCCGGCGGCGCGATCGGCGCGGCGCGGCCGATCGTCAACCCCGCCGATTCCGCCGACGTCGTCGGCCAGGTCGTCGACGCCGGACGGCAAGAGGTCGACAGCGCCTTCGCTGCAACGGCGAGGGGCGGCCCGGCTTGGGCGGGGCGCGCGCCGGCCGAACGCGCGGCGATCCTCGCCGCCGCCGCAGAGCGCTACCAGAACAAGGCCGGCGAAGTCGCCGGGCTCGTCTGCCGCGAAGCCGGCAAGACGCTGCCCAACGCGCTCGGCGACGTGCGCGAGGCGATCGACTTCCTGCGCTATTACGGCGCTTGCGTAGCCGGCGGAGATTTCGCCGCCGCGACCCATCCGCCGCTCGGAACCGTGGTCTGCATCAGCCCATGGAACTTCCCGATCGCGATCTTCACCGGCCAGATCGCCGCCGCGCTCGCCGCCGGCAACGCGGTCATCGCCAAGTCGGCCGAGGAGACGCCGCTCGTCGCCGCCGCCGCCGTGCGCCTCATGCACGAAGCGGGCGTGCCCGAAGACGTGCTGGTTCCCGTCGCCGGCGACGGCGCGGTCGGCGCCATGCTGACCGCGCACGCGGGCGTGGGCGCCGTCGTGTTCACCGGCTCGTCCGAAGTCGCCAAGTTGATCGCCGCTGCGCTCTCGGGCCGGCTGGGCCCCGACGGCGCGCCGATTCCGCTGATCGCCGAGACGGGCGGCCAGAACGCGCTGATCGTCGATTCCTCGGCGCTGCCCGAGCAGGTGATCGCCGATACGCTCGCTTCGGCCTTCGATTCGGCCGGCCAGCGCTGCTCGGCGTTGCGCGTGCTGTGCCTGCAGGACGACGTCGCCGACCGCGTGATCGAAATGGTCAAGGCGGCGATGGACGAACTCGAAGTCGGCCCGCCCGATCGCCTCTCCGCCGACGTCGGGCCGGTGATCAGCGCCGAAGCGCGCGGCACGATCCTCGCCCACGTCGAGGCCATGCGCGCGCGCGGCTTCGCGGTCAGCACGGCGCCGCTCGGCGAGCTTCACGCGCGCGGCTTCTTCGTCGCGCCAACGCTGATCGAAATCGATTCGGTCGCCGACCTCGGCCGCGAAGTGTTCGGCCCGGTTCTGCACGTGCTGCGCTTCAAGCGCGAGGCGCTGCCGGCGCTGATCGACGCGCTCAACGCCACCGGCTACGCGCTGACCGGCGGCGTCCACTCACGCATCGACACGACGATCGCCCTCGTCGCCTCGCGCATCGCCGCCGGCAACGTCTACGTCAACCGCAACATCATCGGCGCGACCGTCGGCGTGCAACCGTTCGGCGGCCACGGCCTGTCGGGCACCGGACCGAAGGCGGGCGGGCCGCTCTATCTCAAGCGGCTCGTCGCGCGCGCCCCCGCCGCCTGGCCGCCGCTGCCGGCGGGCGCGCCGGACGCGGCCGCCGCGGCGTTCGCGGGCTTCGTCGCCAAGCGCGGCGGTGCGGCGCTGGCGGCCCTGTGCGAGCGGATCGGCGGCGAGAGCCGGCTCGGCGCCAGCCTCGAACTGCCCGGCCCGGTCGGCGAGAAGAACGTCTATTCGCTCGAACCGCGCGGCGCCGTGCTGTGCGACGCGGCGGACGAGGGGACGTTGATCGTCCAGATCGCCTGCGCGCTGGCGACCGGCAACCGTGCGCGGGTCAGCGGCGCGCCGGCGGCGGCGCTCGCCGCCGCGCTGCCGGAGCCGTTGCGCGAACGGGTCGCGCTCGCGGCGCCGGCCGACCGCGTCGACGTGGCGCTGACCGACCGCGACGGCGCCGCGCTCGTCGCCTTCGCCGGCGAGATCGCGCGGCGCGACGGCCCGATCGCCGCCGTCTTCCGCGTGACGGCCGAAGCGCTGCGGCGCGGCGAACCCGCGCCGCTCGACTTCCTGCTCAACGAGCGCTCCGTCTGCGTCAACACCACCGCCGCCGGCGGCAACGCGAGCCTGATGACGATCGGGTGAGGCGCACGCCTTCTCCCCGCCTCCCCGCGAGCGGCGAGAACGGACGCGCGCGCGCTAACCTAGTCGTCAAAATCCAATAACCGGCGCCCGCCATCAACCGCCGGTTTCGACCAGAGCCGAATCTTCCGCCCCGCGCCCGAATGACCGGAGTCGGCGGGAGAATGGCGGGTTCGAGAAACAGCGGATGAAGGGCCGCTGTGGCGCGCGTCGACCATCGCGCCGCCGCGCGCAATTTCTGAAAGCGCGCGGTCGGAACGACGGCTTGGGCGACGGGCTCGACGCATTGCGGGGCGCGTCGAGCCGCTCGCGCCGCGCGGCAAGCCGGCGCATCGACTTCCCGCGAAGCGCGATAGGCCTGATGACGCCGCTACGCCTTGTTGGCGATCCAAATCGTCGGCGCGCCAACCACGCCGGCGTTCTGCATGGCCTTCTTCAGCTCCTCGCTTTTGACGAAGGCCTGAGCGGCCTCTCGCGTCGCGAAACTGTGGGTCACGGTGATATCGTTGGGATTGTCAGCCGCTTGATACACGGCTTGGGCTTCTACGCCCTTCGCCTTTTGAATCGGGGCGAAATCGTCATAGATTTTGCGCCAAGTCTTATACTCCGAGACCGTATGTCTCACGAACAGCGTCACCATCGAACATTCCTCCCAAACTTTTCTTTTGCTTGCGCCGCTAAGAAGATCGGCGAAGGGCGTCCAGGGGTATCGCGGCGCCACGCTGGCGACAAATGGCGGAAAATCGCTGTTTCTTTCCGTCGTGGCAATTAGAACGATTGGCGCTGTCCCTGAACTTGCCAATCGCCGTACGGCGCCGAAGCACGGCTGGACCGGAATCGGTCGATCGCAGCAATTTGCAGCGAACTATTTGCCCGCGCGGCTCGCTCCACTGCCGGCGCAACGCCGGCTTTCGAGGAACGACCAGCTACGACTGAATGGCATTGGCGAAAACTGGCGGTTCAACTCGCCGACTGCCACGGCGCGTCTCTCCACGGCCTTCGCGCTTCGTCGCGAGCCGAGCGACGCGACTCCGTCTCGAACCGGAGGCGCCCGCAGTGCGAGCGCCTCAGGTCGAGGCGGTCGGCGTCCCAGGGCGGCGCCGTGTCCGCTTACAGCCGTCCGGCGAGATAGGCGTCGAGCGTGGCGCGGACGCCTTGCGACCACAGCTTGGTCAGCGCGTTGGCGAAGGCGGCGACATAGGAGGGCGTGTCCGAGAGTTCGCCGAAAATGTCGCGCATGGCGAGGAAAGCGCGCGGATCGGCGCGCGCTGGCCGCGCCGCCTGCTGCAGGCGGTCCCAGTTGGGGTCGTTGGGCGGGATGACCTTGCCGCTCTCCGACTCGCCATAGCAGTAGCGGCACCACAAAGCCGAGACGAGCGCCAGGCCGGCGAAGCTCTGCCCCGCCTTCAGCCGGTCGGCGACGCTCGGCAGGACGAACTTCGGCTGCCGGTTCGACCCGTCCAGGCACAGGCGCGCGACCGTGTCGCCGATCTTCGGGTTGGCGAAGCGTTCGGCGACCTTGACGCGATAGGCTTCCAGGCTGACGCCGGGCGGCGGCGGCACCACCGACAGGATCTCGCGCTTGGTCAGCGTCTCGAGGAAAGTCGCGATCTGCTTGTCCTCCATCGCCTCGTGGACGAAGTGGATGTCGAGCAGGCCGGCCGGATAGGCGATCGCCGCGTGGCCGCCGTTGAGGATGCGGATCTTCATCAGCTCGTAGGGCGCGACGTCGGCGACGAAGGTCGCGCCGACCGTCTCCAACGCCGGCCGCCCGGCGGGGAAGCGGTCCTCGACCACCCACTGGCGGAACTCTTCGCAGAACACCGGAAAGTTGTCCTCGACGCCGTATTGATCCTTGAGGATCGCGCGTTCGCGATCGGTGGTTGCCGGCGTGATGCGGTCGACCATCGAATTGGGGAACGCGACATGGGCGCGGATCCACGCGGCGAACTCGCGATCGACCAGCTCGGCGAGGCCGGCGACGGCGTTTTCGCAGACATGGCCGTTGCCGGGAATGTTGTCGCACGACATGACGGTGAACGGCGCGACGCCCGCCTGGCGGCGGCGCTTGAGGCCGGCGGCGATCAGGCCGAAGGCCGACTTCGGCGCGTCGAAATGCGCAGCGTCATAGGCGATCTCGGGATGGCGCGGATCGAACTTTTGCGTCGCCGGATCGATGCAATAGCCGCCTTCGGTGACGGTCAGAGAGACGATGCGGATCGCCGGTCGCGACAAGACCGCGAGCATCGCCGCGACGTCGAACGGCTTGACGAAGTCGATCATCGGCCCGGTCACCCGGACCGTGGTCGCCTGCGCCTCTTGCTCGACGACCGTCGTCAGGTAATCCTGGGCGGCGAGCTTGGCGCGCATGTCGATGTCGTAATCGCGCACGCCGGCGCCGACGATCGCCCAATCGTGATCGCGTCCGGAGGCGAACAGGTCGTCGAGATAGACCGCCTGATGCGCGCGATGGAAATTGCCGACGCCGATGTGAACAATGCCGGCGCTAAGGCCAGCGCGATCATAACCCGGCGCGGCGACGCCCTTGGGCAGCCGGCCCAGTGCGGCGGCGGAAAGTTTGACGCTCATCATATCGTTCCTATTCGTCTGTCTTCGCGGATTCGCGGTCACGCCATCCGCCGACCATCTTGGTCGAAACGATGCACGTGCGCCTGGCGGGGCGTGACGAAGATCGTGTCGCCCGGCGCGATCGGCGCCTCGCCGGCGAGGCGAATGGTCAATGTCCCGATGGCGTCGGACTCGGCGTGCAGGAAGGTGTCGGAGCCGAGGTGCTCGGCGAC
>Ga0181516_10002711_pt1 | contig 12300 bp, 13 predicted proteins | sample PEATcosm2014_Bin_25_FD_121104 | JGI IMG/M metagenome (GOLD analysis project Ga0181516, IMG submission 121104) | Peatland microbial communities from MTU Mesocosm Facility, Houghton, MI, USA - PEATcosm2014_Bin01_10_metaG | ecosystem: Environmental > Terrestrial > Soil > Wetlands > Peat | place...
ATGCGCGCGGCCAGGCAGTCTTCTCCGTCAACAGCGGTGATATTGTTGACGGCTTATGCCTCGGTACCCGACGCTGTTCGCGCCATGCGCGATGGAGCTCTGGATTATCTGACCAAGCCGATTTCGTTCGATCAGCTGCAGGCAACCGCTGCAAAGGTCATGTGTAACTCGACGCCGGCCCCCGAAGAGCAAGCCGCTCCGGCCGGCGATATAGTGGGCCGCGCCCCAGCGCTCATGCGCGCTATTCAGCGCGCTCGCGCCGCTGCCAGCACCGACGCAGACGTCTTGATTGAAGCCGAGAGCGGAACCGGCAAGGAGTTGCTGGCGCGGTTCATTCATGACTCCAGCGACCGCGCAAACAAGCCCTTCGTCGCCGTTAACTGCGCCGCGGTTCCCGAAGCTTTGTTGGAGAGTGAGCTTTTTGGGCACGGCAGAGGAGCTTTTACAGGCGCGGTTGGCGCAAAGCCGGGAAAGTTTGAGCTCGCGGACGGTGGCACCATTTTGCTGGATGAGATTGGCGAAATGCCGCTCCATCTGCAACCCAAGTTGCTGCGCGCCTTGCAGGAGCGCGAATTCGAGAGGCTCGGCGAAGCGCGAACGGTTCGTGTCGACATCCGCGTGATTGCCACAACAAATGTGTCCCTGGCCGCAATGGTGGACCGCGGACAATTCCGCGGCGATTTGTTCTACCGCCTGAACGTGATCCCACTGTCGTTGCCGCCGCTGCGCGAGCGCCGGGAAGACATTCCCACCCTCGCAAAGTATTTTGCCGACAAGTACTGCGCAATGTTGAGGTCGCGCGCTCCGCGCATCGAGCAGGGGTTTCTGGATCGCCTTCAATCGCATACCTGGCCTGGAAACGTAAGGGAGCTGGGAAACTTCATGCGCAGGGTGATCACAATGAGCGGCACGCTGGAGTTGGATGCCGCGTGCTTCGACCGCGAATTCCAGGGAAACGTTTCGGCTCATGATTTCTCTTCCATTCTTTCCCCGACCATGGTTGCCGGATCACCGTTCCGCCAGGTTGAACGGCAGCACCTGGAAAGCACGCTCGCGCTGACCGATGGAAACCGAACCCACGCAGCGAAGATGCTCGGCATCAGCCTGCGGACACTTCGCAACAAAATCAGGGAGTATGGATTGCCACCAAGGAGCTACGCATAACATGCCTGACTTCTCTTCAATTCAAGGTTTGCAGGGCTATTTGAGCGTTCTCTCAAACCGCCAGCAACTGATTGTCTCCAACATGGCGAATGTCGATACGCCGGGTTACCACACGCAGGATCTCGATTTTCGAGGCGCCATGCGTCAGGTGATGAATGAAGGAGGCAATCTGGACCTGGTGCCGGCTTCGAGGGAACTGCAGGGATTGCCTGAACGGCCGGATGGAAACAACGTGAGTATCGACCGCGAAAGCCTTCAGCTTTCAGAGACTCAGTTGCAATACCAGCTCGGCGTGCAATTGCTCAAGAGCAAGTTTCACCAGTTGCTCACCGCAATCAAGGAAGGAAATTAGCTATGGGCTTCTTTGACATGTTGTCGATCAGCGCATCGGCTTTGGGAGCAGAGCGTCAGCGGGCGGAAGTGACCGCGGCAAATCTGGCCAATGCCGAGACCACGCATACAGAGGATGGTGGCCCTTACGTCCGGAAGCAAGTGGTCTTCAGTGCAACTTCGGGTTCTCCATTCAGGACGGTATTCAACAACCTGACACCGTTCGCCCAGGCGCCGGCAGGCTCAGTACAACTTTCGCAGGTTGTGGACGATCCCACTCCCGCAGTTCAGAGATACGAGCCGGGAAATCCAGATGCTAACTCTGCTGGATATGTGGAGTATCCGGCCATCAATCCGACCACGGAAATGGTCGACCTGATGGGCGCGGTCCGTTCCTATCAGTTGAACGCATCCGCTGTGAACGCGGCAAAGCAAATGATTCAGGAATCAATCGAAATCTTGAAATCGTCGTAACTTTGGAGCAACGCGATGACAAACGTGAATCTGGGTGCGATTCCAAACGCATTTGTGCCCAACACATCGAGTATTGGCGCAGGCTTTGACAGCGAGGGTGTGAAGTTCGGAGACGTTCTCAAGAACGCCGTCCACACTGTTGACTCTCTCAACGATTCGGCCTCTGCTCAGGTAAGCAATCTGCTGCAGAACGGAACTGGAGACATGAACAGCGTGATGGTGGCGGTGGAAAAAGCCGACGTCTCGTTTCAGCTCATGATGCAGGTTCGCAACAAGATTGTGAGCGCATATCAGGACGTCGAGAAAATGCAGTTCTAACACTGAGGCACTATGGCGAGTTTCACCGACATAACGAAGCAGGCGAAGCAGTTTTGGGCTACGCGTACCTCTACACAAAGGACCCTCCTAATCGCGGGGACGGTTGCGACCGTACTTGTGCTCGGAATCCTGGTTCGCTTCATGGGCACGTCGGAGTATAAGCCGCTGTTCACCGGTCTCGATTCCGATGACGCGCAGAAACTATCCGCGCAACTCGACGCCGAAGGCATTCCCCATCAGACTTCCAGCGACGGCAAGACTATCAGCGTACCTTCCGACAAGCTGGATGCAGCCCGGCTGAAGACTGCCGCTGACGGCCAGCCGCACAGTGGACACCTGGGTTTCGAACTCTTCGACAAGATGTCATGGGGCGAAACCGAGTTCGATCAGAAAGTTGCCTACCAGCGGGCAATGGAAGGCGAGTTAGCTCGGACCATAGAAACATTGAGCGATGTGCAAAGCGCGCGAGTACATATCGTAATGCCGACGGATTCCATTTTCCTCGACAAGCAAAGAGGCGCAAAGGCTTCGGTGATACTTAAGCTTCGCGGCCACGGACTGCCGAAGGCATCGGCAGTCGCCATCTCCCGCATGGTGGCTGGCGCTGTGGATGAGCTCGCGCCGGAAGACGTATCGATCGTAGACGCCGATTCAGCCAGATCGCTGGGAGTGCGCGACAATGACCCGGATGACAACGAAGGCCTGGATGCGACCCTGACGCAGCGCCTCATTACCACTCTTGAACCCGTGGTCGGCGCGGACCGAGTGAAAGCGACTGTCAAGGTGGATCACAACCTGGGCTCCAGCGAGGAAAACGAAGAGAAATACGACCCGAACACGAGCGCGTTACTTAGCGTGCAACGATCGGAAGATACAGCCGGCGGAGTCCCGAGCGGCGCTGGTGGAGCGGTGATTCCAGCGGGAGTTCCGGGAACCAGCAGTAACGTCCCGACCTCAAAGGACGGAAAAACGGCGGCTATGTCCGGCACGCCGGTTCCGCTCCAGTCTTCGAAAACAGAGAGCGCAACATATGGAGTCAACAAGGTAGTCATCCACACGGTGAACCCCTCGGGCGAAGTTCAGCGCGTCTCCGCTGCCATCCTGATAGACGACGCGATCGTAAAGAACGTCCGGGGAGACAAGGTGACCTATACGCGACAGAAGAGATCACCGGAAGAGCTAACGAAGATTCAGGAGATCGCTGAAGCCGTAATAGGGTTCGACGCAAAGCGCGGAGACACAATCAGTGTCGAAAATATGTCGTTCGATTCGGATCCGATTGAACCTGAGTCTCAGGCTCCTGCGTGGACTGACATCGCCCAGAAAACCGTGAAGCAGTATTCATCGGTCTTCAAGCCTTTGTCGCTCCTGCTTCTATTTGCCATGGCTTATCTCCTTGTTCTTCTACCAATCCAGAAGCAGGTACTTGCGACCAGCGCAATTAGTGCGGCAGAGCAGGCAGCATTAACCGCCAATCAAAATCTGCAATTGCCTGCCGCTGCTACGCCAGAGATTCTTGATGGAGTCAAGAGAGCCGCTCAGCTAAAAGCGCAAGCTGTTGAGCTGGTACGGCACAAACCAGGCACCACAGTCCAAGCCTTGCACGCGTGGCTTCAAGAGGAGCAATCGTGATAGGTAACGCACACTCGGGCCTGACTGGCGCGCGCAAAGCTGCAATCTTCGTCTCTCTGCTGGGGGACGAGCCGGCTGCAGCCGTCCTGCGCGAACTCTCTCAAGGGGATTTGCAGAAGATTACGGATGAAGTTGCGAGCATGAAGTCTGTCCCTCTTGAGGTGTCAGTGGCTGTGCTGGAGGAGTTCCACCAGAAGATGACTGACCAGGAGTTCATTGCGATGGGCGGGAAAGATGTTTCAACCCGTCTTCTGGTTAAGGCTTTCGGCGAGAGCGGCGCAAAGAGCATGATTCAACGGCTGGCCGAGGACGGCGAACAACAGGATCTGAAAGTGGAATCGCTGCAAAAAGTGGACCCACAACAGTTGGCAAGATTCCTGGTTGGCGAACATTCGCAGACCAAGGCACTGATTCTCAGGCATCTGGATACAAAACAGGCATCTGCGCTGCTGATGAAGCTGGAGCCCGAGGTTCGAGCAGATTGCGTGAGACGCCTTGCCAATCTTGGACCCTCTACTCCAGAGGCCGCTTCGAAGGTGTCGAACGTGCTGAATCGCCGGCTGAAAGGCATGGGAACACAGAGCAGACAAAGGGACACGGGCTTCAAGAATGTCGCAGACATCCTGAACAGCCTCAGCCCGTCAGCGGCAAGCGAAATCCTTGGGAACATCGAACAGGTGGAACCGAATCTCGCCACCACCATCAGAGACACAATGTTTACCTTCGAAGACCTTGTCGCCGTTCAGGACCAGGAACTCCGCGAGCTGATGAATTCGATCGACAAGAAGACGCTGATGATCGCTCTCAAGGGAGCGAGCAGAGAACTACGCAACCATTTCTACCGCACCATGTCTTCACGCGCCGTTGAAATGATGAAGGAAGATTCGGAAATGATGGGCCCAGTTCGCAACAAAGATGTGGCACGGGCCCACTCGGAGATCGTTGCAATTGCGCGCAAACTCGAGGCGGAAGGCAAGATCGTCTTGAAGAGTCAAGGAGAAGATGAGTATGTCGTCTAGCGTGCTTGGATGTGGCGGAGAAGTCTCAACGCCGGTAACGGTATTTGAGTACAACGATCTTGGAGACGCTCAGCATGGCGGCGGTGCGGTTAAGCCGGTGTTCGGAGACAGGAATGCCACGCCCAAGGGCAAGAAAAAAGCGGATGAGTCTCCAAGCCGTGAGGAATTGACGGAACGGATCACGCGCGAAAGGCTTGATGCCACGATCCAGGCCGAGCAAAAGCTCAAAGGCGAATTCGATCTGCGGTTGCAAGCCGAGCGGAATGCTTTGTCGAAGACACTCAAAGCCTTCGAAGCTTCACGGGTTGAATATTTCGCGCAAGTTGAAGCCGAGATCGTTCAACTTGCTTTGTCGATCGCCGCAAAGATCCTGCATCGAGAGTCACAAGTAGATCCGATGCTGGTGGCTGCGCTGGTGAAAATGACCATCGATAAGATGCGCGAAGGCGCCAGCATCACCATTCGCGTTCATCCGAGCCGCGCCAGAAGCTGGCGTGAGTATTTTGCCGCTCAGTCAAATCTTTCACGAGTTGAGATTGTTGAGGATACCGAAATCACTCCGCTCGACTGCATTTTGGAGACCGAGTTGGGAGTGACTAACTTCGGCCTCGACTCTCAATTGAAGGAAGTCGAACGGGGGTTTTTCGATCTTCTTGCTCTTAAGCCGGTGACTCGATGAAACGCTCGGTTGTCGCACCCTACCTCCGGTATCTGGAGACCGGGTCGACCTTGCGCTGGAGTGGCCGGGTGGGTCAGGTTGTCGGCGATTTGATTGAGTCGGAGGGGCCATTCTGCTCCATCGGCGAGTCGTGCGAGATTACTAGCGCTAATGGCCGCACCTACTCGGGGGAGATTGTAGGGTTTCGCGGATCGACGATGTTGTCGATGGCGGCCGATCATCCGCAGGGGATTCGATTCGGAGATCAGATCTCGACCTGGGGCGCGCGGCCGTCGGTTCGCGTGGGACCGGAGCTTCTGGGACGGGTGGTAGATCCAACCGGCACACCGCTGGATGGAAAAGGAGAATACCGGGCAACGCATTCGGTATGCATGGATGACTCGGCTCCGCTGCCGCTTGAGCGTATTCCGATTCGCGAGCCGATCGGCAGCGGCGTTCGCGCGATCGATGCCTTCGTCAGCTGTGGCAGAGGACAGCGGGTTGGGATCTTCGGCGGAAGCGGAGTTGGGAAGAGCACCCTGATCGGCATGATTACCCGAGGCACTGCCGCGGATATGACCGTTCTTGCGCTGGTGGGCGAGCGCGGAAGAGAGGTTGGAGATTTCCTCGAAGTTCTGGGCGAGGAAGGCTTGCGGCGATCTGTGGTGATGGTTTCCACTTCAGACCAATCCCCTCTGCTTCGACTTAGAGCTGCTTTGGCGGCGACGGCAATTGCGGAGTATTTCGCGAGCCATGGCAAGAATGTGCTGCTGATTGTTGACTCGCTTACCCGCTTTGCCATGGCGCAAAGAGAGATTGGATTGGCGGCCGGCGAACCACCTACCGCAAAGGGCTATACACCGTCGGTACTGAATAAACTGGCGCGCCTTCTGGAGCGTGCGGGAAACTTCTCAACGGGAAGCATCACCGCTTTCTACACAGTGTTGATGGAAGGCGATGACCAGAAAGATCCGGTCGTGGATACGGTCCGCTCGCTGCTGGACGGTCAAATCGTGCTGGATCGAAATCTGGCGGTGCGCAGCCACTATCCTCCAATTTCCGTACTGGACAGCCTCAGCCGGCTCATGTCGGGCATTGTCTCTGAACAACACCTGGCAAAGGCAAACGAGCTGCGCAGAATGATGGCGGTTTATGCCCGTTCAGAAGACCTGATTCGCATTGGAGCGTATCAAGCGGGCTCGGATCCGAAGCTGGACAAAGCGGTTCAGAGTCTGCCAGCGCTCAACAAGTTTCTGCAACAGCGGCCGAACGCCTTGAATACGCAAGAAGAAGTGGTTCAGCAGCTTCTGGCGCTTCCAAGTTGACCGCAGTTTCTGATGCGGCGTGACACGCGGGCTGAGCTCTACAACGGAGAAGATCGTTACCATGCCATTCCGGTTCTCACTTGCGTCGATCCTTCGGTTGAGGGAGAACCTTGAGGAGCAAGCGGAACGCGCGCTGCAGATGGCTCAACTGAAGGTGACGCGCGTTGTCGGCCAGATTGAAGAGCTGGACATTGAGATCTCACGCATGCAGGCGGTGCGAGAGCAAGCGATGAAGGAACCCATCTCTGCAGCTCAACTGCAAATGTTCCTGGCTAAGCTCGAGGTCTCCGGGGAAAAGAAAAAGGCGCTTCGCGTCGAGCTTGAGACTTTGAAACAGGCTCGCGATCACCAGATGATGCTCTATCGGACCGCGCATCGGAATCGCGAGGCTCTGACCGATATGTCGGCCAAGCTCGAAGAGGCATACGACGTTGAGCAGGAACGCGTAGAGCAAAACTCCCTGGACGAAATCTTCGTTATGCGCCGCCACCAAAACTAGAGGGTTTTTCGTGGTTTTTGCCTCAAAAGTGGCTAAAACCAGGGCAAAATGCACTGCCTGTGTTTACTAATATGCAAACAGGATCGTTTTCTATACTACTTATTCTTAAGTAGATGCTGGAATTCACACCATGAAAATGAGGCATGTTCCCGGGGGAGGGGTGGGGTAAAAGCCAGGGACTGAGGGACTAGGGACGGATCGGGGACACGGATGATATTTTGAGCCGGGCAGATTCCTGACGCTGCATATGAGATGAAGTCTTTCAAGTTCCAATTGTGCGCCAGGAGAGGGTAATTATCGGCACGGCGGTCAAAGATGGTTTAAGGGGCACGGTAGCCTACGAAGGGCGCCATTCATACCTTCGACAAAATGCGCCATTCTGTCGAGAGTTCCCTGCCCTGCTCAGACCCCTCATGCGTCCGTTTTCCGTGTTGCCTCTCTCCCGGTTTTCACGTACCTTGAAGGGCATGGAAGTACATTTTTCACCCGACGTTGAAACGCAGCTCCAACAATTAGCTGTTGCCAACGGCAAGAATGCCGAGCAACTGGTGAAGGACACTGTTGCCCGGATGCTCGAAGCTCAGGCTCGCTTCGTCGCCGGAGTGCAAAGAGGCATTGAGCAAGCCGACCGTGGCGAGTTTGTAGAGCACAAAGACGTGGTGAATCGTATCGACAGGCTATTTAACTCGTGAGGCAGATTCGGTGGACGACCGAAGCTGCTGACCAATTTGAAGCCGCCGTCAAACACATCCAACAAAACAATCCCACCGTTGCCCGGAATGTTGCTCAGGCGGTTATCGACCGCATTGAACAACTGGCAGCCTTCCCCGGCCTTGGCCGACCCGGAGAGGTGAAGGGAACCCGCGAGCTTGTCAGTCCGCCTTATGTTGTTGTGTACCGTTCCAGCGAAGAGATCGTCGAAATCCTGCACATCTGGCACGGGGCGCAAGACTGGCGCTGACCGTCATCGCGTGTTTCCACGGGAGCCGCGATCCGGTGGTTATACGGAGGCCGAAACTCCGTTCGAGTGAGTTTTCCACTTGATCAGAGCCTCCCGCTTCCAAAGGCACAATCCGCCTGCCAATCCGATTAGAATCAGGCTGAAGGAAGTTGGTTCCGGGGTCAGGGTTGCCCCAAAGCTGCCCTCGTAATTCTCAGGGCCGCCCCCGCCGTTTAACGAGTAGTACGACGTGTATGTGTCGAGAACGAAGTAATCGTCCCCACCGATACCCAAAAGATTGACCGCATCGCTCGGCGCGCTTCCGCCAACAAGAAAAACGACTCCATTCGAATCGAAATAGCTACCGAGCGGAGAGGAATCGCCAGCGGGGTAGAACAAATTGTCGAAAACGAACCCGTCGGCAATGGTGGGGTTGGAAGGGTCGTATGACCCCGGAACCAAGCCAGTGATCGCGCCGCTACCAAGGGGGTCGGCGACGTTGGTATTGCTGAAATTGCCGGAGATTCCAGTGATGTCGTCACCGCCGTCGCCCAGAGAATCCGGCGTCCCTGTTAGAGTTCCAGAAATAGTTACACCGTCGCCGGAAAAGGTGAAGCTGTAGGATTGCGAATCGGCGAATGCGGGAACCGATGCGATCGCGCCGGCAAGCCCGAGGATCAAAGCTGCGAGTATCTGTGATTTTTTCATGACCGTCCCTTCATTTTGCAAGTTCAGGGCCCAGGAATTGCTCGCTGGAGTCAAGTACGCAACCGCAACTCGTCGCCTATTTGGGCGCTGCCGATTGGTACTAGGGGGGATTTCCGGTGCTTGCCTTTTCGATAAGAAGGCGCGGCAACATTGTCAAGTCCCCGTCGCCGACGTGTCAATCTCTAATATTGGCTCATTTGCAACCGGTTGGATCCTGGCTGCGCGTATCTGTTTTCTACTCGAGCGAGACAACCTTCCGACAAAAGGAGGATCATTTCGACGAGAGATGCGACGGCTTTGCGCCAAATATTAACAAACGTCACCGATCAGTTGCCGGTGGGCGATTTTGCATCGATTGAGATTCACGCCTCGATCAGGCCGGGCCGTACAGATTTGTGCACTCCCACCCTTGCCGCGATGAAACTGCGGCAAGGATGGGGCACCCCCGCGCCTTGGGCTGATTAAGGGTGGGCCTCCCGCCCAGTTCCCCCTTTCTGTCTCGGAAAGGATACTTTAGACAGCATGAATAAAATGCACTTGGCCGCCACGGACCTCTCGCGCTAGCGTTTAAGCATGGACCGCCCACTCACGCCAGACGAGCAGCAACTAATCCGCTGGATGCTTGAGCATGGCACCCCAGAGGCGCCAGCGTTTCTGTCGCAGCTGGAAATGGCAAAGGCTACTGCATGGCGTTGTCCCTGCGGCTGCGCGAGCATCAATCTTTCTATCAATGGTTTGCCCGAGCCGTCGGGTCGGCTTCACATCCTCGCGGATTTCATTTTTGGCGCTGACGACGATTTGGGCTTGAGCGGTGCCTTTGTTTTTGAAAAGAGCGGTGTTCTCGCAGGCTTTGAAGTCTACGGTCTTGCAGGCGAAGCGCCCAAAACTTTGCCGCAGCCCGCGTCCTTGAGGCCATTCTCAAAATGAGACGGCTATTGTTGCGCGCCTTTTGATGCTCAGCTATCTAGGCAGACATTGCCCAGTGGATGCGGCAAGGGTTGCCGAGCGGATGGCGATGAGCTGTTGGGGCTTAAATATTACTTCTTGTAACTATCCTTGAATCAATTACATATGCAGATGTGTCTTCTCCGCGCATGGTGGATTTGATGGCAGGCGACGTGCATGAATTGAGGCGTGCGGACATCATCCACATCGACGACGACAAACACCACGATCCCAAAGCCAACGCGGATCAGCCAGCCCGATCGAGCATTCGAATCGGTACTGGCGAATGCGACGAAGGAATCACGGAGCGGGCAGGGCGGAGTCAGCGCGGATGCTGAGAATGCAGACAAGACCGGGCCAGATACAGGTACGTTTTCAACTTCGTTAGAGACCAAAGGGAACCAGCAATCGACATCGGCTGGAACCCGAGGAAATCAGGAGACCAATGTACTCAAGATCACGCCGCAAGAACAGGACACAGACAAACTCTCCAGCAAGCAGTCCAGTGAGCCTGGCTCAGCAGAGCTCAAGTCCAGCCAGAAAAACAGCGCCAGAGCGGGCGACGGCAGAGATGCCGCAGCAAACCAGAACAATGCCACAACAGCCCAGGACACACAGCCACAAGCAGAGATCGCTTCGGGCAACTACTTCGCTGCTGCGAGCGATGGAACAGTTTCTAGTGCCTGGAACGGCGCTGCATTCGACGGTGTTTCGGCTGCAGGCGCGGATGGCGCTCAATGCAGCGATAAGTCACTCGAACCGGCTGGCGTAAGCGCAAAGAGCGCAACCGCGAACGAGCCAGGAACCGCGGACGGAAGTGGCCTGCAGTTTGGGCTGGTCACCGTGGGAACGGGCTGCTCGATCACGGAATCATCTGCCACCCAGGGTGCTTCGGGGATTGGTTTGGAAGGATCAGTCCCCCAGCCGGGTGGCCTGCCTGGCGACTCAGGCAGGCCGTCAATGGATTTGATGGGCGCACAGGGTCTCGAAGGAGCCTCGCCGGTTCCAATGGCTGCAGCAAGCAATCTGGACATGGCATCGTTGCTGGGCAAAGGTTCAACGCAAGCGAACAGCTTTAACCAGGCCGGCGCGGGGAACTCGACCGCTGCAACGACGGCCTCCTCCGGAGCCGGAAAAATCTCCGCGGCAACGCTCGGTAACCACGACGCGTCGTTGCACAGTTTTGTAAACACATCAACGATCGTCCAGGATTCTCAAGCGCCGCAGGCGGCGCAGAGCCAGACGGCCAGCGCAGCTCTGGGAACTGCAACGACGCATGCGCCTCAACAACAGATGCCGGGACAGGCCACGACGGGGACGGCAACGAGACATGCGGGGCAGGATGGCGCGGGCGCAGGCCAGTCAACCAATGGGTCTGAAGTAGGAAGTTCTTCAGATGACATCGATGTCCGGCAAAGCTCGGGAATCAATACAGCACGGCTGATCCAGAGCGTGGGCCAGACGGAGATGCGGGTGGGCATCCAATCAAGCGAGTTTGGCAGTATCTCGATTCGCTCGTCTCTGGCGCAAAACGTGATGCATACGCAGATATCGCTGCCGCATGCGGATCTGAGCCACGCAATTCTGGCGCAGGTTCCGACGCTTGAGGCAAAGCTTGGGAATGAGCAAGGTCTTCGCGCACACATTGAGGTCAACAACATGGCGGGCGGCGGCTCGGAGCAGTCATCGCAGAGGGAACCAAGAGCCTCGGCGGCTTCAACTTCATGGCAGACAAATGAAAGGTCAACGGACTCGGGCCCGGTGATGGGCCTGGAATCTCTACTCGGCGCGGCGGGCACGCATCTGCTCGACATTGTGGCATAAGGCGGCAAAGCGCCGGAAAGGAAATTGGAAATGAACATTCAAGGACTTCACCCTTCGATTACAGCGCCGCTGGCGGCGACAAACGCAAATGCGGTGAATGCAAATGCGGGAGCGAGCAGTACGGCAAGCACGACATCCGGAGGAACCTCAGGCACGAGCCTGGAGGATACGTTTCTGAATCTGCTGGCAACCGAGTTGCAGAATCAGGATCCAACTCAGCCGGTCGATCCGACCCAGATGGTGGGGCAGCTTGTATCGCTGAACCAGCTGGATCAGCTGATCTCAATCAACTCGACGCTCTCGGGCCTGACGGGCGGGACGACAACCGGAACAGGCTCGACAGACCCGATTACCGAGGCAGCGCAGAGCGCTTCGGGCTCGACTACGGGAAAGCCCAACACCGCGGCACTGGCAGCGGCAACGGCACTCAATGCGCTTCAACCCACAACTGCCGGCACCGGTTC
>Ga0181516_10002712_pt1 | contig 12300 bp, 5 predicted proteins | sample PEATcosm2014_Bin_25_FD_121104 | JGI IMG/M metagenome (GOLD analysis project Ga0181516, IMG submission 121104) | Peatland microbial communities from MTU Mesocosm Facility, Houghton, MI, USA - PEATcosm2014_Bin01_10_metaG | ecosystem: Environmental > Terrestrial > Soil > Wetlands > Peat | place...
AACTTGGGCTGCCGCTCAAGGCTGGACCAGCACCGTGCGGCCGGGGAATACCTCTCCCATGGTAAGGGCCTTTGCGGGAAGGGTCAAACGCAGCAATGGCCGAGTTTTCCACCAGTGGACCCGGAAAGGAACCCTTTCCCGGCCGCACCGCCTCAAACCGCCCTGCCGCAAGCCCGTCGCCGGGGCTTTCCGGAGTACAATCGGGCGTCAGGAGGAACTCCGGCCCCTATGGTAAGTCTGGCTTCCCGCACCGCATTCGTTACCCTTCTCGTCATGACCCTCGCCGCCATCGCCCCCGCTGCCCAATCCCAGGCCCAGCCCGCGCCCATCCGCGTTGCCGTCATCGGTCTTGTCCACGGCCACGCAGACGGCTTCCTCTCCTACCTTCCCCAGCACAAAGACGCGGAACTGGTCGGCATCTGGGAACCGAATCAGGAGGTGGTGGGCCGCTACGCCAAGAGGTTCAACCTGGCCCCCGGCCTCTTTTTCCCCACCATTGACCAGATGATCGAATCCAGCCATCCCCAGGCGCTCCTCGTCTACACGGCCATCGGCGACCATCGCAAAGTCATTGAAGAGACGGCCCACTTCGGCCTGCCCATCATGGTAGAGAAGCCCCTCACCATCTCGCTCGACGATGCCCTCGCCATTCGCAAGGTCGCCCGCCAGTATCACATCCAGGTCCTGGTCAACTACGAAACCATGTGGTACTCCAGTAACCGCGCCGCCTACGACGAACTCGAGCAGGGCAAGCTCGGACCCGTCCGCAAGGTGGTAGTCCACGACGGCCACCAGGGCCCCGCCGACCTGCACCTCCAGCCCGAGTTCCTGGAGTGGCTCCTCAATCCCGTGCGTAACGGCGCCGGCGCCCTTTACGACTTCGGCTGTTACGGCGTCGACCTCATGACCTGGCTCACCCACGGCGAAACCCCGCTCACCGTCACCGCGGTCGTCAACCACGACAAGCCGCAGACCTACCCCCACGTCGACGACGACGCCACCATCATCCTGGCTTACCCCAAGGCCCAGGCCATCGTGCAGGGCTCCTGGAACTGGCCCTTCGCCCGCAAGGATATGGAAGTCTACGGCGCCACCGGCTACGCCATCACCGTCGGGCCCGACAAGATGCGCATCCGCCACGAGCACGACGAGGTGGAGCGCAGCTCGACCGCCGAACCGCTGCCGCGCCTTGAGAGCAACGCCATGACCTACCTTGCCGCCGTCGTTCGCGGGGAGATCGTCCCCAAAGGCGACCAGGCCGCCCTCGACACCAACATCATCGTCATGCAGATTCTCGACGCCGCCCGCACCTCCGCCCGCACCGGCACGAGCGTTCACCTCACCAAGCTCGCAGAGTAAATCCCGCCGGCGATGCAGAAACAGGGAAGTCATTTTTTCCCCGGCCGATGGGTGCCCCAGGTCTCGATTCTGAGACCTGGGAGCCCTCAACTCCACTTCCGCCCCCCTCCAACCGCCCCACAAAATTTTTCGCTCAAATCCTTTAAAAAAGAGCTATCCTTTCCCAGCAGCGGCGGCGTAGCGCATATCCCCAACAAAAGTAGCGGGCGCCGCAGGCTGCGGAAGAACTCCGATTGGCCGCTGTTTGAAAGGGCACAACTTCAGTCCTGCCGCTCAGCCAAAACCAAAGCGAAGGGCTTTAGTGTCTGCGTGAGAACTCGATCTTGGGGCTGACCTGCTGGCTCGCTATGCCGCGAAGCGGCGCTAACTTGCTGTTTTTAAACAAAACCAGCTCTTACTCAATGTTACCTGCCTCGCTGGTTGGCGATCCAAACATGGTTCTCACACAGGCTCCTTACACTACAGTTGTAGATCGGCTTTTACGGAGGGAGCAGGGGCCTTCAGGCCCCTGAAACCGCCGCAAAACAGAGGGGCCTTTAGGCCCGGGCCCTTGTTCTCTTGCAGCATTCTGGCGAAGTACAACTGTAGTACTTAGCCCCTGAGGCACGTTCTTTCCGAGATTTCTCCAGAAATTGGGCCTTCTTTTCGCAGTCTGTTTAGCCCCAACAAAATGGGCCAGTGAATCGCCGGGGCTTTCGCCCCGGAAGGCCCCCGCCCTCAACCAAGACTCTCGTCCTAGCCAAGCGCAGGCTCCCACAGCGCCCACCCGGCCCCAAGGAGACCACCATGAATCGCTTCCTTGTTGTCCTCGTTCTCGCCCTCACCCTCGCCGCCGCCCCGGCCTTTGCCTGGAACGGCGTGGGCCACATGACCGTTGCCTGGTCCGCTTACCAGCAGCTCACGCCCGTCGAAAAGGCCCGGGTCGCCGCGCTGCTCAAGCTCAACCCCTACTATCAGCAATGGCTCAAGGACATCCCGGCTGGCGCCTCCGATGCCGACCGCGACCTCTACGTCTTTATGTTCGCCGCCACCTGGCCCGACCAGATCAAGGCCATGGGCAGCGGCTACTTCGGCACCGACACGCCTCCCAAGAACGAGCTGCCCACCCTCAACACCGGCTACAGCGACAAGAACATGCACCGCTACTGGCACTTCATCGATACGGCCTTCAGCTCCGACGGCACGCCCTTGCCGCCGGTCCCGCAGCCCACGATTGTGGAGAAGATTGCCGCCTTCCGCCCGGCGCTGGCTGGCAGCGAGCCGGATCTGCTCAAGTCCTATGACCTGGTGTGGCTCGAGCACCTGGTCGGCGACGCCCACCAGCCGCTCCACTGCAGCACCCGCGTCGCCAAGGCCCAGCCCAAGGGCGACCAGGGCGGAAATCTCGTCGTCCTCAACGATCCCAGCAAGGAACTGCACGCCTATTGGGACGGGCTTCTCGGCGAGGGCGACACCAGGACCCAACTCAAGGTCGCGGTCGCCGCCGGCCAGGCGCTGCCCAAGGCCGACGCCGCCCTCGCCAAAGACGCCGATGAGGGCGACTGGGCCAAGGAGAGTTCCAAACTGGCTGAAAGCAACGCCTACATCGCCCCCATCGGTCCCGGCCTCGGGCCCTTCACGCCCACGGCCGCCTATGCCGCCCAGGCCAAAGAGATCGCGCAGCAAAGGGTAGCCCTTGCCGGAGCGCGCCTCGCCACCCTGCTCAAGGAGGCCCTGTCCTGCGGCAGTCAAACCTGCGCGCATTAGCATTCCGGTTTGCCGATAATTCAGAGCGGTTGGCGCATACTCAAATCAGCCCGAAAGACGGGAAACCTCGTCCTCCGCGCAGAGCCCCCTCGCCTGCACGGAGGATGCAATGAGTTATTGCGAAATTGTACCTTTTACGTATCATTAAGTGGCTGATTCTATGTAGCTTGTGTCGTTCGCAAGGCAAAATACTCAATTTTCGTTTTGGCGGCTTTCTGAAAAGCAGTGAATATTCTTTTTAGAATCAACAGCTTACAGCCAATCCACATAATCCACAAAATATTAAACTATTGAAGACAAACTACATACGCGCGCAAGTTTGCCAAAAAATCGTCGCGGACTGCACAAAAATGTATATTTATGCAGTCCGCTCAAACTGCTCCCTACGACACAAACACCTTCAGCCGCACATGCCACTTCGTGCTCGCTCCGGGCTTCAGCGTCACCATGCCGGTATCGGTCTTGCCCCATTCCTTGCCAAACGGATCGCCAAAGTTGTACTGGTCCTCGATGGCAACAAACTGCTTGGCCGGCGGCGCGTACACCTGGATGGCCTTGATCTCCGGCGACAGGCCCTCAATATTGACGCCGTAGTGTGCAGCCGGATCCACAACTTGCACCGTCACCACGCCATTCTTCCAGTCGAGGTGGTTCCAGTTATCGTCAAAGAACTCTTGGCCCAGCGCCTTGCCGGCGCGCAGGTCGTAGCGGGTTCCTTCCACGGGCAGAACCTTGCCGGTGGGGAAGACGTTGTCGTAGCCGTCCACCTCGGCCATCGTGGAGGCGGGCAGCTTCAGCTTCACCTGGCTGCGGTCGCCGGAGGGCAAATTGAAGTAAGGGTGCCACGCGATCGCGATCGGTTCAGCTTCTTTGCCTACGTTGCGCGCCACAATGCTGGCGTCCACGGCATCCGCAGTCAGCGTAATCGTAAAGTCGAGGTCGGTCTTCGACAGCCAGTGGCCGCCAAAGTCGCCGGCGTGGATCGTGCCCGTCACCTGCTCGCCGCCGGCAATCTTCTTCACCGTCACGCCGTCGGTCTTCGACTTCAAAATCAGCCCGTGCATGGCGTGCCGCTCGGCCGTGGGCAGCTTGCCGATATTGTTGGCCGGCAAGGTCAGCGTGTGGCCCTGCCACTCGGTGGTCAGCGTCTTGCCGTCGGCCGACAGCTTGCCGCGGATGCGATTCGGATAAGGCACCAGGAACGCCGAGCCCATGGAGTAGCTCTTGGCGCCAATCTCGTCGTCCTGCTCGTCCAGCGTCTTGGCCGCCGTCGCCAGGTCGGGCGAGGCCAGCACGTCCACGTTGCCCTTGCCGGGAAAATTGGCCGTAATCTGCAGCACTTCCATGCCGCGGCCAGGCAGCACGGTCACGCTGGTAAATTCAGGCTTCGTGGCGCTGACTGCAGTGCGGGTCAGCGTAACGATCTTCTGCCCGCCAATCTCGGTAGGTGCCTGCGCGGCGACGGTCAAAGTCAACTGCCCAGCCGCCAGTGCGAACGCGAGCAGGCCCAACATGCGAACAAGGATTTTCATCTTCATCCATCCCTGGAACAAAATTTTGTAGTGCAAGGACAAACCTGGTGTGGAAAGCCCTCTGCCGCCGGAGGCTCAGAGCGCCAGAAAGCGTATTCCGAAGGCGGAGCCATTCTACGATAAGCGGCCTGCCCGGCGCATGGGCAAAGCTCCCCGCGCGTGCAAATCCGGCGCACTGGCGCGCCTACCAGCTCTTCTTCACCAGCGTATCCACCGCGAAGCCGCCATTCGGGTCCCGCGTGGCGCTGACCGCGACGCGTGGAGTCACCTGGTACTGGCCCTGAATGGTCTGCCCCTGCGAAGCCGCCAGGTTGCTGGAGAAAGTGATGAACAAGTTGCCGGTAACCCGCTGTTGGATGGTGATGTTGGCCCCCGGCGAACTCTGCGCGCCGCTGGCCAGCACCGGGTTGATGGACAACTGCGAAATCCCGGCGATCTTCGAAATCCGGCTGGTGACCTGGCTCGTAACCTGCGACGCAACCAGGTTTTCTCCGGTCTGCATCGCCGAAACCGACTGCTGCGCGCTCTGCTGGGTCGTGGTCCCCAGCGCCAGCAGGTGAATGATCTCGGCCTGCGGCAGCGACGGGTCGGAACTGTATTGCGTGCGCAACTGGTCCACCGGTCCATTGAATTTCAGGTCGATGCTGTACTGCTCGATCGTCGTGTTTAACGCCAGGTTCACCACCGGCTCGGTACGCATCGGGTTGATAAATTGCACCGTGCCCCCGCTCAACACAAACCGGTTGCCGTTCAGGATAATGTCGCCGCCGTTCAGGCTCACGCGGCCCAGAATCACCGGGTCCGACGCCGTGCCACGCACCTGCAGATTCGCCGCCCCGTTGATGCTCAGCGCACTGCTGGTCAGGTTCACGTTGTTGGTCGAATTCACTGCGATATTCAGGGCCACATTCTGGCTGAAACCGCGCGTGGGCGGCGCGGAAACGTCGCCGGAAAACTGCCCGATGAAGGAGGGAAGATCGAAGCCAGGCGTAAACGACAAGTTCGACAAATTCACTGCGCCGCTCAGCGCCGCATTTTCCGTCGTCCCGGCCAGGCGCAAGTTGGCGTCCACGCTTTCGCGCATGCCTTGGGGATAGAGAATCCGCAGATCCTTCGCCGCCACGCCCATGTCGAATTGCAGCGAAGGCTGGAAGGCCACTCCTCCCTGCGCTGTCACCTTGCCACCGCCCACCGTCCCCTCAAACTTGCTGATCGTCATGCGATTCTTCGTCAATGTCAGCACGCCGTTCCCGTGCTCCAGACCAAACGGCAAATCCTCCGATGCATAGTTCGCATCCACCACGTCAACTTTGCCGCCCACATCCGGCCCGCTCGCCGCGCCATACGAATTGATGTCGAACTTGAGCTTGCCCGAACTGCGCACGCCGGGTTCGAAAAGCTGCGCCAGGTGCAGGTCCACCGTGCCCTGCAGCAGTAGCGACATGGCTTCGTTGCCGGCGGTCGGAATGGAGCCCTGAAATTCGAGATCTGTATCGGTGCCGCGAATCGCCGACCGTCGCACTTCTACTACGCCGTTCTTGTAATCGACATGGATGGGCGCAGCCGCCGCCAGGTGGATGCTGTTGTTGTAATCCATCTTGAGAACGGGCACCTCGACATGGGCTTCAACCAGTTCCTTGCGCTTGAGCGGCCCGTGCAGCGTGGCGTGTACTTCCGTCTGCCCGCTAATCCCCGCGGAGCTATCCGGCGCGTAAGCGGCCAGCAGCGGTGCGAACGGGATCGGCTGCGTGTCGACCGTTGCATCGGCAACGTAGTCGCCTGTCAGATTCACCTTCGCCTTCGCCACCAGCGCAGAGTTCACGGCCGAACAGCGAAGCGTAGCCTCGCCCGCATGATTGGCAACATTCGCCTGGAGGTTGAGCCCAGAGATCGTCTGCCCGCGCAGATTCAATGTTGGGATCGCCAGGTTGGCGTTCAACTGCGGATTGTCAAAGCTCCCCTGCCCGTCGGCGCGGATCTGAATCGTGCCGGTCGCGTCGACGTTTCTCGTCTTCAGCGCGTTCAGCTTGGCCAGATCGAGTCCACTGGAAGTGAGTTGCGCACGATACGTCCTCTCTTTCGGCCGAACGCTGAACGTGCTCTGCACCGTGCCCGCGCCAAGATGTACCGACAGATTGCCATGCGCCTCATCGCCGCTGCCGATCGCGTCAAGTTGAATGGAACGAACGGGCTCCTCGTAGGCGGTCACTTTTGTCAGCGTCACCTGCGCGCGCCCTTGCGGATTCACTTCGCTGCCGTGCAGATCCATATTCGCGTCGAGCGTGCCCGTCACCGGAAGCTGCTGACCCGCCAGCTTCATCAACTCCGCAATGTCAATCTGCGTGGCCGCCAACTTTGCCTGCATCGGGCTCGTGTTCTTATAGCTCCACTTATCCAAAGCGACGCTTGCATCCAACGTGACATGTCCTCTTGTAGCAAACGCTACGTCCGCCTGCTGCAGGCGAATCACCGAAGGCGTGACCTCAACATTTGTTCGAATCGATTTCCATTCCGATCCATTCAATCGCAGATTGCTTGCCGCCAGGTGACCGGTCAAGTCGGGCGCGTTGAGCGGCCCTTTCACGTTGCCATCGAATGTGGCCGTGCCGGCCAGGCCCAAAGGCGCGGGCGCTTTGCCTTGCACGGGAGAGCGAAACAGATTCGCGATCGCTTCGACCTCAACAAGGTCGTTCGCGCGCAGATGAATGGCCACGCTGGATTTCTTACTCACCACGCCGTCCAATGTTAGGTCGGTCTGCGGCGTACGCAGATAACTGCGGTCCAACTTGAGCTGGCCGTCCTTGTTGGTGTAAACCGCATGAACAGAGCCTTTCACAGGCATCGGTCCTGCTGGCTTCGCAACGGGCCGGTCGCTCACAGCAATGACCTTGTCGCCCACCTGTGTCTTCGCAACCTGGCCATCGATATCGACATCCGCCTTGGCCACCAGGTTATCGATCGTCTTTCCCCATGATGCGGTGACGCCCACATTCAGCGCACCGGAAACATCCACATTCGACATCTGTGCAGAGGGCGCCACCGCGCGCCGAAGCTGTGCAAGCGAGACATTGTGCAAGGCGCCGTCGAAATGTGTCGCCGAGTCGCCTGCGAGATTCGTCATTGTGCCTTCCGCGGTCAGTTCACCGCCAAACACGGCGCCGCGCACATTTTTCAACACGGCATCGCCATGCGCGACAGAAAGATGTGCGGCGAAATTGTCGATCGCGCCTTGCGCCGCGGCGGTCTTCATCTTCAGCCGATGGCTGTCAATGTCAGCCTGCGCCACCAGGCCTTCGAGCGCGCTGTGCCCTGCGATTTGATGGTACGTGGCCGTTCCGTTGGCGTGGAGCAGGCCAGTGGGGATCGACGCGCTGTGCAGGATCGTCGCGACCTCACCGCCGTCTACGATTGCATCGAAGTGCGCGTCAATCGAAGGGTCCGAATAATTCATCAACGTCGCGCCCAGCTTTAGTTCGGATTTGCCGCTGGCTATCCTTGCTTGCTTCAGTTGAAAAGTCGTCGGCGTCGCCTCAAACTGCAGATCGACATCGTGCGCGGGCGGCCGCATCGAGCCGTAGGCTACCTGCCCATTGGTGTAAGTCAGGTTGCCCGAGTACCTTTGCGCCGTCGCGCTAAATGCCGCGTGAAACTCGAGGTTGTGCAGGTCGACCGCCAGCGCGCTCGGTTGATCGTTGTAATAAACCTCTCCGCCGTCAAGCACTGCGTGGCGAATGCCCAGGTCGAAAACTGTAGTGTGACTTCTCGAATTGCTTGATGAGTTGATCTTGGGAATATTCGATACGCCGTTCTTGTCAACAACGACCTGCGCCACCGGCCGATCGATCTGCACGTTTTCGAGATACCACTTTCCATGCAAGAAAGATGTAACTCCGATTCCCGCTTGGGCATGCTGCACCTGCAGCAACGGAGGCGACGCGTACGGCTTCGCGCCATCCACGCTGATGCCGTACAGGTCCACGCTCAGCGTAGAAAGGTGAAGGCTGAAGTTCTCGACCTTGACACCGACACCAAGCGCATCACTCGCTTGCGACTGTATCTCGCTCAGCAAATAACGACGCCCGGCGCCGCTATTCAGAAGCAGAGAGGCCGCGATGGCGCCTATCAAAATAGGGAAGACGACGATGTAGGCGAGCCACAGCGCTGCCTTGATCCACCGCCGCTTTGTCTGGGAATGTCTTGGCCTCGATCCGCCTTCAGCGCCGGGCAAGTCTCTGTCTGCCTTCATGAGATCCTCCTTCAGAACGCCTGCCCAATGCTGATGAAATACTGCGTGGCCTGGACGCCCTGGATGGGGTTCAAATTGCGTCCCAGATCGACCCTTACTGGCCCCACGGGCGTGGAATACCTTAGGCCGACACCGGCGTTATTCGAATAGAGTGAGGTAAAGTCGTGGAAGCCGACACGCGGAAAGACGTTGCCGCCGTCGTAGAAAGCGACAATGCCCAAGCCTTTTTTGAGAGGCAGCGGAAAGCGCGCTTCGGAGTTGATCAACAACAATTCGCTGCCGCCGCTCGGCACCTGGATGAATGTGCAGTCCGTACTCGATCCGCTGCTGCACACCTGCACCTGGCGCTGCGGCCCTGCGCCGTCCAAAGGGAAGCCGCGCAGTGAATCGCCGCCGCCGGAGAAGAACTCTTCGCTGAGCGGGACGCGACTGCCGGCGAATGGCTGCGCCAGGCCAATCCGAATGCTGTTGGCCAGCACGATGTTGTGCGCAATCTGCTTGTAGTAGGCGGCCTGGCCCGTCAGCTTTGCAAAGTCCACGCTGGAGCCGAGCTTCGACGTGTTGAAGTCCATCTCAAGCGTCTGCAGCACGCCTTTGTGTTCGTCAAGCGCATTGTCACGCGTGTCGTGCGTCAGGTTCGCGGCAAGTGTCGACAAGCGCACGTTGCGATCCGCGGTCGGCACCAGGGCGGGAATTTCAACCCGCGTTAAATTCGTCTGGCTGAAGTTGTAGCGCAGAAAGAGGCTGAGCTTCTTTTCCTTGTCCAGAGACCGCTGCACCTGCAGGCCGCCAAGGGCCTGCTGCGAAGAGAAGATGGGATTCTCCTCGTTCCGTTCGGCGGAGATCGAAGTCGATGCTTTCCACGGCGACCATCGAAAATCAGGATCGATATAGTAAGCCGCAATGCGCTGATGGAGCCGTCCCGCAAAGGCCGTCAGCGAGAGCGACTCTCCCTTGCCGCGCACGGTGTTCAGCGTGTAGAGCGCGGTTCCGCGCGGCCCGTAGTAAGTGGTTTGGCTGGTGGTGAAGTTCGAGGGAAGTCCCACCGGCGGCAGGTTGGGCAGCGCCACGGTCCCGCTGGGAATGCTGCCCCCGCGATTGATTACTTCGAAGCCAAAGCCATACGTAAAGTCATTTCGCTTGGCTTCATGGACCTTCACCAGCACATCTTCCCGGGTCTGTGTTGTGATCGGCCGCTTGGTCGAAACCTCGGCCCAGTCCAGGACTCCGGTGTGGTCGTAGAGCCTGCTGCTGGCGGTGAGCAATTGTGTCTCTGTCAGCGGCTGGCCTGGATGAATCGAGGACACATCGTGATCGATCAACCGTTGTTGCGTATGCATCCGGCCGAGTGTGAGCATGTCACCGGCATATACCTTCGGCCCCTCGAAGATGTGATAGATCACGTCGATCTCATGTTTGTCGGTCTTTGAGGCTTGAGCCGCGGTTTCACGGAAACTCGAAATGAGATAGCCGGCCTGCAGATAGTGCGCCACGATGCTTGCGCGATCGTCGTCTGCGCGCGATTGCGAGTAGGGCTGGCCCGCCGCGAGCTTCAACCCATTCGGCGCAAACTGCGACTGCGGGAACGTATCCGCGCCTTGCACGGTCAGCGAATGGACCATGTCGCGCGGCCCTGCCGTCACCTGGAAACGCACCCGAATCTCTGTGCCGAGATCTTCCACCGAAGGCACAACCTCGACGCTGCTGAAGCCTTCCGACTGGTATACCGCCTTGATATTATTCACGCTCGACCGCAGTAGCTGCTGGCTGAATTTGCCGCGTGAAAACAGGTGCTTCTGCTCGACAGCGATGTGCGGCTTTACCTCCGACTGGGGAAGCGCCTCGCCGCCTTTGAGCGAGATGTCTGCAACCTTGTGCTTCTTCTCCTTCGTGATCCGATACACGATCGCATCGCCCTTTTTGTCGGCGGTCAATTGCGAATCGACCTTCACATCGAAGTAGCCCTTGGCTTGGAAGTAAGAGGTGATGGCCTGCTTGCCTTCCTGCACGGCCTCGTCGTCCACGCCAGCGCCCTGGTAAACCGGCAGCAGCGATTTGCGCGTCCAACTCCACAGGTGAGCGCCTTCAATCTGGACGTGCGTGGGAACGCCAGGCTTGATCGTGAAGTGGATGCCCGCGCGATTTGTGTCGGCGTGATACTCCGCGCCTTCCAGTACAACGTCGGCGCCCAGGTAACCGTCCTTTTGCAACCGGCCCTGCAGATATTGCGTAGCCTTGGTGAGCGTTGCGCGGTTGTAAGTCTTGCCGGCGCGAATGGCCGCACCGCGAGCGCGTGCCAGCGGCGACCAGAGTCCGTGCAGCAAGCGGTCGTTTTCTTCCGGCGGAGCGCCTGCCATCGCAACCTCCCCGAACCTGGCCTTGCGCCCCAGTGTCGCGCGAAATAGGACGTTGACAATTCCGTGCCCATTGTCCGCAGTCACCTCCATGCCAACGCCCGCTTGAAAATACCCTTGTTGCTGAAAGAACTCCAGTAGATTGCGCCGCGACTGTTCTTCATCCGACGGATCGAAGGGCGTGTCGGGCGGGTAGTTTGCGATTTGTACGAGCCGCGAATAGGTGAATCGCTCCGCGCCCGGGAACTGGAATATCCCAATGTAGATCGCGGGCTCCAGGATGAACAGCACGCGGAGCCCATTGGCGTCGGGCGCAACTTGCACGCTCACATCCGTGCACTTGCCGCTGCTTTTCAATGCGGCCGCAGAGCGATCCACGTCTGCCTGCGAAAAAGGCCTGCCGCTCTGCTGCGCAAGTAGGGAAGAAAACTCGGAGACAGATATGCCAGGGCGCCCGCCAATCTCAACCGACGATACGTTCTGCCCCTCGTAGGACGAGAGCAACTGGGACGACGCCGGCGACGCGGTTTGCTGCGCTGGGCCGGTGCCTGACGCATTCTGGCCGGCGCCGGCGAGAGAAAAGAGCGTGCCGATGCACGCAAGCGTGCACGCCAGGCGAAGCGCACGCTTTGGGTTCTCGATATTCACTCGGTATGGTATGCAAAACGATGCTAATTATGATCGACGTTCTATCCATGTCGCTCATTTCTAGGATGCGGCGGGGGTGGGGTTGGTTTTACAACGCGTGTGTCAAATCAAAGTCAATCGCGCGGCCTGTGTTTCCACAGGCAATCGGTGCGCAGGATGCGGCATCCATTCGACAGCGCCACAACAGCGCAATGGAGCCGTCATGTCAGATGTTGAAGCCGGCATCGATGGGCAACCCGAACGCAGATGGGGCCGCTTGCTCTCTTTCAAGAGGCCGTTGAGGTTCCGCGGCGTGCCCTTGGTTGTTGTTGCGCGGCGGACGTGGAAGTCCGTGCTGGCCGACCGCCTCTTCGGCCACGCGGCGGAACTCGGCTTCTACTTTTTATTCGCGCTGTTCCCCACGCTTTTTAGCGCG
>Ga0181516_10002713_pt1 | contig 12299 bp, 11 predicted proteins | sample PEATcosm2014_Bin_25_FD_121104 | JGI IMG/M metagenome (GOLD analysis project Ga0181516, IMG submission 121104) | Peatland microbial communities from MTU Mesocosm Facility, Houghton, MI, USA - PEATcosm2014_Bin01_10_metaG | ecosystem: Environmental > Terrestrial > Soil > Wetlands > Peat | place...
TCACAACTGAAGGATGTTTGTGGGAAGAAGACGTCGATTCTCTGGCGCATATCGCCTGAGAGGAAAAAAACATTGCACTTAACACCAAAGCTTTAGCGACTCTAAAAGTTTTTAGTTTCATGCTTATGCGAGAAGGAACAGAGGGAGCCGTTCTTTTGCCGTAAGAACGGAATAAAGACGACACCATTTCCTTTCTCATTTCCATGTGTATTTTTATGCTTTCCCTTTTATGTAACGCGCCTCTTTTAATGGGTGATTGTTACAGAAAAATGTCACTATTCAGTTAACGCGCAAAAAATACTTTCACCAAGCGTGGTGTTAATAGTTTTATAGTTAATTTGTCGGTTTTTTTGCCTGGGGGCGCTGGTTAATAATAGTAGGTCTGCGGCGCGATCAGCGACTTTACCGAGCGCAAAATGCGCATGGAGGGTGATTCACGCAAAGCGGTAAAGCGCGGGGAAAGAGTCGGCGAAAAATTATTGGCGGCGCGCGCACCGCCTTCGCTGGAAATGCCGTCGAAATCGAAAATTTGGCCGCGTTTAACCGCCTCGTTAATAGCTTCCCACACGAGAAGAAGGGTAACGCCGTGATGCGCGGCGGGGATGCGGCTGGTCAGCAGGTAGTAACTTGCGACCTCGTCCCATGCGCAGAAAATAGCGGCTGCCAGATCGCCGTTATGTTCGCGGGCTTCATAAATCTTGCCGCGGCCACGCTCCAAACACGCCCGAATGAGTTTGGCGTGCACATCGTTATCCATGAAATTGATCTCGCCTTTGTTTTTTTCGATAAAGGTGGCATAAAAACGCATGAAGAGATCGGGATCACTTCCTGTGGTGATTTCGTGGAGTGCGCGTGCGCCGTTGATAGCCTGACGCGCCTTGCTGCGCATATTCTGCCAGATTTCATCAAGCGGCCGTGGTAGAAGCTCTTGCGTGAATTGAACGCCTGCGCGGAATCCCACTCCCTGAAACGCGACGACATCTGAAACGCCGCGATGACACTTCACATAAAAAGACGCCGCACGGGGCAGCTTGAGGATCAATTCTTTGGTAACTTCCTGACGGTATGAAAATATTTTGTTGGGTTTGCCTCCACAATCGATAACCGCAGGCCCAAGAAAGTGGGTGAGCGGCGGTAGATCCGCTATAAGCACCCCCCCCCATTTATGCTTCGGGTAATAAGGCAGCCGTCCCACCACCATGCCCTTATCCAAGACTTCGGCAACAGCGTACCGGCCCCCAGTAGCAATTTCCAGCCACCACGGCTCATGAAAAAGGGTTGGCACCAGCGGATCGGTACAAACTTCTGTCACATGTTCTGTCAGGGTCATTTCCATCATTTATTGCCCCATTTAATCGCACGCAAGGCCTTTTTCATGCCTGTATTAGCGCTTTTATTGCTTGCAACAAAGCAAAACCATTATAAGACTCTTTGCGCTTGTATAAATGCCTATGTATATTCGCTTAACTTAGCAATGGGTTAACTATGGATAAGCACATCACCAATGTGATTTCGATGCGCGAGCTGCTGACGTTCTATTACAAGAACCGTTGTCGGTTGCTTTTGGCCTTCTGTTTGCCCTTTATTCTTGCCGTTGAGATTTCGTTCATTCCCGCGCCGCGTTACAAGGCGACGAGCGTCCTGACCGTTCGCATGGGGTCGGAATATGTTTATCAACCCGAAGTCGGCTCCGCCCCGAATACGCAGCAGAATTCGATCCCGTTCGAACGCGATGAAATATTCAAAGCCGAGGTTGCCATTCTGAGCAGCGACGATTTACATAAGGAAGTCGTCAAAGAATTGGGAACTTATACCCTCTTTCCGGAACTGTCTGAGGATGCAGCGGCGAGCCAAAGCAGCGATCTCGCGCTGTCTATGGCTCTGAAGAAATTCAATAAGCAGCTTGATGTGAATTTGGAGAAAGAATCCTCCGTGATCACGGTCAGCTATGACGACAAAGATCCGGATCATGCCGTTAAAGCGATTGACTTGCTGTTGCAGCTTTATATGGAAAAGCGCAAGTCGCTGTATCTGGAGCCGCGCGTTGAAATGGCTAAAACACATGCGGCCGAAGCGCGCCGGCATGTTCTGGCTGCCGAGAACGCCCTTGAAGCGTTCAAGCACAGCCACGAGATTCTGTCCTTTGAATCGGAGCGGCAGGCCTTGATCACGCAGCGCAGCGAGATTCAGCGCCAGACCGCCAGTGTCAGCAGCGCGGGATTGGAAGACAAGCTCGCCTATTTCGAGGACAAGCTGAACAACCTCAATAAAGACGAGGCTCAATTCAATGCCCTGAACCACGATGTGACGGTCGCCAATGACGAATATGCCGTCTTTGCGCATCGCCTGAATGAGGCCACGGCCTATGAAGACGTAGAGCATGAACGCGCCGGAAGCGTGCGCATTATTCAGCCCCCTTCGGTTCCCGCCGAGCCGAAGAAATTACAGCCTTACATCCTTGCAGCGGGATTTGTGCTGTCGCTGTTGTCGACGCTGATTATGGCTTTGCTGATCAATTTTTTCAGTTCGGGATTCCTGACGCCGGAGCAATTAAGCGATGCCGTCGGATTGCCCGTTCTTGCTGTACTGCCGCTGCGGAAGAAGAAGGCTCGGCGATAATCTTTTAGCCTAAAGCGCCAATGTTAACGTTTATGGCTTTTGTGATCCCTTAGCTTCGAGGTTAAATAAAATGCGCGAATTTAACCTGTGGGCTGTTTTTTGGGGGCTCTTTTTTACCTATAAGCGCGTTTTTTCACTGCGGCTTATAAACGCTTGTAGACTCTTTCCGGAATATAAAATTTGCGTTTGTTCATGACGACGCCGGTGATTTTGGCGCCCGCCGAGGTCAGTGTGTCGCGAAGATTTTCCACGACTTCTTTGCGCGTGGTTTCGGCTTCGACCACCAGGACGGATTGGTGCGAGGCTTGGGCAAAGGCGATGCCGTCGAGCGAGGTTTGCAAGGCCGGAGCGTCGATGATCACGGCATCGAAGTCGTTCGAGAGCGATTGCCAGAATTTTTTATCCTGAATGACGCGGCCGGAGGCGTTTTTGCCCTGAGAGCTTGTAGCCCATTTGCCAACAAAAAGACCGGAGCCGATATTGATCATCGCTTCATCGGCATCGCGGCCGGAAGCGGCAAGTTCGACGATGCCGGGATCCGACGCAGTTTCGTCTTCGCCGGTTTCAATCAATAAAACTTTCTTGCCCGTGTCGCCATTGAAGGCGCGCGCAAAAGAACGCGCCACGGTCGAGGTTCCTTCGCCGGGACGCGCGGCGATGAACGTCACGATCGTGCCGCCCGATGCACCTATTTTATGGATCAGCGGCTTGATTTCGGCGCTTAAGTCCAGAAGTCCGTATTGCGACTGTCCATACATGCCATTTTTCCTTGTCGGGATGCGATGGGTTTTTATAGCCTGATTAGGCGTGGCATGAAAGAGGTTTAGCAGTCGCGCATAAAGTCGTTGATGACGGATGGGCTGCAACGAAGGCTTCAATCTCATCATTTTCAGGCACGCGGCGTCCACTTGTGGTCCATCCTGTAACCCTGATTCCATCCCGTCTATAGGCAAGAAGTTGTTCCATGCCTTTCGGGCGCTCTTTCATCGAACGCAGGCGTTCAAAAGCAGCTTGCTGTTCTTTTTCTGGCAAAGATAGCACGGCCGCGTTAAGGCCATTCCAGCAAAATCTTTCTAGCGTGGCCGCATTCATGCACGAAACGGGGTATAGGCGGAAGAAAACATCTATTCTTTCTTCCGGCGGCAATACGCGTATCTTGTCGCCGAGCTTCAACAGCAAAAGTTCTTGTTTGAAGGCTCCTGTAACATGCGAAGCAAATCCTCCTGCATCGATAGCTTTTTTGGCGTAAGAAACCATGTCGTCTTTGGCAGGAAGGATGTCTTCCGACAATAGGTGATCCCAAATCGGGACGGGTATTGTAAGACAATAATCCCTTAAAGCGCCCGGCGGCGCTTTGCGCGCAACTTTCGCAAGCATAAAGGGGCGATGCATATACTTGAATTGTTCATATTCCGAAATGCGGCAAGCGTTGTCCCACTCTTCGCAAACGCCCGCGTATTTTCCGATTTGCGCCTCGAAGTTTTCATAAGCAGCCCTGCGGCTCTCTTCGTTCTCGAACAAAGCGTAAGCCAGAGCCAATCCTGTAAAAACAGCGGTTTTTTTTGACGACAAACGACGCCACGCAGGAAAGGACAGATGTATCGCGTCCAATTTATCGGCAACAATTGTCAAGACGTTGGCGAGTTTGGGTTGCCGGTCAAGGCGCAGGACAATTTCGTCTCCTACATCCATAAGGTTTTGCACTCTGTCCAAATCATCCGTTGTCTTTATCGGATGCTCAGCGACGTGAAGCGCGGTGTGAACATCAAGAAGGAGGCTTCCTTCTTGCGAAAAAGTTTGCACAATCTCATCCCGAAACGTCATAGGATCCTCATGAATAATAATGCGAAAAACCTACTGAAAATATATGATTGCTGCAAACGCAATGTATGGTTAACGGAATATGGTGGCGTCAATACCGAACATAAATGCGGCTATCTTGTAGTTTTTCAGAAAAATTCCCGGGCATCATAACCCCTCACCCCACCCTCTCCCCATGGGAGAGGGAAAGATTAGCTATGCGGGTTGGGGTGATTTGGCTTTTGCTGCGTGCAAGGAACGCCGCAAGGGACATGCGGGTACGTGCGATGCTTCCTTAGGCCTGCGTGAACGGCGGCGACGGATAATGGATGAGCCCGAATTGCCCGGCGGCGATTTCTTGCAGGCCGCATTATCAAAATCTTCAAATTCGTCATAATCATCGTAGTCTTGGCATGAAGGTTCGATGACAGGCGAACGGATGACCACGCCGCTCCATTGGCCCGGCTTGTCGTCGCTGACTTTCAACACTAAAACACCCAACCTAAGGCCGTCCGATTGATCACAAAAGGGAACGGTTGCGATGCGGCATAGAGATGGCTTCATAGCCTTATGAAGTTGGGCCAGAACGTCTTTTGCATACTGATGATCTTGAGCGGCCGCTTTTTTAAGCCACTCCATGCCTTTGCCGATATCCGGCGTGACGTCTTCACCGGTAAGATAGCAGCCGCCCAGATTAAATTGAGCCTCGGCATATCCGTTCGTTGCAGACAATTCCAGCCAAAATAGGGATTTCTCGACGTTCCGTTCTGTACCAGAACCACAATCATAGTATACGGAAACATTGTATTGGCCTACGCACTGGCCGCGCTGTGCCGCACGTTTGTTCCACAGAAAGGCTTTGCGCTCGTTCTTGGTTGTGCCGATGCCGTCGGCGTAGCATCCGGCAAGATCGACTTGCGCCATTGTGTTGTTTTGGATTGCCGAACGCGCAAGCCACCTGAATGCCTCTTCTTTGTTTGGCTCTGTGCCGGTGCCCTCTATGTAATAATTGGCCAGCCAGTATTGCGCTTCCGGCATTCCCTGCTCTGCGGAACGGCGAATCCATGAAAACGATTTTTCCTCGCTTTTTTCGATGCCGCGCCCCAGCAGATACATACAGCCCAAGTGAAACTGCGCATCTTGATCGCCAAGCTCGGCTGCCTGACGGAAAAAGCGGGCCGCTATCTCGTAGTCTTGGGGTGCAAATCTGCCTTGATTATAAAATATACCCAAGTTGGTAAGGGCAAACGGATTTTTATTTTCCGCTGATTTTTGAATCCACCCAAATCCCGCGTTTAAATCTTTTGTGCCGCCTGCCCCAAAGAGCAAGAAACAGCCAAGTATATTTTGTGCATCCGCATCGCCCTTCTCAGCTTCTCTTTGTATGGAGGACAGATCATCCAGAATCAACGGTTTCGATGCCTGCTCACTTTTATTCGTCGCTTGCGCATTCATAATATGACCGGGTGCTATAAATCTATAAGGATGGTAGCCAATCATTTTTACGGCGCTCTCGTCAATCACAAAAACCACAATGTTATTAACCATATTGAAATACGCAAATGACGAACAGTGTCGCAACCCCCACGCGGAAATTTAACTATGCGGGTCGAAGCAATTGGGCGTTTGCCGCACGTTTGAGGTGCGGCGCGTAGGACAAGCGGGCATACGCGGACGGCGGCGAATAAAGAAGAGTGCTGAGTTACCTGTTGGCGACAGCTTGAGGGGCGAGGGACTATAGGTGTCCCCCGTCCTAAGACCGCATGTACTTTCACAAGAAGGGGCAATTGTGATGCAGCTTATGGGGGATTGAGCGGCTCTCTGCAGCTCCTTCAAATCATCTTTGGCACCCTGATGACCTTTAGCGGCAGCTTTTTCGAGCCATTCAATACCCAGGGCGATGTCTCGTAAAACGTCTTCACCCATAAGATGGCGATAGCCCCAATTATATTGGGCGTTGGCATGTCCGTTGTTTGCGGCTTGCTCTAACCAAAACAGACATTCTTTGATGTCTTGTTCAGTGCCACGGCCATATTCATAGTTTAAAGAAAGATTGAACTGGCCCACGCGATCACCGCGTCGCGCTGCACGTTTGTGCCACAGAAAAACTTTGCGTTCGTTTTTCGGTCTGCCGATGCCAGTATGATAACATTCGGCGAGAGCGACTTGCGCTAATGTGTAATTCTGCAGCGCCAAACGCGCAAAACAGTTGAAGGCATCAATTTCATTTTTGTCGACTCCATCTCCATTGAGGAGACAGCAGCCCAAGTGAAATTGTGCATCCTGATTGCCACGTTCCGTTTCGATTTGTACGGCGAGCAGATCATCCGACAGCGACTGTCTGGTTGTTTGCTCTTTTATATTTTCTGATGGTGAGTTCATGATCTGACAGAGCCCCCCTTTTGATTTGTGGGGCGGTAACCAATCATTTTTGCGGCGTTCTCGTCAAACCAAAAATCACCATAAAATAAATTAAATTTTGTTGACCATAGATGTTGTGGATTTGCCGAATTGTCGATCACCTATATTGGAGAAGACAGGAATAAGAATTTGCGACATAATGGAAGGCCTTCAACGCGGGAATACACTTATGTGCACCAACGTCACACGCGCAAAATATTTTCTTATGGCTTGCATCAGTTTGATGTTCTTATTGGGGGAGAATTCCGCACTGGCGTCGGAACTTTTGTGGGGCGTTAATGGGCATCCGGTCGGTAATCCGGTTTTCGCCGATTATGAAAAACAATTCGATATCATGCGCCAAAATCATTTGACGACTTATCGGATGGATGTCGCGCTTTCTGAAGCTGACGAAAAATTGGCGATTGCCCAATTGCGGGTTTTGATCCCGCTGGCGAAAAAATGGGGCATAACGCTCCGGCCCGTTCTAACGGTGGCGTTTCATTGGGGCGACCGCACAGATACGGGGCATTATCCTGCTGGCGATCCGCAGGCGCTGTACCGGCAGGGATTCGACCATGTTTATAATTTCGTGCGTTTGTTCAAGGACGATATTCAGGATTGGGAATTGGAGAACGAGACCAATCTTTTGGTTCATGACTGGCGCGGCGTGTCGCTGTACGGAAGAGGATGGACGGCGCAGGAATTCGATACGCCGCTGATGCATGATTGGAATGCTGTGCTGAAGGGAATGTCGGATGCCATTGGCAAGATCAATGACACGAACGGCACGAAGCTGCGGCGGGTTTTGGGCACGACATCGACCAATTTCGGCTTTATCGATTACATGCTGGCGCACGGCGTGAATTTTGAGGTTCTGGGCTATCACCAATATGTTCATTTGGGAGAGTCGCCCTATAAGGCGTGGAGTAAGGCGACACCTCGATTTAATCTGTTTCAGAAGCTCGCCAGTTATGGAAGGCCTGTGCATTTTACCGAGGTCAACGCCGCAGAAATTTACGACAAAAAATACAAGAATAAAGAAGACGACGCATATACGCGCAAAGGCTATCAGAGTTTAAGTGATGAGCTGGCCTTTCTGAAGAATCAAAAAGACATGCCGCTTGAGGAAGTTGACGTTTATGAGATTTTTGACGACCCCGGGCAGAAAGATGCCGAGGCCAGGTTCGGGATTATGTATGATGCGGCAACTCCGAAAGCGGCGCTGGCGATTGTTGGGCAGGTGAGCGGTTCGGGGCCGTAGGGTTTTGTGCGCGGGGGGTGGATTTTCCACTTATGATTAGATGATTAGAGCCGCACGAGTTAACCTTAACTCCGTGAAAGTATTTACCATTCACTAACCATCTTGAGATTAACGGGCAAAAAGAGCAGAATGCCTCCGTCAAGAAACAAGGGAATGGATATGCTATCGCCAGAACTTCAAGAAGTAGCGCGCGATCTCTTCAGTCCGAAGGGGGCGCTTTTTGTTGCCCTTAGTGCTGTTGTTGTTTATGGCTTTGTAAAATTCGACAACGCTTATTATGGACCTTCAGAGCCCACAAAGAAGAAACCCTCAAACTGCGTTGAAATTTTTCCACCAAAATAGTTTCTAAGGACGTGGCTTCTTAGATATAGAAAATCTAGCCTTTATCGTGTGCATCCTCGCGGGAATTTGCGAAATTTCACAGTTGATGGATTGAGAAGCTTCACGGAAAGCCTTTGTGATTTCCCCTCCTGCATCCTTCACAGTCTTTTGCACATAGAAATTGTAAAAGAGCAAATCTTCCCCCGTTTTTTGTGCGCTCTCGCATATATCTATTTTTCTTGTAGCCGCCCATCTATTGAATTTCTCACGATTTACAATACTAAGCCCGGTGACCAATCCAAATAATTCAGCAACGGTAGCAAAGGGGGTCTTTTCGCCCCAGATTGATTTGGCAATCGAGCCTAGAGCGACCGCTACACCAGCCATGGAAGCAAGGGTTCTGATGTAATCGGGACTATGTTGGGCAATATCCCAATCAAGCCGGCGCTCGATTTTTTCTTCCCTCTTCATTAATTGCTCGCATTCAGTGCGTAGCATTATCTGAGCTCTGCGTCCGTCACGCTCAACAGAGGGAGCATTAATTTGGGCGTTCACGATGTCGAACAAATCGTTTATTTTAAGATCAATATCCAAAAGTTGATTTTTGAGCGCTTTCGCAGGAGCTGCGGTATGATTGGTTTTGAGCAACGCCATGGTTTTGATATCGATGTCTCGTAGGGCGATCCTCTCTTTCGCGATGGACCAGCGGAGCGCTATTTCTGTAACGCCTGAGGGGAAGGCCAGAGTGTCATTTAATGGACTTTCGATCCGTATAATTTGGCTTTGTTCCATAATATCCATCCTTGAAATAATGTAGGATCATTATATGGAGCGATCATGAAACTAATTAGTAAAAACAATGGTTTACAAGTTATTAACTTGCTGCTTTTTGGCTATAACTTGCCCCTTTTAGGCAATGGCTTGAGAGTTTTTATGCTGAAGATTTTGTTAATCGCCTTTTGCTTCGCATCACATATTAAATTTGCAAGGCAACTATTTGGCGACGGCATAATGTTTGGAGCGGATATAGCCTTTGGCGACGAGAAAGCCGAGGAAAAGGGCGATCACGGGTTCTTCGAGAGAGGCCGACATGGTGGAGATGCCGAGAACGCAGAAACTGAGAATCCATATGATATCAAAATATTCCTCGTTATGCCGGTACAAATAACCGAGGCTGAGAAAGAACGAGATGAAAAACGGAAGCGCGAGAAACGCTCCGGCTTCGACATAGATATAGACAAAAAGATTGTCCGCCGCGTTGACTGAATCGGGGTCGGGATCGCCCACGCTGAGACCTGTGCCGATGCCGCCGATGCCACGGCCAAACACGGGATTGCCGTTTTTCTCGAGAAGATCGAAAGCTTCGGGCCACATTTGAGTCATTCTTTGGACCACGGTGTCGCCGGTAATAAAGCCGTAGATGGGCTCTGACTCTGCTTGTTGTTTGTGGGTGCTGAGAGTCAGCGGCATTAAAACCGTGGCAAGGACGAGCAAGACGATAAGGCCACGGGCAAAATGAAACGCGGCCTTTGTGCCCGGCACAAGCATCCCTAACCCTTCATATGTCATGATAACGATCGGCAGAGCCGCGATCAGGCCCAGCTCGGTTTTGCTGGTTGTGAGAAAGATGGCTATACAGGAAAGGATGTAGACGATCACCTTGAGCCAGCGTGAATAGTTTTTAGCGGCCAAAATATAAGCGCAGGTGATCAAAATATGTCCGGCGACGGCAAAACTGTCGCGGCTGAATCCCGGCAATCGTTTGATGCCATAGGCGTCCCAACTGCGCGAGACTTCCATGGTCGTTCCCGCCACTTCATAGCTTTGCCCGATCCACGGGTAATCGACAAAATAGTTCAGGAGGACTCCGAAAACGCTGATCGCCCAGAAGGCCAACATAAATTTGAACAAAGTTCGTTCCTGTTCATAGACGCAGACGAGGACCCCGAGGAGGAAGGAGCCCCATATATAAAAGCCCATCGTATATTGGAGAAACAAAACCGAGGTCATCTGGGTATAGATGCCATAAAAGATGATCAGCAGCAGTAGAATCAGCATGAACTTGCTTACTTGGCGCGTGGCCAGGGCGTGCAGGTAGTAGACGCCAAATAAAAGGAAAGCCACGACATTGGGGACATTATTAATCGCCAAGGCATGTGCCAAAATGAGGCCGTACCGCGCCATTCCGCCAAAGACAGCGTAAAAAAACGCGTAAACGGCGGTGATCCCGACGCATTTGGCCAGGACGCTATACTGCAATTCATTCTGTTTCATAAAACGTCATTGCCTTACAGATGAGTTCCCGTCAATAATCGCGGGAGCCATAGGTATAAAAGGATAAAAATTGACCGCGATCCTTCAGCCCAGTGACGAACACTCTAATCATCCGCGCGTCGGGAAGCAACGCCTGCTTGTTCTGTCGTCGCTGTTTCCTCCCGATGTTCTGGGCGGGGCGGAGATGAGCGCCTATAATCTGGCCGCGTGGCTGCGCGACAAGGGTTTTGAAGTTGGCGTGTTGACGACGGCCAAGACACCCGAAGAAGCCTGTGAGGCTGTTGAGATCGACGGGATGAAAGTGTGGCGTGTATGGATGCCGCGTCTTTATCCGATGTTTTTTTTCGCGCGCGCGAAAGCTTGGCAAAAACCTTTGTGGCATTTGCAGGATCATTTCGACCCGCGTAACAGGAAGATTGTTGCCCGGATCTTGCGCGAATTTAAGCCGGATTTTGTCAATATCCACTTGCTGCAAGGCATCGGGTATAACGCGTTGAAGGAGATTGCGCGTTGCGGCGTGCCGACGACTTTTTTTCTGCATGATTTGGGACTGGCCTGTTTCCGGATGAGCATGTTCAGGAAAGGCAAAGCCTGCGAGAAGCAATGCCTGCTTTGTAATATGTCGTCACTTTATAAACGGCATTGCGCGCGGCAATTACCTGCGCTGGAATTCGTTTCGCCTTCGCAAGCCAATCTCGACATTTTGGCGAAATATTTTCCGGTGGGGCAATGGCACAATGCCGTGATTATGAACGCCAACAAATACCCTGTCCCGACCGTCACGCGGCGGGAATCCGCAACGGTGCGCTTGCTATGCGTCGGGCGGTTGCATGTGACCAAGGGCATCGAGCTTCTCTTGCAAGTCGTGGGCGATCTGGCGGCAAAGTATGATTTTACAATGACCATCGTCGGCTCGGGGCCGGACGAAGCCAGCTTGCGCGAGAAATATGGGCGTTTTTCGTGGTGCAGATTCACCGGCTTTGTCACGCAAGAGGAAGTCAGCAATGCGATGGTCAATAGCGATGTGTTGTGCGTTCCTTCTGTTTGGGCGGAAAACTCGCCGGGGGTCGTTATTCATGCGCTCGGCTTGGGATTGCCTGTCGTCGGCAGCGACAAGGCGGGCATTCCGGAGCTGGTTGAGGATCGCAAAAACGGGTTGTTGGTGCCCCCTGGTGATTTGCAGGCATGGGCCACGGCTTTGTCCTCGATTCTTGAGAATCCTTTGATCCTGAAACCATGGCGTGCTTATGCGCTTGAAAATGCCTATAAGTTCGACCAAGATTACATCGGTGAGAGACTTTTGCGTTTTCTTTCTTTGACATTATAAACACGCGTCTTCCCAACTTTTGGTTTTCCGTAGAGAGAGAAATATGACCCCCGCGAAAGAACCAAACGAAAAAGACCTTTCTGTTTATCAGGCTTTGTGCACCGATTTGCAGGTTATCGGCGTTACGCGTCCTTCGCTGTTGCGGATGATATGGTGCTATTTTTCTACTTCCGAGTTTACACCAATTTTGCTTTATCGCCTGGCCGCCGCATGTCGCGGACACGGGTTGTTCAGTAAAATCGGCGAGCGTTCCTTCCTGCGCCTGAATAATCTTTTGACGGGCTGTTATATTAA
>Ga0181516_10002716_pt1 | contig 12295 bp, 15 predicted proteins | sample PEATcosm2014_Bin_25_FD_121104 | JGI IMG/M metagenome (GOLD analysis project Ga0181516, IMG submission 121104) | Peatland microbial communities from MTU Mesocosm Facility, Houghton, MI, USA - PEATcosm2014_Bin01_10_metaG | ecosystem: Environmental > Terrestrial > Soil > Wetlands > Peat | place...
AATCTCGACGTGAGTAGCCCGCATTTTTCAAACTCTGGGCTATTGTTTCCTTTTCGATAGCGTCTTTTGCCATGTCATATCCTGTGCGGTGACATTTGCCTGCATCAGTACTTACGGCCGAACGTTATGAAACCGGTAAGGTCTGGTTCATTTCGTCGGGAAGGCCCGGCGGGATACACGACACCCTATTACTGTGGCGTGCATACAGCGCTCTGTTTATCTGTCATTACGCCTCACCCGGCAGTGATTCCTATCACTAGAGATTGTGATACTCGCCTCGGTACGTGGTGAGCACTGATTTGGGTCACCTTTCACTGTGACCTTAATCACACGGGACATCCACATCAACTCCAGCGTCATCTATGTTTTGCCCGTTCGGCAGGTCATCCCCTGAAGACCAGCGCTTCCCCTTCGCGAAGACAAGCACGACCAGAAGCTCCATCCGATCTGCCGCGGGCGTCGCACGGCGTGTGTCTGGGCTGACACACGCCGTGTCAGCAGATACACGCGGCTCCCGTCTTCATCTTCGTTAACTCATGTGTTTGCAACGCGCTGCGCCGTGGCACGCCTCCTGCACTATCGCAGGGCGCAACGCACGAAAGGCACGGCGATGAAGGCTCTGGCGATCAACACTCGGGTAGGCAAAGCGGCGGCGGAGGCACTCATGCTGGTTGCGCTGATGATTCCGGCGACGGCGCAGACAAGGCAGATTGTGGTCAGCATCCCGGACCACAGGCTGGCTCTGATTGTGGACGGCGAGGTGAAGAAAGTTTACCCGGTTGCCACCGGACGCGCCGAAACTCCGAGCCCGACGGGCAGCTTCAAAATCGCCAACCGCGTCGTCAACCCCACCTATTACCACCAGGGCAAGCAGGTTGAGCCAGGGCCGGGGAACCCGGTGGGCACGCGCTGGATCGGGCTCGACGAAAAAGGCTACGGGATTCACGGCACCAATGCTCCCGGCTCTATTGGCAAGAGCGCCTCCCACGGATGCATTCGCATGGCGAAGAAGGATCTGGAGGAGTTCTTTGAGATGGTGCGCCCAGGCGATGTGGTGGAGATTCGCGGCGAGCGCGACGAGGAAAGCGCGCCACTGTTTGGGACTCCGGCTCCGGTGAAGAGCGTAGAGAGCAAGCCGGTTGTGATGGCCGCCAATGAAGCGGCGCCCAAGGGCGGCCAGTAAGAGCCGCCGCGGCGGAAGCGGCAAGGAGAGCTGATATGGAGCGGATTTTGACGGTAGCGGCAGCGGCGGCAGCCTTGTTGTTCTCGCTTGGGCTGGCGGCGCTGGTGGAAGAGTTGATCTTTGGCGGGCTGTTCCGGTGCTTCTTTGCCCCTCGCACGGCACACCCGCAGAAACAGACAAAGCTGGGGCAGGGTCAAGGAGAGCTGTGATGCTGACACTGAAATACATTCTGATTGCGACGGCGGTTGCGCTGTTCGTGAGCGCTGCAACAATTGTGGTCTACGACCTGTGGCTTGCCTTCAGCTCGCGGCGCCGGGGCCTGGAAGCTGAGTCCACTGGAACAGCATCCACGGCCGAGCCGCAGCTTCGCTGGCGGACTTCGGTGGCGCTGGTGCTGGTGGCGTGGATGCCTCTGCTGATTGCCCTGAGCATTGTGGTGGTGGGCAGCGGCGATGCCGGGGTGCGGGTGAGCCAGTTGAGCGGAACCAGGAGCGGGACTCTCTATCCTGGGGTACACCTGATCACTCCGCTGATTGAGCATGTGGAGACCTTCAGCTTGCGCGACCACATTTACACGACCGGTGCGGCGATGGATGAGAAGACGGAGAAGCAGGCGCATCGCGAGGCGCTGACCGTGCAGGCCAAGGAAGGACTGACCCTCGGGCTGGCGGTGACCGTTCGCTATCAGCTGGACCCGCGGCGGCTGGATTACATCCAGAGCCACTTGCCGCAGCCGGTGGAGACCGAGATCGTGCCTCCGGTGGTGGCCGCGACATGGCGCGAACTTGCGCCCAGCTACACGGTGCGCGAGATCTTCAGCAGCAATCGCGAGCAGGTGCGGCAACAGGCGGCGCAGATCATCACGCGCAAACTGGGAGCCGACGGCATCATCGTCAAGGAGGTTCTGCTGCGCGACATTCAACTGCCGCCGGAGTACGCCAAGGGCCTGGAGAGGCTGCTGCTGAAGGAGCAGGAGAACGACCAGCTCAGCGTGCAGACGGAGATTCAGCAGAAGCAGGTGCGCATCAGCGAACTGGAGGGCGAGGCGCAGAAGGTGACGCAGATCAAGCAGGCCGAGGGCGAAGCGCAATCCAAGGTACTGGAAGCCAAGGGCGAGGCCGACGCGATGCAGTACACCCTGCCTTTGAAGCAGAAGCAGATTGAACAGAGCCGGCTGGAAGCCGAGGCGCGCAAGGAAACAACGATCAAAGGGGCAGAGGCAGCCGCCGAAGCCAAGCTGCTGGACAGCCGCGCCGAGATGGAGCGCCGGAAACTGCTGGCTGAGGCCGAAGCCAACCGCATCCGTGTAACCGCCGTGGCCGACGCCGAACGGATGCGCGGCGAAGCCGCGGTGCTGAAGGGAAATCCGCTGCTGATCAACAAGATCATCGCGGAGAAGCTCTCCGACAAGATTCAGTTGATGATGGTCCCCACGGACAGCAAGTTCTTCTTTGCCAACGATGTCTTTAAGGGCATGACGGCGAGCACGGGAAATACGCTTCGGCAGGAGATCGATCCGGAGGATGGGAAGTGATGTAGAAGGTTTCAAAGTTTCAAGGTTTCAGAGTTTCAAGGTTAAGAGCTTCAGAGGGCAACGATTGGCTGAGTGGTTAATCGTTTGGGAGCCGGGGGTGACCAGAAGGGCAATCGTTGAGCGAGGTGCTCAACGATTGCCTTCGTTGTTACTGCGGGATGCGCGGAGTGGTTTGGCTGCTTGCTAATCATCTTCCAGGCACTCGGGGAAATACCCGAGACTTTTCCGTGAGGCAAAGCAAGAGGAAAAAGACCTTCGCCGGAGGGATCCCATGCTTGCGCCGGTGGAGATTGCGATGGCCGGCGGGTGAAGGTGCGCGGGAAGGAAGATTGAACACGACCGGGCGCCCCGCTTCGGCGGAGAAGTCGAAAGCTACGAGGCACTCCGCGACAGTGTGCTGCAACAGTGAGTTCCAGAGGCAAAGCCCGGAAGTTATGCTGCGCCTGACGGCTGAAGCCGTGCTCGTTCGAAGGCAGGCGATGAAAGAGTTTCCAAGAAGTTGGATTTCAGTTCAGGGCAGGCTGGGTTCCATGGACGCTTTTCGCTGGAGGCTGCGCGAGCATTTACAATTCGTCATCATGCGCCTGATCGTACGCTCTTCCGCCATCCATGCCGCCGGTGTCTTCACGTTGGAACGCATTCCGAAAGGGGCGCTCGTTGTGGAGTACACGGGCACCCGCATGAAACATGACGACGCCGACAACCTTTACAACGAGCGGCCTTACACCTACCTGTTCGGAGTAGGCGACGGGACTTATGTGGTGGATGGCTACTCGATGGCCATGTACCTGAACCACTCCTGCGCGCCGAACTGCGAGACGGAAGAGGATGAGGATGAGCATGTGTGGATCCGCGCCATCCGCGACATTGAAGCTGGAGAAGAGCTGGTGTACGACTACTTCCTCTACGACGGCGAGGGAGACGCTCCCTGCACCTGCGGCGCGGAGAAGTGCCGGGGGACGATGTACTCTCCGAAAGAGCTGAGAAAGCGAAAGCGGGCGGCCGCGGCGAAGAAGAGAGTGAAGGGAAAGAAGGCAGCGGCAAAGTAAGTCGTGAGAGGCGACAGTCGCCTCCCACATTCGCCCATCCCACATTCTATGAAAATGAGGGTGGATGTGGGGCTACCCTGTTCCCCACATTCGCCAAAGGAAGGCGGATGTGGGCCACCTGCATGAAGGGCTCACGAATGGAAATGGAAAGGCACACCCTTTCGCGCCGGAGGTGAAGCGCGATAGAGGTGTGCCGGTAGTTTGGGACGGGCTTCCGCTTACTTGGCGGGAGTCTTTTCCTTTTTGCGGGCGGCCCAGCGGGCGCGGGCAGCGTCGGACATTTTCTTGCGGGCGGCCGCGGAGATCTTGCGCTTCTTTGGTTGTGCGGCGATGACTGCTTTCACGGCCTTGCCGGACTTCACAGGGGCGACATCAAGTCCCTCGAGGCTGCCGAGGACGGAGAGGGCCTGATCAACACGCGATAACTCTTTACAAAGCCGGATATGTTCCTGCTTCAACTGACTTACTGCTACGGAAATTGCTTGGTTAGCCATGCGGACAGTGTAACAAAAATAACTCAGGGAAGTTATTACGTAAGGCTCATGCGAGGGGACCCATCCCGAAAGAGGAAGCCGGATGAGAGAAGGATTCCGCACGGGAATGGGTGCCCGCCGCTGCTGAAGACTTATCCGGCAAGATCGGGACGTTTGAGACGAAGCAGGGTGAGCGCGGCGAGAGTGTGCGAGTCAGTTATCTGACCGCTCTCGACCATCTGGTGAAATTCACTCCAGGAGAAGACGCCGCGGACGATGTCCTGCTCTTCGTGTTCTGGCTGGGCATCGAGTTGGGTGAGGCCGGTAGCGGCGAAGACAGACATGGGTTGAGTGAGGAAGCCGTAGGCGATGTAAATTCGGGCGAGAAAGTGGAGATGGGTTGCGACGAGTCCGGTTTCCTCGCGGAGTTCGCCGCGGGCGAGATCCTCGATGGAGTAGTTGGCGGCCTGCTCCCATGTGCCCTGGGGAAACTCCCAGAAGCGTGCTCCGACGGCGTACTTGTACTGCTGCACCATGTGGACGCGACCGTCTTCGAGGGGAATGACCATGGCGGCGTCGGGCTTTTCGACCACGCCGAAGATTCCATCGGAGCCGTCGGCGCGGCGGATGGCATCTTCCCGGACGGTCATCCAGCGGTTCTGATAGACGATGCGCGAGCGAAGGGTCTGCATTCCAAGACTCCCAAAGAGAACTGAACTAAATTGGCCCGCGCCGAAGAGGGAGCGGGATTTATAATCAGATTCTCCCATGAGCTATACCGTCCTGGCGCGTAAATACCGTCCACAAAAGTTTGCCGATGTGATCGGACAGGATCACGTTGTGCGGACATTGAAGAATGCGCTGGAACAAAAGCGCATCGCCCACGGCTACATTTTCAGCGGACACCGCGGCATTGGCAAGACGACGATTGCACGCATTCTGGCCATGGCCCTGAACTGCCAGTCCAGCGACAGCCCGGTGGCGGAGCCGTGCGGCGTGTGCGACTCCTGCCGGGAGATACGCGACGGCTCGGTTGGGGCGATGGACGTGATCGAGATTGACGCGGCCACCAACCGGGGCATTGAAGAGGTCCGCGGGCTGATTGCCACGGCGACAGCAGAGCCGGCACGCGACCGCTACCGAATCTTCATCCTCGACGAAGCGCACCAGGTTACGGACGCGGCGTTCAACGCGCTGCTGAAGACCCTGGAAGAGCCTCCGCCGTGGGTTGTGTTCATGATGGCGACGACGCAGCCGGAGGACATTCCGCAGACGATCCGCTCGCGCTGCCAGCACTTCAGCTTTCACGCCGTGCGCTTTGAAGAAATCGTCAACCACCTGCGCGCGATCAGCAAGACAGAGAACCTGACGGTGGACGAAGACGCGCTGGCGCTGCTGGCCGAGGCCGGCGACGGCTCGATGCGGGACGCGCTGAGCATCATGGACCAGGCGATCTCCTGCTGCGGCGACACGCTGACGGCGGAGGTAGTGCGCGGGCTGGTGGGGAACGTTTCGACCGAGGTGCTGGAACGCGTGATGAACGCGGTGCATGAGAATTCCAGCGTGGAAGTGCTGCGGATTGTTGACAAGCTGATGGTGGAAGGCCAGAGCGCGACCCACTTTGCGAAGCAGATGGTGCGCTTCCTGCGGAATGTGCTGGTGGCCAAGGTGGCGGGAACAGAGAGCCCGATCCTGCAGATCAGCACGGATGAGAAGCAAAGGGTTTCCAACATTGCGGAACAGTTTGGCGAAGAGGAACTGACGCGGTTTCTGCAGATCATGCTGCGGACACACGGCGACGTGAGCTACAAGCAGGAGCAGCGCTTCCACCTGGAGCTGGGATTGCTGAAGCTGGTTCATGCACAGCGGTTGCTGCCGCTGGAGCAACTGCTAAGCAGTGTGCGGCTGACGGACGGAGCGGCGACGCCGGGTTCGGCGGCGTCGGCGCGTCAAGGAGCTGCGGGGCGTAATCCGGCAGGAGCGAGTCCGGCGGCAGCGGGTTTGACAGGAGCAAGGCCAGCGGCTCCTCCGGCGTTTACGTCGCGGCCGGCGGGAGTTCCGCCGATGGGTGGCGGGAGTTCGCCACTCGGAGGGACGACGGGCAAACCTTCGCCACTGGAAGCGGACAAGGCACGCAAGGGACGCGAGGATCTGAGTTCGGAGGCAGTACCGCAGGCGGCGGCAAAGGCTTCGCCGATGGGGTTTGGCGGCGCTCCGGTGGTGGGAGCGTTCGGCTCACCGGCGCCGATGATGGGCGCGGCGAGCGTGCATGCGGGCGGGAGCATCCAATCTGCGGGTGTAGCGTTTGACAATGAAGGCGCGCTGGCGGTTGCGCCGCAGGTGGAGAGCTCGCCGGCAGCGCTTGATGTGGATGCGATCCGCGAGGCGGTGCTGGGGGCGATGGAGACAGGCGGCTCGCAGATGCTGGTTCACGCGCTGGAGGAGGGACAGTGGTCGGCGGAGGGGAGCCAGGTTTCGGTCCAAGTGGAAATGTCAGCCGCGATGATTGAATTGAGCTACACGCGGGATCAGGAAAAGCTGGGGAACCAGGCGGCGACGAAGGCAGCTGGACGCGCGGTGAAGGTTCGGCTGGTGGGCGGCGCGGTGCAAGCGGCGGAGGCTAAGTCGACTGGAACGAGGCCGCGCACGGCGGGCGCTGGAGGCTCGGAGAGCATCAAGACACGGGCCGCCGAGGAGCCAGTGGTGAAGCGGATGGTGGAGAAGTTCGGAGCAGAGATACGGATTGTGATGGACCGGTCGGAGAGGTGAGGTAGATGGACCCGAAACAGATCCAGGAGATGATGACGCGGGCGCAGGAGATGCAGCAACAGATGCAGAAGAAGATGCGCGAAACCCAGGTGGAGGCTTCCGCGGGAGGCGGGGCAGTGGTGGCGCGCATGAACGGCGAGAAACAACTTCTCTCGATCAAAATTGAGAAAGACGCGGCGGGCGACGTAGAGATGCTGCAGGACCTGGTGAGAGCAGCGGTGAATGAAGCCGCCCGCAAGGTGGACTCAGCCATGCAATCAACACTTGGCGGCATGCTGGGCGGAATGGGACTGCCTCCGGGACTGTTTTAGTGGATGGTAGAAAAGATGTGCGGAGCGAAGCTGGGGAACCCGGCATTGTTGCTGGCACAGGCGGGCGAGCGCGGAGATTGAAGTAAGTCATGTCAAAGTTTGCCGAGCCAATGGCTCGACTGATCGACGAGTTGAAGAAGCTGCCGGGAGTGGGAAGCAAGAGCGCACAGCGCTACGCGTTCCACATTCTGCGCGGCTCGGACGAGGACGCCGAACAACTGGCGGAGGCGATCCGCGAGATCAAGGCGGCGCTGCGGTTGTGCTCGGTATGCAACAACATTACGGACGTTGACCCGTGCGTTTACTGCGCGAGCACGACGCGCAATCTGCGGGTGGTTTGCGTGGTGGAAGAGCCGACCAATATTGCGGCACTGGAAAAGGGACGCAATTTCAATGGGGCCTACCATGTGCTGCACGGAACGCTTTCGCCGATTCATGGGGTTGGTCCGGAACATTTAAGGATTGCCAACCTGATGCAGCGGGCGGAGAGCGGGTCGGTGGACGAGGTGATCCTGGCGACAAATCCGACGGTGGAGGGCGAGGCGACGGCAGTGTACCTGGCGCGGCAACTGAAGGCGACCGGGGTGCGCGTAACGCGGATTGCGACGGGGATTCCGGCGGGGAGCGACATTGAATACGCCGACGAGGTCACACTGCAAAGAGCGCTGGAGGGCCGGCGCGAGATGTAGGAGTTGTAGCGGGAGAAGAAGAAAATGAGCCCCGTGAAGTTCGCGGGGCTTTCGTGTGCACAGAATTCGCTTCAGCGGGGAGCGGAGGATTGCTATCCGCGAAGTTTGGCGAGGAGATCCTGCGGGTGGACGGGCTTGGCGAGGATTTCAAACTCGTGGCCGCGGCCACGGGCGTTCTCGAGCAGATCCACGGTTGCGGCCTGACCGGAGAAGAGAAGAATCTTGCAGGCGGGCAGAAACTCACGGATGTGAATCGCGGCCTCGATTCCGTTCATGTCCGGCATGATGACGTCGCTGATGATGAGATCAGGGCGGTCGCTTCGCGCAGCATCCACGGCAGCATTTCCGGTGTAGACCGCGGAAGCATTGAAGCCGGCCTGATTAAGAATGATGGCCAGAGTGTCGGCGATGACCCGTTCATCGTCCACCACCAGCACACGGGGTTTTGCTTTCGATTCGGTCATGTAACCTCGGGTATTAGATGCCGGCCCTGGAGCCACGCTTCATTCTTGCAGATTATACGGGCTGGGGAGTTTTCCGAAAGTCCTTAATCCCGCGGTCCGCCTGAGGAATATGGTACTGCATCCCTTGAGAGGCTGGCGAATCTGAAGAGCGGCAGTGCTGCTGAAACTCCAGATGGACTACCAGGGCCACGTCTGACGTATGATCAGTCCATGGACGATACGACTTTTCAGAAAAATGCGGAAAAGGCGATGGAGCGGCTGACACGCGCTCTGTACGACGTGGAAGAGGCGGCAGGCTTCGACGTGGAGGAGCGCGGCGGCGCCCTGCACCTGACCTTCGAGGAGCCACCGGGCACCTTTGTGATCTCGCCGAACTCAGCGGCGCGACAGATATGGATTTCCGCGCTGTCCACGAGTTTCAAGCTCGACTGGACCGAATCCTACACGGACTTTGTGCTGGCCCAGAGCGGCGAGCCACTGCTTCCACTGGTGGCACGTCTGCTGACGCAACAGACGGGAAACGCAGTGACGCTGGATTAGCCGGAAATGAGTTCATCCGGCGGACGGAAGAACAAGGGCAAGGTCAACCCTACCCCACCCTAGCCAACGACGGGCCAGGATGGGGCACCCGAAATAAAGACTTCCCGTAAGATTCAAGGACAAAGTCAAAGGCCCCACATCTACCAAGAAACGGCAGATATGGGGCACCAGAATCTATTTTGAACACCCAGAACCATGCTGCGATGGGTGGGATTACTCGGCGTTGCGAAGATGGGCGGGAGGAGCTACCTCGGAGGCGGCCTTGGCGGCGTTACCGGGAACGAACGGCTCGGTGGTGGGACCGCCAAACCTGCGTAGAAGGTCGTCGGCAATCTGGCGGCCGTGGAAGCGCCCATTCTCGATGAAAATTTCGTTCGTATTCATGCCCGCGATAATCACTCCAGCAAGATAGACACCGGCGACATTGCTCTCCAGGGTTTGCAGGTTGACGACGGGCTTGGAGGAGGCATGTTGGGAAAGCTCGATGCCGAGGGCGCGCAGGAAGCTGAAATCCGGGTGATAGCCGGTCATGGCCAGGACAAAATCATTCTTCAAACTTAGCTCGCCCTGTGGGGTGGAGAGCTGGATTGAATCCGGCGTGATCTGGCTGATGGAAGTGTTGAAGTAGGCGGCGATTTCGTGATTCTTGATGCGATTTTCGATGTCCGGCTTGATCCAGTACTTGACGTTGGGCGAGATGGCCGCGCCGCGATGGACAAGGGTGACGCGTGCTCCGTGGCGCCAGAGTTCGAGGGCGGCGATGGCGGCTGAGTTCTTGGCTCCGACGACGACAACATCAGAGCCATAGAAGGGATGGGGCTCGCGATAGTAGTGCGAGACCTTGGGCAGTTCCTCACCGGGAATGCCCATGTGGTTGGGCAGATCGTAATATCCGGTGGCAACGACGAGTTTGCGGGCGAGGAATTCCGTGGGACGAGAGAGCGAATCGACGCAGTGGACCAGGAACGCGCCGTCAGCGCCTTCGGTGCGGGTGACGGTGTGATACTGGCGCACGTCGAGGCGGTAGAATTCGGCGACCTTGCGGTAGTACTCCAGGGCCTCCTGGCGGGAGGGCTTCTGCTGGGCGGTGACGAAGGGGATGTCGCCGATTTCGAGGAGCTCGGGAGTGGTGAAGAAGGTCATGTTGGTGGGGTAGTTGTACAGCGAGTTGCAGAGGCATCCCTTGTCCACGGCGACGGCGGAGAAGCCCGCGCGGCGCGCTTCAATGGCGCAGGCAAGGCCGGTGGGACCGGCACCGATGATCAATACGTCAAATTGCTCCATGATGGGCTCGCTCATAAGTAGATGTTACAACGAATGCCGGCGGTTGGCATGGGCATGGGCGACGATGCACGGCCGACTGCGGTAATCTCACAGGGAGCGCCGAGAATTCAAACGCGCGCCTCTTCTCAACATGATGCAGGAACTCAAGCTGGCAATATTTGATGTGGCGGGAACCGTGATCGAGGATCACGGCGAGGTGGTGTCGTCGTTTGTGGACGCGCTGGCGGCGCATGGGATTGGGGTGGGCGGCGAGGAACTGGTTGAGTTCAAGGGCGCGGCCAAACGCGAGGTGATCCGCTACTTCGGGTGGCGCAAGCGCAGCGAGCCTTTGAGCGAGGATGCGGTCGAAGCCGTTTATAAGGACTTTGAGCGGCTTGTACATGAGCGGTACGAAGCAGAACTTGCGCCCATTGCGGGAGCGGAAGAGGTTTTTGAGTCACTGCGCAAGCGCGGGATGCAGTTGGCGCTGACGACAGGCTTTGGACGGGCGACGCTGGAACTAGTGGTGCGGCGGCTGGGCTGGCAGGACTGGTTTGCGGCAATGGTTTCCAGCGATGAGGTGGATGCAGGCAGACCCGCGCCGTACCTTATTTTCCGGGCGATGGAGCGCTGCGGCTGCCGCTCCGTACACGAGGTGGTAAACGTGGGCGATACGCCGCTGGATCTGCAATCGGCTGCCAATGCTGGAGTCAGGGTGAATGTGGGCGTGCTGAGCGGACTCTACCGGCGCGAGCGGCTGGTGTGCGAGCCTCAGGACGCATTGCTGACATCAGTGGCCGACTTGCCGACGCTGCTGGCCCAGATGGAGTAGGGGGCGAGAAAGCCGGGGATGCGGCACCGCCAGCGGGGAGATGAGGCGGGCGAAGGTAAGTAGCTGGAAGCGGCAAGTATGAGGAGTTCACCCCATATGCACGGGCGACGGGAGGGGGTACAAAGGTATGTCCCACGGGAACGCAAAGGACGCCGACACTGATGCTGAATCTGAAGAAACCGACGAAACAGTACTATACCGAGACGGAAGCGGCGCACTCATTGCGCATTTCGTTGGAGTCGCTTCACGAAATACTGGACCAGCATGTGTTCAACCAGGGACTTCCAAGGCCCGCGGTGCTGGAGTTCACCCATAGCGAGTTGCTGCTGCTTTCCGTGTGGGCCGAGCCTGAGCGGGGCCGGAACGTGGTCGCCATGCCCTCCAGGAATTAAGGCTGGAGTGATCAGTAGTTCATGGGACAGGTAATTTCTTCTCACCCGGCGTGGAAGCGGCGACGCGGAAGGCGGGTAAACGGAGCTATTCCGATATGGCCCACTGCTTGCAAGGACGACAAGACAGTGGAGATTCGAATGGCTGAATTCACAAGAGAGCTGACAGAGGAATACTGGCGTCCCGCGCCGATTCCAGGCAGTACACTGCAAACAAACGGATTGCGTTCGCCGGCGAGCGCGGAATTTTGCGCGATCTGCGGCACACGGTATGCGCCGGGAACCCGCTTCTGCCATCTGTGCGGATTGAGCAGCGAAGCGGAAGCACAGAGGGCAAAGCGCAGCGTAGTGACGGAGTGGCTGGATCTGACGGGAATTCGCGAGCGGACCGGGCTTTCGACAATCTCACTGGGGCTGGTGCTGCTGGCCGTACTGTTTGTGCTGGCGGCGGCGATGACCGGCCTGGTTTATAACACGGCGACCATCGCAGAGTGGCAGGCCGTGCAGATCTGGCGCATTGAATGGCTGCTGGCCACGGTGGCGGCGCTGCTGGCGGCAATGCTGTTCAAGAAGTTGTAACCGGAAGCATTCCATCACGGCAATCCGGCAAGAGAAACAGACGCAATGGCGGATGCAGGCGGTTGCGAGAGGCAACGCGGTTTGTGGTACGCTAAGGGTGTGTGGGCGCGTAGCTCAGTTGGTAGAGCAACGCCCTTTTAAGGCGTGGGTCCTGGGTTCGAGTCCCAGCGCGCTCACCAAGATTCTAAAAGACTTACGCCGAATCTGAGTAGTGAGTTTC
>Ga0181516_10002717_pt1 | contig 12291 bp, 5 predicted proteins | sample PEATcosm2014_Bin_25_FD_121104 | JGI IMG/M metagenome (GOLD analysis project Ga0181516, IMG submission 121104) | Peatland microbial communities from MTU Mesocosm Facility, Houghton, MI, USA - PEATcosm2014_Bin01_10_metaG | ecosystem: Environmental > Terrestrial > Soil > Wetlands > Peat | place...
GGCTTGCCACCATCGCTCAGCGAACGGACAGCTAGCGCAGAAGAATTCATTTTGCTCTGCAGCTTATTCCAGATGACCCGGCCCTGTTTATTTAGCAATCTATCGATTCTTACAGCTGCGGAGAATAGCCTGCCTTCCGACTCGTATAACCCGCAGCTCAGCCCAGAAATTGCGGTCAGGTACTTTATGGTATCTTTCTTGTCGAAACACGGCGGAAAGCGACCATTTCGGACTGAATCGAAAGGTAGAACAGTCGTGGGATCGACAGGCACAGCAGCTACATTGGCCAAGTCTAGGATTGAGGGTAGCGTTACATTAGTGAGGCAGTAAAGCGGAACTGCCTGATGCCCGTCCCTGATAACGATCGTCTCCCTGCTCTCTCCGTCATTGTCGAAGAGTTGGGCGACCGCTAAGATTGCTCTTACATTTCCGCCGAGTCGTTCGACAGCACTTGCGATATTGCGAATCATTTTGGTGCTGGCGATCACGTCCGTCACAATCAATACTGATTTCCCCCGCAAGGATAATAGCCCTTGCCTTCGAACGGTGTGGAAGGGATAAGGTCCGAGGTGTAACACATCTAGGGTTTCAAGATGAGATTCCAACTGTGGCTGGAGGTACCCGACCAAATGTTTAGCTGTTGCCGTGCAGGTAACGATGCAATTAAACCAGGATTCTGTTTCCTGTCTAATTTGATTTGCGATCGCGGCTAATTGTCGGACGCACTCGCCAAAATACCAAGGTTTGTCGAAGATTCCCCATATCGTAATAAAATACTGCTGAAATCGACCCGAATATAGTTCGAATGCAGGGATGCTCTTTACTTCCTCTACTCGGATAAAGCTGCGAGCGTCGAGAAGTATTCCATTACGCCGATCCAATATGACGCGCCTCAATATACTAGAGACGCTCACGTCTTCGTATTTTCCCTCAATGTCTTCCTGTTCCTTCCGGAGTCCAATCGAGAATGAAGCCAGGCAATAAAGTAGAGATTCATCGGGAGTCCCAACGAACACCGGACTTGGGTATGCGTCGTCCGCTTCGGCAGTTGCGTGGACTACGGCGAGGACGCCTGCCACGGAGACTCCTTTCCCTTTGAGGTCGCTTACAAAATCCCTCAAGCCACCCCCAAATGCGAAGGTGTCAACCAACACAAGGGCCCTTCTGTCGGCTAAGTCGATTCTCTGAAATATAAGCAGTTCATTCCAATGAATGATTTCAATGTTGAGTTGGTCGAGGTGAGGCTGCAGATAGTGAGATAGGTAACTTGCCGTAGGGTTTGCCGTCACCACAGTGTCGAATTCAATTCCACGAATTCGCAAAGAGCGCAGCAACGTTGCAGCCATGCTTACGACGCGCGAGAAAATATCTCGGTCGCGAAACAGGGCACCTACATCTAGATAGTAACGGTGCATGTTGCCGGGTACAGATCTGAAGAGGACGCCGGGGCACGGCGTGATGGATCCATCCAGTTCTAGCTTTTCTTCAGAATCGTGAACGATTCCTCGTGACCGATCCTCGATAACGGATCTCAGCCAAAGCCTGTCATTCTCGGTGACCAAGGGCGATGCGTTATCTTCCATAGACATCCTAGGGAGCCGCGAAGGATAGAGTGGGAGATGAGTAGCAATTTCCGGGGGCGCGAAGATGATAGCAGATTTGGCTGCTGGTGGTACGTGAATCGGGCCGCTAGGAGTGCGGGAAAGACCGCATGATCTCCAACGTGCTGCTCCTATTCCCCAGTTCCGTCGATTATCTCTTTCAATCCTTCCTCAATGATTCTGTGCGATGCATCTGGGGATCGGCACAATACGATGTTCGCCGGCGGTCCTAGCGACAGTTTCGCCGGTGGCAAAGGCGACGGGTTCCGCCGGAAATGGTTTGCGTGGATGAGGTTTTTCAGAAACTTAGCTGTCTCGTTCCGCAGGCGCAGCATCTGCACCGCGCTGATCTGCTAATTGTCGGTTGCTCGGGTTACTTGTGGCTCGTGCCGAGTGGATGCCACTTGTTACTGCGCCTGGCCAGCCGTTGGAAATCACGGAACGACGACGAGAACGCGGAAGCTTCCAGGCTTCATCTTGCGCGTGAAGGGTTTCTTGGGGTCCGTGGTTGCTACTGTTTCGATGTCGGCAGTGGGCAGGAAGATTTTCTTCGTCACGGGATCAAGAGCCATTGTTCTCGCCCAAAGTTGGGTCTTTACGGTATCGACGAGCTCGTAATGGTCGGGTGTCAGTTCATGAATGACGGTGATCACGCCTTCCGAGCAGGAGATGAAGATGAGTTTGCTGTCAGGGTCGAAGCCGCCAGCGTCGACACCAGAGCAGGTTTGCTGGTGGGCGACGACTTTGCCGGTTAGGGCATCAACGACTGCGAGCGTGGAGTTGCGGCAACCTATGAAGAGACGCTGGCTGGTTGCGTCGTAGGCCAGGCTGTGGGGGCTGACGCAATCGTCGACGGGCCAGGTCTTGGTGACTTTGAGGGCTTGGGCGTCGACGACAGCGAGGGCGCCTTTGTCGGCGAGGTTCACATAGAGAGTTCCCTTTCCGTCCGAGACCGCCTCCTCCGGGTCGCCGCCAAGGTCGACCTCACCCGCGGTTTCGCCTGTCGTGGCGTCGATCACTGTTACTTCCGAGTTCATGGGAAAGACGCGCTTTGAAAACGGGTCGTAAAGAATGAAATCCGGGTCATTGGCTTTGACCTTCTTGATTGTCTTTAACGTCTCCGTGTCGAAGATGGTCACCGAGCCGTCTCCGCCATTCGAGGTGAAGCCGCGTTTGAGTTCCGGCGCAATCGCAATCCCGTGCACACCCGGCGTGTTGGCTATCACCCCCAATCCCTTCCCCGACTCCTCGTCGAGAACTTCCACTTGTCTACTATGCGAGACGTAGAGGCGTTTTTGGCCACTGTCGACGGAAATATAATCCCAGCCGCCGTCGCCGGGGATTGGGAATTGCTGGGCGAGATGGTACGAACTTTGGGCTGAAACTGGCAGCGTCACACAGAGAATGAAGACGCCAATTCCGACAACCTTGATTGATGATTCAATCGACTTGCGCACGAGTTCTCCTCATCTAGAACAGTGGTTAGTGGCGGGTCGCTTGTGGTGGGTGGTTAGAAAGCAGTGACGAGTGTTCAGTGTCTAGCATTTCCTTCCACTCGTTACGCGTCACCAGCCATTGCTTTCAAAGCTTGTTGTGAGCAATGGACGTGAATGCAACCTTCCACTGAAATTCCTGCGCCTTCGCGGAGGGCTCCACGCGCAAACGGATCTCCCAGGAGAAAGGCAGGATCACGCCGTCCACGGGCTTGAAGTCGCTGAATAACTCTGTCACGGTAGTCGTCTTCGTGTCGGAATCGCTCGCTTGCGCGTCCCCTCCGCTGCCATCGATCGTGGTGGTGGATAGCCGGTAGGTGGTCATCACGTGGTGGAAAGTGTCCGGCTCGAAATAGAAATGAACTACCAGTTCCCCGCTGCTGCCACGCTTCTTCGGAACGTAAGTCACTTCGTACAGTTCGCGGCCGTCGATCTTCTTCAAACCCTCTAATTTCAGCTTCGCTCCCGATGCCTTGGCATCGAGCAACGGCCAACCCATCGACAGCGTGCCACCCCACAAGCCCGCTTCGAGGATCTCCGGTTCGTTCACGAGAAAGTTGCCGAGAGCCGAGCGCGAGTTCTGGTCGATCAATGCTACTTGCGCGGCCTTGCCATCGAAGACAAATTGCTCTCCACGGTATTGCGGGTTATTGAACAAAAATGCGCATTTTGACTTTGGTCCCAGGGAGAGTAGTTGGGTCGTCCCGTCCAGATGCACAGTGCCGGAGATCCGCTCGTTGAATGCCACTGTTCCCTGGGCCACGCGGGATTTGATGGCCGCACGCGCTTCTGGAGTTCCGATCGACTCCAGGTGTTTTGCTACGAACTCATCAATGCCAATCTTGGCGTCGCCACTCCAGGCAGCCCCGGCAAGCAAGAGAGACATCGCAGCTACGCTCACATATCTTGACATCCATTTGAAGGACTGTGTTCTCATCTCATTCCCTGACTCGCAACAGCGGCATTATTCGAAATACTCAATCACTCAGCTGAAGGTGCCTCGCTCCCCGGCAATCGGCTCACCCCACCACCGTCAGGCTGCCTTTATCAAGGAATGCTCCTAAGCGAAAAGATTTTCGCCAGCATCCAACTACAAAAGTACTCTGGCATCGAAAGTGCCCCCCAGGGTAGCTCTTGACTCTGCTTTTGCCCTGTTCCGCGCTGGCCGTTGAATTGCGCCTCTGACGTTCTTCCCGGCTTTCGACTTACGCTTCATTTTGGTCATTGCCTGCTTCCTCCGCCTTCCTGCGGTGGTGCAAAGCGAATAAAGCGGCTTGTTCGGAGGACAGGCCTGAGTTCTACGTTGTGGTTTGCAGAAGTGCATTCGGTCAGGCGGCACCACCTTCGCAGCTGGGGAAGTTGCCCGGACCTTTGAGTTGCGAATTCGCAGTGCCCTTGCCCCCACTTCATACCTCCGCTTTCCTGGTGTTTTTTCGCTGTAACAGTTGCCTATCAACCCCAGCCCACGCACCCTCAGACCGGACGCTCCAACAACGAGACCTCTTGGACTTGCGCAGGCATTCCCTTCACGGACTTCACAAGGAGCGTCTTGATCTCCCATGGCGCTAACTTCGCCCTGTGATCGAGTCCCCAAGGGGAACTGCGAAGAGTCGCTTCAGAAACGCTGCCCGCCCGTTCCTGCAGGCGAATAATCACTCCGTTCTCGCCTCGCTCCGCGCGCTTTACGGCCAGAACCGCTACCGAACTCGGAGTGACTTCGAGAAACGACTGCTCCCAGCTCTCCGTGCCGCCGTGGGCGGAATCCATAATGTATTCCGCGGGCGTCTGAAATTCCTCCGCACGCCGATCGAGAGTGAGAGTGGTGAATGGACCTTTGCCCCCGACGAGCCAAAATCTCCGTTCCTGCCGCCCTTGGTCCTGCCATGCGTTGTTGTCGTTGTGCGGCACCTTGCCAGGATTGTGGCGCGCAAAAGGAGCCGAGCGAATCAGCACGGTACGCAGAAGACCACCCAAGCAGTCATAGCTGTACGTCGAATTGTTCAGCAGCGCCAGAGAGTAGTCGGCTCCACCGATCTTCCCTTCAACTGCGACCCAGTCCTGGTATGGCTCTTCTTCTCCGTTCGTCTGACGCCGGAGCGCCGCACCGGGAACCTTGGCGACGATTTTAGGAGACGTAAAAGCCGTAGGAATTTCAAGCTTCAGCATCTGCTCCTGCTCATGCCAGTCGATGACGAAACGTAATTCCACAAAGTCCATGCCAGCAAACTGGGCGATGTCCAAAATGATTTCCGAGTTCTGCCATCGGGCGCGATGTCGCGTAACGCGAGTCACCGGTCCGTTTTCAATTATGTCCGAGGAAGTAAGCGTCGGTCGCCCCATTTCCTGCCGGTACTTTGCAATCCCGTGTCCCCAGGTATCGCTCGTGTCGCTAATCACCACCAGATTCACGGAGCCTGTCAGCAGTTCCACCCCGTCAGGCCCCTTCAAGGAGGAAATACCAAATCCAGTTTCGGAGACCGAAAAGAAGTCTAGATAAGGTTCAGGGTCAGGAGCCGGTCCGTGCGCAAGTTCGAAGACCTTATAGCCACAGGCCGGAAGATCGACCCAAGCCGAAAGACGCTGCACAGACTGCGTCATACTGGCGGACGGTCTCCATTGGATCGGGATACTCGTTCCACCTTTCGCTGTTAGATGGGTGATCGGTGTTGCTTTGGGGTTTAGAATGCGATCCGTGTAATACTCGACCAGCGCCTTCCTCTTCCATGGGAGAGAGTTGAAGAGAAAGACGGCACCTTCTGCCACTCCGGTCAGATCCACGCGTCTCGCGATCGCTTCGAGCGATTCAACCAGCGAAGTTTGTGCCGCCTCACAGGCCGAACCAAGGCTATCGCGCACGTCCTGGTAGTCGGAATAGAGTGACGTCCCTGCCATCATGTCGTGAAACTGGTTGAAGAGGACTTTCCACCAAGCTTCCGCGTACTGCTCCTCTGGGTAGGCATGACCCACACTCAAATTCCCGGCCACCGCAATCGTCTCCGCCTGTCCGAGCCACCGCTCGGCGCGACGATTCAAATATTTGCCTTCGCCATTTGCCGAGTAGCATCCACGGGCGTGATGTTGCAATTCACCTTTGACCACAGGCAGATTCGCCATCGCTGGAGAACTTTCTACGGCCGCAAAGTATTGGCGGAGCGTACTCCAACGCAATTCTGGCAGACTGGTATCCTTTTGCATTTCCTTTATTTTGGCAATCTGTTCTCGCGTTACAGCTCCTCCGTGGTCGCCAACCCCCAGAAAGAAAACACCGTGATCGAAACCGGGAGCGAAGACATTCTTTGCAGCTTCCGGAATCCTGTCGGCTTCGTCGCTATAGGCGTGCCAGATCCTCACTGTAAGAATGCGAGATCCATCGGGCCCTTCCCACCAGAAAAGCACTGGTAGTTGCATCTCATTGGCTTGTGGACGGAGAAACGAGTAATACCCATAGCCCGCGTTCTTCAGGATGGTCGGCAAACCTGCCGCGTGACCAAACGAGTCGGGATTAAATCCGATCGTGACCTCTGCCCCGAGCGTCTGCCGGCAGTAGGCCTTCCCATATAAGGAATGGCGAACAAAACTTTCGGTCGAAGGGATGTTGCAGTCGGGCTCAACGGGCCAGCCACCTACGACCTCCCAGCGGCCTTGCCGGATCCGCTCACAAACTTCCGCAAACATGGCTGGATCAGCTCGCTCGACCCAACGATAGTGCGCGGAGGACGAGTGGCTATAACAGAAGCCAGGCGTTTCGTTCATCCGATCGAGGACACTGCGGAACGTGGTCAAGGAAAGATTCTCACCATCGCGCCACGGCCACAACCACGCGGCATCGATGTGCGAATAGCCCACGACGTGCAGGACCGGTCTCTGGGATATGTCTTTGTCCGCTTTTCGCGTTCTGTCCGAAAGTTCGAGTAAGTCCCAAGCAAACGAGGGACCAGCAGCGCTTGCGATGCCCAGTGCCGTTGCGCCTGCCGCGACAAATTTCCTTCTCGATAGTCGACTCAACATTTCTCCATCAGTCACGGCACACACCCGCATCGCACAAAATGATTCCTAATCCCGGTATGCTCCCGAGAGGCGCGGATTTCGTCAATTCTCCGATGTAGGGTCAACACACTTCGCTGCCATGCGAGGCGCTCAATGACGAGCCCTTGAATGCTTTCCTGGTCCGTCGGTTTGGCCGTTGACGGGAAAAGTTGCAGCGGCCTTTGACTCAAAGTTCTTCGTTGCCGGCCTCAGTTGCTTTGCAACTTCTCCAACGCCTCGATTGAGCTCTCCTTTTTCGGATCGATAGCAAGTGCCTTCTGATAACTTTCCCTCGCCAGCTGTTTCTGACCATTCTTGGCGTACGCTTCGCCGAGACTGTCGTAGACGTTGGCCGATTGCGGGTAGGCCTCTGCGTTTAGCTGGAAAATCTTGACAGCCCCTGCACGGTCGGTCTCGAGCAACCAATACCCGAGAGCGTTCATATCCAGCTCGTCCGCATAAATGTCAGGGAATCCTCGCTTCTTCAAGTCTCTATATTGAGCGATCGCCACATCTACCCCTTGAGACTGTATCGTTTGCTGCGTCATGACCGCCAGGTCCTTCGTTTTTACGTCCAGCACATCAACGAAATAGGTGAGCGCTGAATTCGGAGGGATCGGAGGTTTTTGTCCCCCCGTGGCGCCATATCCCAAGGCGGGTGGAAGAACGAGAATTGCCGAGTCGCCGACGTGCAGATATCCGAGTCCTTCGAGCAGACCGGGGATTTTATTTCCGGTCTGGAGAAAAACGGCTTCTGACTCCCCTTTGGTACTACGGAACTCGGTTCCACTCGGGAGGAGCCCCGTAGCTCGAACGACAGCGATATCACCCGGTTCGAGTTGCCGTCCCGAGCCATGCTTCGTGACAAGAACGACTAGACCGGAAGGCATCTTCGACTCGTCTAAAGCTATGTCACCGTCGACGCCAGCTCCATACCACGGATCATCGGCTTTCATGAGCTTTCCGACAAAGCTCTCGTAGGCCGCCTTGACTCCCATCTCGTCCGGCGGGTTCTTAGCATAGCCGATGAGCGGCTTGATGAAGGCGTCCATCGCCGAATCGATTTCGTGGTAGACAGCAGATGATTTTCTCTCAAGAAATCCAGCGTTCGAGTCCCAAGCGACCTCAAGCGAACGGGCTGTCTTTGCGGCTGTCTCGTTGTCACCTTTCTGGAATGACCGATAAGCGGTCTCCGCCAACTCGCGATACGGACTCATCGCGGTCTTTTGGGGGACCGGGCCGCTCTGTTGTGCAGGGAGGGGCATGGGGCCTAAGGTTGTTGCCAGAATCATGTGCACTAACAACACATAAATACTTTTCTTCATTGGCGTGAGACTCCTAGTAGGTGAGAATGTTGTGTATTTGATCCTCGAGAATTCTGCTCGCTCGTCGCTGAAATCGCAGTGAGTGTCACTCTCGTCAGTGATCCGTTCGGTCTCCCGCTGCGCCCCGCGGTTGAGTCCCATCGTTGGGATTGGCGTTGACAAGAAACTCATCGAACCAGGCGTAAATGCGTTCCCATAAATCCTTTTGATTTTGCCCATTACTAATTCCGTGGCCCTCCCCCCAATACCGAACAAATTCAGCACGCTTGTCCTGGCGCTTGAGCGCGCTGAACATTTCCTCACCCTGCTCAATGGCCACAAAATCCTGGTCTCCTTGGACAATCATCAATGGCGTTTGTATCCGATCTGCATAAAAGATTGGGCTGTTACGTGTGTATCGAACAGGATCCTTCCAAGGAGGATTTCCCATCCTCATTTGTCCATTTTCTATTTCGGGTCCGAGAGTGTACCCGGTTGCATAGCGGCTACTACCGAAAAATTCACCATACTCGCTAGTTAAGTCGCTTGGTCCCGCCATCGAGACCGCTGCATGGAATCGGTTTGTTTGGCTTATGATGCTGTAGACCGAGTAGCCCCCGTAGCTGACTCCAATCACGCCCAATCGCGCTGCGTCCGCGATCCCCATGTCAATCACCTTGTCTACCGCCGGCAGGACACCATTTAACATTTCTCGATACGGATCGCTCGCCTCGCCCTCCGGGGGAAGCGGCATGCTGGGAGTAATCACCGCATAGCCGTGCGCGGTCAACATTCTGTTGAATTCCCCGGCATCGAATAACTCGCTTCCGAACACTGCGCCAGCGTACACCACGGCAATGAGAGGATACTTTACGTGTTCTTGAAAACCGATCGGAAGGTCTAACTCCGCGCTGAGTTCTTGCCCGTCAAGAGATCGGTAGATTATTTTTTTGCTCTCAAATCCGGCGAAGTCCGGTCGAAATGGATTGGCTTCCTTGATCTCTACGCAGCGCCCAGCCTCTCTACAAACCCATCCGTACAACACCTCAGGGCCATAAGATACGAAAACCGAAACGCCTCGCGAGTATGCGATTAGGTCTGATTTCTGTTGCGGCTTTGACACTTCACGAACTTCGCCAGATATTGAATTGATCCGATAAAATAAGTCAAGACCATCTGCTCCTTTGACCGACACGATCGCGATTTCCTGTGAGTCCTCTTGACCGGCCCATACAATCCGCTCCACCTTCTGATCAAGACCGCGTGCCACTTTGTCGGTTCGTTTCGTCGTTAAGTCCGTCCGCAATAGCTCCCCATCTGATAGTACGAATAACAACTTGGCATCCTTTGCGAAGTTGATCTCCGGAAGCGGGCTATGGGGTAAACTGCCAGTTAGATTAATAAATACGTCATGCTGGCGAGCAAGCCACCAATCGTGTCGTTTGCTTTGAGCAGGCAAAGAAAAGCGTTTCTCGCTGTCAGCGTATACAAACAGATCGCCACCCGGGCCCCACCTAACATCTTCGATCCGCGCAAGTTCGTCAGGACCCTTGACTTGAACGCACTTGGGCGATTGGGAGTCGCAACGAAACCACTGAGACTGTCGCGTCGCCGAATCTCCACCAATGTATGTTGCAATTGCCACTTCGTCAGTGCCGGGTTTCCACCTGATCCAAGGATGGTCAGGGTCAGGAAATCTCGATCGAACGGAAAACTCGTATTGCTCAGTGAGCTGGAAGGCATCCGTCAAATCAAGAACCGCAAGACTGTAGGTGTACAGATAGTCGCCGAATAACTCTGCCTTTGGATCTGCTTTGGCGAGCGGCTTCTGACGCAGGTAGGCAATGTGTTTGCGATCGGGACTCAACTCGACCCTTGCAAGAATCCCGGTATCATATCGACTGATCACCCCTCCATCCACGTCCAGCACCATCAATTCGCTGGGTTGCCCCACGGGAGCCCCCGACTCAGCGCCGCTGCGGAGGACACTTGCGGTTTCCTCTGCACCTCTCCAGTACTTGGTCCAGCCCTCGATCGCAGCACGCTCAGTCCCGTAACTGAACTGCCCGCGGGGCAAGACGTCACAAACAATTCGGTAGTTGTCGAGCCACTCAAAGAATCTCAAGCCGTATGGAGCAGTATGTAACTCTTGGTCAAGGATTTCTTGAACCTTGTCGGTTGCACTGTCCCATATAGCGATACCAGGACCTCCAATTCCATTCGACCCTATTGCGAGCTTTTTCCCATCCTCCGACCATTTGAGCTCACGATAAGTCGAACCGCTGTCCTTTCGCTTCGCGATGAGCCTGGCCTCCTCACCACCCAAAGACCAAAGCCAGACGCCAGATTGTCCACTGAAAGCTACCATCTTGTTATCGGGAGAGATCACGTAGGTCTCAGTGAGCTCATACTTCACTAAATCTGCCGGAGTTATGAGTTTCTTCTTCGTTTGTCCAAAGGCAAAGTATGGAATCATCACAATAATGCATGATGACAACAGACAGTTTTTCAGAAAACGCCTCAACGGATCCTCCACACACATAGGTTGACCTAAATCGACAAACGAAACTCAGAACAGAAGCTTCAAGGCGAGCTGCAATGAGCGCGGTGATCCGGTTGCGTACAGGGGGTTTGGGACGCCAACGCCATGGGTGCTAGTATTCGCGCCAATTATCCCAAAACTAGTACCGTCACAAAGGCACACATCCGGCATGCCTGCGTTAGGGTGGTTGAAGAGATTGAAGGCTTCGACACGAAACAGCAGTCGCAGCTGTTCTTTGATCGGAAATTCTCTCTGTGCGGCCAAGGTTAGATTCCAAAAACCCGGCCCGTGTATATAGTTCCGCGGCAGTGTCCCTTGCCGAGTGGGACTGCCATCCGGGTTGACCGGTATTGGCAAAAAGGCAGCCGGATTAAGCGCCCACTCGAAGGGATCTCCTGCATTGTGTAACACTGAAGGGACGTTCCTTGCTAAATCAGGCCGCACAATGTCAACTGTTGATCCCGGCTCGATGAAGTACTCGTCTTGAAAAACATCAAGCGGAATCCCGCTTTGGGCGGTAAATCGGGTATTCAGTGCCCAGCCGCGACTCACTGACCGAACAAGACGATTGGCCGAAACACCGGGAGGCTGATAGTTCAGTGCTAGATTGAACAAATTCCGGATATCATTATCTGAGTTTCCCCTTAAAAGCGGAATCACCGGGGTGTCTGATGTAACGTCATCAATTGCATGCGCCCAGGTATACGAAGCAATTAATTGCATGCCAGGTGCGATATAGCCTTGGTCCTGCACTTGGAGCGAATTGTAGGCAGATGAAGCCCCATTTCTTGTAACTGAGAGCTCTGAAAAGGCTGGGTTAATACTAGACGCGTCGTAAAACTGCTGAACATAGATGAGTTTTCTTCCTCCATTTCCAACATACGAGACAGTTAATGTATTCCTAGAACTAAGCCCCTGACTCACAGATAGGTTCCACTGTTCCGTATACGGCAATCGCAGAGCCGGGTCATTGAGAAGCAACGGTCCGTAAGGTTGGACGAGCGGGGAATTAAGAGGCGGCGGTTGAAGCTCACTTTGCTGCGCCGGTAGAGTGACATTGCTGAGCACATTGAAGTCAATAAACGGATAGCCGGTGTAACCCGCTGATCCAAAATTTTGGCCCGTGTCATAAAAGACCCCGAATCCACCTCGCACAACCAAAGGATGACTTTGCAGCGAGTTGATCTGATAGGCAAAACCGAACCGAGGGGCAAAGTTGTCATAGGATGTGTGATATTGAGGCGTGCCTTGAGGTGCAAGTTGCGCCATTGCAAGGTTGCCAGTCGTCAGCGCCAGCGGATATTTTCCATCCGCCGCGCCAGGTA
>Ga0181516_10002718_pt1 | contig 12290 bp, 8 predicted proteins | sample PEATcosm2014_Bin_25_FD_121104 | JGI IMG/M metagenome (GOLD analysis project Ga0181516, IMG submission 121104) | Peatland microbial communities from MTU Mesocosm Facility, Houghton, MI, USA - PEATcosm2014_Bin01_10_metaG | ecosystem: Environmental > Terrestrial > Soil > Wetlands > Peat | place...
CCGTGGAGGTAAGCCTGAGTCCGATCCGCACCGAGCATGGGACTGATGTCACGGCCATCATCCGCGACATCACCGAGCGCAGGGAGATTGAGGAGCATATGCGGTCTTTACAGGAGCGAGACCTGGCCGAACGCGATGCGCGGCACAAAGCGGCCGAACGTGAGATCCAGGTACGGCAAGAGTATCTGACCTTGCTGAGCCATGAACTCCGCACGCCCCTGCACACTATCATCGGCTTTGCGGAGCTACTCGCGGAAGAGAGCAATGGCCGGCTCAATCCGAAGCAGCAGAAGTTTCTGACCCATATTCAGCATGATTCCGATCACTTCCTGATCCTGATCAACGACATGCTCGATCTCAGCCGCATGGAGTCAGGGGGATTCAATCTGAACCTGGATTCATTGTCGGTACAGGATGCGGTTTCGGAAGCGGTGGAGTCCATCCGTCCCTTCGCCGAATCCAAATCGGTCTCTGTCCGGGAAGGCAAGCATCTTAATCTGCACGTACTTGCGGATCCTACGCGGCTCCGTCAGATTCTCTACAACCTGCTCAGTAATGCCGCAAAGTTTACCAGAGCAGGTGGCGAAGTCTTTGTTGACACTGTGTTGGAAGGCGATCTGGTCACCATCACCGTCTCCGATAACGGCGTTGGGATCTCGCCCGAGGACCGTATCCGCATCTTCAATAAGTTCTATCAGGCAGGCATCACACCCGCTGGAGAGCTTGAAGGGAGCGGCCTGGGCCTGTCCATCTGCAGGCAACTCGTCGAGTTGCAGGGCGGCAATATCTGGGTGGAGAGCGAGCTCCACAAAGGAAGTCGGTTTCACTTCACTCTGCCAACATCCAACAACTTACCCGTCGCGGGCTTGCCGGGCCGCCAACCTCAGGTGCTCACATAATGGACCCTCAGCTATCTACTCTCTCGAACGATACGAAGTCCGGCATCGCGGCCCGAATCCTGATTGCGGACGATGACACCAGCAGCCGCGAACTGCTGCGCGCCATCCTGGAGTCCAGCGGATATGAGGTGGTCGAAGCAGCCGACGGCGTAGAGGCCATGGAACGGGCCGCTGATTTCCCACCCGACCTCGTCATCCTCGACATACAGATGCCGAAGATGGACGGACTGGCGGCCGCACAGGCCCTGCGTAAGATTCCCTCCTTCGAGAAGACGCCGATCATCGCTCTGACGGCGAGTACAAAGGGAGTCCTTTCGGAGGATATCTCCATGGCCGGCTTCACATCATATCTGGTAAAACCAATTGGTCCAGCGCAGCTACGTCAGCATATTTCGGATCTGTTGTAGGCCACTTCGGCAACTGAGCATATATCTTCAGCTTGTAACGTAGCGCATCCCGGCCAATTCCGAGGCGGCGCGCCGCCTCCGATTGATTTCCCTTTGCGGCATGGAGCGCCTGCTCGATGAGCTTGCGCTCCTGCTGGAGCAGTAGCGAGGTCGCATCCTCCTTGCCTGCACCCGGGACCGGCTGCTGCCGGACCAGATGCTCCGGCAGGTCCCCAACCTCGATCTGCGTGCCCTCCGTCAACATGCACGCGCGGCCGATCACGTGCTCCAGCTCGCGCACATTGCCGGGCCACTCGTGGCGCTCCAGAATAAGCGACGCCCGCTGCGTCAGACCGCGGATGGACTTGGAATAATCGGCGCTGAACTTCTGAATGAAACAGCCCGCCAGCAGAGCGATGTCCTCTGCGCGGTCCTTCAGCGAAGGAACCTCCAGTTCCACCATCGAAAGCCGGTAGTAGAGGTCCTCGCGGAACATGCCCTCGGCGATGGCAGTCCGCAGATCGCGATGCGTGGCCGCAACGATGCGCACATTCACCTTGCGGGAGGCCGTCCCGCCCACAGGGAGAATCTCCTGGTTCTGGAGCGCGCGCAGGAGCTTGGCCTGCGTTCCAATCGGCATGTCGCCGATCTCGTCCAGAAAGAGCGTGCCTCCGTTGGCCAGCTCGAACAGGCCGGTCTTGTCGCGGTCGGCGCCGGTGAAGGCTCCCTTGACGTGGCCGAAGAGCTCGCTCTCAAAGAGCGACTCCATCACGGCGGAGCAGTTCAGCACCACAAACCTGCCCGGAACATGGCTGCGGCGATGCAGAGCCGTTGCCACGAGGTCTTTGCCTGCGCCGGTCGGTCCTTTAATCAGCACAGAACGGAAGTGCGGCGACACGCGCTGAATCATGGCAAAGAGGTCCCACATCGGGCGGCTCCTCGCGCTCATGCCCTCAAACTGTAGCTCATGGGTCACGTCCGCATCCGTGGAGTAGGCCCTCTGCCGCCGTTTCGCAGCGTCGCGCAGTTCGGCTACGCGCTCGCGCAGGAGCGCCATCTTGACCGGCTTCTGCTGGTAATCCGCGGCCCCCTGCTGAATCGCCTCAACGGCGGTTTCTGTGGTGTAGTGCGCCGTCATCAGGATGACGTCAATGGAGGCGTCGAAGCGGACGATCTCCTTGAGTACTTCCAGCCCGCTCATCCCCGGCATCACCAAGTCGGTAATGACCAGCCGCGGACGATGCCTGCGCACCAGATCCAGACCTTCCATGGGATTGGAAGTTGTATAGAGGGTGGCGCCGGATTGGGCAAGCGCCTCGGATAACAGCTCAAGACTACCTGGGTTATCGTCGATCACAACGATGGACAGCTCTGCTTTCATTGGGGCCCGACATTTCTGAAGCTTGGGGGTAGAACAGGGAGCTTAAGGTGGGTCAAATGACCCAAGGTAACTGTTTTCACACCCAAACGACTGACCCATAGTGTACACCCTCCCTCGCAAGTAACTGAAAGTGCGTGACTTTAGTTTGGCCAATGGATTGCTTTTACTTCAAGCGTAAGTAGCCCCATTAGGAGTACCTATGTCAGCCATCCAACATGAACTCGAAGTCAAATTCCCCTCCACTCAGAGCCACGCTCTGCAGTCCCGCAACTATCTTGAAGCTGTATCCCTCCGTAAGGAGCACCGGAAAGAGGATTTGGGTGTAGAGACTGTCCTGTTCATGGACAACGTTGCCTATCTCATGTGGCAGGCAAGACAGGGCGTTGTGAGCCTGAGCGCTCTTCTGCTGGTCTGCGGTGTGCTGACCACGTTGGGAGTGTCCGCCCCCGCGCACGCGCAGAGCATGCTGAAGGTAAGAACCACGGAGTCCTCCGCCTCGAACGACAATTCCCGTGTGATCGCGATGATGAACAAGGGCCTCGACGACTCGATCATCGTAGCCAAGATCAAGTCCTCCAGTTGGACCTTCAAGCTGACCGACGATGACATGCTGGCCCTGCGCAAGTCTGGCCTCTCCGCACCGGTGGTCGCAGCGATGATCGACAGCAGCGCGACGGCTACGACCAGAGTCTCCGTCGATGATCAGGCGTTGTCACTCGATACCATGGGGCAGGCAAAGACCGCTGGACGGCTCCTGAACAATCTCACAGGCGATCTGACACAGCTCAAGGAGAATGCCTTCCTGGAAGGCGCGTCCTCCACGATCTCGGCAAGCCCAATGCCGACGATCCTCATCACCTTGCCCAAAGGCGAATCGATCGGCAACTACATCCTGGTGAAGATGAGCGAAAAGGGCGACCGGCGCGAGCTGAACGTAGGCACCGGCGGCGGAATTGGGAACGGCAGAACCGGACTCAGTTCCTCCAGCACCGTTCGCTCCGTTCAGGTCATCGCCAAGGGTGAAAACACCTATCAGCTGGTGCCCTCGGCCCCACTGAAGAGTGGCCAGTACATGGTCTACGTCGTTGGTTCCTCCGACGAGCGGAAGGACATCTACGGCAAGGGCTATGACTTTGCGGTGTTGCGGTAACACTCAGTCGGGCCTCGCATCAACAGCAAAGGCCGGCGCATACGCGCCGGCCTCTTGCATTGCGATTCTGATATGCGTTAGATGTCCAGGTTCTTAACGTCCAGCGCATTGTCCTCGATGAACTTGCGCCGAGCTTCGACGTCCTCGCCCATCAGCGTGGTGAAGATCAGCTCTGTGGCGGTGATGTCCTCGAGCTTGACCTGCATCAGCGTGCGGCGGGCGGGGTCCATGGTGGTCTCCCAGAGCTGCGGTGCGGTCATCTCGCCCAGGCCCTTGTAGCGCTGAACCTGGTACTCCTTGCGGCCCTGCTCGATGACATACTCGAAGACCTCGCGCGGCGTCTGCTTCTCCACCGGATCCTGTGAGACCTTGGCAGAACGCTTGACCGGCTTGGCAGCATCGACCTTGGCGGCGCCGGCGTCCAGCGCGCCTTCGAGCTCGACCTCTTCCGTGTCTTCGAGTTCCTGCTCGGCCTTCTCTTCGGCAGATTTGCTGGCCGCCGCGGATTCCTTACCCGCGTACTCAATGAGGAAGGGCCCGACAAGCTGCTCGCGAAGCTGCGCCTGCTTGGCCAGCAACTGGCGTGACTCCGGCGCAACGGCAAGCGTCCAGTCAATGTGCCGCACCGCGCCCTGCGCGTCCGTGAAGCTGACCGAGTAGCTGCGGTGCTCCTCGTCGAACTCGACGTCGGAGACGGCCTTGAACTGATAGGTCTTCTCGATGGCCTTGAGACGCGCGCGCATCTCCTGCAGCTTGTCCTTGGTCTCAAAGTCGGTGCGGCGAACAGCGTCCTTACCCTCGCTGGCGAAGATCTCCGCGAAGGCGCGAACCACATCCTCATTGCGCACGCGCTTGACCACCTTGTCGAAGAAGCCGAGGTAGTCATTGAGCGCAGCCATGTACTTGGTGAGTTCCTTGCCTTCGAGCCGCGCGCCGCCCTCGCCATAGCGGATGATCATGCCGTCCGAGGCGCGCTTGACCATCACCTGCACGTACTCGCGGTCGTCCTTGATGTACTGCTCGAATTTGCCCTTCTTGATGCGATAGAGCGGCGGCTGTGCGATGTACACATGCCCGCGCTGGATCAGTTCTGTCATGTGGCGGAAGAAGAACGTGAGGAGCAGCGTGCGGATGTGCGATCCGTCCACGTCGGCGTCGGTCATCAGGATGAGCTTGCCATAGCGCAGCTTGGCGATGTCGAAGTCGTCCTTGCCGATGCCGCAGCCCAGCGCCGTAATCATGGCGCGGATCTCCTCATGGCCCAGCATCTTGTCGTAGCGAGCTTTCTCGACGTTGAGGATCTTGCCCTTGAGCGGAAGGATCGCCTGGAACTTGCGGTCGCGGCCCTGCTTGGCGGTGCCACCGGCGGACTCACCCTCGACGAGGTAGAGTTCGCAGAGCTCTGGCCTGCGCTCAGAGCAGTCGGCGAGCTTGCCGGGCAGGCCGCCGCCGTCGAGCGCGCCCTTACGGCGAGTGAGGTCGCGAGCCTTGCGGGCTGCTTCGCGGGCACGTGCCGCATCGATGGCCTTGTTGATGATCTTGCGCGCGATCGGCGGGTTCTGCTCCAGAAACGCGCCAAGACGTTCATTCACGAATGCCTGAACGATGCCAGCGATGTCCGAGTTCAGCTTGCCCTTGGTCTGGCCCTCAAACTGCGGCTGTGGCAGCTTCACGCTGACCACCGCGACCAGGCCTTCGCGCACGTCGTCGCCGGAGAGGTTCTCCTTCACGTCCTTGAAGAGGCCAAGCTGCTGGCCGGCGACGTTGATGGTGCGGGTGAGCGCGGTGCGGAAGCCGGAGAGATGCGTTCCGCCATCGACGGTGTTGATGTTGTTGGCGAAGGAGAAGACCGTCTCGGAGTACGCGTCGTTGTACTGCAACGCGATCTCCATCACCACCTGGCCCTGCTCGGTCTCCATGTAGATGGGCTTGTCGTGCAGCACCTGCTTGCCTTTGTTGAGCAGCTTGATGAACTCCGCAATACCGCCGGTGTACTTGTAGACCTGCGACTTCAGCTCGCCCTTGGCGTCGACCTGGCGCTCATCCGTGAGCGTGATCTCGATCCCCTTATTCAGGAATGCGAGTTGGCGCAGGCGATTGGCCAGCGTATCGAAGTTGTACTCGGTGACGGTGAAGATGCTGCGGTCCGGCAGGAAATGGATCTTGGTGCCAAGACGCTTGGTCGGCCCCATCTTGCGCAGCTCGCTGATCGGTATGCCCTTGGAGTAGTCCATCTCCCAGGTGAAGCCGTCGCGCCATATCTCCACATTCAGTTGCTCGGAGAGCGCGTTGACGCAGCTAACGCCCACGCCATGCAATCCGCCGGAGACCTTGTAGTTCGACGCGTCGAACTTTCCGCCGGCGTGCAGCATGGTCAGCACCACCTGAACAGCGGGCATTGTCTCGCCTGTGGGCAGCGTCTTGTTGTCGACGGGAATGCCACGACCGTCATCGACGACGGTGACGGAGTTGTCCACGTGGATGGTGACGTCGATCTTGGAGGCATAACCGGCGAGCGCCTCATCCACCGAGTTGTCCACGACCTCATAGACCAGGTGATGCAGGCCCTGTTCGCCGGTCGAGCCGATGTACATCGCGGGACGCAGACGAACCGCTGTGAGACCTTCGAGAATGGTGATGTTTTCGCCGGTGTAAGAACCGGCTTCCGGAATCGGATTCCTCGGATCTTGCGGATCCGGCAAAGGGGTGTGCGTTGCCAAGCTAACTCCAGCAGGCGGCGAGGTTTATCGGCTTCGCTCAGGCCCCGAAATAAGGCCCGGAAGCAGCGGGAGAAAGCCGCCTGCAAAGGGGGTTTCCCTAAGCTGATTTTACCATGCTGGAGCTGTGAATCTGTGCGGGTTTCGGCCGCTGGGAAGGCGGTAAAATCGGTCCATTTTCGGCCTCCGGCGACCAGACCCGCAGGAGCAGAAATCCCATCGCCCAAAGAGCCAGTTCTAGCCCGATTCCGGGTAGAAATACGGTCCAGAACGCCGCTCCGCAGACAGCCAGATGGACCCCGAAGAATCCCACCGCAGCCGCGGCGCGGCGATTGGTCCCGGAAACCCTTTGGAAGGGCGCGAAGAGCTGCGGCAGGGCGACCAGAAACAGCGGCCACGCGTAGCCGACGAGGTGCAGAAATCCGGCGCCGATGACCGGCGCCAGCAGGAAGGAGACAGCACCATAGAGCAACGTAAAGCGAAGCAGGAGGCTGCGCTTCGGGCCTGCGTAGCGGCGGCTACGCCACCAGAGCCAGACCAGCAGAAGCGGCAACAGCCCGAAGTTCCCCAGCGTGACATCGATCGCGACCAATTGCTGGTGGAACGAGACGCCGCACACGCCCAGTGCATGGACCGGACCGAAGTGGAAGGGAAAGCTCCATACAGGGACCTTGCAGAGCTCCGTGTTGGCGTCGCTCCAGGGCAGCACGCCCACCACGTTGCGCAGGAAGTTCCACGGTATCTTGGCCAGCATGTAGATAGCTTCGGGCAGGTGCTCGACGTTGGGCTGAGCGCCCGCGGCTAATCGGCTGACGACCACACTGCCCGCAACCGCCGCGACGACCGCCGCGATGCGGTCGCGCCACCGCAGGCTGCTCCACGCAGCCAGCAGAAAGCAGAGCAGTGTGAGCGAGGTGGACTCACGCGTGAGCATCAGCGGGAACATCATCAGCGCGACGGCGAAGAGGTGGTTCCGATCCAGCAACAGGAGCACCAGCGCAAGCAATGCGGCATAGAAGAGGTCGGGGAAGACCAGGTTCTGCACCAGCGTGACCCACGTAGGCACAACCACGACCGCAATCAGCATCCAGCGTGGCGCAGCCGTTCCGAGCATCAGCCAGCAGATGACTGCCAGCAGCACCAGCAGCGAGATTCCTGCCTCCACGAAGAAGCCGCTATGAATCGAGAGGTGCAACAACGCGGCGAGCGCCCGAGCCACCATCGGCGCCAGCGGACGCGAGGCGAAGGGCTGCATCGCGCCGCTTACGTTGCCGTTGGCGAGGCGAAGATATTGGCTGGAGTCGGCGATGTGGAAGAACGGCTGCTCATGCACAGCGATGGAGACGGCCAACGCGGCTCCCGACAGGACACCGCTAGCCAGGGCAATCCACCTTGCGCGCGATGACCAGGCGCGCATCGGCAGCATCAGGCTGCGGATGAAAGCCGGAGGCGAGCTGATCTCTGGAGTCAAGCGTTCCCCTGCGCGAACGCGGACTGCGCGCCCTCTCTTTATACATCCGTCGCAGAGAGCGGAAGGCCTCCGATCAGCTATCCAGAGGCCTTCCCCAGGCTCAGCTTGCTGCTGCGTACGTTACGGGCTCTTCCTTCACCGGCGGAGGCTCATGCTCGGCGAGTACCGCTGCATAGAACACACCAGCGAGGATCGCGCCCACGAGCGGCGCCAGCCAGAAGAGCCAGAGCTGATGCAACGCCCAGTTGTTGCCTCCGTACAAGGCCAACAGCGCGGGACCGGTGGAGCGCGCCGGATTCACCGACAGGTTGGTCACCGGAATCCCAATCAGGTGGATGAGCGTCAGGCACAGACCGATGGCCAGCGGGGCAAAGCCCTTGGCGGCTCTCTGGTCGGTCGCACCCAGAATCACGACCAGGAAGAAGAACGTCAGCAGGACCTCCGCAACCAGAGCGGCGATCAGGCTGTAGCCTCCGGGCGAGTGTGCGGCATAGCCGTTGGAGGCGAATCCGCCGATGGCATATCCATCCTTGCCCGAGGCGATGGCATAGAGCGTCCAGGCGGCTGCGATGGCGCCCAGCACCTGCGCGGCCCAGTAGGGCACGATCTCCTTCGCTGGGAAGCGCTTGCCGGCAACCAGACCGAGCGTGACCGCGGGGTTCAGGTGGCAGCCGGAGATGTGGCCGATGGCGTAAGCCATGGTCAGCACGGTGAGCCCGAAGGCCAACGCGACGCCGGCGAAGCCGATGCCAAGTTGAGGGAAGGCCGCATCCAGTATCGCCGCTCCGCAACCGCCGAAGACCAGCCAAAAGGTGCCAAAGAACTCGGCGATGCAGCGCCGAGAGAGTGTGACTTGCATACGTCCTCCAGAGTTTATGAGTGTCGATTGCAGGGCCCGGAAAGCGCTGCCAGTCTACCGCTCGTTCCTGTGCACCGCCACACAAAAGAGCCTGCCGAATGGACTCCGGCAGGCACTTCTGGACTCTATTGTGGTTCGGGCGCTCTACCAAACCTTGCAGGTGGGTGTGTGGACCATCGGCTGGCCTTCCTTGCAACTGAAGGCCTGCTGGAACTGTGGCAGGTTGGAGACCACGCCATTGATGCGGGCAATCCCCGGTGAGTGCGGATTGGTGATGGCGCTGACCCGCAGGTTCTCCGGCCGCTCGTTCTCGCACGCCCATTGCGCCATGCCGATGAAGAACCTCTGGTCGGGCGTAAAGCCGTCGATTGCCTGTAGGCTCTGGCCTTCGGTCTGCTTCTTCCAGGCGATGTAGGCCAGCAGTGTTCCGCCGAGGTCGGCGATGTCTTCCCCGCTGGTCAGCTTGGAGTTGATGTGGATGTCGTCGACTACGGTGTAGCCAGCGTACTGGTCGCGCACGCAGCTCACGCGGTCCTCAAAGCGGGCCGCATCGACCGGAGTCCACCAGTCGCGCAGGTTGGCCAGTTGGTCGTACATGCGGCCTTCGTCGTCGAAGGCATGCGTGAGTTCGTGGCCGATGGTTGCGCCGGTGTTGCCGTAGTTGGGAGCATCATCCAGCTTGGGATCGTAGAGCGGCGGCTCCAGAACTCCGGCGGGAAAGTTGATGTCGTTCTTCTGCGGGTCAAAGTAGGCGTTCACGGTCGGCGGCGTCATGTCCCACTCGTTCAGGTCCACGGGCTTGCCCAGCTTGTGCCAGTCACGATACTGCTCAAAGCGGTAAGCGCGCAGCACATTGCCGAAGTAGTCGTCAGGCCGGATGTCGAGGTCGCTGTAGTCGCGCCACTTGTCCGGATAGCCGATCTTGTTCCGGATAGCGTGCAGCTTGCGCAGGGCTTCCGTCTTGGTTCCGGCGGTCATCCAGTCGAGGTTCTCTATCTCGTCCTGCATCGCGGTCTCAATCTGGGCAGTCATCAGTTGGGTCTTGGCCTTGGTGTCGGCGGAGAAGGTGCGAGCGACGAACTCCTGTCCGAGCGCCTCACCGAGCGAGCGGTCCACGCCGCGGGTGCAGGTCTTCCAGCGCGGAGGCATCGCCGGAACGCCGCGCAGCGTCGCGGAGTAGAAGTCGAAGTAGGCCTGCGCGAAGGTCTGGGAGAGATAAGGCGCAGCCGCGCTGAGAGCGTGGAACGTAAGATAGGCGCGCAGCGCCGGGACCGATGCGGTGGCCAGTTGCGTCTGCATGGCCCGTATGAACTCCGGCTGCGCGACGTTGAGCGTCTCCACGTGGCCCGCGCCCTGCAACAGGAAGTAGTTGGCCCAGTCGACGGACGGCGCCATCGCCTTCAGCTCGTCGATGGTCAACACGTGATAGGTGTTGCGCGGATTCCGCAACTGCACGCGGGTAAGCGAGGCGCTGGCCAGCTCGGTCTCGATGTTCAGCGTCGAAGTGGCATCCTGCGCGGCCTGCTCACGGCTCTCACCCATCAGACCGAAGAGGCGCTGAATATACTCTGTGTACTCGCGGCGAATGCGTTCGCTGCGCGGGTCGGTGTTCAGGTAGTAGTCGCGGTCCGGCAGGCCGAGACCACCTGCGTCCACGGCCACGATCATGGTGGAGGAGTCAAATGCGTCCTGCTCGGTTCTGGAGTTGAAGAAGAAGCTGCCCAGCGCCTGGCGATGCAGCACGGACAGCTCGGCCACCACGTCGTCGCGAGTCTGGAGTGAGTCAATCCGCGCCAGCACGGCAAGCACCGGCGTGTCGCCGAGCCTGTCAATGACCGAGGTGTCCATGCAGGCGACGTAGTAGTCGCCGATCTTCTGCTGCACCGGGGTGCGATTGCCGGCTACAGCATCGTGCTGCAGGATGCCCCAAAGGAACTGCTGGTTCTCCGTTGCGAGCTTGGCGTAGACGCTCCACGAGGCCTGGTCCGCAGGAATCGGGTTGTTCTTCTGCCAGCCTCCGCAGGTGAACTGGTAGAAGTTCACGCACGGATCGACCGAGCGATCCAGGCTGGTGAGGTCCAGCGAGGGCGTGTAAGGCATCGCATCCAGCGGCTGCATCTCAGCGGCAGCCGGTCCAGCCAGCGCGGCGGGCGCGGCGACGGCGCCTGCGACCGGCATGATGAACGGCGAAACAGACGTGGACTTCGATGGAGCTGCGACGGGCGCTGCGAGCGGCGCAGGAGCAGGCTGCATACGAACTCGGGTGGGCGCTGAGAGCACTGGCGCTGGCGGAGCGGGCGCTGGCTTACTCACGACCGGCGCGACTGGAACGGCAGCAGGCACGAATGCTTCAGGCGTCGATGCTGCCGGAGCGGGCTCCGCTGGAGGCGGCGCAACAAGCGCAGGTGCGATTGCGGCAGGTTCAGGCGCAGGTGCAGGTGCAATTCCAGCCGGAACCGGCGCAACTGGAGCGGGCGCAGCCGGAGCCGTTGCCGCGGCAGCAGGCTGCTGCTGTTGTTGCTGCTGCTTCAGGATCTCTTCCTGCTGCTGCCTGGTAATGGGGATCTGGCGCTTGCTCTGGTCCGGCGGCGGAGGCATGACCGGCGCCTGCTGAATCTGTGCCGCGAGCGGAACGACCATGAGACTCAGCGCGAGCGCGAATCCGGCAGACAGAGGCATGAGCTTGGGCAGCACGATGTACTTCTCCTGAAAGTAGGATGCTATGCAGCGATAGGCTGTAAGCGAATCAGGAGCGGGATAATGGGGCAAAAGAACACCAGTAGAGCTCAGCCTGCGTCTGGAGAAACATTCTTGGTGCCGAAGAAAGGACTCGAACCTTCACACCCTTGCGAGTACATGGACCTGAACCATGCGCGTCTGCCAATTCCGCCACTTCGGCTCACTTCGGCCGCGCGGGCGCGCTAACTTCCGTGAAGGCTTAGTGTAGCAGAGCGCCGCCGGATTCGTTGTGCCGCGTTACACTTGACTCGAACCGCGCAGAGGTTTCGCTGCGAGCATCCAACCCGAGCATCCAACCAACGATGAGCGAATCCACGAATCCTGAAGCTGCGTCCTCCGGCCAGATTCCCGAAGAACTGGCCCTGGAGATTCGCCGCGTATCGCACGAACTCTCCAATGCGCTGGAGATCATCGTGCAGACGAGCTATCTGCTGAGCATGGCCGAGCTGAAGGAGCCTGCTGCGAACTGGCTGCGCATGATGGACTCCGGCGTGAACAAGGCGCTCGATTTGAATCTGCAACTGCGCGAGTACATCAAGGCGCACACCCCGAAGTAGCTGCCCCTTCGCGCTGCGAGACTCGGCAGATTGAAATTCCAGGCCAGCTGGGGTCCCCCCCCCCCCCCCCCCCCCCCCCCCCCCCCCCCCCCTGCACCACGCAGCCGCCCGGCCGCGCGCGGCGCGCGGCC
>Ga0181516_10002720_pt1 | contig 12283 bp, 8 predicted proteins | sample PEATcosm2014_Bin_25_FD_121104 | JGI IMG/M metagenome (GOLD analysis project Ga0181516, IMG submission 121104) | Peatland microbial communities from MTU Mesocosm Facility, Houghton, MI, USA - PEATcosm2014_Bin01_10_metaG | ecosystem: Environmental > Terrestrial > Soil > Wetlands > Peat | place...
AACAAGCTCAAGCTGATCCGCGACTACCAGGCCGGCGGCCGGCTGGTGGCCATGACCGGGGACGGCACCAACGACGCCCCGGCCCTGGCCCAGGCGGACGTGGCGGTGGCCATGAACTCCGGCACCCAGGCCGCCAAGGAAGCCGGCAACATGGTGGACCTGGACTCCAACCCCACCAAGCTGATCGAGATCGTCCGGATCGGCAAGCAGATGCTCATGACCCGCGGCTCCCTGGCCACCTTCAGCATCTCCAACGACGTGGCCAAGTACTTCGCCATCATCCCGGCCGCCTTCGCCACCACCTATCCGGCCTTGAACCGGCTGAACATCATGGGCCTGCACAGCCCCGAGAGCGCCATCCTGTCGGCGGTGATCTTCAACGCGCTGATCATCATCGCGCTGATTCCGCTGGCGCTGCGCGGGGTCAAGTACCGGCCCCTGGGCGCCGCGGCGATCCTCCGGCGCAACCTGCTGGTGTACGGGGCGGGCGGCCTGGTCATCCCCTTCATCGGCATCAAGCTCATCGATCTGCTGCTCGTCACCGCGCACCTGGTTTGAGGTATCCCATGTCCCTGTCCCTGCGCCCCGCCCTCGTCACCTTCCTCGGCCTCACCGCCATCACCGGCCTCGCCTACCCGCTCGTGGTCACCGGCTGCGCCGCGCTGCTGTTCCCGGGCCGGGCCAAGGGCAGCCTCCTGGTCCGCGACGGCCAGGTCCAGGGCAGCTCCCTCATCGCCCAGGACACCACCGATCCCCGCTACTTCTGGGGCCGGCTGTCGGCCACCGGCGGCTTCCCCACCAACGCCGACGCCTCCGGCGGCTCCAACCTGGCCCCCACCAACCCGGCCCTGGCGGCGGCGGCCCAGGCCCGGCTCAAGGCCCTGCGCGCGGCCGACCCGGGCAACCTGGAGCCGGTCCCGGCGGACCTGGTCACCGGCTCCGGCAGCGGGCTGGACCCCGACATCAGCCCCGCGGCCGCCAGCTACCAGGCGGCCCGGGTGGCCCGGGCGCGCAACCTGCCCAAGGCCGAGGTGCTGGACCGGGTCGCCCGCTGCACCGAGGCCCGGCAGTGGGGCATCTTCGGCGAACCCCGGGTGAACGTGCTGAAGCTTAACCTGGCGCTGGACAAGCCACAGTAAGCTACTCTGTTGGGGTGGAACCCAAGCGCCCCAATCCAGACGATCTCCTGAAGAACGTACAGGAGGAGGAGGCCCGCTCGAAGCGGGCCCGGCTGAAGATCTTTTTCGGCATGGCGCCCGGGGTCGGCAAGACCTACGCCATGCTCCAGGAAGCCCGGATCCGCATGAACGAAGGGGTGGACGTGCTGGCCGGGGTGGTGGAGACCCACGGCCGCGCCGACACCATGGCCCTCACGGAAGGGCTGGAGTTCCTGCCCCCGCGGCGCCTGCCCTACCGGGGCACCCAGATGGAGGAGTTCGACCTGGAGGCGGCGCTGGCGCGCAAGCCCGCGCTCATCCTCATGGACGAGCTGGCCCACACCAACATCCAGGGCTCCATGCACGTGAAGCGCTGGCAGGACGTCATGGACCTGCTGGACGCCGGCATCGACGTGTTCACCACGGTGAACGTCCAGCACCTGGAGAGCCTCAAGGACACCGTGGCGCAGATCACCGGGGTGCTGGTGCGGGAGAACATCCCGGACACCCTGCTCAAGCGCGCCGACCAGATCGAGCTGGTGGACATCCCGCCCGAGGAGCTGGTGGAGCGGCTGAAGGAGGGCAAGGTCTACGTGCCCGAGCAGGCCCAGCACGCGGTGGAGCGGTTCTTCCGCAAGGGCAACCTGCTGGCCCTGCGGGAGCTGGCCTTGCGCCGCACCGCCGAGCACGTGGACGCGGACATGCGCCGCTACATGGCCAGCAAGGGCATCGTCGGCAAGACCTGGGCCGCCGGGGAGCGGCTGCTGGTGTGCGTCAACTCCAAGCCCGAGTCGGCCAGCCTGATCCGGGCCGCCCGGCGCATGGCGGAATCGCTCAACGCGCCCTGGATCGCCGCCTACGTGGAGACCGGCAAGCACATCCGCTACTCCGAGGACGAGCGGGCCCAGCTGGAGAGCAACCTGCGCCTGGCCGAACGGCTGGGCGGGGAGACCTCGGTGGTGCAGGGGGACCGGTCCACCGCCGAGGAGATCGTCGACTTCGCCACCACCCACAACGTCACCAAGATCATCGTCGGCAAGCCCGCCCACTCCCGCTGGATGGAGCTGTTCACGGGATCGGTGCTGGAGGACCTGGTGCGCCGCAGCGGCACCATCGACATCCACGTGATCACCGGCCGGGAAGAGCGGGAGCAGGCCCGGCCCGAGGCCAGGCCCGCGCGCCCGGCCAGCATCCCGGTGCTGTCCCACTACGTCTGGGGCGCGGTGACCGTGGCCCTGGTCACCGGGATCGTGCTGCCGCTGCACCTGCATTTCGAGATCGCCGACGTGGTGATGCTGTACATGCTCGGCATCCTCCTGGTGGCCAGCCGCTTCGGCCGCTGGCCCGCCCTGGCCTCCTCGGTGCTCAGCGTCCTGGCCCTGGATTTCTTCTTCATGCCGCCGCGCTTCTCCTTCGCCGTGGGCAGCGTCCGGCACCTGGCCACCTATGGGGTGATGCTGCTGGTGGGCCTCATGATCGGCAACCTCACCGAGCGGATCCGCTCCCAGGCGCGGCTGGCCCGCAACCGGGAGAACCGCATCCGGGCCCTGTTCCGGCTGAGCGGCGACCTGACCCGGTCCAGCGGTTCGGCGGCCATGGCGGAGACCGCCATCCGCAACGTGGCCACCCACTTCCAGAGCCGGGTCTCGATCTTCCTGCCGGGGCCCGGGGGCCGGCTGGTGCCCAGCTCGACCCCGGCCAAGAACGCCATCGGCCAGGACGAGCTGGGCGTGGCCCAGTGGGTCTACGACCACCACGAGCCGGCCGGCATGGGCACCGACACCCTGCCCGGGGCCAAGGCCCTGTACCTGCCCCTGAAGGGGGCCCACGAGCTGATCGGGGTGATGGGCATCCAGCCCACCGAGGCCCCCGGCCGCATGGAGCCGGACCAGCGGCACCTGCTGGAGGCCTTCGCCAACCAGACCGCGGTGGCCCTGGAACGGGCCATCCTGGGCGAGCGCAACCGGGAATCCCAGCGCCAGGTGGACCGGGAGCAGCTGCGCAACGCCCTGCTGTCCTCGGTCTCCCACGACCTGCGCACGCCCCTGGGCGGCATCACCGGCGCCGCCTCGACCCTCCTGGCCGACCGCGGCGGGCTGCCCGAGGCGGCCCGCCGGGACCTCCTGGAGACCATCCACGAGGAGGGCGACCGGCTGCAGCGGCTGGTCACCAACCTGCTGGACGTCACCCGGCTGGAGTCCGGAGTGGTGGACCTGGCCAAGGACTGGGTGCCCCTGGAGGAGGTGGTGGGCTCGGCCCTGGACCGCCTGGTGCCGCAGCTGGGCAACCGCAAGGTGAAGGTGGACCTGCCGGCCAACCTGCCCATGGTCCAGGCGGACCCGGTGCTGCTGGGCCAGGTGGTCATCAACCTGGTGGAGAACGCCTGCAAGTTCTCCCCCGCCGACCAGCCCATCGAGATCAAGGGCTGGGCCACGGAGCGGGCGGTCACCCTGTCGGTGACCGACCATGGCCCCGGCATCCCGGAAGGGCAGGAAGAGCATATCTTCGAGAAGCTGGTCCGGTTCCCCCAGGGGGAGACCCGGCCCGGGGCCGGGCTGGGCCTGGCCATCTGCAAAGGCGTGGTCCAGGCCCACGGGGGCCGGATCCAAGCCACCAACCGTCCCAGCGGAGGCGCCCAGTTCATGATCAGCCTCCCCCTGGGGGCGGCCCCGCCCGCCCCCCCGTCCGAAGAGTAGAGAGGTAGACGAGCCGAGTCATGAGCCAGGATGGTCCTCTGATATTGCTGGTGGAAGACGAGCCCCAACTCAGGCGCTACCTGCGGGTGACCCTGGCCCCCCAGGGCTACCGCCTGCTGGAGGCGGTGAACGCCAAGGAGGGCGAGCTCATGGCAGCCAGCCACCACCCGGACCTGATCCTCCTGGACCTGGGCCTGCCGGACCTGGACGGCCTGGTGCTCACCCGGCGGCTGCGGGAGTGGTGCACCGCGCCCATCATCGTGGTGTCGGCCCGGGGCATGGAGAGCGACAAGATCCAGGCCCTGGACGAGGGCGCCGACGACTACCTGACCAAGCCGTTCGGCAGCGGCGAGCTGCTGGCACGGATCCGGGTGGCCCTGCGCCACGTGCACCGGGAGGCCGGGGCCGCCGAGACCCCGGTGTTCGAGCTGGGCGACTGGCGCATCGACCAGACCCGCCGGGAAGTGTCCGTGGCCGGCAAACGGGTGCACCTCACCCCCAACGAGTACAAGCTGCTCACCACCCTGGTCAAGCACGCCGGGATGGTGCTCACCCACCACCAGCTGCTCAAGGAGGTCTGGGGCAGCGTCCAGGGGGCCCAGCCGCACTACCTGAGGGTCTACATGGCCCAGCTGCGGCTGAAGCTGGAGCCGGACCCGGCCCAGCCCCGGCACCTCATCACCGAACCCGGGGTGGGCTACCGGCTGCGCACCGAGTGACCTCCTCCAGGATGGCGGCTCGCTGCAAGCCGGACGACCCGCCAACCGCTGACCGTCCAGGTTAGAACCACGGCAGGCCAGGGTGGCGACCGGACCGTCACAGATGCTGCCCGTCCGGCCACCAATTCCTTAGGGCCGGCATCACGCTGCCTGTACCCAAGGAGCAAGTAATGAAACATCGGTTGAGCGCTATGGCCGCTCTCACCGCCTGTCTGCTGGCCCTTCCGGCCACGGCCCGGCCCCCGAAGGACTACTACCAGGTCCCCGGCACTGAATCCTTCATCCAGTTCTATGGCAACGCCTGCTTCGACCTGGTCTACGACGCGGTCCAGGCCGGCGGGGTGATGGCGGGCCTCGGCGCCGCCGACCCCAAGGTTCCCGATGACGCCCGTCCCAGGAACCAGTGGGACATGACCATTGCCGAGTCCCGCCTGGGCGCCCGCACCATCACGCCCAGCCCCTATGGTGAGATCAGGACCCGCTTCGAGATGGACTTCGTGGGCTCCAACCGCCCGGATGCCGGCACCCCCCCTCCGCCCAGCGGCGAGCGGCAGAACTACGCCCACGTGCGCCAGATGTACGGCGAGTGCAACGGCTGGCTGGCCGGCAAGACCGACTCGAACTTCGAGGATCCCGACGGATCGCCCACCTGCCTGGACTGGGAGGGCCTGCTGGCGGACTGGTTCGGCGCCACCCGGATCCCCCAGCTGCGCCACACCTCCCAGTTGAACCCGCGCACCACCCTGTCCGTGGCCCTGGAGCAGGATTGCCTGGTGGACATCGGCGGCAGCAACCCGGCCAGCCATGCCAGCACCACCCGGGGCAGCGATCTGCCCGGGGCCGTCACCGCCCGGCTGCAGGTTGCGGAGGCCTGGGGCCACATCAGCTTTGCCGGCGCCTACGTCCGCTACAGCCAGTTCCAGGACACCTTCGTGGCCGCCAACACCCCCGGTGGCGCACCCACCGCCGGCACCACCTCCAGGCACACCCTGGGCGCCTGTTCGTGGGCCCTGGCCGGCCACTTCCAGTTCGGGCCGGACAGCCTGGTCTACCACCTGGGCCTGGGCAACGGCCAGTATGGCGCGAACCTCCAGGACCACGCCGCATGGGCCCAGGACCATTCGGTGCGGCTGGTCCAGGCCCGGCAGGCGGAAGTGGGCTACACCCACTTCTGGACCCCCAAGGTCCGCAGCAACCTCTTCGCCAGCTATGTGGGCTATGCGCGCGACGCCAACACCGGCATGACCGGCAGCGCGTTCCAGAGCTACCGGCAGTGCGGCGGCAACGCCATCTGGAACCTCACCGCCACGATGCAGTACGGCGTCGAATGCCTCTACGGCGTCGCCAGGACCTTCGATGCCGGCCAGATCCGGAACCCGGACCTCAGCACCACCGACCGGGTCCACGAAGCCAAGCTGCACTTCCAGTTCAAGTACCTGTTCAACTAGGCCAATCAGAACCAGCAGTCGAGGGCAACCGTGACGACCCCCACCTTCAGGGCCGGATCCACCTCGCTCACCAGGATCTTGAACTCCGCGTCCAGGTGCGGGTTGAGGCGCTCGCCGAAGCCGCCGGCATAGCCGGCGCGGAAGGTCCGCTCAAGGCTTCCCGTGTCCGAGGCGGCCGTGCCGACGACCCATTCCATGGCCTGGAGGCCACCGATCAGGTACGGCCCGTTGAGCCATTCCCGGCCGTCGTCCCGGAGGAAATAGAGCACATCCGCGCCCGCATGGAAGGCGGTGACGGAACGGCCGGAGGAGCCCCCCGGCTTGCGCCACACGTCCGCCCCCAGGCCCACCCGGGCGCAGATCCGGCACTGGTTCCGCTCCAGGCGGTAGGGCGCCAGGTGCAGCTCCGCCTGGACACTGGCGCCGAGCCCGGGCGCCTCGCTGGCCACGGCATCGGGCAGGTCCCCCGCCGGGATGTTCGCCCGCCCCTGCACCCCCACCAGGTTCTCCCCCGGCCACTGGGCGCACAGGGGCAGGGACAGGGCCAGAAGCAGGACCGGGAGGGTGAGCCGTTCGCACATGCGATGTCATCGGCAGGCCGGGATGGTTCCTTAGATTATTTCAACGACCGGCTCGACCGGGACCCAGCCCGCCTGGCACGGTTCGCCCGGTGAAGGTCCAGTGGACCGAACGGGCCTTCCTGGACCTGGGGAAGCGGGCGAGCCGTTCCGGGAAGTCCTGGTCAAGCCCTTGCGCATCCTTTACCTCCATGAGGAAGGGATCGCGACCATCGTGGCGGGGTCCAGGGAAGCAGCCAATCTCCGGAACTAGCCGGACTGGCCGGACTGGGGCCGCGGCTCGGCGACAAAGGTGCCGACCCCGGCCCGGCGGACCATGGGCAGGTTCAGGCCCTGCTCCCGGGCGCAGTCCCGGGCCAGCGGGTAGCCCGCGTCGGCGTGGCGCATCACTCCGCTGGCCGGGTCGTTCCACAGCACCCGCTCCAGCCGCCGGGCCGCGGCGTCGGTGCCGTCGGCGACGATGACCAGGCCGGCGTGCTGGGAGAAGCCCATGCCCACGCCCCCGCCGTGGTGCAGGGAGACCCAGGTGGCGCCGCCGGCGGTGCTCAGCAGGGCATTGAGCAGCGGCCAGTCGGACACCGCGTCGGTGCCGTCCAGCATGGCCTCGGTCTCCCGGTTGGGGCTGGCCACGCTGCCGGTGTCCAGGTGGTCCCGGCCGATGACGATGGGGGCCTTGAGCTCGCCGGTGCGCACCATCTCGTTGAAGGCCAGCCCGGCCCGGTGCCGCTCGCCCAGGCCCAGCCAGCAGATCCGGGCCGGCAGGCCCTGGAAGGCGATGCGCTCCCGGGCCATGTCCAGCCAGCGGTGCACGTGCCGGTTCTCCGGGAACAGCTCCTTGACCTTGGCGTCGGTGCGGTAGATGTCCTCGGGGTCGCCGCTCAGGGCCACCCAGCGGAACGGCCCCCGGCCCTGGCAGAACAGCGGGCGGATGTAGGCGGGCACGAACCCGGGGAAGCCGAAGGCGTTGGCCACCCCGTGCTCCTTGGCCACCTGGCGGATGTTGTTGCCGTAGTCCACCACCGGGACGCCCATGGCCTGGAACGCCAGCATGGCCCGCACGTGGGCGGCGCAGGACTGTCCTGCCCGGGCGGTCAGCTCCGGGTGCTGGGCCGGGTCCGCCTGGGCCGCCCGCCACCGGGGCACGGTCCAGCCCGCCGGCAGGTAGCCGTTGACCAGGTCGTGGGCCGAGGTCTGGTCGGTGACCAGGTCCGGGCGCAGGCCCCCGGCCTGGGCCCGGCGCGCCAGCTCCGGCAGCAGCTCCGCGGCGTTGCCCAGCAGGCCGATGGACACCGGCCGCTTCTGGGCGCAGTGCAGCCGGACCAGGCGCAGGGCCTCCTCCAGGTCCGCCGCCTGCAGGTCCAGGTAGCGCGTGCGCAGGCGGAAGTCGATGCGGCTCTGCTGGCATTCGATGACCAGGGACACGGCCCCGGCCAGGGTCGCGGCCAGGGGCTGGGCCCCGCCCATGCCGCCCAGGCCGGCGGAGAGGATCCAGCGGCCGGCCCAGTCGCCGCCGTGGTGCTGCCGCCCCGCCTCGGCGAAGGTCTCGAAGGTGCCCTGGACGATGCCCTGGGCGCCGATGTAGATCCAGGAGCCCGCGGTCATCTGCCCGTACATGAACAGGCCCTTGCGGTCCAGCTCGTGGAACTGCTCCCAGGTGGCCCACCGGGGCACCAGGTTGGAATTGGCGATGAGCACCCGGGGCGCGTCCGGGTGGGTGCGGAACACCCCCACCGGCTTGCCCGACTGCACCAGCAGCGTCTCGTCCGCCTCCAGGGCGCGCAGGGCCGCCAGGATGGCGTCGAAGCACGGCCAGTCCCGGGCCGCGCGGCCGATGCCGCCGTACACCACCAGGGTCTGGGGCTGCTCCGCCACCTCCGGGTCCAGGTTGTTCTGGAGCATCCGGTAGGCGGCTTCGATGAGCCAGTTCTTGCAATGCAGGTCCGTGCCCCGGGGGGCGCGCACCACCCGGTCGTCCCAGCGCGGATCCTTGGCTTCGGCGTTCGTGGTCATGGCATCCTCCTACCGCTTCCCCGCCAGCAGCGCCGCCAGCTGGCCGTCGCCCCGGGCCGTGGCCTCGTCCAGCAGGGCCTGGGCCTCGGCGCGCAGCCGGGCGCACCGGGCTTCCAGGTCCGCGGTGAAGGCCCGGTCGGTGATGTCCTTGAGGTTGATCAGCACGTTCCAGATCCCGCCGCGCACCCCGGCGAACCCCATCTGCAGGCCCACCAGGGCATCCGTGAGGGAGGCCGGGCTGCCGGAACCCAGGGCCAGGTCCGCCGCCCGCATCACCTCGAAGCTGGCCTGGGCCGTGGCCCAGGGCACCGCCACCGCGCCCTTGAGCTCCCGCTGCAGGGCCGCCTCCCGTGCGGCCTTGTCCTGGGCGGTGCCCTGGGGCAGGCGCCGGGCCTCCAGGTAGCCGTTGAACGCGCGGGTGTCCTCGTCCACCGCCAGGAGCAGCTGGTCCTTGAGCCGCTGGCCCTGCTCGGCCGCCGCCAGCAGCGCGGCCGCATCCGCCGCGGCCTGCCCGGGCCCGGTGCGGCCCAGGGCCAGGTTGGCCACCATGGAGGCCAGCCCGGCCCCCAGGGCGCCGGCCAGGGCCGCGATGGACCCGCCGCCCGGCGCCGGGGTGTCCCGGCTCACCTCGTCGGCGAAATCGGCGCAGGTCATGGCCGCCAGGGTCCCGCCCCGGACCGGCAGGCCCAGCACCTTCAGCTCCAGCTCGAACGGCGCCACGTCCCCCAGGCCCATGGAGAACACCGCGTTCTCCAGCAGGTCCGCCACCGGGACGAAGGGCGACCGGCCCTGGCGCCGCAGGTAGAAGCGGCCGGCCGAGACCAGGGCCTGGAACGGCACCAGGCCGACGATCTCGCTGCCGGTGACCACCAGCCCGCGCTCCGCCGCCAGTTCCCGGGCGGCCTCCAGCACCGCCTCCGGGGGGGTCACCTGGTAGTCGGTGAGGTTGACGGAGAGCTGGGCCCGCTTATAGCTGTCCACATACCAGCCGATGGCCTTGCAGTGGGCGAACAGCCCGGCCCGGTAGGCCTTCTGCCCGGCCACCCCCTGGCCGGCGTCGATGCCGTTGAGGCTCAGCAGGTGGCGCAGCTCGTAGCCGTGGCGGTCCCGGCAGTGGGCCTCCAGCCCTTCGAAGGTGTCCCCGTCGAACGGGCAGTTGCCGCAGGGGAAGCAGCCCTCGCGGTAGGCCAGCTCCCGGCCGCTGGCGTAGAAGGCGTTGCTCTGGCCCCGGCGGGCCACCCGGCCCTTCTCCCGCAGTTCGAAGGCGATGTCGGTGGCGTGGGCCTTGTCCCGGCTGTTGAGGGTGATGTTGTAGGCGATGAGGAAGGCCCGGGCGCCGGTGATCAGGGCGCCGGCCCTGGGGTCGAAGCGGGCCGGGCCGAAGTCCGGGGCCCACCGGGGATCCTTGAGCTTGTCCGCCAGGCCCTCGTATTCCCCCTGGCGCACCCGGGCCAGGTTGCGCCGTTCCGGCCGGCTGGCGGCGTGCTCATAGAGATACACCGGCAGCTCCAGCTCCCGGCCCACCCGCTGGCCCAGCCGGCGGGCCAGTTCGGCGCATTCGTCCAGGGTGATCCCCGCCACCGGCACGAACGGGCACACGTCCGTGGCCCCCATGCGCGGGTGGGCGCCGTGGTGGGTGCTCATGTCCAGCACCCGGGCCGCGGTGGCCACCGCCCGGAACGCCGCCTCCAGCACCGGTTCCGGCCCCCCCACGAAGGTGACCACCGTCCGGTTGGTGTCCGCCCCCGGGTCCACGTCCAGCAGCCGGACCCCCGGCACCCCGGCAATGGCGTCCGTGATCGCCTTGATCCGCGCCGGATCCCGGCCCTCCGAGAAGTTGGGAACACACTCGACCACAGGCTGCGACACGTTGTACCTCGGCGGCAGGGAGAGCCCAGCCCCAGGATAGACCTGTCTATACAGTCCCCCAACTCACCGCGCTAAGGTAATTTTATAGTCTTCGGGCGGTGTTTCAGGCTTGCGCCCCGGGGTGGCCCGGGGCGGCGGCGGCGGGGCCAGCGGCCCGCCGGCCTCCCTGCCCACGCCGGAGCTGATGGCCATGCCCCGGGACATGCTGGTGCGGGCCTGGTCGCTGGTGCTGGCGATGCCCTCCAGCCGGAGCCGGAACTCGCCCACGTTGGTGGCGCGCTTCAGGGCCTCCTCCACCGTGATCAGGCCTTCCTGGAGCAGGAAATAGAGGCTCTGGTCGAAGGTCTGCATCCCGTACTGGGAGGTGCCCTGGGCGATCACGTCCTTGAGCCCCTTGGTCTTGTCCTTGTCCTCGATGCAGGCCTTGACGGTCTCGGTGGCCACCATCACCTCCACCGCCGGCACCCGCCCCTGGCCGTCGGCCCGGGGCACCAGCCGCTGGCTGATGACCGCCCGGAGCACCTGGGACAGCTGGATCCGGATCTGCTTCTGATGGTGGGGCGGGAACACCGAGATCACCCGGTTGACCGTCTCGGCGGCGTCCAGGGTGTGCAGGGTGGAGAACACCAGGTGCCCGGTCTCGGCCGCGTGGATGGCCGTCTCGATGGTCTCGTAGTCGCGCATCTCGCCCACCAGGATCACGTCCGGGTCCTGGCGCAGCGCCGCCCGCAGGGCGGTGGAGAACGACTTGCAGTCGGCCTCCACCTCCCGCTGGTTGATGATCGACAGGTTGTCCCGGTGCAGGTACTCGATGGGATCCTCGATGGTGAGGATGTGCTCGGTGCGGGTGGCGTTGATGAGATCAATCATGGCCGCCAGGGTGGTCGACTTGCCGGAGCCGGTGGTGCCGGTGACCAGCACCAGGCCGCGCTGCTCCTCGCAGATCTTCTCCAGCACCCGGGGCAGCATCAGGTCCTCAATGGAGAAGATGCGCCGGGGGATCACCCGCAGCACCATGCCCACCGTGCCCCGCTGGTTGAAGATGTTGCAGCGGAACCGGCCCAGGGCCGGGACCGAGTAGGCCAGGTCGATGTCCATGTTTTCCTTGAACTTCGCCTTCTGCCGGTCGGTCGCCATGATGGAGTAGGCCATGGCGATGGTGTCCTCCTGCACCAGCTTCTTGAACTGGGTGAGGGGGGTGAGCCGGCCCTTGATCCGGCCGATGGGGTAGTTGCCGACCTTCAGGTGCAGGTCGGACCCGCCCAGATCAACGATGGTGGTGAGCAGTTCGTTGATGTGCATGGCCGGCCCCCAGGTTCTCCCCACCGCCCAGGTCAAGGGACACCCGGTTCACAGTCTATCTATATTCCTGGAAATCCGTTCTACGGGATTTAACCCCGGCCTGTTAAAATCGAAGGTTCTGCCCCGGTGATCCAGATCTCCGGGTGCCACGTTCTTTCCAAGGACCCGCATGACCGCCATCGAGAAGATCCGCAATATCGCCATCATCGCCCACGTCGATCATGGCAAGACCACCCTGGTGGACGCCATGTTCAAGGGTGCCCACATGTTCCGGGACAACCAGCGGGTCCAGGAACGGGCCATGGACAGCAACGACCAGGAACGTGAGCGCGGCATCACCATCCTGGCCAAGACCACGGCCATGCACTGGGGCGGCTACCGCTTCAACATCGTCGACACCCCCGGCCACGCCGACTTCGGCGGCGAAGTGGAGCGGGTGCTGAGCATGGTGGACTCGGTGCTGCTGGTGGTGGACGCCTTCGACGGCCCCATGCCCCAGACCAA
>Ga0181516_10002722_pt1 | contig 12281 bp, 10 predicted proteins | sample PEATcosm2014_Bin_25_FD_121104 | JGI IMG/M metagenome (GOLD analysis project Ga0181516, IMG submission 121104) | Peatland microbial communities from MTU Mesocosm Facility, Houghton, MI, USA - PEATcosm2014_Bin01_10_metaG | ecosystem: Environmental > Terrestrial > Soil > Wetlands > Peat | place...
AATCGAATTCCCAGCGGGCAGCTTGCATTTCTGACCGATTATGCAGGCAAAATGCCCCAGGAACTGAGGAAGGACAAGCGATTCAAGGCGCTGGAAAAGCTGGTGACACCCAACACCGAGTGGCATTACGGCAGCGACAAGTCGCTCACTACGGCCCGCGATGAGCTTTTGGACACACCGCAACTGCCAATCGATGTGAGGAACGGGCGCTACGTAATGATCGCAACGCACGGTCCCGCAATGCTTGCCGGGCGCATGTTCCTGTGGTTTGACATCCAGGATGGAATTGGCCTGGGCGGATTTTATTTCCATCCCAGCAACGGCGAGCCCACTCCAACCGTGACCGTTTATTCGCGGCAGTTGACGACGACAACGCTGGGAATGAGCCAACTGCCACTTGAGTTTGAAGTGGACTTGGACCAGTGGCTGTTGGAAGGCCGCATGCCTCAGATTTCGCCGCGGTATTTCATCCCGGCAAACGGCAGGAAGTACGTACTGGAGCATGACGAGGACTATTGCGGCTATCCGGAGGGCGCACCACCGCCGGACCCGGACGAGTGTGCGCAGATGAACGCCGACGCGGCCGATGCGGACATGAACGCTGCCTACTTCATGCAGGAAACGCACAATCAGGCCAATGCAACGGCGTGGATGCTTGGGCCTGACCAGGTCGAGTTCCTGACTGTGCGCACTAATCGGTGCGGGGGTGCACTGGCTTGCAGGATCACGGTTACGCGACAGCGTACGGGAGTTCTGCTGGGACATCCGCCAATCATCCATTCGAGACGGTAGCTGCCTTCTCGACACTGTCCAGTCAGTGATACACTTTGCAAACCTCAGGCGGGATTTCTCACGTCCACGTTCCCGCAGAGTGAGAAAGATGGAGGTCAAACCAATGCGAGACGGGCTCATGCAAGGCGGGAATCAATCGGCGGAGCCGTTGAACCCGGGCCTGGTATTTGGCATGTTGCAGGCGCAACAGCAAACGGCGGCGCTGAAGGCAGCGATCGATCTGGATGTGTTTCGGGCAGTTGGCAAAGGGCCGGGAGATGTGGCTTCAATTGCGAAACACTGCGCGGCATCCGAACGCGGCATCCGCATCCTTTGTGATTTTCTCGTGATCAGCGGAGTGCTCAAGAAGGAAGATGGACGCTATAAGCACACGCCGTCAAGCGCGGCTTTTCTTGATCCTGTTTCTCCGGCATGTATGGCGTCGGTAGCGGAATTTCTTGTCTCGGCGGAGTTCAGCCAAACGCTGGAGCACCTGGCGGACATTGTGCGCGCCGGCCGGACAATTCTTCCAGGTGCGGGAACTGTCGAGCCGGACAATCCGCTCTGGGTAGAGTTTGCTCAGAAGATGGCGCCGATGATGCGGCCGATGGCAGCGCCGCTGGGCGCGATTGTGCTGGATGGGCAATCAGGGCCGATGAAGGTGCTGGACATCGCGGCAGGACACGGGCTGTTTGGGATCGAGGTGGCAAAACAGAACCCGCAGGCTCACGTGACCGGACTGGACTGGGCGCCGGTGCTGAGGGTTGCGCTGGACAATGCGAAGCTCGCCGGAGTTCAGGACCGGTACAACATGCTCGCAGGGAGCGCCTTCGAGGTGGATTTTGGCGGGCCTTACGATGCGGTGCTGCTGACGAACTTTCTGCACCACTTTGATAAGCCGACCTGCGTGGGGCTGATGAAGAAGGTGCGTTCGGCGTTAAGGCCGGGGGGACGCGCAGCGACGCTCGAGTTTGTGCCCAACGAGGATCGCGTGTCTCCGGCGGCGCCGGCTGCCTTCGCCATGACAATGCTGGTGTCAACAGCGGCGGGCGATGCGTACACGTTGAGCGAGCTGAGAGCGATGTATGAGCAGGCAGGATTTGGCGGCGTCGTAGGAAAGCCGATTCCGATGAGCCCGCATACGGTGGTTATGGGATTTGCCTGAGAGGTTCTTTGAGCTACTGTGACGTGTAGCTCAAGACGCAGTCATAATACCCGCAGTTCATGGTCGCCGGACCCGGCGTTAGGTTATTTGACTCCGCCGAGGGGGACACAGTGGAGTCCGCCGCCGTCAGCCTGAAGTAAACAGACCAGGCCTCCAAGGGCGAGGGCACGGCGCACGCCGCTGGTCCGCCCACGCTTGACGGGTTCGGATTCGCATAGCATGTGTACGCCTCGACAGTCGTTTGCAGCTGGGTATTCGTGAAATCCGCTATGGACCCATTGCCGACGCCATACAGGCCGCCGCTCACGTTGGTCCACTGCCCATTCAACCCCAACTGATCGGGCGTTGAAACACTCCACCACTGCGAACTTGGCGACCACGGCAGATGCGCGACTGCCCAGAGAGTGCATTGCCCCGTACCCGAGCTTGGACACTGAATATACCCCACCACCTCGGCCGGCCCCGTAGGCGCTCCCTGGCCATCCAGTGGCAGCACCGAGTCCGTCATGGACGGATTCACGCACTTGTTAAAGCCGCCGGAGGCCAAGTCGGTCACAGACTGTACGTACACATCGAACTCCCACACACAGAGGTTGGAATCAATTGTTCCGGCGGTCTTCGAGGTGCCGAACTGCGTATAGACAAATTGCACCCATGAATTGTCGTTCGGCTCGCTCTGCGCATAGGGATAACCCGCCTTGCATGTGGAGCAATCAAAGTAAAACGGATTCACCTGGATCGAAAACGCATTCGCTCCATTCACGTTATCCGTTTCGGAGCCGTTCGGCGGATTCGGCTGGCTGACCGTAATCGATCCCCACGTGAACGGCTCAGTTATTGTCGTCGGGTGATTGGGGATCCGCCCGAGCATTCCGATCATCGGCCCCGCATGCTGGGTGGACGTAATGCTGTTGGCCACGATCGGTTTCACGTTCCCATGTGCCGCCTTCTGAGCCTCCGTCGCGCAGGCTACCTCAACCCATTTGCCGTCCACAGTCCGATAGCATCCCGGCTTCTCCGGTAACGCCGGGAACGGAGTGGTCCGACTCGGGGTTGCTGGCCGGGTTTCATTCGCTCCCGGCTTGCCCGGATAGAGCGTCAGCGTTGCGTCAGGAACGAGTTTGGAGTGGGGTGGGCCCGGCGCTTGTTGAGCCTCCGCCGCAACGCAAAGAAGACAGGCCGAGATGGAAACAAGTGCGAAGCTTGCGCTCGCCATCTTGCAAAGGGCGGAGTATCTCAAAGTGAGCATGACGGGAATCGCCTCCAATACACGGGGAACGTGCAATCGCCCGAATCGTACTCGCTTCGCGGCCTCACATCAAGCAAAACCTCGCAGCCGAGCTCTCGAAATCAGTACCCGCCTGAGTTTCCATCAAACGCACGGCCTGCTTATTGCCAACGCATCACAGAGAGCGCCGTGCGCGGACGGCAGTTGCCAATTCCTTCAGCAGAGTATGGGTTTCGGGCCAGCCGATGCAGGCATCGGTGATGCTTTGGCCGTAGACGAGTTTGTCTAACGGCTGGCCTGGAATGAGCTTTTGCGCGCCGGCTACCAGATTGCTCTCGATCATTACACCCATAATGCGTTTGTCGCCAGCGGCAATTTGCGCCGCGACATCGCGGCAGACTATAGCCTGACGGTTGTAATCCTTGCCGCTGTTGGCGTGGCTGAAGTCGATCATAATGCGGTGCGGGATGCCGGCTTTCTCCATCCGGTCGGCGGTGTCGGCTACGCTTTTCGTGTCGTAATTGGTGAGCTTGCTGCCGCCACGCAGGATGATATGGGTGTCGCTGTTTCCTGTGGTTACGAAGATGGCGGATTGACCGCTCTTGGTATGGCCGAGGAAGCCGTGGGAGTTGGATGCGGAGAGGATGGCGTCGATGGCGGGCTGGACGTCGCCGGACGTAGCGTTCTTAAACCCGACCGGGCAAGACACTCCGGAGACGAGCTGGCGATGGATCTGGCTCTCGGCGGTGCGCGCGCCGATGGCGCCCCAACTTACCAGACCGGCGATGTATTGAGGCGAGATCATATCGAGAAATTCCGTGCCGGTGGGCACGCCCATCTCGGCCAGGTCAAGGAGCAGACGGCGTGCGAGGCGGAGACCGTCGTTGATCTTGTATGTCTGATCGAGGTGCGGGTCGTTGATGAGCCCCTTCCAACCAATGGTCGTGCGTGGCTTCTCGAAGTAGACGCGCATGACGATGAGGAGATCGTCGGAGAACTCGGCAATGGCGCCTTTGAGCAGAGCGGCGTACTCGCGCGCGGCTTTGGTGTCGTGGATGGAGCAGGGGCCGGCGAGAACGATGAGCCGATCGTCGCGGCCGTTGAGGATGTCGCAGATTTCCTTGCGGGCGTTGAAGATGGTCTCCGAAGCGATTTCGGAGATGGGGAATTCTTCTTCAAGAAATACGGGCGGGAGGACGACCTTCGTCCATTGGATGCGAACATCTTCAATCGTGCGGAACATGGCTCTTTCCGTGGGTAGCTTGGGAGGTATGGCGGGACCCACACAGGTCCTACCTAGAATCTAACAGCCGGGCGCTTCAGAAGAGATGGATGTGACGGCGGGGCGCTGTTCCCTGGCCGATATAGGCCTTGGCTTTATACACCTTGGCAATGTCCTTATATTGGCGCGTTTCCAGGGCGTTCGAATCGGCGTTGGTGAAGGTGAAGGACTTGTCGGAAAGCGTAGCGACTGTGCCGTCTTCCTGTGTTTTGTCCAGCATGACGAGGTGCAGATACGTGTGCGGCTTGTATCTGGAAAGTTTGCGGTGAATTCTCTGCATGTGCCGGTCGGGATTTCGGTGGAATTGCGGGAACCACTTTTCGCCGGCGTTGGCTGCGGGCGCGAATGCGAGCAGGGCAAGGCAGAGGATTATGGGTAGTGCTAACCGTTTGGGGGAAGTTCGATTCATGGTGCCTCCGAAAGGTAGAGCGCGCGAATCCTTAGTTTTGGTTAGCCCGCATTCGCTCCGGGGCTAGAGCCTATTCTAGTTGCTTCAGCAATGGAAGGAATAAAGTCCGCACCTCCCAGGTCATCAGCATGATCACTGCGTGTATCGTTGCTCGCCGGCTTCGAGCGCGACTTGCAGGCGGTTCTGCTCGGGTGGAAGCGGACAGGTAGCGTAGTTGGTGTAGGCGCAGGGGGGATTCTCAAGGCGATTGAAGTCGAGAATCAGAGAGCCGGGTGCGGCGAGGCCATGGTCGGGCAGGCCAGAGTAGAGAAAGCGGCCGCCGCCATAGGTCCTGGTGGTGCTGGTGGCGTCGCGCAGGATGAAGAAAAGCGTCTTGCCTGATGGGTCTTCCATGACCGGCTCAAGGCGGAAAGTTTTGCCGCCGAGCGAGAACTCGGCTATACCGGGAGCGGGTAGATCCAGAGTGGCGCCGATCACAGTTGGAATCTTTTCCGTGTGCGGCCGGGCGAAGGGAATCCATTTGGCCTTGACGGAGAAGTTGGGATCGGGCGGATACCAGTTGAGGCCGTGGAAGGCTTTTCGACTGGCCGAATCAGCGTCTTTGATGCGCAGGACGAAGCGGCCGGAGCGGTTGAGGACAACCATTGTAATTCCGTGCCATGCGATGGTTGAGGGGGTGACGTTGTCGACAACCAGCGGGCCTTCCCGCGCGGGTCTTCCGTCGATGGTGAGATCGCTTGGAAATCCGCCGGTGGGCGAGAGGAGTTGCACAGTCTGGCCACTTACGGTTATCAGGCCAATATGATCGGGAACCTTTAATCGCAGAACGATGCGATTGTCTGAAGCCGCGCCGATGGAGTTTACGCCGGGGTTGAGCCATTCCAGGCCGGAAAGTGTGAGCCAGCCGTCCGGAGCTGCGATCTGCTTTTCCCTCTGTGCGCGCCAGGTTGCAAGTTGCTCTCGCCAGAGGGATTCGTCGGTGGTTACCTTGAAGGAGGCCGCGGGTTGGGCGGGGATGGTTGCAGGCAGAATCCACGCCAGGGAGAAGGAGAGCAGGAAGAACTTGCAGCGGGTCAGCATGGATGGACGCCTCGTTTCAATTATGCCTTGGACAGGTTTGAAGTGCTGTCAATGGTTACCTTGACATGGGTTGTTGGCGGTCCCTAGAATCTAAGAGGGAAGCTTACATAATAAGTCTCGTAATTACTTGAAATATAAGTAGTTACGGAAGTCCGATCTGGGCTGAGTCTAGGGCAAGAGCAGCCTTTTCAGCTTCTGGATCAGCGGGACGGAGAGCAGGGACGATGCCGGATGCGCGCGTCAGCCCGCGAGAGCGGCTGGTACTGATGGCCATCATCGAGCTCTACATTGCTACGGGCGAGCCTGTGGCCTCGCAGGCTGTGGCCCGCTTTTTTGTCGATCGTGAAGGATTGAGTTCCGCCACTGTGCGCAATGTAATGGCTGCGCTTGGAGAGGCGGGCCTGCTCGATCAGGCGCATACGTCGGCGGGAAGAATACCGACCGCCGCGGCGTTTCGCTACTACGTGGAGCAGATTACGCAGCCCGGCCGAATAGCGGCGGGCACGACCCCGAGCGGCGCATTACCGCAGATCAGCAGCGAGCGGCGCGGTCAGATTGAGGAGAGTTTCTCGGGTGTCGGAAGTTCGCACGAATACCTGGAGCGGACTTCGCATGTGCTGGCGCTGATTTCGAGCGGGCTGGGAGTGGCGCTCGCTTCCTCAACTGCCGGCCAGGTGCTGGAGCATATTCACTTTTCACGGCTTTCAACGGGGCGCGTGCTCGCGGTCCTGGTTACGCAGACCGGCGCGGTGCAAGATCGGGTGCTCACGCTGGACCACGAACTGACGCATATCGAATTAGAGACCGCGGCGCGCTATCTGAACGAGAGCTTCCGCGGCTGGCCCGTCGAGCGGATTCGAGCCGAGGTAGCGCGGCGGCTGGAGGTCGAGCGCGAGGCGTATCGGCAGATGCTTGCGTCCGTCGAGGAGCTTTGCAGCAAAGGCGCGCTGGCGGGAGATGAGACAGGGCCGGCACTGTTTGTGGATGGTATGGCCAACCTGATTACATCCGAATTGGACCGAGAACGCCTGCGGCAGATGCTGCTGGCCTTGGAGGCTAAGCAGAGGCTGGTGGAGCTTTTGAATGCTTACGTGGACGGACGCCAGCAGGAAGTGCGCGTTGTGGTGGGGCTAGACCAGGCTTCACCAGCAATGCAGGACCTGGTGCTGATTGGAGCACCGGCAAGGCTGGGCGGAGCCAGCCTGGGCACGGTTGCGGTGATTGCGCCCACGCGGATTCAATACCAGGAGATGATTCAGGCGGTGCGCTATATTGCCGGACTTTCCGAACGCATCCTTGAAATCCCCGCGGACTAGAATCGATCGCGGCTGACGGCAATCTAATGGATAGCATCGCAAGGCCCGGTGGAAGCGGGGCGGGCCATATCATTGAATAAGGTGTGAATGTTTCGGAGAATGCGTAGAGTTATGCCAAAGCAAGGAGCAGAGCCGTTGGTCGATGAAGCCATGCAATCGCTCGAGCCCATTTCGAGCGATGGGCCGGTGGATTCGGAAACGATTGGTCGTGTAATTGGCCATGAAATTGATCGGGCAACCGAGTTGCCTGCGCCGCCGGTGGATGGAGCAGTCCCGGCGGTTGAACAGCCGGCGATGGTTTCGCAGGCACAGTATGAGCGGTTGAAGGCCGAGTACGACCAATTGGTGGATAGGCTCGCCCGATCACAGGCGGAATTTGACAACGCGCGCAAGCGTGCCGAGCGGGAGAAGATCGAATTTCGCGACTATGCCACCGGTAACGTGGTGGAGCAGTTTCTGCCGGTCCTGGATAATTTTGCGTTGGCGCTGAACTCAACCGGCTCGGCGCAACAGTTGAGGTCCGGTGTGGAACTGATCGTGAAGCAGATGGAAGAAGTGTTGAGCAAGCTGCAGGTTACGGCGATTCCAAGCGTGGGCGAGGCATTCGATCCGCGCCTGCATGAAGCGCTGGGAACAGTAGAACGCGACGACCTGCCCGACCAGCACATTGCGGAAGAGATTCGCCGCGGTTACCGGCTGCGCGACCGGCTGCTGAGACCGGCAATGGTTCGCGTGGTTCACAACCCGAAACAGACCAGAGACTAACTTCAGAAACAGACGAGTGAGTTCAAAATACGAGTGGCCAGACAAGATTATTACGAAGTATTAGGCGTCTCCCGCGATGTAAGCGATCAGGAGCTGAAGAGTGCTTACCGCAAGCAGGCGCTGAAATACCATCCTGACCGCAACCCCGGCGATCATGCGGCCGAGGAGAGATTCAAAGAAGCCAGTGAGGCTTACCAGGTGCTGAGCGACGCGGAAAAGCGCGCCGCCTATGACCGCTATGGGCACGCCGGGCTGGGCGGATCGGGATTCTCCGGCGGACCGTTCGCCGGGGGTGTAGATATCAGCGACATCTTCGGCGATCTCTTCGGCGAGATGTTTTCGTCTGGTGGTTCGGGACATCGGGGTTCGCGTCAGCATCGCGGCGACGATTTGCGCTTCGACCTGGCCATCGATTTTGAAGATGCGATCTTCGGGGCGGAGACCGAGATCAGAATCCGCCGTCTGGAGACCTGCTCAGAGTGCAAAGGCCGCGGCAGCACATCGGGACGCGGCCCGACCATGTGCGGGCAGTGCCATGGGCGCGGGCAGATTCGTTATCAGCAGGGGTTCTTTTCCGTGGCGCGGACATGCGGAACTTGTGGCGGAACGGGCCAGGTGATCGGCGATCCCTGCTCAGCTTGCCGGGGTGAGACGCGCGCAACCAAGGAACTGAAGCTCAATGTGAAGGTGCCGCCCGGTGTGGAAGACGGCACCCGCATTCGCTACGCGGGTGAGGGCGATGCGGGGCGCGCCGGAGGGCCGAAAGGCGATCTCTATGTGGTGCTGTCGATTCGTCCGCACGACTTCTTCGAGCGCCATGGCCACGATCTGCACTGTGTGATTCCGATCAGTTTTCCGCAGGCTGCGCTCGGCGATGAATTTGAGATAAAAGGTATCGACGGGCCGGTGAACATCAAGGTTCCAGAAGGTACGCAGAGCGGCAGAGAACTGCGGATTCGCGGTCGTGGAGTTCCTTACCTGAACGAGAAAGGTCACGGCGACCTGGTGGTCAGGGTGGTCGTGCAGATTCCCAGGAAGCTTTCGCGAATGCAGCGCGAGACCGTACAGAAACTGGCTGAGACCATGACCGTGGACAACAAGCCGACTTCACCTGGTCTGCTGGAAAAGATGAAGGACCTGTTCAATTAGCGTGAAGAAGACTTGCTAATGCGGAAGTGTGGGCATGAAGAATCCTTCGAGCCAGGGCAGGCGGACAAATAGCAATAACCCCATCGCCAGCGCAGACGCGCAAAAAGAAGCCATCAGCAGCGGTTCTTTGTAGAGCTTCTCAGGATTCTGCACGGCGCTGCCATGCTTGAATGCGAGTTGCAGATAGAAGGCCATCGACAGGGCGACCAGCGGAAATCCGAGTATCAGTTCGATGCGGTAGCGGATGATGAATGCGCCCAGGAAAAGCATGGCCGTCGATGCGTAAAAGACGACCGAGACCAGAAGAGACTCCGGAGTGTAGTACCGGAACGAAGCGCGGTAAGCGCCGGCTACCTGGCGGTCATCGATCTCGTTGAGTTCGCTATAGCGCTTAAGCGCCATAAAGTAGCAGCCAATCATCCAGTAGGCAATCAGCAGTGAAACCGGCGGCACCAGGGTGCTGGTGACCGCATACCATCCTAGAAGCATCCGTAGCGGATTGTTGATGGACTCAGTCATCACGTCGAGATAGGGCAGATCCTTGGTTCGGATGGGCGGAAAGTTGTAGAGGCAGCCCATGATCCAAAGCGCCACAAGCGTGTAAGTAAACAGCCGCGAGATTTGAAGGCCGATTGCCACGCCCACAATCATCATGAGAAGCCACTGCACGTAAGCCGCGCCGACGTTGACTAGTCCGCATGCCGCTGGTCGATTTCGCTTGACCGGGTGCAGGCGGTCGAAGGGAGCATCGAGTACTTCGTTGATGACGTAATTGCTGCAGCTGACGAGGGTGATAGACACAAACGCAAGAATGAGCGTTCGCAGCAGATGAAAGTTAAATAAACCGGGGTATACGCTGAGTGGAACGACAATTCCGGGAATCACGAAGATGTTTTTGATGGAGTGATCGAGCCGGGCGATTGCGATGTGAGCTCTCAGGCGTTGGGCGAATGAAATTCCGGGTTGCGTTCCCGCAGTCATTGTTGTCGTTCTCCATACCGGGGAGGAGTTCCAGGATCCGGTTCCCGAGTATCGATCAAAATACCGGCGTGGCGATCACCAGGGCAATGCTGCCATCGTGGCAATCACCACGACCACGACGCCGATCAGCAGGCTCATCTTGTCGGTAAGAGCAAACACGACCGGGTCTTCATTGAGCTGGCCGCGTGAGGCAAGGAGCCAAACCCGGCAAAGCCAGAGGATCATGCAAGGCTCGATCAGCCAAAGCAGTTGCGGGTGTTGGTAGAGCACGATTACATCGAAGCCGCTGATGTAGTTGGCGAAAACTACGACCGCGGCAAATGCGCTCGCAGTGCCGAAGCTGCGAATCTGTTCGATATCCGCGACGAGATAGCCACGGCCATTTGCCGGAGCCGACCCGCTGGCACGAAGATTCTCGAGTTCCGCGAAGCGTTTGACGATGGCCAGCGAAAGAAACAGGAAGATGGCGAAGCCGGCAAGCCAATGTGAGATTGTCGTCTGTGTGGCTGCGCCGCCGGCAAGCAGGCGAAGCGCGTATAAGCCGGAGAGCACCAGCACGTCTACAATGGCGATCCGCTTCAAATAAGCGGAGTATCCCAGGGTGGTGGCGAGGTACAAGAGCAGACAAAGCAGGAAATCCCGTGGGAGTAATTGCGCGCCAGAGAAAGCCAGAATGAGAAAGGATAGAACGATGCCGAGTCCCGTAACGGCCGAGAGATCGCCGCATGCGAATGGGCGCTGACGCTTCTGAGGGTGATGGCGGTCCGCGTCGATGTCGAGCAGGTCGTTAATGATGTAGGCTGCCGAAGCAGTCATGCTGAAACAGCAGAATGCCACAAGCGCACTGAGCAGCCCTGCAACCGTAACATGATGCGACAAGAAGAGCGGCGCGAAGATGAGAAGATTTTTGCCCCATTGATGCAGACGAAGCGCTCTTACCAGGACATTGAGGGGATGGCCGCGCTCTTCAAACTCATGGGCTGGGCGAATGCCGCGGCGGCGAAGCCCCATGCGCAAACGCAGGCTGGGATTGGCGACCATGGCCTCGGTTGCGTTTGCAAGCAGAGGCAGATCGGGAGTGTCGTTTCCAATGTAATCGAACGCACGCGAATCCAAATGGCTTCGAAGGGTTTTGAGTTTGCTGTTTCCGGTCAGGTTGGTTCTGCCGTCCGAGCCCAGGACTCCACTGAATATGCCCAGATGCTTTGCGACGCGCTCAGCCAAACGTTGGTCCGCGCCCGTCGCAAGATAGATTTCCCGGCCCTTTGCGCGTTCCGCTTGAAGAAACTGGAGTAGCGCGCGGTTGTAAGGAAGATGAATGACATCGATGGAAACCGCATCGGTAACGAACGCCTTGAACGCCGCCTTCCCGCGAAGCACGCGTCCGGGCAGCGCGAACAAGAGCGCGGGGCGATTGCGCGCCAACGCCAGCAACGAGTCAATCAGAGTATCGGACTTGACCAGCGTGCCATCCAAATCCACGCAGAGCGGCCGAAGCGTTGCCGAGGGAGCTACAGGCTGCGGGACAATTTGCGGCAACCATTCACCTCGTAAATAGCGGCCGGTTCGCGGGCAAGGCCAGCCACGGAGTCTGCAAGCCAGGCAAGCGAATCGGAACTGGTTGCACTGGCCGGAAAGAGATGTCCACAGTATACCGCCCGCACGGAGAGGGGAAGGGATGCCGCAAAAGCCCGCAGAGATGCTCGATTCAGTTCCGCAGTTCACCAGTAGTGTTCATTCTCCGGGCTTGATGTCTCGTTTTGAGACATCAAGATGCTGCGGGCAATGCGGAAAAGCTTCGAAATATGCAAGTGAGCGACTTGCCCGTAACAAAGGTAATACTTGAGCATGAAAAAGGGCTAATGCCCGGCTGATTGATTGTAGAATTACTGGTAACCGGGCCCCGCAACCGTAATCTCGCAAAATCGCCGAGCGTCCAACAACACATAAAAGAGCCTAGCATTCCACCAGGGATGCGAGTGAAACTCATATCTCAACAGATATCTCAAGATGGAGGCAAACGATGAACGTCAAGAAGCTGCAACTAGCAGCGGTCCTATTTTGCATGGTGGGTTACGCGTGGGCAGGAACCAATTCCATTGGCACGGCGAGCGCACGCGGTGATATGCGGGTCG
>Ga0181516_10002723_pt1 | contig 12279 bp, 10 predicted proteins | sample PEATcosm2014_Bin_25_FD_121104 | JGI IMG/M metagenome (GOLD analysis project Ga0181516, IMG submission 121104) | Peatland microbial communities from MTU Mesocosm Facility, Houghton, MI, USA - PEATcosm2014_Bin01_10_metaG | ecosystem: Environmental > Terrestrial > Soil > Wetlands > Peat | place...
CCGCCCAACATCTTCGAACACGGTGAACTGAACTACGTCACCGGAGTCGGCAAACTCGACGGCAAACTCGTCATCCTCATCGACCTGGCAAAGATCATGCAACGCGGTGACCTGCGCCGCATCGGCGAGCTCGCAGAGGCCGCGACCCGCCAGGCCTGCTGATCTCTTTTTAGTGGCGCGGTTGTCCCACCTTCGGCGCGCGTTTTTTCGCGGCTAAGGTGGGTGAGCAACACGTCCTATTTTTTCTCCAACTCTTTCAGCGTCGCCAGAACTTCGGCACTGTGTTCTGCCGGCTTCACGTCGTCAAAGACGCGCGCAACTCTGCCGTCCGGCGCAATCAGGAACGTATTGCGCGAGGCATGGGTGAAGGGCATATGTGAGAGCGTGCCGTACTCGTCGGAAACATGGTGCTCCGTGTCGGCCAGCAGCTTGAAGCTCAATCCTTCCTTCACGCAAAACTGCTTGTGTGAGTTCGCATCGTCCACGCTCACGCCCACAATCACCGCGTTGCGCTTCTCATACTCCGCCAGGTCGCGTTGAAAGTTGTGAGCCTCCACCGTGCAGCCGCTCGTAAAATCCTTCGGATAGAAATACAGCACCACCCACTTGCCGCGGAAGTCGCTCAAGCTCACCGCCGTTCCGTCCTGCGACTTCAGCGTGAACTGCGGCGCCTGCGAACCCGTCTCCGGATGTGCCGCTGCAAGAAGCAATACCGGCGCCAGCACAACCACGGCGCAGAACAGCGTCAACATAACTCTTCTGGACATTTCTCGTTCCTCCTGGCGCAGCCTCCCGCCAAAATACTTGCGCGGAGCCGTCCGTGCCCGTTAGATGCCCGGCCCGCGCCGAAGGCTTCCGAATCGCAATGTCCCCTCGCCTGCGCTCTCAGGAATCGATATCGTTCGGGCTCAGATACCAGGGAATGTTGATCACCGTAATCTTCGGATTTTCTTTCAGATTCAGCAGCCCCCGCAGTGCCTGCGGGCGGTTATTGTGAAGCAGTATGTTGTACCAGTGCTTCTCAATCAGCTCCGGAACCAGGATCGCGACGTTTCTTCCTGGATTTTCGCCCTGTACTTTCAGCGCATATTCCATGATCGGCGACACCACGAACCGGAATGGAGACTTCAGCATGATCAGCCCCGGCACTGCCAGCCCTGCATCTCTCGCCGGAGCTTCAACCAGTGTGCTCCAGTGCTGCTGGAGTCTGTTGTCATCTTCGCCGCACTCTACGTGAACAAACGTGATCTCCTTGGAAATCGACCATGCGAAGCGCAGTGTCTTTTCAACCATCACGCTGAGCCGTTCAATCGGAATCAGCACAATCGGCTCTTCCATGTTGCTGGTGTTCACCGCTCTGTCTAGCGTCGTTACGCGCTCCACCCGCCCATAATGCCGGTGGATCGCATACATCAGCAGTATCATCGCCGGAATCAGCAGCACCGTAATCCATGCGCCCTCGGTAAACTTCGCCACCAGGACCACGCAAACGGTGATCCCGGTCGCAACCGCTCCCACCGCGTTGATTGCCATGTTCTTGCCGCTGCCGCTTCCCGGATGATTCTTCCAGTGAACCACCATTCCGGCCTGCGACAAGGTAAACGCCAGGAACGCCCCCACCGCGTACAGCGGAATCAGCCGGTCTGTCACTCCTCCAAAGATCGTCAGCAGCACTCCCGTCAGCAGCGCCAGCGCATATACGCCCGGCGTGTACACCAGCCTCCGCCCCCGCAAGGTGAACGAATGCGGCAGAAACCCATTGCCGGCAATCGCCCTCGCCAATCGCGGAAAGTCCGCAAACGCCGTGTTCGCCGAGAGCGACAGCACAATCAGAATCGATACCGTGCTCGTCCAGTAGAAAGCGCCTTTCCCCATGATCGCCGCAATCAGTTGCGATAGAACGCTCTGGTAACCGGCCATCCCCGGCTCCGTCGCCGCCACTCCGTACACCGGCGCAAGATACGCGATTCCGCCCAGCATCACCATCAGTATGGCGATGATGACCGTCAGCGTCAGCCTTGCATACTTGTCCGTCGGTTCGCGGAATGCCATCACTCCGTTGCTCACCGCTTCCACGCCGGTCATCGCCGTGCAGCCGCTCGCAAACGCCCGCAGAATCAGCCACGCCCCCACCGCACCCGTCGCGCCCGTCAGCCTCGGCGGCGCAATTACCGCCACCGGATGTCCGCCCGCCATCACTGCCTTCGCCACCCCGACGGCAATCATCGCCAGCAGGCACCCAATGAACAGGTACGTCGGAAGCATGAAGATTCCGCCCGTCTCCTGCACTCCCCGCAGATTCACCAGCGTCAGCGCCACCAGGATTCCCAGGCAGATCACCAGCGTATGGCTCTGCAATCCCGGAACGGCGGAAACCAGCGCGCCCACCCCGGCTGAAATGCCCACCGCGGCCGTCAACACGTAGTCAATCATCAGCGCCGCGGCTGACAGCAGTCCCGGCCACACCCCCAGGTTCTCGCTCGCCACCGTGTAGGAGCCGCCGCCTTGCGGATACGCCGATATCGTCTGCCGGTACGAGAAGTAAACAATTCCAAGCAGCACCAGGATGCTGAGCGTAATCGGCCAGATGTACCAGATCCCAGCCATGCCAAGCGGAATCAGCAGCGTCAGCGCCGCCTCCGGCCCGTATGCCGCCGAACTCAGCGCATCCAGCCCAAATACCGGAATGCCCTTTGCCGGCCCAATCCGTTCTGCTTTGTCTTCTTCGGTAGCCAGCGGGCGTCCCATCAACAGGTCAACAACGTTCATGTAGCCTCTTCGGCGGGAGTGTGTCGTGCATTCCGGCTCTGTATCCCCCGGCTCTGCTATCCTCTCGCATCTCCCGCTCTGCCGTCGATGGCTCATCCTCGCAAGGGCGGAACTTTCAAACTCACATATCGCGTGAGAGGATAATGACACCGCAGCCTGTCTCTGCGGGAAAGAGGATTCCTTGCGCCGTTTAATTTCCGTCGCTCTTCTGCTCTCGTGTGTCGTCACCGCCGTTGCCGCCGTCCAGTCCGCTCCCGCCCAGGCTGCCAAGCCCGTGCAGGAATCCGCGCGCCACTCGCTCCTCGGGCTTGACGCCGAACTCCAGGCCCTCGCTGCGCGCGTAGGAGTCTCCGTCGTCACCATCGAGGTCAGTGGTCTCACCACCGTGCAGGACCCCAACACCCGCCAGACAACCTACATCGCAAGGGAGCAGGGCGTTGGTTCCGGAATCATCGTCGACCCCGCCGGATACATCCTCACCAACGCCCACGTCGTCGAGCACGCCACGTCCGTCTCCGTCCTCGTCTTCCGCCATCGCAACCAGCAGTCGGGCGCCATTGAGGATTCCGAACGCTTCGCCGCCCGCATCGTCGGCCGTGACGCACTCACAGATCTTGCCTTGCTCAAGGTCGAAGCCAAAGATCTGCCCGCGCTCCAGCTTGCCGACTCCGATAAGGTCCACGTCGGGCAGATTGCTCTCGCCTTCGGCAGTCCTCTCGGACTTGAAAACACCGTAACTCTCGGCGTCATCAGCTCCACGCAGCGGCAGCTCAACAGCGCCGCCCCCGTCGTTTATCTCCAGACGGACGCCGCCATCAATCCCGGCAACTCCGGCGGCCCGCTCGTCGACATCAACGGAGAGGTCATCGGCATCAACACCATGATCGCCTCGCAGTCCGGCGGCAGTGAAGGCGTGGGATTTTCCATCCCCTCCAACACCATCCGCCTTGTCTATGATCAGTTGCGCAAGAACGGCCATGTTCGCCGCGGCTCGCTCGGAATCATCGCCCGCGATGTCACGCCGACCCTTGCCGAGGCCCTCGGACTCTCGCGCCAGTCCGGCGTCATCCTTGAGGACGTCGTGCCGAACTCTTCCGCTGACCGCTCAGGCCTGCATCCCGGTGACCTGCTTCTCACCGTCGATGGCAAATTCTTTCCAGAGCCGCGCGCGCTCTCCGTATGGCTCTTCCAGAAGAAAATCGGCGATGTTACGGTCTTCAAGGTGCAGCGCGGCGCCGAGGTTCTCACCGTCAGCGTCCCCGTCACCGAACGCGAAGGCGATCCCGAGAGCATTCTCGATCCCACGCAGTCGGCTGACAACATCGTTCAGAAGCTGGGAATCGTAGGCCTTCAGATCACCGCATCGGTCGCGCACCTGATCCCGCCAACGCGCCTCCCCGGCGGAATCCTCGTCACCGCCCTCACTGCCGGAGGCAATGCCTCGCTCTTCGGTCTTCAGCCCGGCGACGTCATGCACTTCCTCAACCGCACTCCGCTCGATTCGCTGGAAACCCTGCGCAAGGCGCTCGCCGCGCTCAAGCCCGGCGAGTCCGTTGTCTTCAGCATCGAGCGAGCCGGTCAACTCAACTACATCGCCTTCAACAACCCCGAATAGCGTGTCCTCTTGCGGGAGCTGGGGTCTTTGACTTTGCTCTCGGTTTTGATCTGGTGCCCCATTTCTGCCTTCTTTTGGCAGAAGTGGGGTTTTAGACTTTGCTCTTGCTCCGCACTCGGAGCTCAGGGAACACCCCGCACTACTGCGTTCCATCCCCATGCACGGTCGTCTGCCTCGTCCAGTTTCCCGGCAGCACTCCGTTCGGATTCGCGTTCACATCGTTCGTCTGGTAGCTGGTCTTTCCCGTGCTGTCCACCCATGTGTGGCTGTACGAACTTGACACCTTGCTGACCTGTCCCGTGTTCGGATCGCGTACCGTCTGCCGGTCCAGCGAATAGTCCACCCAGTCCGAGGTTGCCGTCCCTCGCGCATTCATATTCTCCTGTGTCCGCCTCATCGAATCGGCTGTCCCCTTCGCCATCGTTGACAGGAACTGCTCATGCATCTGCTTCTGCACGGCCATGTTGTGGTCGAACTGCTGCTGCTGTGCCTGCCGTTGCCCTGCCGCGATCCTGTTGTTCTCGGCGCTCCACTCTTGTACTCCCTTGATCTCCCGCTTGCTCCACGCTGTTTCCCACGGAGACAGCCCGGAGGCCCACGTGTTGAGCCCGTCTGCCATTCCCATCTTGTGCGCCTTCCACTGCTGTAGCATCCCGGCAAACTGGTTCTCAGGAGCCGTCAAGTACCCCACCGTCGCCGTGCATGTGTTCACTCTTGACGGAGGCCCGGTCACAGCGTGTACCGGATGCCCCGGCGAATAGTTGGAAAGCGACTGAGTGCCTGCGGACACCGACTCCGTGCATACCAGCTCCACCATCATCAGCCCCTTCAGCGAGAACGTTCCGTTCCTGGAGTGGACACTGGCACGCGCCACCTCCGCCGTCCGCTTGGGATGCGCCACATGCTGCGCCGTCAGTATTTCCTCCAGCTTCTGGTAGTACTTCTGGGCGCTTGCATTCTCCTGCGCCGATACTGGGTCGTCCGCCACGTAGTCCACCTTCATCGTCGCCGCCAGATACTTCAAAAAGTCCTGCGCGCTCATCGGCCCCTTCAGCGGCAGGCACCCATCTTTCGGAGTAAAACCGAACATCGGCCCCGTGCCCCATACCCAGGCCAGCGGCGGCATCACCTCCGCCAGGCTCAGCCCATCAGGACTCGTCGTCCGCCACACCGCATACGGTTCCTTTGTGCAATTGCCCCCTTGGAACAGCGCCCCCTGGAAGTGCCACTTCGCCGGAATTGTCACCGGAATCGCGTTCATGTTGTCCAGCGTTGGGTCTTTGATGTACTCCGTCCGTGCGCCGCCCCCGCCGGCCGTCTTCCCAACCTCGCCCGGCTCCGCGCTGCTTGAGCTCTCATTCGCCACGGCGCTTTCAGCCGATGCCTGCACCGCTCCTTTGCAGCCAAAGAAGGTTAGGGCAATCACTACGGTTGCGAGGGTTCTCTTGGCAGGCATCATCGACGGACTCCTTCGGTCCTTACAGCACAGGGTAGATTGTGAGATGCTCATTCCGCTCAGGTGAGAAGCTTTCTTGTTCAGCCCCTACTGTGTCCCGTCCCCATGCACGGTCGCCTGCCTCGTCCAGTTTCCCGGCAGCACCCCATTTGGATTCGCATTCACGTCCTTCGTCTGGTAGCTGACCTTCCCCGTGCTGTCAATCCAGGTGTTGCTGTACGAACTCGACACCTTGCTCACCTGCCCGGTATTGGGATCCTTCACCGTCTGCCGGTCCAGCGCATAGTCCACCCAGTCTGACGTAGCCGTGCTCCGTGCATTCATGTTCTGCTGTGTCCGGTTCATTGACATGTTGGTGCCGCGCTGCATGGTGGACATGAATTCCTCATGCATGTGCTGCCGCATTGCCTGCCCCTGTTCAAACTGCTGGTGCCGCGCCTGCATCTGCGCGTTCTGCTGCTGCGCCTGTTGCGCCAGCATCTTGTTTTGCTGTCCAATCATCTGCCTCTGCTGCGCCAGCATCGCGTCTCCCTGTTCCTTCTGCCGCTGCTGCAACGCCTGCGTCCACGCATCCAGCCACTTCCCGCCCATTCCCTTCACATCCCACATCTTCTTCACGGCTTCATATTGAGCCTCGGGAGCGGCCAGGTATCGCACCCCGGCCGTGCATTTGTGTGTCACCGACGGAGCCGTGCCCGGTCGTCCGGGAAATGTGGACTTCGCGCCATTCCAATCCAGCTCATGGCAATCCAGTTGCGTGCTCAACAGTCCTTTCATCACGAACGTCCCGTTCTTGTAGCGGATAATCGCCGCCGCGCGCTCCGAGTAGTTCTTCGAACTCATCATGCTGTACGTCGCGTCGTAGGACTGCGCCTGCTTCTTCACCTCCGCGTTAATATCCGCGGGCACCGGAACGTCCGCCACGTACTCCACCTTCAGGATCGTCGCCAGGTATTTCAGAAACTCCTGTCCGCTCATCGCCTTTTGTAGCGGCAGGCAATCGTCTGTGTTCTTTGCCGCCATCGGCCCCGTTCCCCATCTCCAGTTCAGCGCCGGCAGCCGCTCCACAAAGCTCAGTCCATCGGGACTCGACGTCCGGAATACGACATATGGCATCGTGTCGCAGCTTCCCCCCGGCAGCAGCTTGCCCTGGAAATGCCACTTCGCCGGAATCGTAACCTCGGCCGCATCCATGTTGTTCAGTGAAGGGTCTTTGAGCACCTCTTTCCGCGTTCCTCCCGGCGTCGCGGCGCTCGCGCTCTTGCCCGGCCCATTGCTTGCAGCCAACGCCTGCACCAGGCCTCCGCCTCCTAGCAACATCAGGGCGAGCAACATCGTTGACAGCTGGGTCGCGTTCAACGTCGCAATCATCTTTGCGGTCAACTTTGCGATCATCTTTGCCGACATTCCCGAGCGCTCTCTCGTCATCGTCACAATTGATACCTCCGCGGTCCTCGCCCTCCAACCGCTTCCTTGCCCTGTACGCGCTCTATGATGCTTAAACGCCTCATCGATTCTCTTCAGCAGCAACTTTGTTCGCCGCCCCGTCGCTCACTTCCGTCGATCATTTCGCTCCAGAGTTCGCTCAAAATCCAGACTTGCCGCCTTCCAATGCAGACGTTCAAAGTCTGGCATTTTCCCGACTCCCGACTTCATCTTTGATTTACTCTCACCTCAGGTGGCAAACGGCGCTTTTCCCGTTGACTTGCCCTCTCGCGCTGGCTATGCTTCGCTGTTCCGCATATATAAATAGAGCAGTTTTACGGCTATGGAATTCTTCTTGAGGCGCTTCTCCGGCCAAAGCACCGTCCGCGAGAGACAGTTCAACCTTTCCCTGTCGCAGGGCTTCACCGCCTCGGCGCATCGTCCGGCCATTGCTCAAACGTCTGATCTTTCCGCCACCACCCGCTCTCATTTCCACCTCCCAATGTCCCTCGGATCTTCGATGGCATTGTTTCCCCCAGCGCCCGCGGCAGGAGCGGCAATGCTTGCCGCGTACCCTACTGCGACGTTTCCCCCAGCGCCCGCGGCAGGAGCGGCGGTGTATGCCGCGTACCCTTCTTCGGCGTCTCTTTCACCTACTTCATTCTTAGTTTTGCGAGGCATCCATGCATAAAGCCACCAGCTGTACAAAGGCTGTCGAGATGATTCCCGACGGCGCAACGCTGATGATCGGCGGCTTCCTTGGGGTTGGAACTCCCAGCCGCACCATTGACGAACTCGTCCGCCAGGGTAAGAAGAATCTGACGGTGATCGCCAACGATACCGGACGTCCCGCCCTCGGAATCGGCAAGCTCATCGTCGCCAAGCTCGTCAAGAAAGTCATCGTCAGCCACATCGGAACCAACCCCGAAACTCAGCGTCAGATCATCGCCGGCGAACTCGAGGCCGTTCTCACTCCTCAGGGAACTCTCGCCGAGCAGATTCGCGCCGGAGGCTACGGTCTGGGCGGAGTTCTCACTGCAACCGGCATCGGCACCATCGTCGCCGATGGCAAGCGCGTCATCGAGATCGACGGAAAGCCCTTCCTCCTCGAACTCCCTTTGCACGCTGACTTCGCTCTCATCGCCGCGCAGCGCTCTGACTACCAGGGCAATCTCGAGTACTCGCTGACCGCGCGCAATTTCAACTCCGTCATGGCCATGTCTGCCGACGTCGTCATCGCCGAGCCTGATCACATTGTTCCTGTCGGCGTTATCTCGCCCGATGTCGTCGTCACCCCTTTCTGCTGCGTCAACTACATCATCGAAAGGAGCAACTAACATGGACGAGAAAGTCCTGATCGCCAAACGCGTGGCTCTTGAGATGAAGAGCGGCTCCCTGGTCAACCTCGGAATCGGCCTCCCCACAACCGTCGCCCGCTACATCGCTCCCGGCCTCGAAGTCTTTTTCCAGTCCGAGAACGGAATCATCGGCCTCGCCCCTGCTCCCGATGATGGAATGGTCGACCCCAATCTCACTGACGCTGGCGGCGGCTTCGTCGGCGCAATTCCCGGTGCTGCCAGCATTGACAGTGCTGTCTCCTTCGGACTCATCCGCGGCGGCCACCTCGACGTAACCGTGCTCGGCGGCCTCGAAGTCGATGAACTCGGCCACCTCGCCAACTGGACCGTTCCCGGCAAAATGATTCCCGGCATGGGCGGAGCCATGGATCTCGTCAGCGGCGCCAAGAAGGTCATCGTTGCCATGCAGCACAGCGCCAAGGGCAAGTCCAAGATCCTCAAGCGCTGCACTCTTCCGCTCACCTCCGTGCGCCGCGTGGATCTCATCGTCACCGAACTCGCCGTCCTCGAACCAACCGAAGCTGGACTCGTGCTGAAAGAACTGGCGCCCGGCGTCACTGTTGAGCAGGTTGTCGCAGCCTCGGAAGCTACGCTCATCATCCCGGAGAACGTCGGCGTCATGCCCGTCTCTGAAAACGCATAATTTTTGCCTTACCAGGCATTGCTCTACACCTAACCCTTGGGATTAAGAAGTTCGAAAGGATATTGAAAATGACGGATGTAGTAATCGTTTCAGCCGCTCGTACCGCCGTGGGAAAGTTTGGCGGCTCCCTTGCCAGCATTCCCGCCCCGGAGATCGGTGCCATCGCAATTGCCGAAGCATTGCGGCGCGGCAACGTTGCGCCGGAACTTGTCAGTGAAGTGCTCATGGGCAATGTCCTTGCCGCGGGCCTCGGCCAGAATCCAGCCCGCCAGGCGTCGCTCAAGGCCGGCCTGCCATTCTCCGTTCCGGCCATGACGCTCAATCGCGTCTGCGGCTCGGGCCTTCAGGCTGTCATGACGGCCGCCAACGGAATCATCGCCGGTGATTCCGACATCGTCGTCGCCGGTGGACAGGAAAACATGAGCGCCACCCCGCACATCCTCAAGGGTTCGCGTGATGGCGTTAAAATGGGCAACGCCAGCCTCGTTGACAGCATGATCATCGACGGCCTCTGGGACATCTACAACGAGTACCACATGGGCATCACCGCTGAGAACGTCGCCAAGGAGTTCAACATCTCCCGCAACGAACAGGACGTCTTCGCCGTGGCCTCCCAGAACAAGGCGGAAGCCGCACAGAAGGCCGGCAGGTTCAAGGATGAGATCGTCCCCGTTCCCGTCCCGCAGCGCAAGGGCCCGCCCGTGTTGTTTGATACAGACGAGTTCATTCGTTACGGAGTCACCCTCGAAGCCATCTCCGGCCTCAAGCCTGCATTTGACAAGAACGGAACCGTCACTGCCGCCAACTCCAGCGGCATTAATGATGGCGCCGCCGCCGTCGTCGTCATGTCGGCCAAGCGTGCGGAAGAGCTCGGCCTCAAGCCCTTGGCGCGCATCGTCGCATACGCCGCCGCTGGAATCGATCCCAAGATCATGGGAATGGGACCTGCGCCGGCATCGCACAAATGCCTCAAGCGTGCGGGATGGAAAGTCGAAGACCTCGATCTGCTGGAAATCAATGAAGCCTTCGCCGCCCAGTCCTGTGCGGTTCGGGACGAAATGGGTTGGGATCCAACGAAGGTCAACGTCAACGGAGGAGCCATTGCAATCGGCCATCCCATCGGCGCTTCCGGTGCCCGCATCCTCGTCACGCTGCTTTATGAAATGCAGCGCCGCGACGCCAAGAAGGGACTCGCCGCTCTCTGCATCGGCGGCGGCATGGGCGTTGCCCTGGCCGTTGAACGTGCATAGCTGATCCACTTTCATCGGGGGCCGGCTGCCAGGCGGCGCGGCCCCTTTTGCACCATCAGATCCAATGCCGCCTGCGAATTTGCAAGACAAACAAACGTAAAAGGAACAATCTATCGATCAGCGTAATTATCAATTAAGTTTTGGAGAGTAACGCGTATGGCAAACATCGATGTGAATGCTGCAAAAAAAGCGGTTCCAGCGAATACCGTTGCCGACGGCCCTCTCGTCCGCTTCGGTCTCGCGCTGTCCACATGGAGTGAACGCTGGTTTCCTGATCCCCTGGTCTTTGCCTTGGCCGGAGTCGTCCTCGTCTTCATCTTTGGACTTTGCATCGGCCAGAAAGCCAGCGACCTCGCATTCCAGGGCGGAAAAGCCTTCTGGACCCTCGTCCCCTTCACCATGCAGATGGTGATGATCATCATCGGCGGCTACGTCGTTGCCACCGCTCCCGTCGTCAATCGCTTCATCGCCTGGATCGCAAAGTTTCCCAAGAACCCGCGCACCGCGATTGCCGTCGTCGCATTCCTTTCCATGCTGACCTCGCTGATCTCCTGGGGACTCAGCCTCATCTTCAGCGGCCTCCTGGTTCGTGAGCTCGCCAAGCGCGTCAAAGGCATGGATATCCGCGCCGCCGGAGCTGCCGGCTACCTCGGCCTCGGCGCTGTCTGGGCCCTCGGCCTCTCTTCTTCCGCCGCCATGATGATGGCCACCAAGACCTCCATCCCTGCCGGACTCTTCCAGATCGCCGGTGTCATTCCGCTCAAGCAGACGCTCTTCCTCTGGCAGGGACTTGCCACCGCCGCCATTCTCATCGTCCTCTCCACCTTCATCGCCTGGGCCTCCGCGCCTCCAGCCGAGAAGGCAAAGACCGCTGCCGACTACGGCATCGAGTATGAATCTTCCGAGCGCGTTCTTCCGCCCCGCACCCGTCCCGGTGAGTGGCTCGAATACAGCCCGCTGCTCAGCATCCTCGTCGCCGGCCTGCTCATCTGGTACCTCGCCGCATTCTTCAAGCAGGCGCCCAACGGAGCCCTCGCCGCTCTCGATCTCAACAACTACAATCTCATCTTCATCGCCCTCGGCCTCATCCTCCACTGGCGTCCGCGGAGCTTCGTCAAGGCCGTCTCGGAGAGCGTCCCCGCAACCGGAGGCGTGCTCATCCAGTTCCCCTTCTATGCCGTCATCTTCGGCATGATCGTCGGTACGGGCATCTCTGCATGGATGGCCGACCTCTTCGCCCGCGTCACCACCCAGGGAACCTATCCGCTGCTCGTCGCTCTCTACTCGGCCCTCATCGGAGTCTTTGTTCCCTCCGGCGGCAGCAAGTGGGTCATCGAAGCGCCCTACGTATTGCAGGCGGCCAACACTCTGCACGTCCATCTCGGATGGGTCGTTCAGATCTATAACGCCTCTGAAGCTCTACCCAACCTGATCAACCCGTTCTGGATGCTCCCCCTGCTCGGCCTCCTGCGCCTCAAGGCGCGCGACCTGGTCGGTTACGGAGTTTTGCAGATGATGGTTCATGTGCCGGTAGTCTTCTTCCTCTGCTGGTACTTCGCCCACACCATCCCCTACATCGCACCCATCAAGTAGGGAACTGTAGGCAATCGATTCTGATCTGGTGCCCCACATCTGCCGCATTTGTTCGGTCCCATGACATCCTTTACAAAGTGTCCCTAGACATCCTTTACACTCCAGCGCGAGCGTAGCGAGCGCTGGAGTGTAAAGGGCGATGACATGGAAGACGATGGACGTTCATGAGC
>Ga0181516_10002724_pt1 | contig 12266 bp, 13 predicted proteins | sample PEATcosm2014_Bin_25_FD_121104 | JGI IMG/M metagenome (GOLD analysis project Ga0181516, IMG submission 121104) | Peatland microbial communities from MTU Mesocosm Facility, Houghton, MI, USA - PEATcosm2014_Bin01_10_metaG | ecosystem: Environmental > Terrestrial > Soil > Wetlands > Peat | place...
CAATTTCTTGCCGCGCAGCCGGATTTCAAACTCGAAATCGAACGCCAGTTGCTGCCGTTTGCGGACGGGGTGGATGGCGCGTATGTTGCGCGCTTGAAGCATTTAACCTGAATTGATTTATGGAACTTGATCTCGAAAAAGAATACGCCGACCGCGCCTATCCGATCCTCGCCAGCCTGGTGACGCCGCGTCCGATTGCGCTGGTGACCACCATCAGCGCCGACGACAAAGTGAATGCCGCGCCGTTCAGCTTCTTCAATTTGCTCGGCGCGAATCCGCCCATCTGCGCCTTCGCTCCCGGCGACCGTGACGACGGCACGCCCAAAGACACGGCGCGCAATGTCCGTTCGATGCATGAATTTGTCGTGAACCTGGTGGACGAAACCATTGCCGAAGCGATGAACCAGTGTGCCGCGTCGCTGCCGTTTGGCGAAAACGAACTGGTGCGGGCCGGATTAACCGCCGCGCCGTCGTCGGTGGTGAAACCGCCGCGCATCGCCGAATCGCCCGCGAGCCTGGAGTGCGTCGAGTGGGGCACGCTGCAAATCGGCGGCAACCGCGTCGTGATTGGCTTGATCAAGCGCCTCCATTTGCGCGACGAACTGTTTGATGCGCAGAAAAAACGGATTAACACCGAAAAACTTTTTCTGATCGGGCGCATGTCGTCGCCGCATTGGTATTGCAAAACCCGCGACCGGTTTGAAATGATCCGGCCGGCTTAGCGGCTGACGCAGCTTGCCGGTGAGTTTCAAAGCCGAGAATCAAGCTGCTCAGAAACGCACGGGCAAGATGCCCGTGCCACTAGCGCCACTGGCGCCACCAGTTTTCAAAGCTCTGCTTTTCGCGCACGCGGCGCAGGCCGGTTTCATCGTGCCAGCAAACGGCCGCATGCCCGTGTGAAAACCGCGTTTCCCACGGAAGGTGATACGCCCCGGCGTCGAGCCAGATCAAATGATCGCCCGCGCGCAGCGAGCGCGGCAGCGGAATGCGCGCGAGTTGGTCGAACGCCATGCACGTCGGGCCATGGACGGCGGTCAAGGTTTCTGCGCCGCTGCGTTTTGGCACGGTGAGCAGCGCGTGTTGTTCCCAAAGTGAAGTCAGCGCGTTCAGCGTGCGGCCGCCGTCGCAGATGAGCTGGCGCAGACCGCGCCGTTCCTTCACGTCGAGAATTTTCACCACCAGCACGCCGCTGCCGGCGCTGACGAAGCGACCGTTCTCCAGCCAGATTTCGCGCAGGCCGGGAAATAATTTCACCGCCTGCCGCAGCATTTGCGCGAACGAGCGCAGGCCGAACTCGCCGTCATAAATCTTGCCGCCGCGCGAAAGCACCTGGCGCACCGGCACACCGCCACCGACGTCGAGATGTAGCGGACTGAACTTCGCCGCGCGGCAAATTTCCGCGACTTCGGCGATGGCGCGCTCGTAAATCGCCACGGAAGAAACATTCGTGCGCAGATGAAAATGCACTGTTTCCACGCGGGCTTTGGCGCGCCGCAGCTTTTTCAGCGCCGTCACTGCTTCAGCCGGCGCGAAACCAAACTGCGTCGGCAACTGCGGATTTTCGGGATCAAATTCTTCACCAGTCAAAATACGGACGCCCAGCCGCCAGTTCAATTTTTTGGCGTGCGGCAGCAGCGCCGCCAGCTCGGCGGGCGAATCGAAATTGACGGACAATTTGCGTCCATCGAACTGCGGCAGCCAGTGATGTTTGGCCGGGCCGTTGACGAGAATGTTTTCCGGCGCGAAGCCTTCGGCGATCGCGGCGCGCAGCTCAAATTCGCTAACGACTTCGATGCCCCGGCCTTGCGCACGCCACCAGCGGAGCAGCGGCGCGACCGGCTGGGTCTTGCACGAGAGCCAGTGGCGGAAGGAAACTGCGGAATGCGGATTGCGGAGCGAGGATTTAATTCCAGCGTTCGTCAGCGCGGCGTCTATTTCTGAAATTCGCTCGGCGACGGGCGAACTGGAAAAAATAAAAAACGGCGTGGGTGTCGAAAGCAAAAGCGCCTCGCGAACGAGGCGCTTCCAGAATTGACCGGTTTCCGGCGCGTGGCCAAAATTGAGCGAAGCTGGCGTCTTCATGTGGCCAGACCGGCACGGACTCACATCCCCATGATCGAGTAGCCGCCGTCCACGTAGATCACCTGGCCGGTGATGCACGCCGCGCCGTCGCTGGCGAGGAAGACGCCGGTCGCGCCGAGTTCTTCGGGGATCAAATTGCGTTTCAACGGCGACCGCGCCTCATAAGTTTTCAGCATGTCGCTGAAGCCGGCGATGCCGCGCGCGGCAAGCGTGTTGACCGGCCCGGCGCTGATGCAGTTCACGCGGATTTTTTTCAGGCCGAGGTCGTAGGCGAGGTAGCGCGTGCTGGCTTCGAGCGAGGCTTTGGCCACGCCCATGACGTTGTAATGCGGCACGACTTTTTCCGCGCCGTAATAACTCATGCCGATGATGCTGCCGCCGTCGGTCATCAGCGGCGCGGCCTCGCGGGCCAGCGCGACGAGCGAATAGGCGCTGACATTGTGGGCGAGCAGGTAGGCCTCGCGGGTGGTGTCCACGAAATGCCCTTCCAGCGCGGCCTTGGGCGCGAACGCCACGGAATGCAGCAGCAGGTTCAGCTTGCCGAATTTTTCGCCGACGGTTTTGAACACGTTCGTGATGTCTTCGTCCTTCGTCACGTCGCAGGGCATGATGAGCGTGTCCGCGCCGAACGTGCCGGCAAGTTCCTCGACATTTTCCTTCACGCGTTCGCCCTGGTAGGTGAACGCGAGCCTGGCGCCTTCTTTGGCCCAGGCCTGCGCGATGGCCCAGGCAATGGAGCGTTTGTTGGCGACGCCGAAGACGATTCCGGTTTTTCCTGCGAGCAGTGACATAAGTTCGTTTTTTGGTGGTTGGTTGAACCGCGCGGATGTTAAAGCGTTTCGGCACTGCGGCGCAAAGGAAATTCACAGTCTCGACTCGCCCGCCGCCAACCGTTTAGACTGGCCGCGATGGACTCAAATCAAATTGCCGACGGCCTGATCCAGTATCTGATGCTGGTGGCGCTGCTGACTTTTCATGAATTCGCGCACGCCTGGACGGGCTGGAAATGCGGCGACGACACCGCGCGGCTGCAAGGCCGGCTCTCGCTGAATCCGCTGGTGCACATTGATCCCATCGGCACGGTGGCGCTGCCGCTGGTGATGATTTTCATGCCGGGCGTCGGGCGGTTTCTGATCGGCTGGGCCAAGCCGGTGCCGTTCAATCCCCACAATCTCGGCAACCCGCACCGCGACGAAATGCTCATCGCGATGGCCGGCCCGGCGATGAATTTGATTCTGGCGGTGGCGCTGGTGGCGTTCGCGCGCGTCGGGCTGTTGTTTCATTCGGTGGATGCCGCCCAGCTTTTCATGCAGGCGGCGGCGTTGAGTCTGGTGCTTTGCTTCTTCAATTTGATTCCCGTGCCGCCGCTGGACGGCTCGCATGTGCTGCGCAACCTCAGCGGCATGAGCTACGAGGCTTACGCCAACTTCGCGCGTTTCGGGTTCATCATCGTCATCGTGCTGCTGCAGATCCCCGATTTTCGCAACCTGCTGAATTCGGTCACCTACGGCACGCTGACGGTGCTGGCGCGGATTTTTGGCGTGCTGTGAACCTGCTCGAAATCAAAAACCTGAAAATGGACTTCGGCACGGATGCCGGGGCCGTGCGGGCGATTGATGATGTGTCGCTCGTCATCGGCGCGGGCGAAACCGTCTGCCTCGTCGGCGAAAGCGGCTGCGGCAAAAGCGTCACCGCCCAGTCCATCGCGCGGCTCGTGCCCGCGCCGCCGGCGAACTATGTCGGCGGGGAAATTCTGCTGAACGGCCGCGACACCTTGAAAATGTCGCCACGCGAACTGTGCGGGATTCGCGGCGGCGTGGTCAGCTACGTTTTTCAGGAACCGGGTGCGGCGCTGAATCCGGTTTTCCGTATCGGCGCACAAATCAAGGAATCGCTCAAGCTGCATCGCCCAGATCTTCGGAGGGACGCGCTCCGCAAGTCCCAAATTTCCGGCGCTGAAAAAAGTCAGGGGCTTGCAGAGCGTGTCCCTCCGACATTCGACGCCGAAGTTATTCGTCTCTTAAAACTCGTCGGCATTCCCGCGCCGGAAGCGCGCCTCAAAAATTATCCGTTCGAAATGTCCGGCGGCATGCAGCAGCGCGTGATGATCGCCATGGCGCTGGCCAGCGAACCCAAACTGCTCGTGGCCGACGAGCCGACCACTGCGTTGGACGTGACGATCCAGGCGCAGATTTTGGAGCTGCTGCGCGATCTCAAGCAGCGGCTCGGCATGGCGATTCTGCTGATCACGCACAACCTCGGCATTGTCGGCGACATGGCCGACCGCGTGGCGGTGATGTATGCCGGACAGATTGTGGAGCTGTCGCCCGCGCGCGAACTGCTGCGCCATCCGCTGCATCCCTACACGAAGGCGCTGATGAATTCCGTGCCGAAGCTGCGCGGCGACACCGCCCGCCTCTCGGCGATCCCCGGCAACGTCCCGCGCCTCGGCGATTTTCCGCCGGGTTGCCGTTTCGCTCCGCGCTGCCCGATTGCCAGGCCGGAATGTTCCGAAAAAATTCCTGAACTGCTTGAAGTCGAACCCGGACGTTTCGTGAGATGTCCGTTTTGGAAAATGGAATAAATTTTAACGAATCCGGCAAAACCAAAACCGGCCCGGGCTTTTGCGCCGAGGGCCGGTTTGTTTTTTAACGATGAATCAGGCTTTCCCGCCGAAGCTGGCGAAGTCGTCCATGTCCAGCACGTCGAACCACGTCACGATGTCTTCGCGGTTGGGTGCGCCGGCCTTGTGCAGGCTGTTCAAATACTCGCGGCCGTCCGGATTGTCCGGCGCGCGGTTTTCCTGCCAGTTCGTCCACGCGAGAATTTCCGGCGCGGTGCGCGGATGCTTTGCATTTTTCTGAATCCACGCGAGGATTTCGGTGTCGCTCTTGCTGAGTTCCTTTTTCAACGCTTCCGGGTCAATGCCGGCGAAGGTCAGGAACTGCTGGTCCAGCGGACAGGCATAATGATACTCGCCGTTTTTGCCGGCCAGCGTGGCGCGGCCCTTGTCCAGCATGCGCGGCAAAATCGCGTAGCCGCCGAGCCGCACGCGCGGGCTGCGCGGCGGGAATTGCGTCAGGTCAGGTGTGTGTAATGACATAATGAGGTTTGCTTGGTTTCGTTTCGTCGTCGCCGTTCTGCGCGACGAGAGCCAACTTGCACTGAAAATGCCGAATTGCAAGTGGGGCCGAAAAAATTTATTTTATCGCCGTGAAACACTCTGGCAAAGCGGCGCAGTCCGCGCTGATACTGATTGGCTTGTCCGGCATGGCGGTGCTCGTCCTGCTGGCGGTCGCCTTTCTGGGCAAGGTCATCGGCTCCTTCGTGCTCGGGCTGGCCGGGGTGTTGATTGTCCTCTGGGCGCTGTTTGTCATCTTCACGTTTTATTTTTTCCGCGACCCGGACCCGGCGGTGCCAGTGGGAAAAAATCTCGTGCTCGCGCCCGGCCACGGCAAGGTGGACACGATTGACACCACGACCGAGCCGGATTTCATGGGTGGCGACTGCCAGCGCATTTCCATTTTTCTTTCGGTGTTCGATGTGCATGTGCAAAACGCACCGTTGCTGGGCCGCATCGCCTATTTTAAACATTCGCCCGGCCAATATCTCAACGCCATGCGCGCCGACTGCTCGAAATACAATGAAAACGTTTTGATCGGCATCGAAGCCGGCGAACCGATGGGCGTGAAAATCGGCGTGCGGCTCATCGCCGGACTGATTGCGCGGCGCATTGTGCCGTGGGTGGCGCAGAACGACATCGTGCAGCGCGGCGAACGCATCAGCCTGATCCAGTTCGGCTCGCGCGTGGATGTCTATCTGCCCCAGAGCGCGAAAATCAAGGTGCAGCTCGGCGACCGCGTGGTCGGCGGCGAAAGCATCCTGGCCGAACTTGTCTGAGGAAATGGAAACCAAGCCGCCAACGAAGTCCCCCGTGTCGCCAGAGGGCGAGAAGCTGAAAATTTATTTTCTGCCGAACCTGTTCACGGCGGGCAATCTGTTCTGCGGTTTCGTGGCGCTGACTTACATCGTCGAGGCGAACCTGGCGCCGCCGGAAGGCCTGCCGATTGACTGGACGCCGATCAAGAAGGCGCTCGCGTTCATTTTGCTCGCCTGCATTTTCGATTTGTTCGACGGCCGGGTCGCGCGCATGGGCGGCCATGAAAGCCCGTTCGGCCGCGAGTTTGACTCGCTGGCGGATCTGATTTCGTTTGGCGCGGCCCCGGCGTTTCTCGTGCATCGCGTCGTGCTGCACAACGCGCTGCCGGACGAATACCGCCAATTCGGCTGGTTCATCGCCTCGATTTATCTGATCTGCGGCGCGTTCCGGCTGGCGCGGTTCAATTGTCTTTCCGCGATGAACCTGCCGGGCGCGGGCAAGGATTTTCTCGGCTTCCCGATTCCGTCCGCCGCCGGCCTGGTCGCCTCGCTGACGCTGTTCATCATCAAGCTGAATGAAAAGGAAAAGGATCTCGGCCACTGGGGCTATTTGCTGCCGGTGGTGCTGGTGTTTCTTTCGGCCATGATGGTGAGCGAAGTGAAATATCCCAGCTTCAAATCGTTCGGCTTCCGTTCGACCACGACGTTTTCGAAGGTGATTGTGGCGGCACTGTTTGTCGGGCTGCTGCTGATTTTGCAGGAGAAGATTTTGTATTACGTCCTGCCACTGTTCTTCACGGGCTATCTGCTCTACGGTTTTGTGCGGCCCCACATTTCCCGCGCGTGGCGCAAGGAAATCGAGGAGGACGACGACGAGTCCGAGGAAGCCGATGACGGGGCGGAGGCGGGAAGCTAAATGGCCGAAACGCATCCCATTTTGCTGGCGGCGCTGACGGGCTATTTTTTCAGCCTGATTTTTTCCTCCATTCCTTTCGGGCCGATCAACCTGACCATCCTCAACGGCGGCGCCCAGCGCGGGTTTCGCTGGGCGCTGCTCATCGGCCTCGGCGCCGCGACGATGGAGACCATTTACTGCGCCATTTCCTTCACCGGTTTTTCCTCGATCTTTGATCACGGCATCGTGCAGGCCTTCATGCAGGTCTTCAGCTTCGTTTTCATCCTGTTCCTCGGCTTCAGGTTTCTGCTGGTCAAATCCGTCCATGCGACGACGCAGTTGAACGCCGCCTCGGAAAAAATCGAAACGCGGATCGAGCAGAAATTTCATCCGCACTCGGCCTACATGAACGGCTTTGTGCGCGTGCTCGGCAACCTCGGCGTGTTGCTGTTCTGGATCGTTCTCGCGGCCAATCTGATGGCGCGCGACCTGGTGGACGCCGATTCTTTTGCCGCCAAGGCCGCGTGTGTGGGCAGCGTGTCGCTCGGCACGAGCACCTGGTTCACCATCCTGAGCTACGGCGTGTCGCGCAGCCATGGGCGGATGGGGGAGAAAACCCTGCTGCGGCTCCAGCACTTTTCCGGCATCTGCCTCATCATTTTCGGCCTCGTCCAAGGCACCAACATGGCTTGGCATCTGGCCAAGCACAACCAGCGCCAGCACCAACTCCAGGAACAAATGCTGCCCGCCCAGACCAACACGGATCAAAACTTGAATTAATTTATGCTCAAAGCTGGAATCGTCGGACTGCCGAACGTCGGCAAATCAACTCTGTTCAACGCCGTCACGCGCACGCGCAAGGCCGAGGCCGCGAACTATCCGTTCTGCACCATTGACCCGAACGTCGGCATCGTCACCGTGCCCGACGAACGGCTTTACGTGTTGCAAAAAATTGCGAAGACCAACGTCGTCATCCCGGCGGCAATTGAATTCGTGGACATCGCCGGCCTCGTCAAAGGTGCGTCGCAGGGCGAAGGCTTGGGCAATAAATTTCTCACGCACATCCGCGAGGTGGACGCCATTGTCCAAGTCGTCCGCTGCTTCGAGGATGCGGACATCCATCACGTCGCCGGCAGCGTGGACCCCGTGCGCGACATCGAAATCATCACCACCGAGCTGGTGCTGGCTGATCTCGAAGCAGTGCAAAAACGTCTCAACAGCGTTTCCAAAGACGCCAAGCGCGGCGACAAGGAGGCGCTCGCGCAGGAAAACGTGCTGAAAAAATTGGAGCCGCACCTCAACCTCGGCAAGCCCGCGCTCACCCTGGAACTCGCGCCGGAAGAAAAGGCCATCTCGCGTTTGTTCTGGCTGATGACCGACAAGCCGACGATTTTCGCATGCAACGTGAAGGAAAATGACCTGGCCACCGCTGACCAAAATCCGTTCGTCCTGAAAGTCCGCGAATACACCGCGCATCATTTCGCCTGCGAAGCTGTGGTCATCAGCGCGCAGATCGAGAGCGACCTGGTTGATTTGTCCGATGCCGAGGCGAAGGAATTTCTCAAGGAGCTGGGCGTGAACGAATCCGGCGTCGGCGCGCTCATCCGCGCCACGTATCATCTGCTCGGCCTGCGCACCTATTTCACCGCCGGTGAAAAGGAAGTGCGCGCCTGGACGATCCACATCGGCGACACCGCGCCGAAAGCGGCGGGCGTGATTCATTCCGATTTCGAACGCGGCTTCATCAAGGCCGAGACCGTGGCTTACGAGGATTTGGTGAAGCTCGGTTCCGTCGCCGCCGCGCGCGAAAAAGGCCTTTACCGGATGGAAGGCAAGGAATACGTCGTGAAAGACGGCGACGTGCTGCTCTTCAAGTTCAACGTCTAGCCAGCCGGGTCAATAGCTTGTCAGCGAATAAACGTAGTTGGTGGCCTTATCCTGCCCAACCGCCTCGACGTGACCGTCGGCAAAACAGGCATCGCTGCGTTTGCCGTGGCGGATGCTCAAAAAATTATTCGGCGTCCCGGTGTATGGCGGAGCCGAACCAAACGGCTGCCAGCGTCCGCATTGCACCACCCAGGTCGCGGTGCCTTCAACGGCGGGCTCGTCAGTCATCTTGTTCAGCGCGGCCACCGGTTCCACGGCCATCATTTTGCCGGCTGGATTATGAACGGCAGTGGACTTGGAATACCAGGCTTTGCCGGACGTATCAATAATGGTGGTGAAGCCTGGACTTGGGCCGCTGGCTGATGCCAGATTGTAACTCGTGAATTCATAGCTGTAATAATACGGGCCGTCTCCCGCCTGCTGATACGTGACGCGATCCTTGTCAATTTGATCCATCGGACAGCGGAACATGTTCGTGGAGCCGCCGGTGCCGAGCACCTTGACCAGCGGGCTTTTGTCCAAAGTCATCAACACCCCGTTGACGGTGGGCGTGTTCGCACCCACCCGCCAGTAAATCCAATCCTCCAAATGAGGACCGTAAGTATTCGCCGAAGCCGCGCCGGCATAGGTGTCATTGTTGTCCCCGATATAAATGACCATGCCCAGGCCCAGTTGCTTGACGTTGCTCATGCACATGGCTTGCTGGCCTTTTTGCTTGGCCCGGGAAAGCGCCGGCAACAGCATGGCCGCCAGAATCGCGATGATGGCGATGACCACCAGCAATTCAATCAAGGTGAAGGCCGTTTGCCGGGCTGCTTGCGGGACCCGGAAGCGCGGGGGCAAAAATTTGGTTTGGGAGTTTGTAGTGTTCATGGGATGGACTTGATGTTTTTTGTTTGGGCACAAAATGACAAAAATGGTGTCAGTGTCGGCATGGGTTCAATTTCCATTCTACCAACCGGGTAATGACTTGCAGCCTCTGAAAACTGCAAATTGATTTGAAATTTATGCCCCTCATCCGCCGGTGCGCCATGGGGGAAAAAGCATCTGTCCGCCGTCGGTCAACCCAGCTTGTAGCGTCGCATCGCCGGATCCACTTCCTGTGCCCACGCGTCAATGCCGCCGCGCAGGCAGCGGACGTTCTGCAAGCCGTGACCCATGAAATAAGCGGTGGCATCCAGACCATTCTTGCCCTGATGGTCAACCACGACAATCGGATGTTTATCTGACCCGCTGCCCATGATTTCCCGCATCACGTCCTGCGAGAGCAGCACCGAGCCGGCGATTTTCACCGCCTCAAATTCCTCGCGCGAGCGGACGTCCACCAGTTTCACCGATTTGTCGTGCTGCAAAAGTTCGGCAAGGTCTTTTGGTGAAATCAAAACCTTCGTATCCTGCTCGTGGCTGGATTGGATGTGCGCCAGCACCTCGGCCACGTTCAGGTTGCCGTTGCGCGCGCAGACTTCCGCCAAGGTTTCCGTCGGCTGAAAACCGCAACTGCTGCACCCGCCAATGTGATACCGCCGAAACAACGCCCGTTGCGCGCCGGGAAATTTTTCCAGCATGTCGCGCATCGGCGAAGCCGCGCCAATTTCGGTTTCAACAATCATGGCCCAGCTTAACCCAGTTTCTTCCGCAGCGCTTCCGCAATTTGGATGAACGCCTTGCCCGCTGCGTGGTTCGGCGTGGAAACGACAATCGGCGTGCCCCGGTCGCCGCCCTCGCGGATTTCGGTGAAGAGGGGGATTTCGCCGAGGAACGGCACGTCCTGCCGCGCGGCTTCTTCTTTGCCGCCGCCGTGGCCGAAAATTTCCACGCGTTCGCCGTTCGGCGTGGTGAAATAGCTCATGTTTTCCACAATGCCCAGAATCGGCACGTTCACTTTTTTGAACATCGCAATGCCCTTGCGCACCACGCCGAGCGACGCTTCCTGCGGTGTGCTGATGATCACGCCGCCGTCGAGCGGCACGGTCTGGCAAAGCGAAAGTTGCGCGTCGCCGGTGCCCGGCGGCAAATCCACCAGTAAAAAATCCAGATCGCCCCACTCGACCGCGAGCAAAAACTGGTTGATCGTTTTCGTGATCATTGGCCCGCGCCAGATCACCGGCTGATCGTCTTCCAGTAGCAGCCCGATGCTCATCACTTTCACGCCGTGATTGGCCGGTGGCACGAGCCGCTCGGCGGCGTTCACGGTCGGACGTTCATGCACGCCCATCATCAGCGGAATGCTCGGTCCGTAAATGTCGCAATCGAGCAAGCCGACTTTCGCGCCGAGATGTTTCAGCGCGCAGGCCAGATTCGCCGAGCAGGTGGATTTGCCGACGCCGCCCTTTCCACTGGCGACGGCGACGACGCGTTTCACGCCGGGAACCTTGGCTTGGTTCGTAAACGTCTTGCCGGTCGCGGCCTGACCGGTGGTCGGCTGTTTGACCTCGACGTGCACGTGGCTGACGCCGGGAAGATTTTTCAGCACGCGCTCGCTTTCGGTTTTGATCTGCTGCGCGGCTTCGGGATTCGGCGAGGTCAACTGCATCGTGACGCTCACCGCGCCGTTGGCGGCGGAAATTTCTTTGACGAGACCGAACGAAATAATATCGCGCGAAAAGCCGGGATACTTGACGGCTTGCAGTGCTTTTTGAATGGCTTCCTGTGACAACATGACCAACAGGTTGCCACCGACCCGCCCGAACGTAAAATTTATTTCGTGCGAAGAATGCAAAGGCGGCGAAGCTGCTGCTAAAATTTCCTTTCCCTTCGGCACCCTCGCGCCCTTCGCGCGACATTTTGAACCGCGGTTTTCAATTGCGCCGCGGGCGTCAAAATGGGAGATTGTCCGCCGGTTTATAATTAGAATCATTCTAAACATGACGCTGAACGCAAACAACGGGACGGAATTGCTGGTCGAAAAATTTTCGCAGTTTGAAACCGCGCTGCCGCAGCCGAAATCGCTGCTGGCCCTGCGCCAGGCCGGCATGGCCGGATTTGCCGGCCTCGGTTTCCCGAAGTTGAGCGACGAGGACTGGCGGTTCACCAACGTCGCGCCCATCGCGCAGCTGCCGTTCACGCTCGCGCGCGAGGTGGCGGTCAATGGCGCGGAAACGACGCTGCTGGACGCGGCGGCGTTCACCAAACTGCCCGGCCACCGGCTGGTGTTCGTGAACGGTTTTTTCTCCGCGAAACTTTCCAGCATCAAGCCGGTGGGCGGCGGCGTGCGGATTGAAAACCTGGCCGCCGCGCTGGCCAAGGATTCCGCGCTCATCGAAAAGCACCTCGGCCAATACGCGCACACGGCGAACAACGCCTTTGCCGCGCTGAACCAGGCGCTGTTCACCGACGGCGCTTTTATTTTCGTGCCGCAAGGCGTGGAAGTCGCCGAGCCGGTGCAGCTGATTTATCTTTCGTCCGCGAAGCAAAACGGGGAAACCATTCTGCCGCGCAACCTGGTCATCGCCGAGGCGAACAGCAAGCTGACGGTGGTGGAAAGCTACCTCAGCACCGGCAACGTCGCGTATTTCACGAACGC
>Ga0181516_10002725_pt1 | contig 12265 bp, 11 predicted proteins | sample PEATcosm2014_Bin_25_FD_121104 | JGI IMG/M metagenome (GOLD analysis project Ga0181516, IMG submission 121104) | Peatland microbial communities from MTU Mesocosm Facility, Houghton, MI, USA - PEATcosm2014_Bin01_10_metaG | ecosystem: Environmental > Terrestrial > Soil > Wetlands > Peat | place...
ATTTTTACTCCGTCACCAAGAAGCACGCGGCGGGAGAGATCGAGGCTCGCATCACCATCAAGGAATTCGCCGCACCGAAGACCAGCGACATGCAGTTCTTTGCGCAGGCAGATCTCGCGCTCAACCAGAAGACGCTCGCATTTCATCCCTGCGGATGGCATGAGACTCTGTTTGGCGCCTTGACCGATTGCCTCCGCAATCTCAGAAAGTTTGAGTACGAAGGCGTTGAGACCGATTGCGCCCCGCCCAAGGAATGAATCGAACCTCGTAACTCCAGTCAGTTCCATCCGCTCGCCCGACGATGCCCATCCCATCGCAACCCGATTCCCCGCTGCATGGTGAGCGCTGGCGCCGCCGCGATTTCCTCGCTGCCGGATGCCTTTTCGCAGCCACGGCGGCCGTCATTCTCTGGCAAAATGCGCACCTGGTGATTCTCTGGGACCTGAGCTACGTGCTCGACACCAGTGTGCGTTTCGCGGATGGCCAGATGCCGTATCGCGACTTTCCTCTGGTTCACACGCCGCTGACATTCCTCGTCCAGGCCGCGATCCTGCGGCTGTTCCCCGGTTCTTACTACCCGCACATCGTTTATCCAGCCGTCATCGGCGGCCTGGGCACAGTCGTCTCGTGGCGCATCGTGTTGCACACGCTCAGGTGCCGGGTTAGGGCCGCGTGGTTCGCCGCGCTTGTGCTCGCCGCGCCGCTCACGGTGCTCGGCATTTACTGCATCCTGCCCCACCCTTCCTACGATTGCGATTGTGCATTCTCGATGCTGGTTGCGGTTTATCTGTTGCAGCGCCTGCCAGCAACATTTACCTCAAGGCCAGGCCTCGGCCGCGCCTTCATCACCGGCGCAGCGCTCTGTGTTCCGGCGTTTTTCAAACAGAACATGGGGCTGCCATTCCTGCTTGCCGCGGTTACGGTCATTCTGCTGCTGTTTGTCGCGGGCATCCTTTCACGCGCAGACCAGCCGGCAGACCTTCCGGGTCCGCGGGCCCTCCTCGCTGTGCTTGCCGGTGCAGCCACCACTTTCCTTGCGGCGATGTTGCTAATTGAGCTCACCGCCGGCATCGGAGATTTCCTGCATTGGACTGTCCAATTCGCCGGCGAGCGCCGCCTTCCCGGCTTCGCCGCCATGCTTGGAATCTACGCCGACCCCACACTGTTTTGGATGGCTCTGTGCGTTGTCGCCGCGCTCATCGCGCTGCGAAGCCGGTTCGCGGCAACGCGATGGGTGCGGCTGCTTGCCGTTCTTCTTCTCGCTGCGCCCTTCCTCTTCACACTCAGCTCCGTGTTCATCTTCTACGACGATCCGGATTCTCGCGGCGACAGCCTGGTGGTTCTCTGGCCGCTCCTGCTCGTGTTCTCAGCAACACTGGCCGCTTTCAATCTCCTTCGCTGCCGCATCAATCTCCAAACGCTATTGCCCCTGATTCTGCTGGTTGCCATCCACGGAACATTTCTCTCGCAGCAACTTTGGGGATCGACTTACGCCATCTGGCCGCTGCTCATTTTTCTTGTGGCGGATCTGGTTGCCGAATTGCCGTCTCTCCAGCCACCTGCGGTTCAGCTCGAACGCCCGGCTCTCGCAATCGCTGCCGTCATTGCCCTGACGCTCGCCGTCTGTGGCGGCTTTTACACCGCGAGCGAGGAGCGGCTGTCCTACGCGCAACTGCCCGATGGTCCAGCAGTACGCTCATCCTTCCCGCAGTTGGCCGGCATGGCCACGCCAGGGCCCTATTTGCCGGAGTTCGACGAGCTTCTACGCTACGCCCAAGCCAACATTCCGTTTTCCGACGGAATCATCCTCATCCCCGGCGAAGATCCGTTTTACTTCGCCACGGGTCGTGTGCCGCAGTTTCCGGTGCTGCTCTTCGATCGCTCCACAGACCCCTATACGCCAGCCGACGTCGTCAGAGAGGCTCGCGTCCACCGCATCCAATGGCTCATTCTGAAGCGCGACCTGCAGATCAAAGAGGACCCAACTCCGCAACGCGAAGCGACCTTGGCATTGCTCATGAAGGACTTTGCTCCGGCGGCGCATCTCAAGGGCTACGACGTCTACCGGCGAGTCGCGCCCGCTCCGCCGGCGCCAACATCTGCTCCGTAGTTCCGGGTGCCCCTTGGTCTCGATTTTGAGACCAGGGAGACCAAAGAAGCATGCAGACGCGGCACTAGCTCGGTAGAGCCGTCTGCCCGGTCAGCGTTCCCATCACATATTCGCCGGAACAGTTGCCGCCTACTACATTGGCTCCCAGGATTTGCAGCGCGGTCTCGTCCGCATCGCTGAAAACGCCACTCACATATAGAGTTGAACCGTCATCCATGGTGTAGGTCAGCGTAAAGCTGTTGCCGCTCACCGAGCTCATCATGTTGGCTGCTGTCGTTCCCGTGGTGAAGCAGGGATTGCCGCTCACCGTAGCTGTGGCGCTCAATGGGATGTAGTAGTTCGTCGCCCCCGACGCAGATTCAGTAGACGTCCCCTGGCTGATTTGCGTCGAGAATCCCACCGGGTCCGGCATCTCGTGAGTGATAGTCCCGGCATAAGTACCGTTCATCGGACTATAGGCAGCCGCGGTAAAGCTGCTCGTCGTGTTGAAGTTACAGCTCGCCTGGGTGGGAAGATTGGTCATGGTGTAATTACCTGACCACGCTGTCGTCCCGTTAGCAGGAACATTTCCTGCAATTGTTACCTGGAAGATCCCTAACGGATCAGTGGAGTTAGTTAGTTTGAAGGACCCGTCGGATGCGATTGTTCCGGAGAAGTACAGCAGGGTCCACTCAGGCGTCCCATTGGAGCAATTTGCACCAACGCTACCTTTACCATAGATCGCGTTTCCGTTGACCTCTATGGAGAGGGTGAGCAAGGGGTACTGCCATGGGCTATCACCACCCGCTATGCGCCAGTTTCCATTGAGAGTTACGGCTGATCCAGCCGGACCCTGACTGCAGGAGGTAAGCAAGACACATGAAGCCAAAAGAACGCAAAAATATAACTTTCTAGCATGCATAGGGGCCCCCAGTACTCAAGCTCTAGCTACTGGAGCCTCCCAGTATTCGAGCTTTACCTACTCAGCCCCAGTATTCGAGTTCTATCACTGCTTAAGTAGACGCTCATTTTCAATGCCGGGTTGACCGCGCGGAGAGTGAATACAACGAATAGCTAAAGAAATATTGTGTGTAGGTGATATGTGTCACAATCCGGATAATTGGACAACCTATGTCCAATTAGAAGGCATCTTAGGAGAAGTCAATTATTCCATATAACTAGTTTCTTAGTTTGTGCAGCGGCGGAATTCACCTCTCACCCTGTTTACGAAGTGGAAGGTTGCTTTCCCTTCATAGACTTGCACAGATTCTCCCAATCTTTCTCCGTCTGGTCCGCGTAGGCAACTCCAAACTTGGCCAGTGCGGCGGCGAAACCTTCGCCCGAACCCACATAGCCCGCAATCACCATGGGATCGCCAGATCGAGCGTGTCCTCGGGCGAGCAGTTCGCCACAGACCTCTGCAAACGCTTTGAGGCCCCCTCCGGCCAGGTCACACAACTCGATCGACCCCTTATGATCGTTCAACTGCCGGACTAGAAACTGACGTCCGCCAATGTGCGTCCACCCCAAGAACGGGTCCGACTGCATTTGCATTGCGCGCTGCCCTTCAGCCACGCGCTGGCCGTTGTGACGCGCGGTGTGCGCGTTCGGCAGATAGGGCGCGTAGCCGGAGTTCGGTTCCTCTTTGATTTGCAGGAACAATGGATCGTCCGGCCCGTTGCCCTCGAAGTAGATGCAGTAGTCGCGCAATCCTACCGAACCCGTCCCCACTACCTTGAATGCCACGTCCACCGGCCGATAGAACGAAAGCAAATGCTGCCGTTGCGGCTCCAGCATCTCCCGATATGAGCGCAGCGACGCCAGCACCGCTTTAGCCTGCGCTGCCGAAACGCGCGTCAACATGGGTCTGGATTCCTTGAAGCGGCGATCTGTACTCCCGCGGCGTACCGGCTCGGTTAGTTGTTCGAGTGTATGTTGCGGCGTTGCGCGCTCGGCCTTCAGCAGCGCATCGTGTACTGGCTCAACCGTCCCGATGCGGTGCACCTGATAGCGGCCAATCTGCAAAGCAGGCATTTCAGCAAACGCGCGCATTGTCGCCGCGTAGCGCTGAATGCAGAGCTCCACCGCTTCGCGCGACGACGCATCTTTATGCGAGGAACCGCGCCCAGCCAGCGTGAGCGAGGCCGCCATTCGCTTGAGGTCCCACTCAAACGGGCCGGGGATGGTCTCATCGAAGTCATTAATGTCAAAGACCAGCCGTCCATCGGGTGCAGCGTACGCGCCCAGGTTGCGCACGTGCGCGTCTCCGCAAAGCTGGCTCACAATCCCCGTCGACGGCAATACTGCCAGGTCCGCGGCCATTACGGGAACAGCTCCGCGAAAGTACCCGAATGGCGACTCCGACATCAGGTTGTATTTGAGCTTGATCAGCGATGGCACGCGGCCCCGCATCGAGCGATCCAACAACACAATCGGATCGGCCTTGCGCGCCTTCGGCTTCAGTTCACCATGTTCCTGCCGTGCTACCTGCTTCCGCCGCGCCTGGCCAAGCGCGCGCCGTTCTTTCGGAGTTGTCCAATGCATGAGCGGAACATACACCCTGGGATTCATTGGTGCAACTGCTCGCCGCCTCTGATTTAAACTCTGGAGAGTAGTTTCGCGCCATTTTATTGCAACTAAACACTGGCGGCTCCGCATTCGGAGGATCTTTCCTTGACCCGCACAAATGCGCTCTTACTTTCAGCCTTTCTCGTAATCTCAATTGCTGTCCTGAACGCCCAGTCTACCGAGAAGCCGCTTTCAGTCGAGGCGATTTTTGCCCATGGCTCGCTCATTGGCACGCCTCCGGAACAGATCACATGGTCTCCAGACGGCAAACATTTGACCTATCTGGATGGGGGCGAGCTAATTGACATTGATCCCGGCTCGGCCAAAACGCACGTGCTCGTCAGCCGCGCCAAGCTCGCCTCGCTTAGCGAGACGGACGGTTCGGAGACCGACCGCGATCACCGCGAGCGCTACAAGATGTCGAGCTACATCTGGTCGCCTGACTCCGCGCACCTGATGTTCGACGCCAACGGACGCTTGTGGATTTACGATCTCCACAACGGCACCGGCGTCGAGGTTGGATTCAGCGGCGAGGCCTCGGGCGACGACCCCAAATTCTCGCCTGACGGCAAGTCGGTCTCCTTTATCCGCAATCACGCCCTCGCCGTCATCAAGCTGCGCGACCTCGGCACACCCACTAATGTTGTTGCGCCCGTGCCCAATCCCGACCTGCCCGAACCAACCGTCCTCAACGGTGAAGTTGACTGGGTCTACGAAGAAGAGCTGGACGTCCGCAGCAACTATTTCTGGTCGCCGGACTCGTCGCGGATTGCCTATCTCCAGATGAACGAGACCGACGTTCCGCAGTATCCCATCACCGATTGGATCCCCACGCATGCGCTGGTTACGCACCAGCGCTATCCGCAGCCAGGCGACCCGAACCCGGATGTCCATGTCGGCGTGGTCAGCGCCTCGCATGGGAAGACGATGTGGGTCAAGCTGCCTATTCGCGGCGGCCAGGATTACATCCCGCGCTTTGGCTGGGCCGGCCAAAACACGCTTTGGATCGAGACTCTTACCCGCGATCAAAAGCACCGCGCAATTTACATCGCGGACGCCTCATCGGGACAATCGCGTCAGGTGCTCGAAATCAGCGACGACACGTTTCTCGACGATAACTACGACGTCCAGGTAGGCAGCGGCATGATTGTGCTGACCAGCTGGAGCGATGGGCACAATCATCTTTATCTCTACAGTTACGACACCGCCAATCCCATGGCAGCTTCGGCAAAGCTCGTGCGGCAGCTCACCAAGGGTGAGTTCGACGTGGGTGGCGTGCTGAAGGTCGATTTCGAACACGAGCTCATCGATTACGCGTCGAACGAAAACAATCCTCTGGAGCAGCAGCTCTGGCAAGTCAGCTTTGCAGGGGATCGCAGGCAGCTGAGCGCGGGGGCTGGTTTCCACATCGGCAACTTTGCTCCCTCGCGCAACGCCTTCGTTGACAATCAATCTACGCGCATGGATCCGCCCTCGCTTCAGCTCTGCTTAGTTCAGGGAAAGTGCAGTACCATCTGGACCACGCGTGCGCTGGAGCCCTACCACATGCGCGCTCCTGAGCAACTTGAAGTGAAGGCCCACGACGGCACAAAACTGTACGCTACGTTGTTGATGCCGGAAGGTGCGACGAATCCGGCGTCTGTGCCGCTGATACTCAACCCATACGGAGGGCCCGGCCCCCAGATGGTCGTCGACGAGTGGAGCGGCAAGCTGCTTTTTGACGAGCTGCTCGCGCAACGTGGGTTTGCGGTTCTGCACACCGACAATCGCGGGACCGGCGGGCGTGGGCGCTCGTTTGCCCAGGATGCATGGCATAACTTCGGGCCGGTGCAGTTTGAAGATCAGCTCACGGTGATGGATGCCGCGCTCGCCCGCTATCCGCAACTGGACGCAAAGCGGGTGGGTTGGTGGGGCTGGAGCTGGGGAGGCACTTTTACCCTGTATGCAATGTCGCATTCAGACCGCTTCCGCGCCGGAGTTGCAGTTGCGCCGGTTACGGACTGGCGCAATTACGATTCGATCTACACCGAACGGTACATGAGCCAGCCTGGAGACTTTGCTGCGGGGTACAAGGATTTTGCGGTCGTCAACTCCGCGAACAATTTGAAGGGTCGGCTGCTGCTCATCCACGGAACCGGCGACGACAATGTGCATTTCGAAAACACGGTGCAGTTTGTGCAGCAGCTCATCGAAGCGCAAATGCCCTACGATCTGCAAATTTACCCGCGCAAAACACATTCGCTCGCAGGCGACGATGTCCAGACGCATCTCTACAATCGCATTCTGGCGCACTTCGAGCAGTACCTGAAGCCGGCGGTGCCTTGATCCAAAACACGAGGGGCCGCGCGCACATCAAATATCTGACGTGCGCCGATTCATTCTTGATTGGGGTGGGCTTTGTTGCAGTCACGTGACTTACGCCGCGTGATGACGGAAGAGGTCGTCCTTTTCGCGGCATTTGCAGTGAGTGCACTCCAGGCAACAGACAAGCAAGAGCGCCACGCCCATCGCGACAAGAATGGCGAACAAGTTTTCGTATGCGATGAACCAATGAATTAGGCTGTGCATCTCTTAAGCCTCGCCCGAAGCGGTGCGGAATTGTGGTTCCACAGCGAACGCTCAGGCCCTCCCCGAAGTTCTTTCCCTAGAGTTGGACGCAGATTCCGTGTCTAAGGTTGGCTATCGGCGAAGATATGCATTTTATTGTTGAATTAGAGAGAACAAAAAACGAAACTAGTATTCGATGGTAACGGCGTCCAATCCGATGCTCCCTTCGCCTGATGAATGGCCGGAGGAATGCCAGATCCCTGAGGAACTTCGGGAACTGGAGGAACCGTCCGCGCGCGACTTGTCCGACGCTCCTACGGATCCCGCCCCTGATACCCGGTCCGGCCCCATGGTCAACTGGCTGTTTGTTGATCTCAACTCCTACTTCGCCTCGGTCGAACAGGAATCCCGCCCAGAACTCCGTGGCCGCCCCATCGCCGTGGTTCCCATGATGGCAGATACCACGGTCTGCATCGCAGCGAGCTACGAGGCCAAGGCATTCGGCGTGAAGACGGGAACGGTTGTCGGCGATGCTAAAAAGATATGCCCGGGGATTGAGCTGGTCGAGGCGCGGCACGAACTCTACGTGGATTTCCATCACCGCATCGTGGAAGCGGTCGAGAGCTGCCTGCCTGTTTCGGCTGTGCTCTCTATCGACGAGATGGCCTGCCACCTGATGGGCCGCGAACGCCCGCTGCTCAGCGCGATGGCTCTCGGACGCCAGGTCAAGGCGCGCATACGCGAGCGCGTTGGCCAGTCGCTTCGCAGCTCCGTTGGCCTGGCGACAAACCGTTACCTCGCCAAGGTAGCCAGCGATATGGAGAAGCCCGACGGCCTGGTCGCGCTTCCGCTCGACATACTGCCCGAAGCGCTGAGGAGGCTGACCCTCCGCGACCTGCCCGGTATAGGCGCGAAAACAGAGAAGCGGCTGAACGAGGCCGGCATCCGCGAGATGAGCGATCTGCTGGCGCTCAACTGTGAGAAATCCGGGCAGGTGTGGGGGTCTGTGTGGGGCGAGCGTCTGTGGCACTGGCTCCAGGGCGAAGACTTCGACATGGCGGATACGGAACATCTCAAATCCATTAGCCATCAGCACGTTCTTGCCCCGGAGATGCGCTCGCCGGAACAGGCCTGGCCCGTGGCGCACAAGCTGCTGCACAAAGCAGCGATGCGGCTGCGGTCGAACGGCCTGTGGGCTTCGAATATCGGCCTGGCCATCGGCTTCGCGGTGCCGCGCGCGGACGCCAAGCCCATCAGCAACTTCGGCACGCCCACACGGGGATGGAAGAGCGAGCTGCGACTGAGCGAGTGCCAGGACAACCAGACGCTCATCGCGGCATTGCGACGCCTTTGGGATGCGCGGCCCACGAGCCGCGACCACGCTCATCCGTACTTCCTCGGCGTGCATTTGGGCGGTCTGGTCCCCAACCGGCTGCATTCCTTGAATCTGTTTGAAGGCACTGAAGATGAGCAGAGCCGCGTCCGTCTGCTGGCCATCATGGATCAGTTGAATAACAAATACGGCATGAGCACGCTGGCGCCGGCAACCATGCTCACAGCTTTCAAGGCCGCGCCCACGCGCATCGCATTTCACTCGATTCCGGATCTTTTCTAGACGGTTTGCAGTCTGCTTCGGGTCGGCCGCATTGCCTTGGCGCTCTGACCGCAAATTATTCCTGGGTCACGACCGAACTTTTTTCTCTCCTGCGCGTAACTCTCTGCATCCCCATGCCCGCGTTCCTGCGGATTAGAGAGTAGCAGCGAGATTTATGGCCCACGACTGGCAGCCAGACTTTGAACAACTCGTTGACGAGCACCAGTCGATGGTCTTCTCGCTCGCCCTTCGCATGAGCGGCGACCGCGGTCTTGCTGAGGAGATTGCGCAGGATGTTTTGATGGAGCTGGACATGAATCTGCGTAAGATCGAAAGCCCGCTGCACGCACTCTGCTGGCTGCGGCGGGTGACGATGAATCGCTCTGCAGATGCGCTCAGGCGCAGGCGCGTGCGCGGAATCGATTTGTGGGTGGAGATCGAGGAAGGGCACGGCGCGCGGATGGAAGAGAGCAGTTCGCCTCTCGGCGCGCGCGTGGAGCAACTGCTGGCGACATTGCCCGAGCAGCAACGAGCGGCGCTGGTTCTTCGCTACCAGGAAGACATGACGCCGGAAGAGATAGCGGAGACGCTGGAAACGCCGGTAGCCACAGTGAAAAGCCAGCTGCAGAGGGGCCTGAAGTTGCTGCGGGCTAAAGCTGCAAACTTGAACGAGTATGTGCGTGGAGCTTGAAGCCGATGAGCGACGTTGGCGACGAATTCGGAGCCGAAATGCGCGAAGCCATGCAGCGCCGGCCCGCGCCACCCGGCTTGAAGCGCAAGGTGATGGAGCAACGAACGCGGCAGCGCACCTTGAGGCTGCGCTCGCACACTGTCTTGTGGCAGCGGCTCGCTGCCTGTCTGGTGTTCGTTGGCGTGCTTGCCGGCGCTTTTGAATGGCGGCAAACGCAAGAGCGCCGCAGGGGTGAAGAGGCGCGGCAACAAGTGCTGACCGCGCTGCGCATCACCAGCCACGCACTCGACACAATGAAGGCGCAACTCGCTGCACATGATCGGGACGGACAGGAATAAGGAGATCATCTAATGAAGAATCGGATCGCAATTATTGTTCTGGCATCAGCGGCGCTGGCTGCATCGGCTTGGGCGCAAACGTCACCACTGCCCCTGCCGCCGCCGGTTGAAAAGGAGCTTGCGGCGCGCGCCTCCGATGTAACCGAGGTGACGCTCAACAAGAACATGCTGGGCTTTGCGGCCAAGTTCATGAACAACAAGGACTCGGATCAAGCCGCAACACGCAATCTGATTGAAGGTCTCGACGGCATCTACGTGCGGACGTATGAATTCGATAAAGAGGGCCAGTATTCGGCCGAGGAGATTGAGAAGCTTCGGGCCTACTTTGAGACCAGCGAGTGGTCACCGATTGTGCGCGAGCGCGAGAGCAAGAAAGGCGAGACGACAGACGTGATGGTCAAGATGGTGAACGGCGAAAACCGCGGCATGTTTATCCTCACCGCCGAGCCGAAGGAGCTGACCATCGTGCTGATCCTCGGCCCCATCAAAATGGAGGAACTCGGCCAGCTTCGCGGTCTTGGCGGGCTGGGCTCGCTGGCGAACGTTCAAAAGATTCCGCACGTGAAAGACAAGGAGAAAAACAAGAGCTCCGACAAGGTGAAGGACGAGAGCGACAAGGGAACGAAAGGCGGCGAGCAATGAGAAGATTCATCTGGATTCCGATTTGCGTCCTGGCTTTGGTAGTGCCGGTGATCGTGCTCGCAGGGAGCGAGCAGACCGGCTTTGACGGGGTGGTTAACTCCATCGAGAGCAGGTATCACGTCCATGCCCAACGCATTCCCTTCATGGGGGTTATTAGTCTGATTGCGCGGAAGGCCTCAAACGAATCCGTCAGCGGCATGCACGTTGCGGAGTTTGAGAATTTCCCCAGTTCCGTCGACGGCGAAGAGCTCAACAGCATGATTGAAGAGAAGCTGGGGCAGGGATGGGACCGTGTTGTGCGCGAAACGAGCAAGAGGGGTCACGAGCAGACGCTTGTCTTTATGCGTCCTGAGGGTGATCGCATGGGGCTTTTCGTGCTCGATCTGAATCGGAACGAGCTCGATGTTGTGCAGATATCCGTGGACCCCGAACATCTGAACGACCAGATCAGCCGCTACCGCCATCAAGGCCAGGATCGAGACGACGCGCCCGCGCACGGCATGTCCGATTGACCGGAATCAAGTTGTGCATCATCAAGCCCGCTATATGCTGCGCTTTCCGCGCTGGCTAGTCTAAATGGCAGCATGGGCTCATTGTCTCCAACCGTGACCTCGACGTATCGCGGCCGGCTTGCGCCCTCGCCCACTGGTTATCTTCATGTAGGTCACGCGCGCACTTTCTGGACTGCGTATCAGCGCGCTCGAGAGGCCGGCGGCACGATGGTGATGCGCATGGAAGATCTGGACACGGAGCGCAGCCGCGCCATCTATGCCGACGCAGCGCTCGAAGATCTTCGCTGGCTTGGTATCCGTTGGCAGGAGGGCCCGGACAAAGGTGGACCTTACGCTCCCTACCTGCAAAGCAAACGTCGCGCCCTCTATCTGAACGCATGGCGCAGGTTGCTGCGACGCGGACTTCTCTATCCATGCCGCTGCTCGCGCAAGGATCTCGAGTTCGCTCTGGGTGCGCCGCATGAAAGAACCGGTTCAGGCGCGATGCCCCTGCAATACGGCGGCAAGCTCGATCCCCTGGACGATGAGCCAATCTATCCTGGCACATGCCGTACCCAGCCGATTCACGCGTCTCAATTGCCCGGCCCCACCGCCGTCGAGATTGAATCACCCGAAGGAAACAATTGGCGATTTCGCGTTCCCGAAGGTGCGGCTATCGAATTTGAAGATCGCAATCTGGGGCCGCAGCGTTTTGTGGCCGGTGTCGACTTTGGGGACTTCCTCGTCTGGCGGCGCGACGGTGGACCAAGCTACCAGCTCGCGTGCGTTGTTGACGATGCGGGGATGCGCATCACTGAAGTTGTGCGCGGCGCAGACCTGCTCAAGTCTACTGCGCGGCAAATCCTCCTGAATCGCGCATTGGGCTACGACAATCCGCGCTGGTTTCATTGCCGCCTGGTCGTCGATCACAATGGCAGGCGACTGGCCAAGCGCCACGATGCGCTGAGCCTGCGTGCGCTGCGCCAACGGGGATTGACGCCCATGAACATTCTGTCGGCGGAGCTGCCGGTTGAAGTCTAGTTTCGAAGAGCATTCGACGCTAAAAAACTAAGAGTTCGGAGCACCAAAAGAATGGGAGGCCGCCGGAGCGGCCTCCCGTTTGAGTGCTGAGAAAACCTACCGCATCCAGCGGCGGCGAGCTGCGCCCGCCAGCCCTGCCAATCCGGTTGCGAGCAGCAGCAGGCTGGAGGGCTCGGGCGTGATCTGGATGTTGAAGTCCGCCGTGCCGAGCGGGTAATTACCGCTATCGTCCGCGCCGCCAGTAATGGTGAACGAGCCGGTGTA
>Ga0181516_10002728_pt1 | contig 12253 bp, 9 predicted proteins | sample PEATcosm2014_Bin_25_FD_121104 | JGI IMG/M metagenome (GOLD analysis project Ga0181516, IMG submission 121104) | Peatland microbial communities from MTU Mesocosm Facility, Houghton, MI, USA - PEATcosm2014_Bin01_10_metaG | ecosystem: Environmental > Terrestrial > Soil > Wetlands > Peat | place...
GGCGTCTACACGACTGACCCCCGCGTCGTGCCGAAAGCGCGGCGGCTCGACAAGGTGTCGTTCGAGGAAATGCTCGAAATGGCGTCCCTGGGCGCCAAGGTCTTGCAGGTGCGCTCGGTCGAAGTCGCGATGGTGCATAATGTGAGAACCTACGTGCGGTCGTCATTCGACGACCCCGCCGACCCCAAGCAGGGGACGTTGATTTGCGACGAGGAGGACATCTTGGAAAAGCAGGTGGTGACCGGCATCGCCTTCTCGCGCGACGAGGCGCAGATCACCCTGCGTAAGGTCGCCGACAAGCCGGGCGTCGCGGCGGCGATCTTCGTTCCCCTCGCCGAGGCCAACATCAACGTCGACATGATCATCCAGGTCGTTTCCGACGACGCGGCGACGACCGACATCACCTTCACCGTGCCGGGGGCCGAATACGACCGCGCCAAGGCGCTGCTCGAGGCGCGCCGTCCGGCGATCGGCTACACCGCGCTGCAGGGCGCGCCGGACGTGGTGAAGATCTCGGCGATCGGCATCGGCATGCGCAGCCATTCCGGCGTCGCCTCGCGCGCCTTCAAGGCGCTGGCCGAAAAGGGGATCAACATCCGCGCCATCACCACCTCCGAGATCAAGTTCTCGATGCTGATCGACGAGGCCTACACCGAGCTCGCGGTGCGCACCCTGCACTCGCTTTACGGCCTCGACGCGGAGGCGTGAGCCAGACGAGGCGGAAGACGATCGGCGCCCGGATGCGAGTCGCGCGTACGCGGCGGCGCGCGGGTCGTCGGATGAAGGAGGGCGAATCGACATGGGCAAGAAACCGGGCGCGCCGAGCGAGCGCGTGCGCGCGAAGCGCATGCATGAGCGCGCGATTTACGACCGCGCCGTGATCGAGGCGATCCTCGACGCGCAACCGCTCGCTCATATCGGATACGTCTTGGACGGCGCGCCCGTGGTCACGCCGACGCTTCAGTGGCGCGAGGGCGATCACGTCTACTGGCACGCGTCGGCGGCGAGCCGCATGGTCGATCATTGCGACGGAGCGGCGGTCTGCCTGAGCGTCGCGCTCCTCGACGGTCTGGTCGTCGCCCGCTCGGCCTTCCACCATTCGGTCAACTATCGATCGGTCATGCTGTTCGGCAAAGCTCGAGCGGTTACGGACCCGGACGAAAAGGCGGCGCGCCTCGCCGCCTTCATCAACCGCCTCTTCCCGAATCGCTGGGACATGCTGCGGCCGATCGCCAAACAGGAGCTGAAGGCGACCAGCGTGCTGTCCGTTCCGATTGACGAAGCGTCGGCCAAGATTCGGACGGGCGGCCCGAAAGACGACGCGGCGGACTATGCGCTCGACATCTGGGCGGGCGTCCTGCCGCTGCGCATGCAGACGCTCGCGCCGATCGACGACCCGCTGAACAAACCTGGCCTCGCGCCGCCGAAGCACGTGCTGGACTTCCGCATCGGATAGCGCCCGGCCGCAAGGCCCGATCGCCAATGCGGCGACGCTCGGGCCGCCGATTCGCCGTCAAAACAGCGCCTCGCGCAGAGCGGCGACGGTTCGCCCTTGACGCATGTCAACGCCGAGCGCGGCCTCGCGGCGTAGCGATTGCGCGCCCCGCCGGCGAAGGAGATGCCATGAGCGCGAACGATCAAGGCGGCTCAGCCCCGAACGCGATCGGCCTCAGCGCCGAGGCGGTCGACGGAATGGCGAGATCGCTGGCGTTGCCGCGCGCGCTCATCGACGTCCAACTGCGCACCGGTTCGGCGCTGCTCGGCTTCGCCGGCCAATGCGTCCACGCCGAGGCTGAGTTCCTCGAGCAACTGTTCCGCTGCCGCAACTTCGAACAGGCCTCGACCCTCCAGGCCCATTTCGTCGCGACGATGATCGGCGAGGGCGGCCGCGAGCTGACCGAACTGATGGCGGTGGCGCGTGAAAACGTGGCCCTCATCGCCGACGCCGCCGAGCCGGCGCCGACCGCCCGCTCCGCCTCGTGAGCGCAAGACGGGTGAAACCCGTAATTTCGACGGAGATCCATGCATTCGCGGCGCTGCGCGCTCGGCGCGTCGCGCCGAGACGGAATGCGCGGCGCCTCGGCGCTGCGCCGGCCGCCGCCGCGCCCTGAGCGGCCGCGCCGGGCGAGGGCGACAGAGGCCCCGCCCCGCGGCGAAACGCTCGCAGGCGCTGATGGGCGCGTCGCTGGCGGCGCTCGCAAGAGCGCCGAGGGAGGCGTAGCGACGCGCCAAGTCGCCGGCGCGGCGGCGGCTGTCAGTCCTGCCCCGGGCCGGGCGGGGTTTTCCGGTTCAAGTCGGCGCCGCTGCGTGCTATTTGAGGCGCCCATTGCGTGAGCCGCCGCCGATGTCCAAGCCGGTCAAACTCGAATCCGTCGCCCCCGCCGCCGACGTGCGCTTAGCGATGCGGGCGATCGGCGCCGAGGCCAGGGCGGCGGCGCGCGTCCTCGCCAACGCTCCCGCCGAGGCCAAGAATCGCGCGCTGACCGCCGCCGCCGAGGCTTTGCGCGCGCGCGCCGGCGAAATCCTCGCCGCCAACGCGCGCGACCTGGAGGCGGCGCGCGCCAAGGGCGTCGCCGGCTCGTTCATCGACCGCCTGACGCTCGATCCCCACCGGATCGAAGCGATGGCGCGCGGGCTCGAGGAGGTCGCCGCCCTGCCCGATCCGGTCGGCCGCGTGCTGGCGACCTTCAAGCGGCCCAACGGGCTGACGATTGAGCGCGTCGCGACGCCGCTCGGCGTCATCGGCGTCATCTACGAGAGCCGCCCCAACGTCACCGCCGACGCCGGCGCCCTCTGCCTCAAGGCGGGCGACGCGACGATCCTGCGCGGCGGCTCGGACAGCTTCCATTCCTCGGCGGCGATCCACGCCTGCCTGGTCGCCGGGCTGAAGGCGGCCGGCCTGCCCGAGGCGGCGATCGCGCGCGTGCCGTTCGCCTCGCGCGAGGCGGTCGGCGAAATGCTCGAAGGCCTCGGCGGCGCGCTTGACGTGATCGTGCCGCGCGGCGGCAAGAGCCTGGTCGAGCGCGTGCAGCGCGAGGCGCGCGTGCCGGTGTTCGCCCACCTCGAGGGCGTCGTCCACGTCTACGTCGACGCCACCGCCGACCTCGACAAGGCGAAGCGCCTGCTGATCAATTCCAAGATGCGGCGCACCGGCGTGTGCGGCGCCGCCGAGACGCTGCTGGTCGAGCGCGCCGGCGCGCCGCGGCTGCTGAGGCCGCTGATCGAAGCGCTGCTCGACGCGGGCTGCGCGGTGCGCGGCGACGAGGCGACGCGGGCGGTCGACCAGCGGGTGACGGCGGCGAGCGAAGCGGACTGGCGTACGGAATATCTCGACGCGATCATTTCGGCGAAGGTCGTCGAAAACCTCGACGCGGCGATCGAACACATCGAGACCTACGGCTCGCACCACACCGACTGCATCGTCAGCGAGGACCAGGCGGCGGCGGAGACATTCCTCACGCAGGTCGACTCGGCGATCGTGCTGCACAACGCCTCGACCCAGTTCGCCGACGGCGGCGAATTCGGCTTCGGCGGCGAGATCGGCATCGCCACCGGCCGTATGCACGCGCGCGGGCCGGTGGGGGTCGAGCAGCTCTGCACGTTCAAGTACCGGGTGCGCGGCGACGGGCAGACAAGGGCGTAGGCGCTTTGCGCGTCTGCACGGAATCGTCATTGCGAGCGAAGCGAAGCAATCCATCTTCAGGACGGCGCGGCGGCTCCATGGATTGCTTCGTCGCTTCGCTCCTCGCAATGACGGATCGAGGTTTCCGCCTGTAGGAGTCATGCATCCAGGCAGCGACGCGCTGGGGCGGTATTTTCCGGCGCGAGGGTTTGTTTTCAGACACTTGTGGGACAAATCTCCGCCGCGCCGGCGATCGTGGGCGCCCGGCCGGCCGCGGAGGCGATCGCCGCGCTCAGGGGACGTCTTGTGGTCGCCGCTCCGGAATGGCGCAAATGGGCGGGTCGCGGTCGTTCCGGGCGGAACGGCCCCACGGCGGCATTGCGCCCATCATAGCCATTCAGCCGATTGCCGTGGCAGCTCAGAACCGGACGTTCGGCGACGGGTCGGGGTGACCGCAGTGGGCGGACAGCGGAAGATCGCGTCAGACACCTTCGTTGGGCAAAACCGCGCACGCGGTCTTGTGTCATAGCGGTATCTGGCCCTTCATGATGGCAAGATATGCAAACTCTACAAGAAAACTGGTCCTCACAAAGCGGCAGCAGCATCCACAAGACACGAGGTTGGGCAAACGTGAACAAATCGCAACTCCTGACCGTTTTGCGGCGCAGTGTTCGCGAATGGAATGATTTGCGGGCCCAAGTCAACTCTGAGAGTTGGTTGGATCTGCGCAATGAAGATTTGGCAAAGCTCGACCTGCAAGGTGCCAATTTGAGCTTTGCTGACCTGTCTAGTGCAAATTTTAGAGCAAGTAAGCTTTCCGAGGCCGATTTATCATATTCCGATTTGAAAGGTGCCACTCTGACGCTTGCGAAACTCAGCGAAACCAAGTTTATAGAGTCAAATTGCGACGAAGCGAATTTTACTCAAGCTGATCTCACATCGTCTGTTTTCGCGGACACCACATGTCGGGAAACCTTATTCCAATACGCTGATCTCTCAGACGCGTACTTTGGTGGCTGCGATTGTACTGACGCTGTCTTCGATCACTCCGACCTACAAGTATCCATCTTTTCGAATACAAAATTGGTACGTGCAAGTCTATTTGAATGCCGACTTAGTGAGACAGTTCTGACGGCGGTGGACTTATCAGAGGCGCATGGTTTAGACAAAATACAACACGAAGGGTTTTGCGCTGTTGATTTTCGGACTTTGCGATTATCAAACACATTACCCCGCACGTTCCTACGAGGTGTCGGATTTCCTGATCAGTTTATTGATTTAGTTCCTTCTTTTGTGAGCAATTCAGGTCAGTTTAACAGTTGTTTTATCAGTTTCTCATCAAAAGACTCTAAGTTTGCCAATAAATTGCACAACGATTTACAATCCAGAGGAATCCGGTGCTGGTTTGCACCGCGGGATTTACCCGCTGGCGCGAAAACTTGGGACGCCATTGATAAAGAAATAACGCTCAGAGACAAGTTAATAGTAATATTGTCTCGCAATTCGGTTGTTTCCGATTGGGTCGAAGACGAAGTGAACAAAGCGTTTGCGGAGGAACGACGACGCAATTCCCCTGTTTTGGTGCCGATCAGAATTGATCAAATGATTTTTCAAACCAATAAACCGTGGGCGCAAAAGGTAAAAGACCAGCGTAATATAGCCGATTTCTGTCGATGGCGAGATAATTCAAACTACACAGCCGCGTTAAACGGCCTAATTCGTGATTTAGCGCTTCGATAAGGTTGTTAACCGGGTTAGTTTATTTAGAACGAAAACGGATAGCGCCAGCACTGTTGTTTATTTTCCACGAAGCGGAGGCTTTCTGAACAGCCGATTTGCCGGCCGGGCAGTGCGGGTCGCTACTTCCGCTCAGGGTCGACAGGAGTCGAGCGCCTTTCAAGAATGTATGTCTGCTTGGCCCCCCGTCGGTTCAGAAACCCGCCAGTCCCCTGTCGGCCAACATCCGTCATTTGAGACTTGTCCCCGCAGCGTCCGATTTAGAGGCGAACTCAGTCCTCGCGGCCCGCAGGCCTTCGGGCGCCAAGCCTCGGATTTCGGCCGCCAGGACGGCTCACGCGACAGACCTCGCCATCGAGCTCTTGTTTGCGGACAGTTCCAAACCGATGCGCCTGTCAATGACGCGGGCTTCGCCCGCGCCGCCGCAGGCGGTGGCCTTAAGGCCATCATTGACAGGCGCGTCGGTTTGGAAGACGGGCGGCCAAGAGCTCGACGGCGAGGTCTGTCGCGCGTTCGGATTTGGGGGGCGGCTTCGACTTGCCCTCGTCCCGGCCCTCCTCTGAAAGAGCGCCCGCTTGTAGCCGCGTCCGATGGGCGCGGCCGACGCGGCCGCCGGCCGCGTCTACAAGAGGCCGCCCTCCGCCGGGCGAAAATGCGTGTGCGAGGCGAAGAGACATGCTACGATAGCTCCATTCTGGAGCCGTTCTGACGCCATGCCTGTGAACCTGTCGATCAAGAACACGCCCGACGACGTCGCCGAGCGGCTGCGGCGGCGGGCCGCGCGCAATCGCCGGTCGCTGCAGGGCGAACTGCTCGCCATCGTCGAGGCGGCCGTGCGCGAGGACGAAGCGGCGACGCCGCAGGCGATCCTCGCCGAGGTGCGCCGACTCGGCGTGGCCACGCCCGACGAGGCCGTGGCGATCCTGCGCGCCGACCGTGACCGAGGTTAAGGTCGTCGACGCCTCGGCGCTCGCGGCGATCCTGTTCGGCGAGCCCGGCGCCGAGGCGGTCGCCGCGCAGATCGGCGAGGCGCGGCTCGTCGCGCCGACGCTGCTCGCGTTCGAATTGGCCAACGTCTGCCTGGTGAAATGCCGACGCCATCCCGACCAGCGCGAACACTTGCTGGCGGCGTACGCGCTGCGCGCTCGCTTCGCCGTCGAGGAGGTCGTGGTCGATTGCGCCCAAGCGCTCGATCTCGCCGAGGCCGCAGGACTGACGGTCTACGACGCGAGCTATCTCTGGCTGGCGCGGCGCCTCGATGTTCCTCTGGCGACGCTCGACACGAAGTTGGCCCGCGCGGTCGGCGGTCGCTGACGCGTTCGCCCAGTTCGTCTAGGCGCCGGACGCGAAGGTCACGGCGTCGGCCTCTCAGTTTCCGCCGCCGCCCCCGCGCGGTAGGCGTCCGAATCCCGCCGCACCAGCATCAGCAACGCCAGGTTCTGCCGCACCACTCCGATCGGCGACAGGAAACCGACCGCGTCCCTGATCATCTCCAGTTCCCCGACCACGCCCTGCCATGCGCCGCGCTTGCTGACCTTGGGGGTGTTGAACACCGTCGGCCAGTCGACCACCGCCACCGACAGCCCTTCCTCGATGATCAAGTCGTTGATGAACGCCTCGCAGCCCCAGCGCGGCAGACGCTCCATCTGCTTGACCGCCTGGTCGAGCAACGGAGCGGGGATGACCCGTTCGCCGGAAACGAAGTCGAGACCGATCCAGCGATAGGGCGCGAGACTGTTGCGGCGCAGGCTGATGCTCACCTCGGCGCGGCCGCCGATCACCGGCGCCGCCAGCGCCTGGATGTCGGCGGCGTTCAGGCCGGCCAAGTCGGCGTCGAGAAACATCAGATAGTCGCCGGTCGCCGCGGCGATGCCCCGCGTCAACGCATAGGTCTTGCCGCGGTTGGGCGTGTAGGAGATGACGCGGATGGCGGGATAGTCGTTCAGAATGGCTTCGGTGTCGTCGGTCGAACCGTCGTTGACCACGATCACCTCCGCCAACGCCGGATGGTCGTGAACGACTTCGAGAATGCGCCGGATGCGATCGGCCTCGTTGTAGGCGCACACCACGCACGAAATGCGCGCCGTCGGCGCCGCGGCGCCGTCGACTGGCGATGCGAATTTGGCCGGTTCGTCCCGGCCGCGGGATCGGGCGACGCCGGCGAGCGCCTTCCGCACGGCGGTCGTTTGGCCGGCCGCGGCGGCGAAGAACTCTCGCAGCGCGGCTCGGGCCTCCGTCCAATCCGCCGCGACGTCGGCGAACGCGTTCTCGCTGACGGTCTTGGCGGACGCCAAGTCGGGCAGCGCGGCGCGCGTCTTGGCCTCGAAATCGGCGCGGACGGCGCGGATGCGGGCGATCGCCAGATCCGCCTGCCGGCGAGCGTCCGCGTTCAAACTGTCGGCCTGATCGCCCAGCCCGGCCAGCGCCGCCTTGATCTCCTCGAGCCGTTGCCTGGACCAGTCGAGAAATTCATCGGTCGGGGTCCGTTTCGACGTCATCTCGCTTCTTGGGTTGGAAATTGCGGCGCGATCTCCGGCGGCGCGCCGACGCGTCGGCTCGTCGAGGCGATCCGCCGCGCCTTCGCGCGTGCGGAACGCGCGGATTATCATAACATCGCCGTACAATGGCAAGAGGCGCCGTCTCGAAGCGCGACGCGCGCGGTCAGCGAGCGACTTCGTCCGCCCTTCGGCGGCGACGGAGAGGGCGTTCCGCTTTCACATCGTCTCCGCGATCACCCGCGCCACGTCGCGATGCACCGCGTTGCGTTCGTCCGCCGAGCGGTCCGACTCGGCGAAGTAGACGGCGACAAACAAAGGCGGGCGGCCGGGCGGACGCAGGATGGCGATCGTGTTGGCGGCGCCGTGATCGCCGGTTCCGGTCTTGTCGGCGATTCCCCAGTCGGCCGGCAGGCCGGCGCGCAGCCGCTTGTCGGCGACCTTGTCGCCCGCCATCCACGCTTCGAGCTGGCGGCGCGAGGCCGGCGACAGCGCGTCGCCGAGGATCAGCGCACGAAGGTCGGCCGCCATCGCCGCCGGGCTCGTCGTGTCGCGTTCGTCGCCGGGGATGGCGGTGTTGAGCGTCGGTTCGTCGCGGTCGAGGCGCGTCACGGCGTCGCCGAGCGCCCGCGCGAAAGCGGTGACGGCCGGCGGGCCGCCGATCGTCCTCAGAATGAGGTTGGCGGCGGTGTTGTCGCTCCATTGCAGCGCCGCGGCGCAGGCGTCGGCGAGGCTCATCGCGCCTTCGCCGACGCGGGTTTTCGAGACCGGCGCGTATTCGAGCAGATCGGCCGGGCCGAAGGCGATCTTGCGATCGAGCGCGTCGGCGCCGGCGTCGACGCGCTGCAGCGCCGCCGCGGCGGCGAGCGCCTTGAACGTCGAGCACATCGGGAAGCGCTCGTCGGCGCGATGGGCGAGGCGGAATTCGCCGGCCGCGTCGACGACCGCGACGCCGAGCCGTCCGCCCGCCGCCGCCTCGATCGCGGCGACGCGCGCGGCGGCCGACGACGCGTCCGCGGCGCGCGCGCCCGGCGCGGCGAGCGCGGCGGCGAGGCCATAGACGAAGGCGCGGCGGGTGGCGGCGAAGGGCATCGGCAAACTCCATGGCGGCGGGGCCGCAGACATGAAGCATCGCGCTTCGCCTGTCACCCTACCCAAGCGAGCGCTTCCGTGGAGGCGCATTCGGCGAGGGAGGAGACGCGACAGACCTCGCCGTCGAACTCTTGGCGAGACGCCTTTCCAAATCGACGAGCCTGTCAATGATGGCTCGCGGCCACCGCCTTCGGCGGCGCGGGCGAAGCCCGCGTCATTGACAGGCCCGTCGATTTGGAATTTTCCGCAACCAAGAGTTCGACGGCGAGGTCTGTCGCGCCTCCGTGTTCGCGCTTCACCGAGCGCTCTAGGAGAGGGCGACGCGGCCATTCTTGTCGTATGGTTCCGCTCGACCAGGAGCGCGCATGGCGAACGGCGACGTCGAGGTTGCTGTGATCGGCGGCGGGGCGGCGGGGATCGGCGCGGCGCGGCGGCTCGCCGACGCCGGCGTCAAAGCGCTCATCCTCGAAGCGCGCGACCGCCTCGGCGGCCGCGCCTGGACGATCGCGGCGGGCGGCTTTCCGATTGATCTCGGTTGCGGCTGGCTGCATTCGGCCAAGCGCAATCCGTGGACGGCGATCGCCGAGGCGCAGCGCCGGACGATCGATCGCACGCCGCCGCCGTGGGCGCGCGCGGCGGCGCAGCCGGGCCTGACGGCGGCCGAGGCGGACGCGATGCGGACCGCGCTGTGGGTGCTGCACGAACGCGCCGAGGCGTTGCCGGACGACGAGCCCGACCGCTCGCTGGCGGACTTGCTCGAGCCGGGCGGGCGATGGAACGCGCTCATCGACGCGATCAGCGGCTATTACAGCGGCGCGGAACTGGCGCGCGTCTCGGCGCGCGATCTCGGCCGCTACGCCGACGACGGCGTCAACTGGCGCGTCGTCGAAGGCTACGGCGCGGCCGTCGTCGCCCACGCCGCGGGAGTCGAGGTCGCTTTCGACAGCGCCGTCACCCGCATCGACCACGGCGGCCGACGGCTTCGCATCGAGACGACGCGCGGAATCGTCGAAGCCGACGCGGCGATCGTCACCTTGCCGAGCGCGCTGATCGCGGCCGACGAAACGCTGTTCGCGCCGACGCTGCCCGACAAGACCCGCGCGGCGGCGGGGCTGCCGCTCGGCTGCGACGACAAGCTGTTCCTGTCGCTTGCCGAAGCGGCGGCGTTCGCGCCCGAGACGCGCGCCTTCGGCGACCCGCGCCGCGTCGACACCGCCAGCTACCAGTTGCGTCCGTTCGGCCGGCCGATGATCGAATGCTATTTCGGCGGCGCGCTGGCGGCGGAACTCGAACGAAACGGCGCGGCGGCGTTCTTCGCCTTCGCCCGCGCCGAACTGGTCGGCCTCTATGGCGGCGATTTCGCCCGTCGCGTCGCGCCGCTGGCGCTGCACGGCTGGAGCGGCGATCCGTTCGCCCGCGGCGCCTATTCCTACGCCCGGCCCGGCCGCGCCGACGATCGCGCCGCGCTCGCCGCGCCGGTCGACGGACGGCTGTTCTTCGCCGGCGAAGCCTGCTCGCGCGAAGATTTCTCCACCGCCCACGGCGCCTATCTCACAGGGATCGCCGCCGCCGAGCAGGCGGTCCGGGCGTTGAGGCGACACCGCCAATAAGCGTCGCGCTTTCCCCGCGCTCGTCATGGCCGGGCTTGTCCCGGCCATCCACGTCGGGACGTTGCGCCAACTCAGGAGCGTCCGCACAAACGGCGCCGCGTGGATGGCCGGGACAAGCCCGGCCATGACGAATTCTCGTGTACGCTTGAACCGTTTACGCCGTCACCCCTTCGCGTACATCGCCGCGATCTGCTCGGCGAAGGCGGTTTCGATGTTGAGGCGCTTGAGCTTCAGCGTCGGGGTCATCAGGGCGCCGGCGACCGTCCAGGGCTCGAGCGTCAGAAAGACGCGGCGCGGCGTCGCGTAGTCGGGGAAATGCGCGACGGCGCGGCGGATGTGGTTGAGCGCGACTTCGCGCATCGGCGGCGCGGCGACGAGCGCTTCCGGCGCGCCTTCGAGCCCGATCTTATGCGCCGCCTCGACCAGCGCGTCGGGATTGACGACCGCCAGCGCGGCGATGAACGGGCGCTGCTCGCCGACGATCATCACCTGCTCGAACAGCGGATCGCCGCCGATCGCCTGCTCGATGTCGACCGGCGACACTTTCTCGCCGGTCGAGGTGACGATGATGTCCTTGATGCGGCCCTTGATGAAGACGCGGCCGTCGACGAGCCGCGCCTGATCGCCGGTGTGCAGCCATCCGTCCGGCTCGAGCGCCTTGGCGCTTTCCTCCGGCCGCCGCCAATAGCCCTGCATGACGCTCGGGCCTTTGACCATCAGCTCGTCGTTGCCGCCGAGCTTGACGGAGACGCCGGGCAGCGTCTCGCCGACGCTGCGCGGATCGTTGCGGCCGAGCCGGTTGACGCTGACGATCGGCGACGACTCGGTCATGCCGTAGCCCTGCAGCACCTCGACGCCCATGGCGAGAAAGAGACGCGCGACGGCGAACGGCATCGGCGCGCCGCCGGCGACCGCGATGCGCAGCCGGCCGCCGAAGGCGGCGCGCATCTTGCGCGCGACCAGCCGGTCGAGCGCCGGCCAGATCAGCCGCTCGCTCGACGACGGGCCGGGCCCCGTCCCCTGCGCCTGCTCGAACCGACTCCAGCCGATGCGCTCGGCGAGCGCGCTCAGTTTCCGCGCCAGCGCGCTCCCCTTGGCCAGCCGTTCGTGAATGGCGAGATAGGCGCGCTCGTAAATGCGCGGCACCGAGACCAGGATGGTCGGCCGGACATTGCGCATGTCCTCGACCAGATGCGCTGTCGAACGCGCGTAGGCGACCGTCGCGCCGACGGCGATCGGCAGGTAATAGCCGGCGGTGCGCTCGAACGTGTGCGACAGCGGCAGGAACGAGAGGAAGAGATCGCCGGGGACCGCGGCGACGCATTGGCGCGCCGCCAGCACGTTGGCGACGACGTTGCCGTGCGACAGCATCACGCCCTTCGGTCGGCCGGTCGTCCCCGAGGTGTAGACGATCGCCGCCAGAGCGTCGGGCGAGACCGGCCGCTCGGGCGCCGCTTTCCCTTCCGCCGCGGCGAGCCAATCGGCGGCGCGCACGACGCGCTCGTCGTCGCCGATCGCTTCGTCCGGCTCGGCGAGCACGACGACGCGCTTCAACTCGGAACAGTCGGCGAGTTCGGGCGCGAGGCGGCGCCAATAGTCGGCGCTGTCGAGGATCACCACCGAAGCGCCGCAGTCGCCGATGATGAAGCCGACGTTGCCGGGATTGTCGGTGACGTGCAGCGGGGCGATCGCCAGAC
>Ga0181516_10002729_pt1 | contig 12251 bp, 8 predicted proteins | sample PEATcosm2014_Bin_25_FD_121104 | JGI IMG/M metagenome (GOLD analysis project Ga0181516, IMG submission 121104) | Peatland microbial communities from MTU Mesocosm Facility, Houghton, MI, USA - PEATcosm2014_Bin01_10_metaG | ecosystem: Environmental > Terrestrial > Soil > Wetlands > Peat | place...
CTCACTCTCCTGCTTTTCTTTGACGCTCTCGATGAGCAAACGCAACTGTTCGCGGACCTGATCGAAGGGATTGCTCAACAGGTCAGAGACGCGTGTGTGAACGTTCAGGACGGCGTTGATGCTGCCGAGACGATATTCACGCGGCGCGCTCTCATAATCGACGAAGGTCGCGGGAAGCGCGGATTCGTCTTGATGCCCGCAAAGCGATTCAATTGCCTTGCTCTCTTCCACCTTGTTCACGCGAAGGGTTCCCGCTTCAAGCGGCTTCCAGTCGAGGAGGCGCACCAGCCAGCGCGGTGTAATTGCCCCAAACTGCGGAGCGGTCTTGGTGATATTTGCGAGTTGAAATGCTGTTTGCTCACCTAACGAAACGCGATTCACTTCTTCTGCCACCGGTGCTCTCCTTATTTACCAGTTTGAATCGAAGATTTGTCAGTTGCGGCTGACACCCAAGCCCGCCGGACAGACTATCAAGATCAAACTGCGAACGTTCTTTGTGATTTTAATAGGAAGTTTGGAGCGCCGGGCGGGAATTGAACCCGCGAATACAGGTTTTGCAGACCTGCGCGTTGACCGCTTCGCCACCGGCGCCGAGAGAAAAAAGACTTGAGTTAGTACTTGCGAACGCTCCGATCAACGCGGTCGGCCCAGGCATGGATGCCGCCGGTCAGATTCCAGACGTGATTGAATCCGGCGTTGTGAAGAACCTGAACGGCCTTCGCGCCCCGCGGCCCCATCTTGCAGACGGTGATGATTTTCTGGTTGGCGTCCAGCTCGCTCACGCGCCTGCGAAGTTCAGGAAGCGGGATTAGCTGTCCGCCAATGTTCGAAATCTCAAATTCGGACTCATCGCGTACATCGAGAAGGAAGAGATTCTCTCCGGATTCCAGCCTCTGCTTCAGTTCTTCCGCGCGTATCTCAGGAACATTCATCGGCCCACCCCAATCTGATCGGTTTGGCGAACGCTCCAAATGCCCGGTCCGCCTCAGTTTCAACTCAAAATGAAAAACCCACCTGCCAGTTCGATTTCTGGCGGTGGGTCTCAATGAGACGGCGGCTTGGTTCTACTGCTCTAGCCCAGCCATTTCCTCACGCCAGTGTGCGTACACGCACAACACATCGCTGCGCGACAACACACGGTGGCGGTCATGGGACTAGAAATACTCACACCTTTTGTATATCAAATGGGCAGCCCGGATGGCAAATACGCGACACCTCGGCAATTTGTGGCGATTTCAGCGCATCGTCCAGTCGATCATGAATCACGCCTGGGGCCTCAAGAATCTAGTTGGTTGGATTGAGAATTACAAAGCCACCTGAGTGACTGATGTAGATGCTGTGGAAGATGGAGGTGGGGAGCAACCCTACGGCATCGAATGCAACTCCACGACGGGATTGAACCACATCCTGATCGCTGACGAGAGTTGTGCCGACTCGTATCGTGGTGTGCGGGTGGATTCTGCTTCCATTTAGGCCGCTGCTGAAGGCCATGGAGCCAGCCCAGGGCTGCGAAAGGGAAGTTCCGGGACGAACCGGAAACAGTTCCGGCAGCCTCGCCGCGGTGTCCAGCTGCAACTGCACCGTACCCCTACTCACATCTCTAAGGTCTGCGTCGATGAGTAGCCGGTTGGTGGTAGGCATGTCGCGAAAACGGCCGATGGTCTCGATCCGACATCGCTCTCCCGCAGGAGCTTCACCGTCGAAGCGCAAAGTTCGTGCGTGATAGTCGATAAGGAAGTCGAACTCAGACAGGAAATCCTCGCCCAACACGCCGCGAATACCCGGCGCTCGGAGCTTTATCTCGTCCATCCTGTCGATAATTGCGCCCAGCTCAGAGACCCCAGAATCGCCAACCCTAATCTCTCGAAGACGCGCTAACCGGTCTTTCCGCACATCTGAGACAGTCACAAGCGAGGCCTCACCAATAACGGGAGCCTGCAACTGTCGGGCAAGGCCAGGATCAATCACGGTATGGGTGGAACCGGTATCCAGCAAGAAAATGAAGGGTCCGGTGCCGTTTACCTTAGCCTGAACCATAATCAGGTATGTATCGTGGAGCCGGAAGCTGATTATGTCGTGTGATTGCTTCACTTGCGCCGCCAATGCAGAGGGCAAAACCAGCGCAGACAAGATCAGGAGGCGGAAGGCAGAGAGGGGACATCGCAGGAAACAACAACATCGAGACAGCAACAGGGAGGCAATCTGCATCGCTCCGTCCCAAACGGCTTCAAATCGAGATCTCTTGGCCGTTCACTTCCCCAAGAATGTACCGCTTCAAAAGGAAGATGTCCACACGAACGGGCTCGCGGGTTGGGAACAGGTTAGATCCTTCGGCATCAGGCTCAAAACTCCAGGGAAGTGCGGAAGGCATGCTGCGACTCGGCCATCTCCCCTAAGGTCCAAGCTGGCGCGAATTCAGAATAGGTCTCCGATCAGGGGGAATGTCCCGAGGAAGCTCAAAATAAGAAGAGCAATGGATGCGATGTTGATCTTCCGAAGTGGAAGCTCTCGACGGCGCCACAACCGTTCAAGGATGAGCCAGGTCAAGACCCAAACGGCGAGCGCGGTCGTCGTTACTCCGGAAAGAGGCCCTGTCGGTTTGTAAAACGTGAGAAGTGTCTTGAGACCTGCTAACCGATCGGCAGCGATGGTGACGATCGCGAGGGAGATTGACCCGATACCTGCAGCGAGAATTGCGGCGGCCGCGGATCCGTTTGGGTGCAAAGGCGGGTCTTGCTGAATTAGTTCCTTCGGCAATGTCATTGGCTTTCTCCTCCGGCGATGTGAAGTGTCTGCCCGCCGTCCACGGGGGCGTTCTTGTCGAGCATCGCGCCAAAGAATCCTGCGATGCCTGCGGCAATCAGGGAGCTGACCACGAAGGTCAGCAGGACTGTTCTAAGTTGAGGACGCCTGGACAGTTCACGGCCATAGCGGAGCACCACGACCGCCGTGGCTGTAATTGCAATCGGCACCAGCCATGCCACATGCTCTTTCCACTCCATGCCGACTGAATGCCAGGTGCTCGTCGCGGGATGTGCCAGCAAAAAGGCTCGAGGATAGGCCGCAAGATTTGTTGTACCTGCGGGCGCCGGAATGCGATACCAGGGATAAATGATGTAGGTTCCACTCAAGACACTGAGCCAGGCAAGCGCAGCCATGACAGAAAGGTAAGCGCCGAGGAAGCGATTATTCTCAAGCGATGACAAACCAAGCGGCGCGGGTTGTAGACGCTGGTAAAGAGCAAACAGCGCGCCAGTGGATGCCAGCAGGTAAAGGGCTCCGAAGCCCATGCCATGAATCAGCGTCCACAGGCTGTGACTGGTGATTTCCATTGCGACTACACCTCCGCAGTCTCTGTATTTAGAGGGCTTTTTAGATCAAAGTCCTCGTCCGGCAGCGCATTGATGGGCTCAATGCGTCTGCCGTTGGGGTAGGAAGGACTTGCCGCTTCCCCGAATGCTCTGCGGAGAAGCGGCGTTCACGGCGTTCAGTTAGAAGTTGAGCTTCGCGGCAAACTGAATCTGGCGCTCAGTTCGTTGAAAAGTTGATTCAGAGGCTGCCGAGGAGATGGATCCGAAGCCATTGCTCCACTTTCCAGTTGTCGCGTTGTAGGTTCCGACAGTTGCGGCCGGATTGTTAAACTGCGGCGTATTGGCAAGGTTGAACGCCTCGGCACGCAGCTGCAGAACCGTTGATTCCGTCAGGTGAGTGTCCTTGAAGAGTGAAAAGTCCACAGTCTTGGTGCCCGGACCCTGAAGGATATTGCGGCCCGAGTTTCCATAAGTGCCAGCGGCTGGAATGGCGAAGGCCTGGGTGTTGAACCACTGGCTGAGTGTGCGCTGCCCTTTTGGCAAAGATCCGTTGCCGAAACCGGGAAGCAGTTGCGCGCGGGTCGTCAGTCCATCGCCCAACGCAGTTCCAGAAGCTACGGAGAACGGCAAGCCGTCGAAGAACTGGGCAATGGCGTTCACCTGCCATCCACGTTCAAGCGGCCCCAGGAACCCACTGCCCTTAAAGGGCAATTGGTAGTTCGCGCTGGCTACAAAGCGATTCGGGACGTTGTAATCCGCATTTCCGTAGTCGTAGCGGAGGTTGTAAGGATTCGTGACGGTGGCCGATTCAGCCGAGCCTTCGTCGAGAGCGTGACTGTAAGTGTAGGAGGCGAGGAAGCCCAGTCCATGCGCGCGACGCTCAGCCGTGACCTGCAACGCGTTGTAGCTGGAGACCTGCCGCGTCTCCAACTCGTTGATCGCAGCAAAAACAGCGCCGTTGGTTCCAGGAATCCCGTAGGGGCGATTATAAGTAACGCTGTTTGTTCCCGCTACCAACGGGTCAGTATTGATGTCTCGGAAATTATCCAGGTGTGTGCCCTTGGTCCCCACATAGGCAAACTTGAGGACGGTCGAGAAGGGAATCTGCTGCTCGATGGCCGCATGCCACTGCTCGGTGTACGGAGTCTTGGCATTTGGATCCACGGCATAGGCAGGTGTATTGGGCTGCAACGCACTGCCTGACGTGACAGGGGTGTGAACATATCCGTTCCGCGCATAGTTGAACACGGTGCTTTTCGTGGCTCCGGCTGCATATGCGGCCGGATTGTTGAAGGCCCAATAATCATCCACGGGGACATTGGCAGACAAGGAGGCTGAGTTGCTCACGTCGGGCGCCGCGTAATAGACCCCGTAGCCGGCGTGAAAAACCGTTTTGTTTGTGACCTTGTAGGCCAGGCCCACGCGCGGCGCAAAATTCAGGTTGTTGCCGCTCAATCCGCTCGCGGGGATGCCATTGGTTCTCACCTGCTCCAGCGCTGTCGTCGAGATGGACTGATCGAATGCGTACTCTTTGTTGTGGGCTTCTGTCCATGGCCAGCCAAGGAAGTTTTCATAATGCACGCCCAGGTTCAACGTCAGCCTGTTGCTGATCTTGTAATTGTCCTGCACATAGAAGGACAAGTCGCTCTCTCGCAAGCCGACCTCAGAGGGAAAGGAGTAGCTGCCGCTTGCCGGAGCACCGAAGAGCAGATCGCTCCAGGGCAGACCGGTATAACGCGTAGAGAAACCTTCTGAGCCATGTTCCAAGCTAGTCTGGAACATGTTGTATTCGAGACGGATCAGTTCAAAGCCAATGTCGAGCGAGTGCTTGCCGCGAACCAGGGTGAGATCGTCGTCCCATTGGTAATTGTTGGTTCCGATGTTGGTGGGACTGTTGCCCGCGTCGCCGATTGGCGTGTAGCCGGTGAAGGTCATCACCGGCAGTCCGTCTGAAAGGGGATTGTTCGCGTTGATTACGCCGGGAATGTTGAGGTTGGATGGGGAGGCAAGTTGCAAGCCTGCATCCCAATTCTTCGCGTAGACAAAGAAGCGAGTCCAGCCGAAGCGCGCCGTGTTGATGGTAGAGGGAGAGAAGATGTGCGATTCGCTGAGCACAGTCTGATGCGCAGGGTCCGTAGCCGGTCCGCAGATGACATCGCCCACCAGAGGAGTCGGCAGTACGCCGGGCTGGGAGAAAATATCATGGCCTTGGCTATAGCGAAGGAAGGCGCTGTCATTCTCGGTAAACTTGCGGTCAACCTTCACGTCGAAGTCGTCTTCGTTGATGACCAACAACGGGCCGTAGAAGAAGTTGTTGGCGGTCGCACCCGCACTTCCATAATTCGGCTGCGCATATTTTTGATAGAAATTCAGAATATTCGCGCCGGTTTGATCAATGAACGGATCGTTGATTGGAACGAAATTCCTGGCATATGCAACATGCGTTAGCGGATTTTTCACGGCAGCTGAGTACGCGGAAAAGTCATAACCTGCTGACGTGATATTGACAACCGGCACGCTCTCCACATTCGTCTGGCCCTGAGCGAAACGCTTTCCGGCATAGTCGGCAAAGAAGAACGTCTTGGGGTTGGCCTGCTTCCAAAAGACCGGTCCGCCAAAAGTGGCGCCAAACTCGTTTTGGCGCAGAGGGGCTTTTTGTCCTACCGGTCCTGCAATTGGAGCGTTGAAAACATTTCTGGCATCCAGCGCTGTGTTGCGCAAAAACTCAAAGATTTCCCCGTGATAGTGATCCGTACCTGACTTGATGACTGCATTGATGGTTCCCCCGTTGCCACGGCCATAGCGTGCGTCAGCATCCTGCGTCTCTTCAGAGAACTCTTGAATGGCGTCGATCGGCGGGAAGACCGCCGTCATGCTGTTATGGTTTTCCTGGTCGCCAATGCCATCCAGGAGTGTGCGGTTTTCCTGAGGGCGAGAGCCGTTGATCGCAAAGTAGGAGGGGCCGCGCTGCTGCGTGTAGGGAATGCTGACGGATTGGGTTGTCGTCGGTATTGCACCCGCGCCCAGGCTAAACAGTTCGTTGAAGTTGCGGCCGTTCAAGGGCAGGTTTTGCACGGCTTCTTCGGTGCGCAGGTTACCAACACTGGAACTCTCCGTCTCCAGAATTTCCCCCGCAGACTGCACTTCGACGGTCTCGGTGGTGGAGCCAACAGCGAGATCTGCGTTGACTGCCAGACGCTGACCGACTTCCAGCCGGACGTGCTCGACAACGCTCTTAAAGCCAGGGGCTTCGACCACGACGTTATAGTCGCCTGGATGCAGTGGAGGTGTAACGTAAATGCCCTGAGAATCCGATTCCGTAGCAGTGGTGAGCCCGGTGCCGGCATTCTGCACTGTGACATGGGCCTTTGGGATCAACGAACCTGCTTTGTCCTTTACCACACCCGTAATTGTCCCGGTTTCGACGATTTGTGCCTGAATCACCGATGCGGCCAGAATGAGGAACAGAGTCGCAAACAGGCTGGGCAGACCTAACTTAGCAAGAGCTCGAACTGAAAATCGTACAACTGACATTGAAGCCTCCGAAGATGCGCTCCATCTGGATCGCAAGAAAAATGGCCCACGACGCATAGTCGTGGGCCATCGCAGTGCGTTCGACGCACCACTGTCAGGTGGGAATGATGCACTTGTCCACGACGCACAATGCATCCCAATTGGAGATGTGTGGTGTGGGACAACAGAGTGCTTTGGCGGGAATTGGCATCTGAGAATTCATAAACATCTTCCTTTCAGTGTGTTCTTGCGAGTGTTTCGCCAACGCCACCAGATGTAGCTGGCGGATCGCGGCAGTTATCGGCGCATGCAGGTTCACATTGCGGCGAATGCCGGAAAGTAGCTATGCAAGATGTTTGAGGGTGGGACTAAAACGAGGGCAGGATCAACAACACGAGCGGCGGGGAGCCGGCCCGGCATTACGGAGCAACGAATTGTGCTTCATCGCCTGCATTGATCCTATTCAGCCATGAAGTGAGTTCGATGTCAAGCCACGCTGAAGAACTTTTGACCTGGAGTGCAATACTGCGACGCCATCGCTTGACAGGATTTTTGACTCCGTGCATTATCGAAAGAAACCGATGATTGATCGCATCGCCATCCGCGCTTGTTGTTGTCCTGTCGAGTCTCCGGCAGTTGAGCGACCTCGTGCGAACGCGGGCTTGAATCGGTCCTGATGAACTTCTGATCTGGATTTCGTTTCATCCGGCTTACCATCCCCGCCCACGAGATTTAGCTCGTGGGTTTTTCATTGCGCGCTTGCTTTCGGCGCGCATAGCAGGGATGAAAGAGACGATCGATGAACCCGTTTCACATCATGGCCAAGCCGCACGGGGCAATCTGCAACCTCAATTGCACGTACTGCTATTACCTTGAAAAGGAGAATCTCTACGCGGCCAAAGGGCGCGATTTTCGCATGAGCGACGACGTGCTGGAGGCGTACATCCGCCAGTACATTCAGTCGCAGCCGGCGGAGCATGTAAGCTTTGCCTGGCAGGGCGGCGAGCCAACGCTGCTTGGGGTTCCATTTTTCGAGCGCGTGGTGGAATTGCAAAGGAAGTACGCCGGCAACAAAATCATCGACAACGCGTTCCAGACCAATGGGACACTTCTCGACGATGCTTGGGGCGAGTTCCTCGCGCGCAATAAATTTCTCATCGGGCTCTCTGTCGATGGGCCTGAGGAGATCCACGACGCCTACCGCGTTGACAAGGGCGGTCAGCCAACGTTCGCGCGTGTCATGCGCGGTCTCAGCATCCTCAAGAAGCATGGGGTCGAGTTCAATACCTTGACGGTCATCAATCGCCTGAACTCATACCGCCCGCGCGATGTCTACCGGTTTCTCAAGGAGATTGGAAGCAAATATCTGCAGTTCATACCTGTCGTGGAGCAGGTTGCCGCGCACCCAGATCCGAATGGCCTGGTCCTGCTTAAGCCTTACGCTCGCCAGGCAACGACTGTGTCGGAATGGTCTGTAGAGCCGCTGCAATTTGGCAAGTTTCTCTCCAGCGTGTTCGATGAGTGGTTGCTTAGCGATGTAGGTCGCGTGTTTGTGCAGATCTTCGACGTATCGCTTGAATCGTGGGCCGGCCTTCCGCAAAGTCTCTGCGTATTTGCGCCGCAATGTGGCAAAGCGTTGGCGGTGGAACACAACGGCGACATCTATTCGTGCGACCACTTTGTGTACCCCGAGAACAAGCTGGGCAACATCATGGAAAAGGCAATGTCCGGCCTGGTGAACTCACCGCAGCAGACACGCTTCGGCGCTGCAAAGTTGACTGCGCTGCCTTCCGACTGCCTGAAGTGCGATGTGCGATTCGCGTGCAATGGCGAGTGCCCCAAGCATCGCTTCAACACGACAGCGTCTGGAGAGTATGGCCTGAACTATCTCTGCGCCGGGTATAAGCACTTCTTCCATCACATCGACCCGTACATGCGATTTATGGCGAATGAGCTGCGCAACCATGGCGCGCCGGCCCGCGTAATGGAGTGGGCCCGCACTAGTGGTCCGGCTCGCGCACACGCGGCAACGAGAAGGAGTGCCCATGCATCCGCTCTCGCCTAGCTGTCGCTGTTGTTGATTCCCGCTCAAATCGCATCGTGAGTATGCACTGGACCTGCCCAGCGGTTCGCCGCCCGGCATTCGGTCGCGCCTTACCTTTTCATCTTTCCAACCATTCATTTGGAGAATGCTCTATGAAGGCCTCGCAACAAATCGGACTGCTGCTCAGCGGAACCATGGCGTTCAGCTCATGGATACCTGCGTGGGCAAAGGATAATGACACCAAATCCTCGTCGCCAACCGTTCCCGTCCATGACGCTCCAGCTCAGTCGTGGCCTGAGCCGCCCAAAGCTCCTGCGGGCGCGCCCAACGTGATCCTCATTCTCATTGATGATGTTGGATTCGGTGCAACAAGCGCATTCGGCGGCCCCATCTCCACGCCCAACTTCGAACGGCTGGCAAACGCAGGGCTGCGCTACAACAGCTTCCATATGAACGCGCTTTGCTCTCCCACGCGCGCAGCGCTTCTGACAGGCCGCAACAACCACCAGGTCGGCTTCGGCTCAATCGCCGAGTGGTCCGCGCCTTATCCGGGATACAACACCGTGCTGCCAAAGAGCGCGGCCACCATCGCCGAAGTGCTCAAGGAGAACGGCTACAGCACATCAGCCTATGGCAAGTGGCACAACACGCCGATGTGGCAGGTCAGTGCCGCCGGACCCTTCGATCGCTGGCCAACTGGGCTGGGCTTCGAACATTTCTATGGCTTCAACCAGGCGGCGGATAACCAATACTATCCACGCATCTATAACGACATCACGCCAGTCGAGCCCTCCAAGACCCCCGGGGATGGCTACACCTTTACCACCGACATAGCCGACAACGCTATCGGCTGGCTGCATCAGCACGATGCCGTGGCGCACGACAAGCCATTCTTCATCTACTTCGCCACAGGCGCCGTACATGAACCGCACCAAGTCCCGAAGCAGTGGGCCGATCACTACAAAGGCCGTTTCGACCGCGGATGGGACGTGATTCGCCAGCAAGTATTCGATGAGCAGAAGAAGCTGGGAGTGATTCCCGCTAATGCCGAGCTTACGCCACGTCCCGATGGCTTGCCTGCGTGGGACTCGCTGACCGCCGAGCAGAAGAAACTGCTGGCGCATCAAGCTGAGGTCTACGCCGGCTACACCGAGCAGGCCGACTACGAAATTGGGCGCCTGCTCGATGCGGTCCACGACGAAGGACAGGAGAACAACACAATCGTCTTGTGGATCTTCGGTGATAACGGGGCCAGCGCCGAGGGCGGCCTGGAAGGCCACGACGCCAGAGATGTAGACGGCAAAAACAAAACCATCGAAGCGCGCTCCGATATCTCGGAGTTGCTCGGCAGCGAACTTTACATGAATCATTACGCGGCCTCGTGGGCGTGGGCGCTTAACTCGCCTTTCCAGGGGACCAAGCAGGATGCTGGCCACCTGGGCGGTACCACCGATCCGCTGGTTGTCTACTGGCCCGGTCACGTCAAGAGCGGAGTGCGCGGGCAGTTCTCGCACGTTAACGATATAGCGCCAACAATTTACGACATTATCGGCATCAATCTGCCAGACGAGGTCGACGGCGTCAAGCAGATCCCGCTCGAAGGGAAGAGTCTCGTCTACACCTTTGATCATCCCGATGCGCCAACGCGCCACACACTGCAGTACTTCACGACGAGCGGCAATCGTGCCATTTACAAGGATGGTTGGTGGGCGGGCAACCGCTTTCACGCCACGTGGGAGCCCAACTTTTATGCGGCAGCCACCGACAAGGATATCGATGCCCACCCCTGGGAACTCTACAACCTGAATGACGATTACAGCCAGGCGCACAACCTCGCGGACAAGAATCCAGAGAAACTGAAGGAATTGCTCAAGGTCTTTGATGAAGAAGCGACACGCAATCATGCCTACCCGATTCTGCCGGCTCGCTCATCTCCCCTGGACACAAAGCTGAAGGGAAAGGCAGTATTCACCTATCGCGCCGGGGTTGAGCGTCTGCCGTTGCGTTATGCTCCCGGCTTCTATGGCCACTCTTACACCATAAATGCCGATGTTGTAGTTCCACCCGATGGGGCGGAGGGCGTGATTGTTGCGGAGGGTGGCGAACTGAGCGGGCTCAGCCTCTACGTAAAAAACAGCCGCGTTTACTACGAGGTGAACGTTGCCAACGATCACTCCGATCAACTCATTGCCAGCCGCACGCTTCGTCCCGGACTTCAGCATATCGAGTTGAACGTGACGCCCGATTCCGAGGCGCTAGCAAAGCCTCCCGCTGCAGGGCCTCCGGGCTTTACTGCGCGCGGCCCAGTCTCCGGAGAGGTGAAGTTATCGATTAACGGCTCATCCGCGGGAGAGTCGCGCTTCTCCAGCATCTACGCATCCGGCGAAACACTTGACGTCGGGAGCGATCTGGGCTCGCCGGTAAGCCTCGAGTACAAATCTCCCTATCGCTTCACAGGCAAGATTGACACCGTCACCATCGAGTTGAAGTAGCCATTCGTCGGCCGGACCGTGCGGGCCGGATGGCTGGCTATCCACTTTGCTTGATTCGCAATTGATTCTTTAACCGAGTTGTCGGTGAATGGCATAGCCGACCAGGAGTGTTATGAAGGATAAAAATGTACTACGAGCTTTGACATCAACGATGATCATTGCGGTGGGTGCCAGGCTCTCGCTGCATGCGCAAACGGCACAGCCTTACCAAGGCGTTGTGGGCAGAACCCTGGCCGACTCGAAAGAGTGGTGGCCTGAACCTGTGAAGGCGCCCAACGGCGCTCCGAATGTTGTTTGGATTTTGATCGACGATGTAGGTTACGGAGCGGCCGGGACCTTCGGTGGGGTGATTCAGACTCCCACATTCGACAGTCTGGCCAACAACGGTTTGCGATATACCAACTTTCACACGTGCGCGATCTGCGCGCCTACGCGCTCGGCGTTGCTCACCGGACGCAACAGCGCATCGGTTCACGAATCAGGGTTTTCGCACGTCGGCTCGTCCGCCGGGTTCCCCGGATGGGATGGCCGCGTGCCTGCAACCGCAGGAACCATCGCCGAGATTCTGCGTGATAACGGCTACAACACATTTGCCGTGGGCAAGTATGGAATAACGCCGGACGAAGAGGCGAGCGATGCTGGACCGTTTGACCGCTGGCCGACCGGCAAGGGATTCGATCATTTCTTCGGTTTCCTCGGCTCGCAGACCGACCAATACAAGCCGGACCTGGTAGAAGATCAGGCACACGCGACTCCTGATGGCCGCCACCTGAGCGATCAGATCACCGACAAGGCGATCTCTTATATCGACCGGCAGAAGAAGGCCGCGCCCGATAAGCCGTTCTTCCTTTACTATGCGCCGGGGGCCACGCACGCTCCGCATCAGGTCGA
>Ga0181516_10002730_pt1 | contig 12248 bp, 10 predicted proteins | sample PEATcosm2014_Bin_25_FD_121104 | JGI IMG/M metagenome (GOLD analysis project Ga0181516, IMG submission 121104) | Peatland microbial communities from MTU Mesocosm Facility, Houghton, MI, USA - PEATcosm2014_Bin01_10_metaG | ecosystem: Environmental > Terrestrial > Soil > Wetlands > Peat | place...
GGGAGGCGGAGACAAACGTGAAGGCTGAATCCTCCGGACTGCGCGACTTTACCGTCGACAACCGTGTATGGCTCTTGTCTGGGATTGCGCTCATCATTGGCGTTGGCGCGGCTCTTCTGGCAGCGCTGCTGCTGAAGCTGATCGCTCTCTCGACGAACCTGTTTTACTACCACCGTTTCAGCGTTGTTTCGGTGAGTCCGGCGGGAAGCTCGTTTGGTTACTGGATGATCTTGATTCCAGCGGTCGGCGGGCTTCTGGTGGGGCTGATGGCTCGCTTCGGATCGGACAAGATCAGAGGCCACGGAATCCCGGAGGCGATTGAGTCGATTCTGCTGAACCGCGCGCGCGTGAATTGGAAGATTGCGATTCTGAAGCCCGTCTCCGCGGCGATTGCAATTGGTTCCGGAGGGCCGTTCGGCGCGGAAGGGCCAATCATCATGACCGGCGGGGCATTCGGTTCTTTGGTCGCGCAGTGGATTCGGCTTACAGATGCGGAGCGGACGACGCTGCTGGTGGCGGGTGCGGCTGCGGGCATGTCGGCTACCTTCGCTACGCCGGTAGCTGCAATCCTGCTGGCCGTGGAGCTACTGCTGTTCGAATGGCGGCCGCGCAGCCTGGTTCCGGTGACGATTGCGAGTGCGACCGCGGGAATCTTGCGGCTGTACCTGCTTGGGGCCGGCCCAATCTTTCCCATGCCGGCGATTGCCGGAATTCATCCGATCGCCTATGCGAGCGGTGCTACGATCCTGGGCGCGGTGATGGGCCTTGTGGCAGCGGGCATGAGCCGCATGATGTATGCCTTCGAAGATATGTTTGAGCGGTTGCCGATTCATTGGATGTGGTGGCCCGTGCTCGGCGGGCTGGGCGTCGGTATTGGCGGCCACTTCTTTCCGCGCGGTCTGGGAGTGGGCTACGACAACATATCCGAATTGCTGCAGGGGAACGCTCCGATGGCGCTGATTGTGGGCATTCTTGCGGCCAAGTCACTGATGTGGGCATTCTCGCTCGGGTCGGGAACTTCCGGAGGCGTGCTTGCTCCCCTGTTGATGATCGGCGGCGCGGTCGGCGCGCTTGCCGGACATCTGGCTCACGCATCGGCGGAAGAGCAGGCTTTCTGGGCGCTTATCGGCATGGGATCGATGCTGGCGGGATCTCTTGGAGTGCCGCTGACTGCGATCCTCTTCAGCCTGGAGGTCACGCATTGTCTTCCCGCGCTGCTGCCGCTGACGCTGAGCTGCATTTCTGCTTATCTTGTGACCGCGCTGCTTATGCCGCGCTCGATTTTGACGGAGAAGCTGAGCCGGCGCGGAGTCCATCTGACACGGGAGTACGGGGTCGATCCGCTGGAGATTGTCATTGTTGAGGAATTGATGTCGCCCGCCATAATTGCCGATGCCTCGATTCTCCCCGAGCATTTTATTTATGCGGATTGCACTTGCCGCAGCGCGGCCGAGTTGATGGCGACCGAAGGCCTCACCACGCTTCCGGTCGTTGATCGAGAATCCAACCTGGTGAAGGGGAACTTGACCCTGCTCGGTCTGCTGCGGGGTCGAAACAAGTCGGTCATTCGGGAGCAGGAACGGCTGAGGCTGTTCGGCTAGGGTCTGGTGGTCGGGTTGCGGCGCTCCCAGCGGGATTCGTAGCGGTCGTCGCGGACCAGGAGAGCGGTTATACGTCCCTGGGCATCGTGCTCAAAGATGAGCCTGGCGGTGCTGATGGCGGTGACCGCGCTGCCGCGATTGATTCCGTTGAGGCCGGGTGCGTCGGGATGAAAGAACATGGTGGGCGACTCGGCGGCCAGGCGCGAGACTGCGCCGTGCAGATCCTTCTCAAACAGTTCGTCGCCCTTGCGCAAGATGGTGACGACGGGATGGCCCTGCGGATCGCAGTACTCGCCGGCCAGAGCGTCCATCTGCATGGTTGAGAGCTTGATGGCCGGCGGATGAAGGGGGATGACGATGCGCTCGGCGAAAGGCGGTGGCGCAGGCAACTCGTGCGCGGGCTGGGCGAGTTCATTGCGATGCCCGAGCAGCCAGCGTGGCAGTTCCGGCTCATTGAAGGCCTGTGTCCAGCAGTCGTGCGGAAGGCCTTCGTAAAGCCAGAGGCGAACACGGCCGCCCGCTGCCTTTACGGCTTCGTACATCAGTTCGCTCTGGCGAGGCGCAACCACCGTGTCGTCGGTTCCATGGAAGAGCCAGATCGGGGTGTGGCCCAGGTCGCGGGCGTAGTTAGCCGGCAGAGTTGCGACCTGCTGCCAGCGTTCGGGATCGTAGCTCCAGAAGATTCCTCCGGCGGCGATAGCGATGGCGGCCCAGCGACGCGCGTTGAGGCGGGCCAGCTCCCAAGCGCCGTATCCGCCGAGCGAGATGCCTGTGAGGTAGGTGCGCTCGGGGTCGCCGCGAAACTCGGACGTCTCCTGGTCGAGCGTGGCCATGGCCATGTCGAGCATGTCTGGGTCGGTCCAGTAATGACCCTGCAAGCACTGGGGCATGACGATGACAAAGGGCCAGCGTTCGGGGTGGTCGCGGACAGCTTCGGGAAGGCCGATCTGCGTCTGCCACATGCCTTCAGAGCCGCGCTCACCGCGGCCATGCAGGAATAGGATGATGGGCCAAAGTTTGTGGTCGTCGCGATGCCACTCCTCGGGCAGATAGACCTGGAAGCGGTAGGTTGTGCCGTGCAACTCGATCCTGCGATTCAGAAACCCGGTCTCTTGCGGCGGTTCGAGCGGGGACTTGTGAGCAGCAGCACCGATCTTTCCTGGAGACGAGGCCGAGGCTGCCGGCGCAAGGGCGCAGCTGATCGCAAGACAAAGCGCGGCAAGGCAGGCAAGACGGGGCATGCTCCAAATATATCCGGCCTTGAGCGGAATTTCTCGTCGTCGAGTTTGTTTGGAGTTCCGCGAGGGTAACGATTGCCATTGCGGATTCATCCGGATGGATTGCGGCGGTTTCTTCAGAAATCCTTTGCGCCATTCTTACGACTCGCATGGGAGACTCGAAGTTGTTATGCTAAGCGCGCTGATGTCTACCCTTGAAGCCGGAGAGATGCTCGACCACTATCGCCTGGACGCAGTCGTTGCGCGCAGCGGCATGTCTACGCTTTATCGAGCCACGGATCTCAAGGACGGCAAGCAGGTAGCCATCAAGGTTCCGCACGAGGACATGGAGCAAGACCCGGTGCTGCTGGAGCGATTCAACCGCGAGCAGGAGATTGGCCAGGAACTCGACCATCCGGGAATTGTGAAGACCTACGACCATGAGGACCGCAGCCGGCTCTACATGGTGATCGAGTGGGTTGACGGACGGCTGCTGCGGACGGTCTTGAATGAAGGCGGCGGGCGATTGGAGCGCCGGCTGCCTATAGACAGGGCGGTTGCGCTTACGCTCGGCATCTGCGACGCGCTGGACTATATGCACAAGCACGGCGTGGTGCATCGGGACCTGAAGCCGGAAAACATCATGGTGTGCGACGACGACCGAATCAAGCTGATCGACTTTGGCATCGCGATGAAAGAGGATGCGCGGAGGATTACGCACACCGGGCTGACGCCGGCTCTGGGCACGCCGGATTATATTTCGCCGGAGCAGGTGAAGGGTCAGCGCGGCGACCAGCGCAGCGATATCTACGCACTGGGCGTGATGCTGCACGAGATGCTGACCGGACATCCGCCGTTTACGGGGCCCAATCCGCTGGCGGTGATGAACGAGCGCGTGCTGCACGATCCGGAGCCGGTGCGCAAGGTGAACCCGGAGATCACGCCGCAGTTACAGGAGATTTTGTATCGCGCTTTGGAACGCGACCCGCGGCATCGCTACTCAACCGCGCACGAGATGGCCTGGGACCTGGAGCATCAGGAACAGGTAGGCGTGGTGGATGACGCACACCGGGTAGTCTTGCGCGGGCACTTTTTGCCCGGCGGGCACAAGATGCTGCTCTACGCCGGTCTTACGCTGGTGCCCGTGGTGCTGTTCGGATTGATGTTGCTGCTGGCGCGGCGGTAGGGACAGCTCCTGGCTTCTAGCTCCTAGCTTCCCCATGTCTCAGAAGCGAGACATGGGGGACCCAGAGTGATGGGGAGACTCACTTTTCTCCCTCGGCACCCTGACCGCCCTGACCTTTCGCGATATGATGGGTTCGCTTGGGATGCGGGCATTCCGGGGGTTCTGCTGCCGATGGATATCCCTGGGAGATGCGGGTTCTGAGAGGGAGGGGCTTATGAGACTTGCCAGGGCAGCCGGTTTCGGCATTCTGCTTTTGCTTGTTGCTAGCGTTGCGATCGCGGAGAAGAAGCCAAAGAAGCCGGATCTTCCACCGGTCTTCGGCACCGCGCACACCGTTTACGTGATGTCGGCGCGCGGGGATATTTTTAAGCCCGGATTGAGCCCGGACGACCGCGAGTCCATTCTGGACGTGCAGGAGGCCATCAAGAAATGGGGCCGCTACACGCTGGCCACGCAGATCGATAAGGCCGATCTCATAGTTGTGGTTAGGAAGGCGACGCCCGCCAACGATCCAGTCATAGACATGGGTCAGGGGAAATCGACCGGGAGCATGCCCACAGGTATGGCCAGCCAGAAGCCCAATCTGACGCCGGATTCGCCGTTTGCTGCAGTGGACGAGATGTGGGTTTGCCAGATGCAGCCCAACGGCAAGCTCGGCAAGCCGATCTGGAGCTGGTCAGTGGAAGACGGCCTGAGCGGTTCCCGGCCGCTTCTTGTACAACAACTCAGGAGCCTGGTTGACCACGAATATCCAAATGTTCCTGCGCCTGCTGAGTCGGCGAAGCCTTGAGGGCGATCTTCCGCCTTGCCAGTCCAGCCAGCCCGGCGAGGCCCGTGCCCAGCAGCACCAGGCTGGAGGGTTCGGGCGTGATAGAGCCTCCGCCTGAATCGGAACTGCCGAGAACGTCGAATGCCGGTGTGGCGACATCGGGTCCCTCGCTTATCCAAGTGTCCTGGTAAGGGGCAGGGGTTGGATAATCGCCAAAGAGAACGAAAACCGGGCCGGTGTCGCCCTGATCGTTAAATCTCCAGAGGTCGCCGCTCGAATCCAGCGGTGCAAGAATCATGAAGTAGTCTTGGCCGCCGTCCAACGAAACCCCCGAGATGCCCGTAACGGAGACCAGATCGCAACAGGTGTAGTTGGGAATCGAAGAGGAAAGCGTCCAGGACGCGCCGGAGACCTGGGAGCCGGGGAGATTGTTGACGTCGGTCCAGATGCTCGCGTAAAAGTCGACGGCGCCGCCGTAATAGCTCTCAACCGCGAGATCGATCTGGCTCACCGACTGACTTCCGCTGCCGGCGACGGTGAACTCACTCGCGTACATGTTTTGGCTGCAACCCGGACAATTGCCGCTCACCCCAAAACTCCACCAACCGCCGGCGTCGTCGTAGGAGTTCCCCGGCCCCAGGTCGCTGTACAGGGTGTCGGCGTGGACGGCGGCGGAGCCTGCCGTTAGCAGAATTGCGAAAATCGGGAGGGCAAAAAGCATAGCGCTGCGGTTCAATGCCATTGCAATTCCTTCCTATGTGGATTCGCGGAGCAATCGGGTATCCGATTCGATGTTCAGATCGATTCTTGATTTTGTGGAGATTTACAGGGGCCCTTGAAGCTGATTCGTCTGCTCAGTAGCTGCCTGCGCCGGCCTCACCAGTGGGTCCAAAGGGACCGGGAGAAGGAGATGCTGCCGGGATCTGCGTTCCAGTAGTGTTAACAGGCCCTATGTTAGCCAGTCAATTTCTTTTGCACATCTCCCAAATGGGATATGCCGCCCAATTGGCAGCGAGGGCGGACCTGTTGTTCCTTTACGCGGGGACCTGGCTTAGCACTTTTCTGGCGCGGCGAAACCAGGGGCGCTCGCGGCGGCGCAGGTAGCGGGGCATGGTAGGCTCCTTTTCCAGTACCTTCTGCGCCCACTGGCGGGCTTCGGCATTCTTTCCTTCAGAGGCCAGCAGATCGGCAAAGTTCAGATAGGTTTCCGACAAAGTTGATAGGGCGGTGACCTGGCGGAAGAGGGCCTCGGCTTTCTCCTTTTGCCCGGTTTGCGCGTAGGCATGGGCGAGCAGGCCAGCAGCGCGATGGAAATCGAAACTTGCGTCTTTAGTGACGACACGCTCCAGGTCGGGCAATGCGGCAGCGGCGTCACCGAGTTGCAGGGCGCAAACACCGCGGCGGAAATAGATCTCGTCGGTGTTGGAGCGGGCGGCGATGGCGCGGTCAAATGCGGTGCGCGCGGCGCGGAGGTTGCCATCGTCCATGTATAGGACGCCAAGTTCCTCAAAGTTTCCAGCCGAAGGGTTGTCGCGGATGGCCATCTCCAGTTGGCCGATTCGTTTGCGCCGGGGAAAGACCTTGAAAGACTGGCGGGCGAGGCCGATGTCGGGAAGCACTTCGAAGAGGATGTAGACGAGCGCGCCCAAGGGGTGAATGACGATGACGAAAAACCAGTAGCCGGGTGGCTGACGGCGGAAGTAGTGGATGATGGCTGCGACTTGCAGCAGCATTCCCCAGGGCCAAAAAAAATGACTAAAAAATCCCAATCCCATGCTTTATGAATCCTTGCATCGGATTATAGAGGGAGTGGCGGAGCCCGGAGTGCGGATCTCGTGCGAAAGACGGGGGACGGATGGGATTAGTGGTTTCCCTGGTCTCAAAAACGAGACCAGGGGCACCCGGCGGATTGCGAAGCCCGGAGGCGTCAGAGGGGAGCAGGTTGTCGGATGGTGGGCGGAGCTATGCAGCACCGGTTACGGCCGGAGGCCTTTGCTGCGTAGAGCGCGTCATCCACATGACGGAAGATCTCAGCGGAGTTGGGACGCCAGTTGTGCGGGACCACAAGAACTCCGATGCTGATGGTCATGGGCAGCGGCCCATGGGCGGTGGCGATGGGCGCCGAGGCAATTGCCTCTCGCAAATGGTCGGCTCTGGCCAGCGCTTTCGGTTCGCCGCAATTGGGCAGGACGATGAGAAATTCCTCTCCGCCGTAGCGGCCCACCAGATCGTACGGGCGCACTACTCTTTCCAGCCGGCAGGCCACTTCGCAGAGCACCTCGTCGCCCACCGGGTGGCCGTGGATGTCGTTAATGTTCTTGAAGTGATCGAGATCGCCAAGCAGGACCGATGTGGAGCTCTTTTCACGCACGCCTCGGGCCAGTTCGCGCGCCAGCAGGTCGAGGATTGCGCCGCGGTTGAGCAGTGCGGTCAGGCTGTCGTGCGCAGCCTTGAATTCAAGCTCCTCGCGGGCCCTCAGAAGCTCTGCCTCAATGTTCTTGAGGGGCGTAATATTGCGCCCTATGCCGATAATCCCGACGGTCTTGCCTGCAGTGTCGAGAAGCGGCATTTTGGTGGTCAGAATCCATCGCATCTCAGCGCTGGGCTCCATTACCTGCTCTTCCTGGTTCAAGATGTGCCCTTTGGAATGGACGACCTTTCGCTCGTCTGCAAAGAATCCTTCGGCAAGCTCTATGGGGTAGAAATCGAAATCTGTTTTGCCGAGGAGAGCGTTGCTGGATTCTGCGCCCATTACGTCCGCAACGCCTTGGTTTGCGAGCAGGAAGCGGCTCTCCACATCCTTCACATAGATGAGGTCAGGCAGATTGGCGACCACGGCCCGCAGCATGGCTAACTCCGCCGCTTTCGATTCCAGCTCGCGCTTGTGTTTTCCGGTCCTGGTTCGCACGCGATAGGCGAGAGCGCCCGCAGTTGCCGAAAAGCAGACAAGTAGAGCGAGCGTAATCCAGGGAACTTGGAATCGGCCGCTGCCTGAAGCCAGGAATGCGATCGGGACAAAGGGATCTCGAACTGCTGTCGTGACCGCGGCGATGAGACCCAGAGGGTCCATTTTCACCATCCAGATCTGGGGATGGCACTGCTTGCCGAGACGATCGTTCTTTGGTTGCGGCAGGGGGAGAATTGGATTCCGCCGTACCCCCCATGGGCACGGCAGGGTTCAACAGCCGCTACGTCTCATTTGCCCCCAGGGACAGGTTCACTGATGAAATAACCTATTTCGGCTGCAAGTTTAGCATCCATAATGCGGGAATGTCGCATAAAGACGGGGTTGCCGAATGCCTCTTAAGTGACATCGACCGTGACCTTAAGTGACATTTACTGGGGCTTGGACCGGACGCCGAGCGGGCGCGGACTCGGGTTCTATCGGTACGATTCGTCGCGGTGAATGACGAACTCAGGATATGCTCCGCCACCAAGCTCGTGGAGGTCCATACCGATGCGCTCTCCGTCGGAGTCGACGCGGAACGGAACGACGCGGTTGAGTAGGGCGAAGAGCAGATAGACCAGCGGCAGCATCAGGCCGAGTAGGGTGGCGATGCCGATGAGCTGGGCGGTGAATTGACCGGTCGGGCCGGCGAAGAGGCCAGCGGCGATGAGGCCGAGCAGGCCGCCGGCAGCGTGGACCGAGATTGCGCCGGATGGGTCGTCGATGGAGAGGGCCAGCTCAAAGAGCTCGACCAGCAGCGGCGTGACGATGCCGGCGGCGATGCCGACAATGAGCGCGGCAAACGGTGGAATGAGGGCGGCACAGCCACTGGAAGCGACCAGGCCGGCAAGCCAGCCGTTGGCGCAGAGGCTGGCGTCGGGCTTGCCGAAGCGGACGCGGGTGACGGTGAAGGTGGACGCCAGAGCCCCGGATGCAGCGAGCAGCGTATTGACGGCGGTTCCGGGGAGCGCGCTGAGCGGGGCGTGAAGCCAGACGACTGCGCCCGCGACGTTCCAGGCCAGCCAGCCGACAAGACAAATGAAGCAGCCAAAGAGCACATAGACCGCGTTGTGGCCGGGAAGGGCGGTAGAGAAGCCTTCTTTGGGGAACTTGCCTTTGCGTGGCCCGGCGATCCAGATGACGGCTAGCGCGGTCAGGCCGCCGAGGACATGCGCCGTGGCTGCGCCTCCGGCATCGAGAAAACCCGAGCCGAGGCCGAAGTTCGCGCCGAGTTGCGCAAGCCATCCGCCGGCCCAGACCCAGTGGGCGAGCAGCGGAAAGACCACCAATGCGGTAATCGCGGCGGCAGCGCAACCGGCGGTGAGACGCCAGCGATCGGCTCCCGAGCCCCATGGGATAAGGGCAGCCATGGCGACGGCGAGGAATTCAAAGAGCAATGCGAGCTGCGACTGGGCGGGTGCGGTGTTGAGCCCGCTCAGCATCAGCGAGCCGAAGTGGATCCACTCCCAGGCCTTGCCATTGGAATGAAACGCAACTCCCCACCCCCCTGGCAGGCTGCCGGCGAAGGTTGAGCCGACAAGCGCAAAGACGATGGCTGCGACGGAGACGATGGCCAGATTTCCCATCAGGGCCTGGGCGGCAGAGCGGGCGCGGCCCAACCCTGTGTTGATAAGAGCTACGCCGGCGATGGCCAGCGGGGCGACCAGCAGCAGGGCGAGGGTGAGCGCGAAAGCAGCGTCAGAAAGAAGGACCGGATTGGCCGGGGAAGTGGTCACAGATGGCTCTCCCTGCTCGATTGCATATGTCCGCGGACCGCAACGGCCAGTCCGAGGCACTCGACCGCCAGGCCGCAGACGACGAAGGCCGTCCGCGAAACCGGATCAGGGAAGAGAACGATGGCTGCAATCACAAGAAAGAACCCGGCTGGCATGACGAACAATCCGGCGTACTTCATGGTCTTTCCTTTCCAGAGAGTGCGACTACTTCAGATCGATCAATTGGATTCGATAGACGATCAGCGTCCGGACCCGTTTTCAAAATGGGGTCCGCATTGCGGGATGGATTTCAAGAACAGCGGTTCGCTCTTATGAATTCTAAAGCATGAAGTTGTTACCATTGGGACACACGACGACAGGCTGCGCCGCGGGTTTGAATTGTGCGACACAGTTTGTGTTCCGCGTTGAGATATTTCGTTGCGGTTTACTCTCTGTCCGCCGGGTGCTTCCGGTGTAAATGGCCAAGAGCGAATTCCGCATGGTATTTTGGAGTGGAAATCCCAGTTTCCGGTACGCACGTGTCCGGGAGCGCGGTGGGTTGTTCCCTCCATTCGCTATTGTCACAAGCGGTTTTCTTTTCAGCGGATTACAAAACTGGATTCCGGCAACTTTTTTTGGAATTTCCGCGGGCAACCCTTGTTATTAAAGCCCTCCGCGCTGCTATATTGCATTTATGGGGTTCTCCACCTCTCGGGTGAGTTTTGCCCAAGAATGTTTTTTGTACACAACCTATGTGACCGGCAGCACAGCGGACACATTCAAAACGAAAACCACGCAGGAAAGCATTCATGGCGCAAATCTTTGACCGCAGCTCCAACGCACTGGCTCGCATGAGCCTGGTGCTGACGGGGCTGATCGTGATCGCCCTGGGGGTCACGTTGGACCAGTTGCAGCGTTCACCGTGGGTGACGCGGCAGGGCCAGCGCCCGGACCAGCCGGTTCCTTTCAGCCACAAACACCATGTGCAGGGGCTGGGCCTGCAGTGCCAGTACTGTCATACGACGGTGGAGAAGTCGAGCTACGCGGGCATTCCCCCTACCAAGACATGTATTAACTGCCACGCCCAGATCTGGACCAACGCGGAGCTTCTGGAGCCGGTGAGGAACAGCTGGTTTACGGGTGAGAGCCTGAAGTGGACCAAGGTACACGACCTTCCGGACTATGTGTATTTCAACCACTCGATTCATGTGAACAAGGGGATTGGCTGTTCGAGCTGTCACGGGCGTGTGGATCAGATGCCGCTGATGTATGCGCAGAACACGCTGCAGATGGAGTGGTGCCTGGACTGCCACCGCAACCCGGCAAAGAATATCCGGCCTACAGGCGAGATCTACAACATGGCGTGGGAGAAGCCGGCCGATGACAAGCCGGTGTGGTGTTCGGCGGGCGACGCAAAGAACGGTGAACCTACGGCGCAAAGCCTGAGTTGCACGACCAAGGACCCAAGCGGCGCGGGCCCGGCGGTGGCTTCGCTGCAGCTGCCCATGAATGGGGCGCATGGCCTGGTGGGTGACGTGGCCGCGGCGGCAGTGCCGATGTCGGTGACCTACAAGAAGTTCACCAGCCAGGACGACTTGGGCCACTTCCTCGTGGACAGCTATAAGATACGCACTCCGAAAGATCTCACTAGCTGCGAGGTCTGCCATCGATGACAGCGCCTGTGAACGAGAACGAGATGAATACGGTGATGAAGCGATTGGCTGACGAGCATCTCTCAGGGGCTAAAGCCCCCGATGATCTTGCGGTTGCAAATGTACGGGCTGAAGCCCGTACCCTTCAAGGCGGGAGCGCGGCGCAACCGTCCCTGACGCTGGCTGCCGTTCGGCAGGAGCTCAAGGGCGTGAAGGGCAAGAGATTCTGGCGTTCGATCGATGAGCTGGCGGATACGGCGGAGTTTCAGGCTGCGGTTGAAAAAGAGTTTCCCGGCTCGGCGCAGGAGTGGGTCGATCCGGTTTCGCGCCGCGGATTTCTGAAGGTGATGGGCGCATCGCTTGCCCTGGCCGGACTGGCCGGTTGCACCAAGCAGCCCGATGAGCCGATCTATCCATATGTAAAGCAGCCGGAAGACCTGGTGCTGGGCAAGCCGATGTACTTTGCCACGGCGCATCCGCTGCCGACCGGCGCGGCGCCGCTGCTGGTGAAGAGCGACGAGTTCCGCCCCATCAAGATCGATGGCAATCCTGAGCACGCATATAACCTGGGCTCGTCCGATGTGTTCTCGCAGGGTTCACTGCTTGACCTTTACGATCCCGATCGCTCGCAGCACGTGACGTTTCAGGGAGAGGGCCGCGAGTGGGCAGAGTTTGCGCAGAAGCTGCGCGAGAAGGCGGTGGAGTCGAAGGACGGCACGGGACTCTACGTCCTAAGCGCGACCATTACTTCTCCGACGCTGGCACGGCAATGGAAGGCTGCGCAGACGGCTTGGCCCAAAGCCAAATTTGTTCAATACGACCCGGCGGTTGCGGGTACATCGCTGGTCAATGGGGCGAATGTTCAATACGATCTGAGCGCGGCGGATGTGGTTGTCTCGCTCGATGCGGATTTTCTCTCTGGCGCGGCGTATCCGGGCTTCCACAAGCTGGTGCGCGACTACGCAGGCCGGCGGAAATCTCCGGAGACGCTGAACCGGCTCTATGTGATTGAGTCCACCCCGACGACGACTGGGATGAAGGCCGAGCATCGGCTGGGCCTGCGGACGAGCGAGGTTCCGGCATTTGCAGCGGCGTTGGCCGCGGCGGTGGGCGCAAGTGGCGTGAACGCTCCCGCGTACAACTGGACCGACGAGCAGAAGA
>Ga0181516_10002731_pt1 | contig 12247 bp, 16 predicted proteins | sample PEATcosm2014_Bin_25_FD_121104 | JGI IMG/M metagenome (GOLD analysis project Ga0181516, IMG submission 121104) | Peatland microbial communities from MTU Mesocosm Facility, Houghton, MI, USA - PEATcosm2014_Bin01_10_metaG | ecosystem: Environmental > Terrestrial > Soil > Wetlands > Peat | place...
ATGTGTACACTGGCGCGGCCGGTGCGGGTGGAGGCCAGATTGGCCTGGAATGTGGCGACTGCCTGGTCCATGCGGCGCTTGAGGTCGCTGGCGAGCTCTTTGAGCGCCGGAATGCTGTCCATGAATGATGCCATTGGTTTGGTCCTCGATCCATCCAAAACACTATATTAACGAATCGGGCGGGGCGCGAAGCCTGCAAGGGTGGAATGAACCGGCTCGGGAAGAGAAGATACTCGAATCAAAGGATTGCCGCTTGTATTGCAATCCATTACAATGTCATACAGGAGATATAGTATGCCTAATCCCCGTCGAAGCTCGCGTGTTTGTTCTATCTCCATGCCGCCTGAGATGGCTACCGCTGCCGAATTCCTGGCAAAGCTCGAGAATCGAACGATGAGCGAGCTTTTCCGAGAAGCGTTTCGAATGTATCACTCCAGCCGGATTGGCCTGATCATGGATGAAGTCGGCAAATATGCCGCCACGAGGAATCCGAGCGGCTACACAGAAGACGATGTGGAAAGGCTCGTGGATGAAGTTCGAGCTGAGATGCTTGCGGAGAGAGAAGCGAAGCGAGTTCTTGCCGCTCAATGATTGTCGTAATCGATACAAACGTCTGGGTCTCGGCTCTTCATTTTGCCTTGAAGCGTGGAGCTCCGCGCCAAGCGGTTGAGGGGGCTGCGCGCGGAGACGGAATTGCGATCTGCGAGTCGATCGAAGATGAGATTCAACGCGTCCTGACGGCACGATTTGGATGGACCGCCGATGCTGTCATTGCGGCGCTGGCGGATGTTCTCCCGTTTCCGATCCGTGTCGAGATAATGGGCAGCCTTCACGTCTGCCGCGACCCTAACGACGACATGGTGCTGGAGTGCGCGGTGGCCGCCGGAGCGCAATGCGTTGTTTCCGGCGACAAGGACTTGCTGGTGCTCAATCCCTACAACGGAATTCGCATTGTGAGCCCTGCCGAGTTCCTGGCGCTGGAGCCGTAGCCTCTACGCAACCACGGTCAGTCCCGTCGAGGCGGCTTGCTCGTGGGCGTGATAGCTGGAGCGGACGAGCGGGCCGGATTCGACATGGCGGAAGCCCATCTTTAGCGCTTCGGTCTTGAGCTCGGCAAATTCGCGCGGGGTGTAGAGACGGGCCATGGGCAGGTGGTCGCGCGAGGGGCGCAGATATTGGCCGATGGTGAGGATGTCGCAGTGGACAGCGGCTAGATCGCGAAAGACTTCGAGCAATTCGAAGGTCTCTTCGCCGAGTCCGACCATGACTCCGGATTTGGTAATCCCTGCCGGCCGTAGTTCTTTGGCATAACGCAGCAGCTCAAGAGAACGCTCGTAGCGCGCCCCGGAACGGACGACGCGATAGAGGCGCGGCACCGACTCTGTATTGTGGTTGAGCACCTCTGGGCGGGCTTCGACCACAATGCGGATTGCCTCCTGATTGCCCTGAAAGTCGGGAATGAGCACCTCGACGCGGCAGCCGGGGGCCTGACGGCGAATCTCCGCTATGACCATGGCGAAGGCGCGTGCTCCGCCGATCAGATCGTCGTCGCGATTTACGCTGGTGACCACTGCGTGAAGCAGCCCCAGCGTTGCCACCGCCTCTGCGACGCGGCGCGGCTCGTCAAAGTCGATGGGCTGGGGGCGGCCTTTGGGGACGGCGCAGAATCCGCAACGGCGCGTGCACAGGTTGCCCAGCATCATGAAGGTTGCGGTCTTGTGGTGCCAGCATTCGCCGATGTTGGGGCACTGGGCGCTCTCGCAGACTGTGTGCAAGCCGAGGGAGCGAGCCAGGCGCTTCAGGTCGTGGTAGTTCTCGCCAACGGGGGCGCGGGCCTTGAGCCACTCCGGCTTGGGAGCGGGAGCCGTTCGCGCCGCAGAGATCTGGACAAGTTCCATCACGCTCTGATTGTACCGGGAAGCGGGCGTCTTAAAAAATGCTGCAAGTTAGCCCCCGCTGAAGCGGGGATAGCGAATTAGCAGGCTAGCGCTGCATCAAAGGACTTGGATTCTTTCAGCACGCCGTTGGCAACGCGCTGGCATAGCGCTTTTAACCGTTGCTTTCAATTCGAAGTTTCATGGGAGCTTCAATTGTGACTATGGTAAAATGACCATAGTCAGATTGAACAAGGCGCACGGAGGCAAAGCTATGCGGACGATTGCGGCAGGCGAGTTCAAGGCAAAGTGCCTTGCAGTTATGGCCGAGGTCAATGCTACCGGCAGGCCCGTGCTTGTGACAAAACGGGGCAAGCCGCTGGCGCGGGTTCTGCCGCTGGAGGAAAGGACACAGCAGGAGAGCCCAGAGGCGATCTTTGGGTGTCTGAGCCACATATTCCCGCCTGGCGCCGATCTCGACAAACTTGTCGAGCCAATCGTTCCCTTGGAGGAATGGGACCATCTAAAAGAGAATTGGTCGCCATTTCCTTCCGAATGATCCTGCTGGACACGCACGTAGCGGTATGGCTGCTCGGGTCCCCGGATCGATTGTCCGTTAAGGCCAGGGAGGTGATCATTCATGCTCGAAGGACAGGAGAAGCCCTCGGCTATTCACCCGTCAGTTTGTATGAGATCGCCTGCGCGGCGCATCGAAATCGCATGCACCTGAACGCAAGCATCAGGGATTCGATCGCCGCGCTGCAAGGTCGCCTCCAAGAGGTTCCGTTGACTGCTGCAATCTTGATTTGTGCGGCAGAATTGCCAGACCATTTCCGCGGCGACCCGATTGATCGCATGATCGCGGCGACAGCGATTGTGGAAGGTTGCGTGCTTTTGACGGCAGACGGAAAGATTCGCCGAGCTGGAGTGTGCAAGACACTCTGGTAGCGCTTATCGCAACCGCTCGCGGACTTCGGGGCGGACCAGGTAGAGAAAGAACACCAAATTCAGCAAGCCCTGTACCAGCGCGCCGCCCTGATGGACGCTCGAAAAAATCCACAGGTTGTAGACCACCAGCAATAGAACCGCGGCCAGCGCCAGCGCCCATGCCCAGCGAAACAGCATCAGGAGGCCGCCGCTTGCGGCAATGAACGCTGCCGAAAAAACCAAATACAGCGGCGGATAATGCGCGCCGCTCACCACGCCGATAACGATCACCGCGGCCAGCGCCAGCAGATAAATGCTGATGGCCGCCAATCCCGGCAGCCGCAGCAAACCCTTTTGCAGCGCCGGAACCGAAGCCGGCGATTGGGCTGGATTCTTCTCGCCGCCTGCCGTTTCAGACGCGCCGTTGTGAGTCTCGTCCGTCATAGGGTGTGCAGATAGGCCAGCAGATCGCTGAGCTGGTCGTCGGTGAGTTGCGTTGCGGGCATCATGTTGCGCCCGTGCAGAATCACATAGGTCATGCGCTCGTCGGTGGGCGGCGCGCCGGAGGGCATGGAATTAATCTTGGTCAGCGCCTGTAGCCCCGGCCCATTCAGTGGATGCGTGGTTGTGGGGTAGTGGCAGCGGGCGCACTTCTGGCGATAAACCTGGGCCCCGCGCGCTTCCTCCACCGTGAATTGAGATTCAGACTTTGACGGCGGCAACGAGCGGCAGCCGGCGAGCGCCGAGGCAATGCCGACGGCAATGGAAAAGAACCCCAGCGAAGCGGCAAGAGAATGAGTGCTCATTTGCCTTTCGATGATACAGGTTTACTCCGCCGCGGCAATGGCTTCGGCGATGCGCTCGACGGCCTGCCCCTCGGCGTCGCTTCCTGGGCGACGGCCGTTCACCAGGATCGAGAACGCCAGCGTTTTGCCACTGGCCGCAGTCAGATATCCTGAGAGCGCGTTCACTTCATTCAGCGTTCCGGTCTTGGCCCACAGCTTGCCCTTGAGGGGCGAGTTCCTGAAGTGCGAAGCCAGCGTGCCGTCCACTCCGGCCACGGGGAGCGTGTCGCGCCAGCCCGGCCCCCACGTCTGGCGCGAGGCATAGGCGAGCAACTGAGTAATCGAGCGCGGCGCAATCCGGTCTTCAGGGCTCATGCCCGACCCGTCGTAAAAGAAAAAATCAGTGTCGGCGATGCCCGCTCCCACCAGGAATTGGCGAACCACGCGCGAGCCCTGGGCAAAGCTTCCGTCGGTCCCATAGACCTTTCCCAAAAGCCGCAGCAGCAGCTCCGCGTGCAGATTTTCGCTCACCTTGTTGATGACCGTGACGTCCTCTGCAACCGGCACGGAGATGCGCGTAGCAAGCACTCTGCGGCCCTCGAGCGGCGCTGCGATCACGTCCGGTTGGGACCGGGTTAATGCGACTGGCTGCGCGCGTTCGGCGGCAAAATCGCCGATTCCCAACGGGTATTTGTGGCGCGAGGTCGTAGCGCCTGTGATGTTGACGCCACGCCTCATTAGCGCGTCCTTGAATGCCGCAGCGATAAACTCCGCCGGATCCTCAACTGCCATCGAAACATGAATTCCGTCGGCCGGCGCGGTACCCCACGCCCGCACCAGCATTGAGCCTGGCCGACGGTCCACGCCAGGTTGCGCCGGCTGACCGGGAAGGGCAATGGTCATCGAATTGTCGAGCGTGAAGTAGTCCACCTTCGGCGTCCACTCGGCGTCGGTCGCTCCGGCAGCGGTCGTTCCCGTCCCAACCGTGCCGACAGTCGCGCCCATTCCGGAAGTGTTTTCAGGCGGTGCGGTTTGAGCGGGCGAGTTGGGCGAAGCAGTAATCGACAACTGAGCTGTGTTCTCGTTGAAGGTGAGCGCGGAGACGGGCGCGCCGTAGCCCCATTGCAGATCGTTCCATGCCCAGCCCTGGCCGTAAGGCTCGTCGAGGTAGAAGCTGTCGTCGCCCACCAGGTTGCCGTCGACGCTTCGCACACCAGCCTGTTCCACCTCTTCGGCCATTAGATCGAGAATGTCCATTGCTTTCAAAGTTGGAGCCGGCTCGCCCGGTTCACTTGCGGAAGCAGGATTTGCGGCAGGCGGATTTGTTGCAGCCGGGCTCGCTCCCGAGGCTCGGTACGGATAAGGGCGCGCGCTGATGGTTGGATCGCCAGAGCCGAGCAGAACCAGGTCGCCATGCAACACGCCTGCGCTGTCAACGTCCCCTCCCGCTACCGCGTAGGTGGTCCAGCGCAGCGAATCGACCGGTAACAGCGCAAAAGCCGCCGCAGTGGTGAGCAGCTTGGCATTCGAGGCCGGAATGAACAGCCGTCCCTCGTTCAACCCGTACAGCGGCTGGCCATCGAGCGTAGTAACGCTGATGCCAAACTGAGCATGACTCAGCGCGGGATCGGCCAGAATCGCATTGATGCGATCGGATAGCGGTCCCTTTGCGGGTGCCGTGCGCGCCGTTGAATGGGGCCCGGATCTTTGAACGGCCCTGCCGCTGCTTTGCGCACTTGACAGGTTAATGAGTCCAGCAGAAAGAACCAGAACCGCGGCCAACGCAAGCGCCGGAATTCGACAAAAAAACTTCATGCCCGGAGTGTAGCAGCATAGGGATTGCGAATGCAGGCGGCTGGGGTAAGGGAACTGATCGGGATGAATACAGTGGATCAGTTGCTCCCATGACGGGAGCGGTGTACTCTGGGCTTGTGCGAGTCATTTCGCGTAGTACGCTGACGAGTTTTGTCCGTAACAGGGTAGAACCTCGACAGCAACGGGTGGTAGGCGAGCAGCTTGATTCCTGGTATGCATTGGCCTCGAGCGCGGCGTGGAAGAACTCCGCTGAACTCAAGCGAGAGAAGCAGACCGCCAGTATCGTTTCTTCCGAGCGTGTGGTCTTCAATATCAGAGGCAATGAGTTTCGTCTTGTTGCCGCAGTGGACTACAAAGCCGGTGTGATTCTGATTCTGTGGATGGGGACACACCCGGAGTACGATCGGATTGATGTGAAGCAGGTGAAGTTTGACAAGGAGCGCTATGCGGATCCAACCGATTCGGACTGAAGAAGAGCATGACAAAGCGGTGGCGCGCATTACGCTGCTGATGGGCGCCGAGCCAGGGACCGCGGCCGCCGATGAGCTCGACGTTCTGGCTACTCTCGTCGATGCATACGAGACAAATCACTTTCCCATAGCTACGCCCGATCCCGTGGCCATCATCAAGTTCCAAATGGAGCAGCAGGGGCTGACGCGCAAGGATCTTGAGCCTATGATCGGCAGCCGCGCCCGCGTCTCAGAGGTGCTCACCGGAAAGCGCTCGCTGACCTTGCCCATGATTCGCCGCTTACATGCCGGCTTGTATATTCCCATCGACCTGCTCATTGGTTCAGGTCTCACGGCGTCTCCAGTCGCACGCAGCCGCAAGAGAAAGCCTCCAGTCGCGGCCCCGCGTGAAAGCCGCCGCGCTCGCGCACAAATGAGTAGCCGGTGACAGAGTGAAGAATGTCTCGGCGCGGACGATTGTTCCATGGAAACTGCGCGCCCGCACGCTTGAACTTGGTCCCCGCACGCTCATCATGGGCGTGGTCAACATTACGCCGGACTCATTCAGCGATGGCGGGCTCTTTATCGAGCCTGAAGCGGCTGTTGCGCACGGACTGAAGCTGCTGGATGAGGGCGCGGACATTCTCGATCTGGGCGCGGAGAGCACGCGGCCGGGTTCGCGCGCGGGTGGCGCTGCGGGCTCGTTGGATGCGCCGGCGGTGAGCGCCGATGAAGAGCAGGCGCGGCTGTTGCCGGTGCTGGAAGGCATTCTGGCTGCGCGACCGAACGGAATTATTTCTGTCGATACCCATAAAGCTGCGACGGCGCGCGCAGCCCTTGCGGCCGGCGCGGAGATCGTCAACGATGTGAGCGGCTTCAACTGGGATGCGGAGATGGCCGCGGTCTGCGCCGAGTACAAATGCGGCGTAGTACTGATGCACACGCACGGGCGTCCAAGCGAATGGCGCAGCCTGCCGGCTCTTGCGCCTGATGAAGTTCTGACCACGGTGCGTGCCGGTCTGGAGGCGAGCCTGGCTGCGGCTGCCGAAGCGGGGATTGCGGAGGAGTCGGTTGTGCTCGATCCGGGATATGGCTTTGGCAAGCGATTCAACGAAAATTATGCGCTGCTGGCGCGGCAAGAGAAACTGCTCTCGCTGGGGCGGCCGCTGATGGCTGGGGTGAGCCGGAAATCTTTTCTTGGGCATACGCTGGCGGGGTTGCGCGGAGGGCATTCCGCGCCTGCGACGGACCGCGAGACGGCTAGCATTGCAGCGATGGTTGCGGCCATTCTTCATGGAGCGTCGATCGTGAGGGTCCACAATGTGCGCGCGGCGGTGGAAGCGGCGGCGATCGCGGATGCGGTGTTCTTGCATCGGGCCGGGACGGATGCGTCGTGATCTCTTACCCATTTCGTCCGCCGCGGCGGACGAATGGATGGGGCACCCAACTCTTGAAACGAGCAGGGCGTGTGCTAGCCGACAAAAGGCAAACCGGCCAACGCCATTGCGACCTCCTCCTCTGGATAGTCGTAGTTCTCTAGCTGGCCCGCTTGATAGGCGATGTAGGACTGCATGTCGAAGTTTCCGTGACCGCTGAGGCCGAAGAGGATGGTCTTCTGCCTGCCTTCTTCCTTTGCCGCCAGCGCTTCGCTTATGGCTGTTGCGATGGCGTGGTTCGATTCCGGCGCGGGAATGATGCCCTCGGCGCGGGCGAACTGAATTCCGGCGGCGAAGGCGTCAAGCTGCTGCACCGAAGTGGCCTCAATCAATCCAAGGTCCTTGACATGCGACACCAGGGGAGCCATGCCGTGATAGCGCAGCCCGCCGGCGTGAATTCCCGGAGGCATGAAGGTGCTGCCAAGGGTGTGCATTTTCACCAGCGGGGTCAAATGGGCGGTGTCGCCAAAATCGTAGGTGAACCGGCCCTTGGTGAGGCTGGGGCAAGCGGAGGGTTCGACGGCGATGACGCGTGCATGGCTCTGGCCCTTGAGGTTGCGGCCGATATAGGGCATGACCAGGCCGGCAAAGTTCGATCCGCCGCCGGTGCAGCCGACAATGATGTCCGGCTCGTCGTCGGCAAGCGCCATCTGCTCGACGGTTTCAAGGCCGATTACGGTCTGGTGCAGGAGCACATGATTGAGCACGCTGCCCAGCGCGTACTTCGTATCGGGGTCTTTCGCGGCGACTTCGACGGCCTCTGAAATTGCAATGCCGAGCGAGCCGTTCGAGTCGGGATGCTGGTTGAGAATGGCGCGCCCGGATTCCGTCTCGATGCTGGGGCTGGCGGTGACGGATGCGCCGTAGGCCTCCATCATGGCGCGGCGGTAGGGCTTCTGGTCGTAGCTGACGCGCACCATGAAAACCTTGCATACCAAACCAAAGAACGCGCAGGCCATGGCCAGCGACGATCCCCACTGGCCGGCGCCCGTCTCGGTGGAAAGGCGCTTGGTGCCTTCGATTTTGTTGTAGTAGGCCTGCGGAACGGCGGTGTTGGGCTTGTGCGAGCCGGCGGGGCTGACGCCCTCGTATTTGTAGTAGATGTGCGCGGGCGTATCGAGGGCCTGCTCGAGGCGACGGGCGCGAAACAGCGGCGAGGGCCGCCACTGCGCATAAACCTGACGCACCGGGCCGGGAATCTCGATCTCGCGCTCCTGGCTGACTTCTTGAAGAATGAGCGCCATGGGAAACAGCGGGGCCAGATCGGCGGGGCCGAGAGGCTGGAGCGTGCCGGGATGCAAGGGCGGCGCGAGCGGTTTGGGCAGGTCGGCGGCAATGTTGTACCAGGCTTGGGGAATGCGGGTTTGAGGCAGATTGTATTGGATGGTTTCCATGCGCGGAATTCTACCAGCGTTCCAGGTGGTTTGGTTGTGACGGCGCGCGGAAATTGAAGAAGAGGCTTTTTGGCGAGGTGGTCCAATTTGAGCAGACGCTGGGGAGCGATGCTTGCAGAATGGTGCTTGGTGAAGAGGCGGCTCGGTCGTTGCAAAGGCTGGTTTAGCTTCCACTAAGAAGCCTGGAAGGCTGCGAACGCTATGCCCGCAAACGAGATTCTGCAGGAAGCGAAAAAGCTCCACAAGGTGAGCGACAGCCTAAGCGTATTGGCTGGGCAAAATCTGTCAATCTCTGAGGCGCTCTCGGTCCTTTCGGGAACCGTTCGCAGTTCCGCCACGCTGCTGGAGATTCTGGTGGCGTTGAAACTGCCGCTGAAGAAAGGCTTCGATTCGGCGATCAATTGACGAGAAACATCGGAGGTCAGGGATCGGTTGGCGGAGTTCGAATGGAACTCATCCAGACTGGAATCGAGTTCTTGCCTATGCAGCCACGTTTTACGGCGTGGCCGATCAACCGCAACTTCACACACCGCTCGAGAAGGGAACTCGCTATGAAAAAGAAGAGCCGGATAGAACGGGGAAAAGAGATCATCTCCAGCGTGAAAAAGGAGATGGACAAGCCGCGGCTGGCAGCCTCTGTCCGCGACGGCGATAGGCGCCTGAGCGAGCGGGCCGCCAGAGTGGTTGCGCCCAGCCGTCCAGCTCTCTGAGGCCGTGAACGGCGGATTTGAGAGGGGATTAAGGAGGGTATCGCTTTAGTCTCCCACCGGCGTTGCCGACCCAAAGGTAATGAAACAGTGCCCCATCCATCGGGCGTCTTTGTCCGATGGGTGGGAGTCCGCAGAACTCCAAGACGACGTCTTGTTTCGCTGACCTCACAACCTTGCTTCTTATCAGGCGTGGAGGCGATAGAGGACGTGGCGGCGCAAGCTGTGACCGGGTGGCAGGCTTGGGTGGTCGAAGTCGTCGACCGGGTTGTGGGTCATGCCGAGCTTCTCCATGACCCGGCGGGAGCGAAGGTTTTCGGGGACAGTGAAGGATACGAGACTGCTGAGCTGGAGCGTGTTGAACGCGTGATGTACGACGGCGCGAGCGCCTTCCGTGGCCAGGCCGCGGCCCCAGTAGCCGGCAGCTAGACGCCAGCCGATCTCTACAGCGGGCATGAAGGGCGCGTCGTAGCTAGGTATGTTGGGGCCGATGAAGCCGATGAGGGTTTTGGTCTCGATGAACTCGGCGGCGTAGAGGCCGAAGCCGTGACGGTCGAAGTGCTGCTCAATGCGGTCGATGAGATCGTCCGATTGTTGCGGCGAGAGCGGGCCGGGCATGAACTCCATCACGCGCGGGTCGGCGTTGATGGCCTGGAAGGGCTCGCGGTCGGAGTCGCGCCAGCGGCGAAGGTGGAGACGGGGCGTAGCCAGGGTTGCCGTCATGGGGAAAGGTTAGCAAAGAAGCGCAGGTGGCCCGCATGTAAATGTCTCGCGAGAAAAATTGCCGGGAGCCTCCCCCACAAAGGCGCGTAAGCCCAAGGCGCTGCCGTGTACGTGGGGTTACCGCGGTTAGCAGCGGATGGTCTTCTTCTTCTGGCCGAGGCGGCCCATCGCTTCGACCTTTTCTATGTAAGCAATCGCGTCGGGCACTTTGCAGGCGGTTTCACCCATGTCTACGGTGATGCTGCCGATCTGGCGGGCAGCGGCTTTGGCCTGCTTCGACAGCGGCTTCACAAAGCAACCGACGGCGATGACAAAGCCGTTCATAGTGTAGCGGACGCGATTCTGGGCGCTGCCGATCTTCTTCACGATGGTGGCGAGAAGCCCCTCGATTTCCTTGAGGTCAAGCTCCGAGTCGGGGCGGATGGAGAGCAGGCCGGAGTAGGTACACCAACCGGCGGCGGCAATACGTTCCTGTTTCGAGGCCATCCACTCGAGGGCGAGTTCGCGCGCGTGTTCGCTCTCGACGGTGACCCAGGGAACTGTGTATTCGGAGATCATCTGCATGTCGGCCGCGCCCTCGGCCCATTCGTTCAACTGCTCGCGCGACATCTGCGCGCCGTCGGCTACCATGCCCGCGAGGTACATCGCGTCCATGATGCCGGTGGCGTAAAGTTCGTATGCCAGAGCCTGCTGCTTCCTGATGGTCTTGGCAATGCTTTTGAGATTTGCGGTGCTCACGCCTAGAACGCGGTCGAGGGGCATGCCGTGGCGGGAGTAGATTTTGCGCGTGCTTTCGCTGCCCTTGCTTTTCAGCTCAGCCAGGATGGAGTTGACGGTTGCCATGGATTTTGACCTCCTTGATGGCCCTGGAACTGGTTGCACAAATGGCCTCCGCGAAGCAGCAGCAGAGCATCCCTCAGGGGCTAAAGCCCGCTGTTTATGCGCCTTTCACGGCACGGCTAAAGCCGTGCTCTTTCAAACCCGATTTATGCAACCAGCTCTAGCGTTTTTCCGACCCGAGGTAGACGACCACACCGCCGAGCACGGCCACGGTGGCGAGGACGGGAATCAGCAGCGTGAGGCTCCAGCCGGATGCGAAAAGCGACGAGAGCGACAGAGCCGGCAGGTCGAGCGAGCCGAATTGAACTTGTGGCAATTGACCGGGCCATGAGAGCCAGTTGAGGCCGTGGCGGGCTTGATAGGCGACAAGTCCCAATCCGAGCAGCAGAATCATGGAAAGCGCGAAGACCTGCGCAAAAAGAATGGGCTTGCCCACGCGCTCGATGGCCTGGTTGCGGCGGCGCAACTGGGCGCGCCACCAAAGCACTCCGGGGGAGGGGAGATGGGCGGAATCGATGGAACTGTTGCGGGCGCTCTGGAAGGTGCCGGTGACGAGGACCAGATCGGCGCAGGAACGGCAGGCACTGACGTGGATGCGCAGTTCTTCGGGGCAGGCGTGAGGCCATTGGCCCTTGGCAAGCACAACTGCCAGTTCTTTTTCACCGGAGCAACCGCTAAAGGTCATGGCTGCCTCCGCGGGGCTGGGCGCCGATTTCGAGGCAGGCTCTTGCCTTGGTCCTGAGGAGGCGGGCAATCCTGCCGCGGGCGCGGAACAGGCGCACGCGAACGCTCGCGGAAGCCAGTCCAGTTACATCGGCAATTTCGCGATGAGAGTAGCCCTCGGCGTGGGCAAGCCAGAGAATTTGACGGTCTCTCGGTCGCATCTGCGCCAAAGCCGGACCGAGCATGGCTTGCGCATCGGAATAATCTGAATGGTTGGCTGTGGCCAAGAGCTCTTCGGATAGATCGTCGATGGAAGTTGAGCGGGGGCGGCGCCAATGGTCGCGAAGCAAATTGGTGGCGATGCGAAACAGGTAACGTCGGGCGGCGACTTCACCGTCGGCCAGATGCGAAGGCGGGTTCGATGCGCAGAGGAAACGGACGAAGCTTTCTTGCATCAGGTCGTCGGCAAGGGCCGGATCGCCGGAGACGCGCGCCAGATAAGCCCAGAGGGGCCGGGCCGACCGCTGATAGAAGGCGGCGAACGCGTCGCTATCTATGTGCATTTCTGCGCTCATGGACAGCGGGGCTGTTCCGGATGCTGAGCCGGTCAGGGCTTTCGGAAGCACGGATTCCC